>Ga0076051_12_pt1 | contig 320129 bp, 322 predicted proteins | sample RifGroB1_FD_68082 | JGI IMG/M metagenome (GOLD analysis project Ga0076051, IMG submission 68082) | Parcubacteria bacterium GW2011_GWB1_49_12 | reverse complement strand
TTTTAGCCTTGCGGCCGTACTTCCCAGGCGGGATACTTAACGCGTTAGCTTCGCCACGTGAAGGGTCGACACTTCACATAGCCAGTATCCATAGTTTACGGCGTGGACTACAAGGGTATCTAATCCTTTTTGCTCCCCACGCTTTCGTGCCTCACCGTCAGGGTCGCCCCAGCTGAATGCCTTCGCTTTTGGTGTTCCTCTTGATATCAACGGATTTCACCCCTCCACCAAGAGTTCCATCAGCCCCTAACGCCCTCAAGTCTGGCAGTTTCGCGGGCAGCTCAAAGGTTGAGCCTTCGAGATTTAACCCGCGACTTGCCAAACCGGCTACGCACACTTTACGCCCAATAAATTCGGGTAACGCTTGGGGGTTCTGTTTTACCGCGGCTGCTGGCACAGAATTAGCACCCCCTTATTCAATCGGTACCGTCATCCGCCTTGCGGCGGATTCTTCCCAATTAAAAGCGGTTTACAACCCAAGGGCTGTCATCCCGCACGCGGCGTCGCTGGATCAGAGTTTCCTCCATTGTCCAATATTCTCGACTGCTGCCTCCCGTAGGAGTATGGGCCGTATCTCAGTCCCATCGTTGGGGAACACGCTCTCACGTCCCCTACCCGTCAAAGCCTTGGTAGGCCGTTACCCCACCAACAAGCTGATAGGACGCAGGCACTTCCACCACCATCCGCCGGTTGGCGGACTTTACTCTCGCGAGACCATCGGGAATTACCCAGCCTTTCGGCTGGCTATGCCCGTGTGATGGGTAGTTACCTACGTGTTACTAACTCGTTTGCCGGTTTCCGCCCGAAGGCGGACCCCTTGACTTGCATGCCTTATCCACGCCGCCAGCGTTCACCCTGAGCTAGGATCAAACTCTCAAATAAAAGTTTGAAAGTCGAAGCAACTCATAAGAATTAACGTTGGTTTTGTATTCAATTTTCAAGGTTCCCTCCCTGCAATCCCTTCTGCAAAACAAATCCCGAAGACACATGAATCTTCATATACCTTCGGGGTTTGTTTTGTTGCCGGAACGAACGCTGTTGTGGAATTGCCTAATTCATAAACAGTACCCCTTGTATCTGCCATTCTACTCCCCTCTCCCGTCAATGTCAAGTCCCTTCACAAACAAGGCGGCGGGATGAGAGCGATGCCGAGGATAAAAGAGCCGACTGTCGGATTCGGACCGACGACCTACAGTTTACAAAACTGTTGCTCTACCGCTGAGCTAAGCCGGCATCTATTGCTTTTTTGATTTCCCGCGGAGCTTCTCCCAGTACGATGCTTGAAATTCCTCTTTCCGCTCCTCGGATTGTTTCCGGAGTTTCTCCAGCCAATCTGCGGTTTTAACTTCTGTTCTGGAGGCGATGCCGCGCATTTTTGACAATGTGGCGCCAAGAAGCTTTCCGCCCCTTATGGGCTGGAGGCGAGCAATGTTTTTGATCCTCTGCCCTACTGCCCCGACCGCATTTCTCTCTGCCGGAGGAAGTTCAAGCAACGAAGGAATCTTTCGGTACAGAATGAATGTAATGCCCCCCAAGCTCGCCAGCGCGATGAGAAGCAAAATGAGTTGCTCCATAGGTAAAGTTAGATGTGAAATCGCACGAATTTCTCAACCGCGATATTTTCGCCTAATTTTGCTATCGCCTCTTCAATGACGTTTCTCACCGTTTTCCCGGGATCCCGAATGTATTGCTGTAAAAGAAGTTCTTCAACGTTTTCTGCCTCCAAAGACGCTATTTGCAAGGCCAGCTCGTGGCAGAGATTTTTGAAATCGTCGGAGCGAGCCACAAAATCGGTTTCGCATCGCACCGCTACCAGAGACCCAATCTTCCCGTTGCCGTGCACGTACGAAGCCACCAATCCTTCCCCAACCTGGCGCTCTTGCTTCTTTACCGCCACTTCCCTGCCCCATTCTTTCAGCAACGCTTTCGCCCTCTCCATATCCCCTCCCGTCTCCTCAAGCGCTTTTTTGCATTCCGAAATAGAAATGCCGGTCACCTCTCTTAATTCTTTGATTTGCTCAACGGAAATCATACAAAATTCTTATTGGACTGCCGCCCGACTTTTTGCCGAGAGAATCGTGTCGCGCACTTTCTCAATAATGTAGCTGAGCGAACTTACCGCGTCGTTGTTCGCGGGAATCGCGTAGTCCACGCTTGCGGGGTCGCAATCGGTGTCCACAATCGCAAACACCTTTACACCCTTTTGCCTTGCCTCCCGCAGGGCAATCTGATTTTTCTCAAGGTCAAATATAAACATGGCGTCGGGCAGTTTCTGCAAATTCTTCACTCCCCCAAACTTGGCCTCCAATCTCTTTATCTCTTCTTCCATCTCATGTTGCTCCCATTTCGTGTATTTCTGAAATTCCTCTCCTCCTTTCTTCTGTTCCAGGTCTTTTAGGTGGACAATGCGCTTTCCAACTGTCTCAAAGTTGGTGAGCAATCCTCCGATCCAGCGATCCGTCACGTGGGGAAGCCCTGTTTCTTGACCCAGTTCGCGCACCAGATCTTTTGCCTGCACTTTGGTGCCAACCAAAAGGATGGTCTTTCCTTCCATCGCCAAATCGGCAAGTGCCGCCAGCGCCGCGGCAAGATTTTCCCTCGTCTTCTCCAAATTAATGATGTGAATGCCGTTCCTGACGCCGGTAATAGAGGGCTTCATGCGGGGATGCGTTTTTGAGGTCTTGTGTCCAAAATGCAACCCGGCCCCCATCATTTCCTCAATGCCAAACTTTTCTTTGTTTTCTGCTTTTTGCTTCACCTGAGCCGCGTCGGAGGGTTCTTCTATCGTCTGTTCTGTCATATACATCTTCTTTTAGCATAAAAAGGATGGGGAGGCAAGGGCGGTCTCCCGCATTGATTTTGCCAAGGTCCTATGCTACACTATCTTTAACTCCTTATGAAGAAAGATATACATCCAACATACTACCCAAAAGCGAAAGTTGCGTGCGCCTGCGGGAACACGTTTATTGTGGGATCCACCCAGCCGACTCTTGAGGTTGAGGTGTGTTCCGCATGCCATCCTTTTTATACCGGCCAAGATAAAGTTATGGACAAAGTGGGCCGCATCCAGAAATTTAGGGAGCGGCTCGCTCAAAAAAGAGAGGCGCCAAAAACTCGTACTCGAGGCAAGGCGCGAGTAATCACCAAGAAACCCGTTCGACAAGCTCAGGGTAAAAAGGCATAGGTGGATCTCCAACGGCTCAAAAAAGAATATCAAGAATTGTCAGAAAAACTCACCGATCCTGAGCTGATTTCGCGGTGGGAAGAATTTCAAGAGCTTTCTCGGCGCAGGGGCCGACTTGAAAAAATCGTACAGAAAGCGCAGGAGCTTGAGGAGCTAAAGAACAAAATAGAAGAAAACAATCAAATCGTGACCGCCCAAGAAGACGAACTGGTTTCGCTTGCGCAGGAAGAACTTGATTCCTTGCTGAAACAAAAGAAAATCGTGGAGGGAGAACTCCAGGAGCTTCTTTCAGAGGAGTCCGATCCCCAAGCAAGCGGACCCGACGCCATCATTATGGAGATACGGCCGGGCGCAGGCGGTGAGGAGGCCTCGCTGTTCGCCGGAGATCTGTTCCGCATGTACACAAAGTATGCCGAGCAGAAAGGATGGGGATACAAACTCTTGGATCTGAATGAAACCGAGCTCGACGGAGTGCGGGAAGCTTCTATTGAATTTCAGGGGAAAGAGGCCGTCAAGAAGCTCTCCCAGGAAGCCGGGGTGCACCGAGTGCAGCGCATTCCGGCAACAGAGAAAGCCGACCGCATTCATACCTCCACCGCATCGGTTGCCATTCTGCCAAAAGCCAAAAAAGCGCAGATACAAATAAATCCCGCCGAGCTGAAAATTGATATTTATAACTCCTCGGGGCCGGGCGGACAGAATGTAAATAAGCGGAAGACCGCCGTTCGCGTCACGCACCTGCCCACGGGGATTGTCGTGGCGAGCCAAGCATCGCGCAATCAGCAGCAAAACCGCGAGTTTGCCCTCACGCTTTTGGCGGCCAAACTCCTCCAGCAAAAAGAAGCCACAGAGGGAGAAAAAATTGCGAGCGCGCGCAAGGGCCAAATCGGCTCTGCCCAGCGCGCGGAAAAAATCCGCACGTACAACGTCCCCCAGGATCGTGTAACTGACCACCGCATAAAAAAATCCTGGCACGGAATAGAGCGGATCCTGGGAGGAGATATAGAAGAAATTGTTACCTCACTGCTTCCAACGTCTTAATATCCTGCTCGTAGCGCGCAGCCAAATTCATAACAGAGTCCCCGTAAAAACGATATGTTGTGCTGCAACGGCCCGAGAAGTAGCGCTGTGCCGCGCACCATTCTGCGTTGTACGACTGCGTGGTAGCTCCGGAGTCGGAAAGATACAAAGCAGAAGCTAAAAAGGCGTCTCTGATATTCCAAGGATCCGCTGTTTTTCCGACAATACCATCCAAACGCCCCTTATACAGCATCCATGTGGAGGGGATAAACTGCGCGGGTCCCATTGCCCCTCCGTATCCTCCCACGCCAGGGATTGGGCAGGAAACGGGAGTCGCGAGAGGATCTCTCCCAAGCTCTTGGGTAATAGCGAGAAACGGCGGAAGATCGCGGGTACGATGCATGCCGTTTGTAAAACGGGTTCCGCTCCGTATTCCCACAGAAGCCCCGCTCGCGGTATCTGCAATGTAGCATTGACCGACATTCTTCCCCAAATTTGATTCTTGCGTGAGAATGGCGAGCAGCAACGCCGGCCTTACTCCCGCTTGAGCTCCGGCCCATTTCGCTATTTCCACCGCCTCCCCAAACGTGGGAGCTTCGGGCACACCGATAAGCTCAAAAATGCGGCTGCGGATCTCCTGAGCTTGCCTCTGGGTATCGGCAAGCAACCGCTGATATTCTGCCTCTTTCCCCTGTGTTTGCTGAAGCAGCTGCTGGGTTTGTGCCTGAAGACCCTGGCTCTCCTGTTTCTGCAGGAACTGTATCTTCACGAAGCTCTCTTCCGCCTCTTTTTCCGATTCCAGCGCCATGTGCTGTTTATTCAGAGAATCCTGTAGCTCCACCATATTGGAGAGAAGTTCGTCCAAACGCACATTCAAAGAAGCAAGCGCCGCCATATTGGTAAAGAAATCGGAAAGCGTAGCGGAGGTCAGCAGAATCTCCACCTGCGATTTTTGATTTTCCTGGTAGACGTGGCGAAGCACCTCTGCCATCTGATCTTTCGTTTGCTCAATTTCAGCTGAAATTCTCTCTATGGAAGCTGAGGTATCGCCTATCTGCAGACGCAAATCGCCAATTAAAATATTACTCTGCTCTATCTGTAAATCCAGCCGGCGGATTTGATTCCGCAAAATGGAGATCCGATTCGTGAGGGTGTCTTTCTCTTGTTGGGTCTTGGTAATATCGTTTTCAATAGCTGTAATCTGGGCTTCCAATTCCTTCAGCTGAGCTTCAAGCTGCGCGCGCTCCTGCTCGGCGCTGGACTGAGCGGTTGCCCCGAAATTTCCGGAAAGAAAAAAAGACAGCCCAAATGCCGCCAAAACCACTGCCGCAGAAAAAATGATAGTGCGAATGTGAATCATCATGGACTCCCTGCCTCGCCGGCAGGCAGGCCGAACAAAGCCCGACGCAAGCAAACTCTACTTTGCCTTCTCTCCCTGTTTCTGGTTTTGAGAAGCTCCTTCTGCCCCTCCCTCTCCTGTTCCTCCTTCCTCTGCCTCCTGACCGGCTGGATGCTCGGGCTTCACCTGCTCCACGCCCCCCACATCTTCCACCACTGGCTGTTCCAGTTCCGCCTCAATATCTTGAGTTTCTACAACCTGCGCCACAACTTCTTCTGAATCGCGCAAAATCTCCACGCGATCATCGTGCATCAAATCGCTGATAACAATTTTATCTTCAAAAGTGGCGAGCTCGGACACATCTACCACTATTTCGTGAGGCAAATGCTGAGGAAGAGCCCTCACATCCACCTCCTGAATATTCTTCAAAAGCGTCCCACCCAAATCGCGCACCGCCGGGGCCTCTCCTTCAAATATCAGCGGTACCCGAACCTCGGTTTTCTCATCCAAGGGCGGCTGGTAAAAATCCACATGAATGATCTCACCCCGCAGAGGATCCTTCTGGATTTCCCTGATCAAAACGGGCCTGGAGCCGTCCGAGGACTCCAGCTGAATAAGTGAGCTCTCGCCCGCTTCCTCATATACTTTTTGGAATTCTTTCCCATTTACCTTCAAAATCGCGGGCTTGACTTTCGGCCCATATAAAACTCCCGGGATCGCCCCTCCCTTCCTTACCGATTGCGCTTTTTCTTCCTTATTCCGTTTTTGGACAGCTAAACCCAACATCAAAAAAATTATACCTATTCCCCTACATTTTGCAAGACGCGCATGCTACACAAGAAAGCGAGCAATCAAGATAGCAATAATGTTCACAACCTTAATAACGGGATTAATAGCAGGGCCTGCAGTATCTTTATAGGGATCGCCAACAGTATCGCCGGTTACTGCTGCCTTATGAATATCAGTACCCTTGCCGCCACGATCGCTCTCAATATATTTTTTTGCATTATCCCAGGCAGCACCGCCTGAAGTCATAGAAATTGCAACAAATAAACCTGTAATAATCGTCCCAATCAAAAATCCGCCAAGAGCTTCGGGACCCAAAAACCAACCTACTGCAATGGGAGCCGCTACAACAATAAACGTCGGCACAATCATCTCTTTAATCGCTGCCTTTGTCACAATATCCACCGCCGCTCCATAATCTGGTTTTGCGGTTCTCTCCATAATTCCTTTAATTTCCCGGAACTGCCGACGCACCTCTTCAACTACAGCACCTGCTGACTTCCCTACTGCGCGCATAGCAATGGAGCCAAAAAGATAAGGCAATGCAGCCCCCAGCAGCAAACCCGCCAATACGTTTGGATCTCCCAATTCAAATATAAATGTTTTTCCTGCCACATTCGAAAGCTCTTGGGTATACGACACAAAAAGCACCAGCGCGGCTAAACCAGCAGAAGCGATAGCATACGCTTTCGTTACTGCTTTAGTAGTATTCCCTACGGCGTCTAAAGGATCCGTAACGTTTCGCACGGATTCTGGAAGATTTGCCATTTCTGCGATGCCGCCTGCATTGTCAGTAATGGGACCAAAAGCATCAATTGCAATAACGATTCCAGCTAAAGAAAGCATAGCAACTGCGGCAAGAGCCACGCCATACAATCCTGCAAAAGAATACGCAAGCAATGCTCCAGCAACAATGACAATGATGGGTGCAGCCGTAGACTCCATTCCCATTGCCAATCCCATAATCACATTTGTTCCAGATCCAGTTTTTGATGCATTCGCGATCGCTTGTACTGGCCTAAATTTTTTGGAAGTATAATATTCGGTAATTGCTACCATGAGAAGAGTGACTATAATGCCCACGCTCGCAGCTCCTATCCAAATTTCAGCGCGTCCCCCAAGAATATAAGCAAACGCGGCAACTGCAAGAATAGCACTTACGATAAGCCCTTGATAGAGAGCCCTCATAATTCCATTTCCAAAGAGTCGAACGGCAAAACTCCCTAAAATAGAAGCGATAACCGCCACCGCTCCCATATAAAGAGGAATTTCAACAACAGGCTCAGAGAAAATCAGCGATCCCAAAAACATTGCTGCTACCATGGTAACAGCATATGTTTCAAAGAGGTCAGCTGCCATTCCTGCGTCATCTCCCACATTATCTCCCACGTTATCTGCAATAACTGCCGGATTTCGCAAGTCATCTTCTGGGATTCCAGCTTCTACTTTTCCCACAATATCAGCGCCTACATCTGCTGCTTTGGTATAAATTCCTCCGCCAAGTCTTGCAAAAACAGAGACGAGAGAACCCCCGAAACCAAGCCCGATTAAGGCAGTAAGATTGTTTGTTAAAGCGTAAAAAGTAGAAACTGCGAACAACGCTAAACCTACCACAAAAAATCCGGTAACGGCACCGCCTTTAAAAGCCACAGAAAATGCTTTGGAAAGCCCGCTTTTTGCGGCTTCAGTAACTCTCACGTTTGCTCTCACCGCAACCATCATGCCTAAAAATCCTGCGAGAGCCGAAGCTGCGGCTCCCACTAAAAATCCAACTGCGATCCATGGGTTATCTTGAAAGAGGAGCCAGAGGGCAATAAAAACTGGCAGAGCAACAATCGCTATGGTTCGATATTGCCTTTTTAAATACGCAGAAGCTCCTTCCTGAATTGCACTTGAGATATCCTGCATCTGCTGATCCCCTTTTGGCTGCTTTAAAACCTGCCAGGTCAAAAATGCAGCATAACCGATGGATAAAAGCGAAGCGGTAATGGGGAAGATTAACATAAGAGATAGTATATCAAATTAAGCCAAACTGCACAACCAAAAAACAGAAGGAGGCAACCATCGGGAGCAACGGTTGCCTCCTGCTCTCCCCTCCCTGCTCGACTTACGCAGCCCTGGCACTTCTGCACCGCAGCTGCGCAGCGAATCCCTCCCGATAGAACGCATGCATTTTCCCGCACTGGCATCGGAAGAGGAATACCGTGATGGGGGCACTCCAGTCCGGGAGGCGATAAAGCCCCAGGGATACGCGTCCCCAGAGCCGAAACCAGAATCGCCCCCACAGGGACAGCCCTCGGTACGCCTCCACGGGGTCCGGGAGGCGATTCAAAGGAAGGTACTTCATGGCAAACCTCCTTCGTAAGCTTTTCAGTATCTTATCGCACCAAAGTAAAAAGGGCAAGTGGTGGTTTAAAACAAAACGAGAGAATATGCTTTTCAAAGACCCCCACAGGCACCCTTGCTTGGTGTCGTTGGAGGCGACAATGGTGCCGAGGATGGAGCTCGCTTGCCGCTGGAGCAAGCGAGCGCGGTCACGAAAAGCATATTCTCTCGTTTATCCAAGCGTTTTTGCCGCCTCGGTAACGTGGCGCACGAGCGTTGCCACGTACCCCCACTCGTTGTCGTACCACGAAAGCACCTTCACGAGATCACCGTCCACCACGCGTGTTAAGGCCAAATCCACAATCGCCCCGTAGGGCTGGCGCAATATATCAGAAGATACGACAGGATCCTCGGTAACCTGCAGAACATTCTTAAATCTCGGCTGCGCGGCGGCTTTCTTCAGTATCTTATTCACCTCTTCTACGGACGTTTTTCGCTTTGCCAAAAACGTGACGTCGGCAATGGAGCCCGCCGCCACCGGAACGCGCAGAGCAATACCGTCAAACTTTTTTTCCATGGAACGCACGGCGCGCGCAACGGCAATCGCGGCTCCGGTGCTGGAAGGAATGATATTCTGCGCGGCCGCTCTCCCCCGCCGCATATCCTTTCCTTTTGCGGGGCCGTCCACCAGTCCTTGCGTGGCGGTATATCCGTGCGCAGTGTTCAAGAGAGCTTTGGCAACGCCAATCTCTTCGTCCAGTACCTGAATGACGGGCGCTATGGAATTAGTGGTGCAGGAGCCATTGGAGCTAATCTTGCAGCCGGCTAAATCTTTCTCATTCACTCCCATCAGCACCGTTCTCCCCAAGGGGCCGTCTTCGTCTTTCGCGGGAGCTGTAATCACCACGCGCTTGGCTCCGGCTTTCAAATGCGCCTGCGCTTCTTTATACGAATCAAACCCGCCCGTCGCCTCCACCACGATATCAATGCCGAGTTTTTCCCACGGAAGATTCGCGGGATCTTTTTCTTGCAAAATATGAGAGGGCAGTTTCCCTTCGAAGCGTCCGTATACGGTGTCGTACTTCAGCAAATACTCTAAATTCTCCCGACTCCCTAAATCGTTAATCGCCACTACTTCTATATCCTTTGCGTCGGTCGCCTGCCGATAAAACAATCGACCAATTCTCCCAAATCCATTAATCGCAACTTTCGCCATACAAGTTTATGAGATTATATGCGGAATTTCTTCTATGATATCGGTGGCAATGAGGCCGTCTTTGAATTTTTTGGTCGCCAGCTCCCCTGCTTTTCCGTTTATGTACGCGGCCGCGGCGGCCGCTTCCAAAGGAGCTATGCCCCGCGCAAGCAAAGCACCGAGGATTCCAGCCAAAGAGTCGCCCGCGCCCCCAACAGTCATATATGGAGTTCCAGTTTTGCTGAGTATCACTTCTGATCCATTTGAAACAATATCAATATGAGATTTCAGGAGAAGCGTTGTCTGCAATCGCGCAGCCTCCTGCTTTACCAATTCAATTTTTTCTTCCTGGGGCAACCCATGAACATTTTTACCCGTAAGCTCAAAAAATTCGTAACTGTGGGGCGTAAAAACGAAAGGTTTGCCAACGATTATTTCGGGACGTTCTGCCACTGCGTAAATCGCGTCTGCGTCAATCACGCAAGGAAGGTCAATTGCAGCAAGATATTCTTTAATCGCCTCCTGCGTTTCTTCATCTCTCCCCAGTCCGTTTCCAATGAGAATCGAAACGTTCCCCCGCGCGATTTCTTTTGCCGCCATGGTGCGGGAAATCAAAAACGAAACGTCCTTTTTCTCAATGTGACTGCCGTCTAATCCGTATGCGGCGAGTACAGGCGAGAAAGAAGCAATGATATCTGCGGCTCTCTTGGGAGCCAAAATCCGCACCATATCCAAGCCCGCACGAAATCCCGCAAAAGCGGCTATGGCCGGAGCTCCGGTATAATACTCAGACCCTCCTATCACCAGCATCAAGCCGTGATCGTATTTCCGGGATTGAACAGGCCTGGGAGGATACATTTTTTTTACTTCCTGTGCGGTGATCGTTCGCATATTACGTAAGCTTTTCATCTTTGATGAACTTTCTTATCTCTTTCCCGAATTGGGGATGCGTTGCGGCAAAATACACAAAGGATTTTAACCAACCTTCTTTATTTCCGCACTCCCACCACCGCCCCTCGCACTGATAGCCATATATAATCTTACCATCTTTCACCATTTGGCCAAAGGTCTCCGTAAGCGATACCTCCCCTTTCTTATTTGGTTTTGCTTTCTTCAAGTAATCAAACACTTCGGGCGTAATGATGCTCCTCCCCGCAATCGCAAGGCGCGAAGGCGCCGCAGTTTTCGAGGGTTTTTCCGTGATATGCTTTATTTTATACAGTCGGCTCGCGATTTTTTCCGGAGTCACTATGCCGTAAAGAGCAAGCTTTTCTGGAGGCATTTCAAACAGTGCGAGTATGGGTTTTCCCGCAGTGCGGAACACTTGTGCGAGTTGCGCGAGGCAGGGCGTGCGCGACTCAATGACATCGTCCGGATACAGAACGAAACAGGGCTCCTCTCCCGCGAGTTTTCGCGCCTGCAAAACCGCATGCCCATCGCCCAAAGGCTTGTCAAGCGCATAGGAAAATGTCAAACCGGCCGCCAGTTTCTCGGCCTCCGCGAGCGAATTCAAAAGATCTTCCTGTTTTTTTTCTTCCAGCGCCTTTTCCAGCTGCGGAACTTTTTTGAAATAATCCGCGGCAATCTTCTTTTGCGCGTTTACCACAAAGATAATATCTTTGACGCCCGCGTTCTTTGCTTCCTGAACCGCGTAGTGCAAAAGGGGCTTATCGGCCAAGGGCAAAAATTCCTTTGAAAGCACTTTGGAAAGAGGCAGATGCCTCGTGGCTAAACCCGCAAGGGGAATAATTACTTTGGTAATCATGCTTTATTGCGGAGAAAAGCGGGAATATCCCATTCTCGCTCCCTCTCCTCAAGCTCCTTTAGCTCTTCGTCCACCGCCTTTTTCAGGTCCAAGGCGTTGCGCCTCACTTTGCTCTTTTGCGCGTGACCTTTTTTATGCGGGGCAGGCGAGGCGCTTTGCCTTTGTGGGCGCTTCTTTCCCTTGGCCGCCGTTTTCGCTTGACCGCGCTCCGCGTCCCGGGAACGAAGCCCTGCCTGTTTTCCTTTCAAAGATTGTTCTGGTCGGGAAGATTGCCTTGCCGCCTGCTGGCCTGCTCGGCCGGGCACCGCATCCTTCCCTTCTGCGCCTTTGGCAGCCAAGATCCCTTCCTGCATCTGTTCTCTGTGTTTCTCGCCCGCGCCCCCTCTCTTGCGCTGTCTTGCTTTTTTTTGCGGTTTCCCAGATTCATCGCATCCGATCGCAAAAAGTGTTACCTTCAGTCGGTCTTTCGCCCGCGCACTGCACGACATACCAAAAATGACGCGGGCCCTTGGATTGTAAGCAGAAATGGCAGAACTGATATGCGCCACTTCCTGCATCTTCATATTTCGATCTCCGCCCACATTAAAAAGCACGCGGTCCGCGCCCGCAATGGTGTAGGTATAGAGCGGATTTTCCAATATTCCCTGCACCACCTCCTGCGCCTTGGCGGCTCCCGCTCCATCCGCGCTGTTAATGAAGGCGAGGCGCCCCCTTCCTTCAAGAATGGAGCGCACGTCGGCAAAGTCAATGTTGATGAGACCCGGTAGAGAAAGCATATCCATGAAGCCCTGCAGAGTTGCCGCAAGCTTTTTGTTAACCACGGAAAGGGCTTCTTTGAGCGGCGTTTTCTCATCAATCACCTGAAAAATGTGCTCGTTTGGAATGACCACATACGCATTCACGAGGGGCTTAATTGTCTCTAAGGCAGTTTGAGCAATCTGCTTTCGCCGTTCTCCCTCAAACGCAAAGGGCAGGGTAAAAATGCCGAGGCACAAGATGTGTAACTCCTGCGCAACTTCAGCAAACGTGGCAGTGGCGCCCGAACCCGTTCCTCCTCCGAGCGACGCTATGAGAATGCATATATCGCTTCCCTCCAGAAGCCGCTTGATCCTGTCTTTTTCCGCTTTGGCGGCGCGCTCCCCCAACTCCGCGTTCATGCCGCAGCCGAGTCCGCCCGTAAGATCCTGCCCGAAAGGAAAACTTTTCACCTTGCGGGACAATTCTTTTAACGCCTGGCTATCTGTGTTGGCACCTACAAAATCAAACCTCTGCGCGCGGGAAGCAATTTCAGAGGCGATATTTCCGCCCCCGCCTCCAATCCCGATGAGCTTGATTTTCGCGCGATGAACATTCTCAAACAAAGAAAGGGTTTCCCGCGCCAGCGCCTTTTTGGAAACGCTTTTCACGGGCTTGCGAGAGCCCTTCTTTGCAGCTTTTTCTGATGCCCGCGGGGACACCCGGGCCTTTTTCTTCGTGGCCATGTTATCCCAGTTTACCCCTCCCGCCCCTGGATTGCAAGGGACTGAAAGGCGCGCTCAAGCGTGATTTTGAACCATTTCGTGTAGCTATCGGGGTGCACTTTCACGTCTTCCAAAAGAGCCGATCTTTCCACCCACGCAAAGTCGGAGGCCTCGTTTGGATCGGGCGACACTTTTCCGTCGTATGTTCCCGCAAACGCGTGATCAAGCTCGTACTCTAAAAGATCATGGTCAAGTTTGACTCTGTAGGTGAACTGGAAGATTTCTACGAGCTCGCAATCAAAGCCCATTTCTTCTTTCAGGCGGCGCCGCGCCGCTTGCATAATCCCCTCGCCCGGCCTCGGGTGCCCGCAGCACGCGTTCGTCCACAGGCCGCCTGAATGATATTTTCCCGCGGCGCGGCGCTGCAACAGCATCTCTCCTTGCGAATTGAATATAAAAATAGAAAAGCTCCTATGCAGCTTCCCTGCTTTGTGCGCCTCCATCTTTTCTGCCTCGCCAACCTCTCGATCGTTTTCGTCCACCAAAATGAGTTTTTCTTCCATAAAACAAAGTATACCAAACCCACCCAATATTTGACAAAAAAATATTTCTGTGATAGGAAAAAAATACGTGCTCTCCTCCTTTGAGATCCTCCAAAGGGTTTCAAATGAGGAGGGCACCAGTTCCTTACAGAGGAACGGCGGGACCGGTCAGCCCGCTCCTAAGATCCCCTCCTTGCCAAGGATCTATGGGAGCAGCAATCGGGCTCGCCTTCATCCTCATCGTAGTAGGAATTTTCCTTCCCAACGTTCTCGACGCAATGGAGGAATTCCTACTTACCCTTCTCGCAAAAGCGACCTCGTTCTTGGACGCCCTTCAGGTGCCCACGAACTAGTCGCTCTCCACACAAACAAGAGTCCCCCCCCGGGACTCCTGTTTTTTTTCACTACGCAATCCATTTGATGGAACAACCCATGGATGGCTTAAACTCATCACCGATTTCCTCGCCGCCCAGAAGTTTCTCTATGACATCTGCCATGGTATGCTCTGAAACCGGATCGCCTGGCTCCATCTCGTCGTTAATTCTGCCGTGAAATACGAGCTTGTGCTCCTTGTCAAACAAAAAAGGATCGGGCGTGCAGGTAGCTCCGTATGCTCTCGCGACTTCCTGCGTATCGTCCAGTACGTACGGAAACTCAATACTTCTCTCTTTTGCAAACGCTTTCATATTTTCCATTCCCTCACCAGGATACGCAGGGTCGTTGCTATTGATACCAATTACGCCAATGTTGTCTCCGTATTTCTTATATAACTCAATAATCGCCTCAATCTTCGCCTTCACATACGGACAATGGTTGCACATAAAGATGATAAGCAGTCCTTCCTTCCCCGCAAAATCCGCAAGCGAATACGTGTTGCCACCTGCCTGCGCAGGCAGGTCTATCCCCTGCAGCTTAAAATTGGGGACCTGGTCTCCCCTTTTCAATTTTTGTGCCGATTTTGTCAAAACCATCATCCCCTAAGAACCCTTTGCCGTTTCGTGCTTTCTCCAGGCCTCTGCCGCCGCAGGCTCTTTCGCTTCCAGCTCGCGAAGAATAGCTTCCCGCAGTTCTGAAGTCGCAACTTCCTCTCTTGCCGCGGCTACCGTCAGCACTGAGGGCAAAACTTGATTTACGATCTCCGCAGTTCTTTCAGGAGAAATGCCCGCATCTTGACAAGCGAGCTGAATTGACCCCTTAATCTTTCCTTCGTCAAAGGACTGCTTGGAACCGTCTTTCTTTGTGACGCTTGTTGCCATAAAAACATCTTTGCACTTCTATCTTCCCGACCTTTGATGTTCTCATTTTACCACAAAATACCTGCCTGACACCACCAAACGCACAGTGCTGCCTCTCCTGATGAAGTTCGAACAAGGGTTAGGCTATCGCCTTCTTCTTTGGTGAAATCTGGGCCGGGTGCCAACAGAAGTTTGAGGCGTACTCTCCCGCATAAGCTTTGGAAGTTCAGATACCGGCAGAGGTTTTCTAATGAGGCGCTCAATGGACCGCACTTCTCTCCGCTCTTGAGGCATGGCAAAGGTTGCGGCGTGTCCTGTCGCTCCCGCCCTTGCCGTTCTCCCTATCCGGTGGACATAGTCCTCAGAAGTTGCAGGAAGATCGTAGTTCACGACCAATTCTATACCGGCTACATCGATTCCCCTGGAGGCGATATCGGTTGCGACCAGCACGCGGTACTTTCCTCTCCTGAATCCTTCCAACGCTTCTTTCCGCTGGCCCTGGGTTCGGTTGGAGTGCAGCTCGGCAGCATTCAAGCCAGAATTCCTGATTAACCTGGCTACCTTTTGGGCACCGTGTTTGGTTCTTGAAAAAACGAGAGCGGAGCCTTTGTGATCTTGCAAAAGAGTTAACAGGAGAGCGGTTTTCTGCTCTCTGGGAACGATGAAAAGCTCCTGCGTCACATTCTCCACCGTAGTGCCGGTTGGAGCGATTTCCACCCGCACCGGAAGCCGCATGTATGAGGAAGCTATCCTCATTATCTCATCTGGCATAGTAGCGGAAAACAGCATGGTTTGCCGTTCTCTGGGCAAAACGTTCAATATCTTTTGGATTTGTGGTAAAAATCCCATGTCCAGCATGCGATCCGCTTCGTCTAACACGACGATTCTGGCATCTTGCAGGCGAAGAGTCCGTTGATTCAGGTGGTCAAGGATTCTTCCCGGAGTTCCGACAATCACGTGCGGATTCTGCCTTAGTTCCCGAATCTGGGGCCCCATGGCGGCCCCTCCTATGAGCACAGCTGTTCTCAAGCCCAGGCCCTTGCCGAGCTTCCTTAAGGATTCCTCCACCTGGAGAGCAAGCTCTCTCGTTGGCAGGACCACAAGGCCTCTTGTCTTCGCCTGAGACAAACGCTGGAGCATGGGAATTCCGAACGCCAACGTCTTTCCGGTCCCGGTCTGCGCAATACCTACGATATCCTTTCCTTCGATGGCAATGGGTATTGCCTGGATCTGGATCGGAGTGGGGGTTGTGAAACGCAGCCGATGGAGCACTTCCAAAAGAGCCGGGGCAATGCGCAGGCCGTAGAAATTTGGTGATCGTGGAGATGTTTGTTGCATAAGATTACATGAGCCAATCGGATGAACCATCGGGCTGCGGGTCAGGGACTCGAACCCCAATACCATCCTCCAGAGGGATGTGTCCTACCATTAGACGAACCCGCAAAAAAATCCTTTCGCACAGGGCAGTATACCAAACTTTCCCCGCTTTTTCAACTTGGATTACACCCGCAAATATCTGCGGATGGCAATGGCGGCAGACAACACGCCCAAACCAATACCCGCAGCGAGGCAAAGAAGCAAAAGTGAAAAGAAATGCCCGAGTAAAAACGCGAATACATCAAATCCACTAAATGAGTAAAGCGGCTTTGATCCAAAAAATCCGATCGCAAGGAGAAACAGCAGCGTCAAGAAACTTGCAGTAGCTCCCACGAGCGCTCCCTGCACGAGAAACGGCCCTCTGATGAACCAGCTTGACGCCCCTACCAAACGCATAATTTCAATCTCTTCTTTGGAGTTGTAAATGGTTAAACGAATCGTGTTGAAAGCCACAAGCACCGCTATAATCGACAGGATGGCGCTGACAGCAAGCACTCCACCCCGTATGCCGGAAGTAATGAGGGAGAGCCGCTCAATTAAAGGCGCGCGATCGTAAAAATCAATGCTCGCTATGGCGGAAGCGAACGCTTCCCCAGCAAGAAATTCCGCAATCTGATCATACTGCTTTGGATCGCGCGCCTTCACGTTGAGATGCGCATACAGCGGATTTCTCCCAATGGCCTCCAAAGGAGCCAAAATCTCTTCTTGTCCGCGATAGGCATCCACAAACCGGCGCAGCGCCTCTTCCCGAGAAATATATTCCGCTTCCTTCACTTCCTGCAGAGAAAGGAGCTGGGAGCGGACCTCAAAAATTTCTTCCTCGCTCACCGTATCTTTAAAATACGCGCTCACGTCCACTCCCCCTTCGAGACGTTCCACGAGAAATGTGCTCATCCCCTGGAGGAGAAACAAGGAGCTCACGACAAAAAGCACGACGGTCATAACCACGAGCGCGGCTCCCGTGGAGCTCCGATCGCGCGAAAACTTTTCCCATCCCGAGCGCAGAATTCGTTTGACGCTTATCATCATAAAACTACACCACAATAAACTTGCCTTGTTTTTCGTCGCGCACAAGCCTGCCTTCCACAAGCGTGAGAACCCGGCGCTCCAGCCGATTCACGATTTCTTTATTGTGCGTAGCCAATATAACCGTGGTGCCAAGCTCATTAATCCTCAAAAGCAGGCGGATAATATCTCGCGTATGATAGGGGTCCAAATTCCCGGTTGGTTCGTCTGCCACAATTACGCGCGGTCGGTGAATCAGAGCCCTCGCAATTGCCACTCGCTGTTTCTCCCCTCCCGAAAGCTGCAGGGGGTAGTGATGGACGCGATCCTCCAGCCCCACAATCTCCAATACTTCTTGCACATCCCGCGCGATTGTTTCTTCGTCCAAACCCATCACCTCCATCACGTATGCCACGTTTTCATAAGCAGTTTTTGAGTTCAGGAGTTTATAATCCTGAAATACCATGCCAATGTTTCTCCGCAGCTGGGGAAGGTCGGAAGGACGAAGCTGGTGCACGGAAAGTTCTTCAAACAGCACTTCGCCCTTCGTGGGGCGCTCTTCGGCGAGTAGAAGTTTTAAAAGCGTGGTCTTGCCGGCTCCCGATTTTCCCACCACAGAGACGAACTCTCCATGTTGCACGTCAAAACTCACATCCCGCAGGGCCACGCTGTTGTCCGGATAAATTTTAGTAACATTGCGATACCTTATCATTGCCTTGCCTCTATGAATATATCAAGATCTCCGTCCAAAACCGACTCTACATCCGCGGTTTCAACGTTGGTCCGCACGTCTTTTACTAATTTGTAAGGATGCAGGACGTACGAGCGAATTTGACTCCCCCACTCAATGGCGGCTTGTTTTCCGCGCATGTCTGCGAACTCCTTTTCTTGTTCCTGCTCTCGCATGGAATAGAGTTTGGAGGCCAGCACCTGCATCGCTTTTTCTCTATTCTGCTGCTGGGAGCGCGACGCTTGAGAAGTAACCACGATGCCTGTTGGCTCGTGCACCAAGCGCACTGCCGTTTCCCTCTTATTCACATTTTGTCCGCCAGGGCCGGAAGCATTAAAGAACTCAACCCTCACATCCTCTGGTTTTATCTCAATGTCTTTTTCCTGCTTCACGTCAACTTCGGGCGTTACTTCCACTGCGGCAAATGAGGTATGGCGAAGCTGTTTTGCGGAAAAAGGCGACATTCGGACCAAACGGTGCACCCCTGTTTCGCGCTTGAGCAGACCGTAAGCGAAAGGTCCGCTCGCCTGGAAAGAGGCCTGCTTCACTCCGATTCTGCCTTCTGCCCCCGGCTCGCCAAACGACCGGTGAATAGCTTCCACGCGCCATCCTTTCTTTTCGCAATAGCGCTCGTACATTCTCTGGAGCATCGCGGCCCAATCCTGCGCATCCTGGCCGCCTGCACCCGCGCTAATGCCCAAGATGGCGTTTGCCCGGTCGTATTTTCCGGAAAGAAATGTTTGGACCTCCTGCTTCTCCAGGCGCTTCTGCAGCGCTTCAAGGACGCCAGGAAGTTCTGCTCCCGCACCTGCCTGCGCAGGCAGGTCTTCATCTGTTTTGGAAAGCTCCGCGAGCTCTTTGAGGTCGGCGAATTCCTGCTGCAGCTCCTCAAATTCTCCTACCTCTTCCTTTAAATCCGCTAGCTCCTTGCTAAGCTTTCCCGACGTTTCGGGATTTTGCCAAAATTCCGGTTTTTCTGACTCTTTCTGAAGAGCAACGATTTTATCCTTCTTTTGAGCAATGTCAAAGACAGTCCGCCAAGCGGCGGAGTTTCATTTCTATATCCTCGAGTTGTACTGCAACATCTGCCATATATCCACTATACAGAAATTTCCGAAAAATTCAATCGCGGGGACGGAGTTCGTAGGCTGCCCTATCAAACGAAAAGGGATTGAGCGCTTCTTGGGTGTACCAGTTCGTGGGAGCCCACAGAAGAAATCCTGTAAATTCGTCGCCGAGGGCATCTTTGGTCGCCTGCACCTGCGCCTGTACCATAAGAGGATCATACGTCGCGCCTAAATGAAAATCCTGCAGCCAAGGGCGGAGTTTGGCAAACTGACGTTCCGGTCTGGCGGCGCGCAGCGCCGCCAGACGCACCTGCGCGCTCGCGAGAGAAAAATGCACTACCTCATAAGGATATTCTGCGGGGTTCCAGTATCCTCGGTATCCGTCAGCGTAATGGGAAGGATATACCATAGGATACACATAATCAAAGTACTCAAAAGCATCTTCAATTATCTGCCCGATGCCAAGATCGTCTCTGCTGGACGTTGACAGGCCGAACAAATCCGCGGAAATCGTTACGTCTGACAGATGTTCCCGCAAGTAAGCGAAAAATTCCCGTATAATCTGCTGTTGTGGCATCCGTCCGTCCCAGACAGGGAAACGCATGTCCTGCAGATTGCCGTCCGAAGGAAAACGCACGTAGTCAAAATTTATTTCGTCAAACCCCCTGCTTGCCGCATCCCTTGTGATGGACACAATATAGTTCCAAACTTGGCGAGACGCGGGATCCACCCATGCTAACCCTTTGTAGTCGGCCCAGACGCCTTCTTTTGCGATGCTCTGCACCGCAAGATCGGGCCGCGCCCTCGCCAGCACCGGGTCTTGGAACACCGTAACGCGCGCAATAACGTATAACCCCTCCTCGTGCAGCCGCTTCAGCAGGGCTTCAATATCCCCTATCTTTATTCGATGAGCGCCGTATGTGAAAGCTTCCGGCACATTGGTAAAATACGCGATCTCGCCCGAAAAGTCCTTAATGTCAATAACGACGGCGTTGAGTTCCGTGGTCTTGGCAAGATTAGCCACATAATCAATCCTCGCTGAAGTTCCCGCAGACCAGCTCGTAAGATACACCGCCTTGATGATTTCGGGGGGATTTGCCAGCCCGTCTTGGAGCAAAGGCTGAGACGGCTCCTCCGGCAAATCTTGGACGACCGGCCCTATCACCGACAAGGCGCGTGCGGGCGCTGGCGCTTGAGGAAAATTCGCGATCTCAGCAATTTCTTCAGCTTCTTCCAAAACGAAAATCATCCCATACGCGATGAAAATCTCAAGAACCAGAACTGCTGATAATTTGAAAAAATCGCGAGCCGTCACAATATCCGAACACCTAATGATACGGAGCCGATGGTCGGATTTGAACCGACGGCCTACTCTTTACGAAAGAGTTGCTCTGCCACTGAGCTACATCGGCGTCGCCCTCTGGAGCGGGATACCGGAATTGAACCGGCGCTTCAACCTTGGGAAGGTTACGTACTACCACTATACGAATCCCGCAGCCTACTCACGTTCAAACCACGTCCAGGGTTTCCACCACACACGCTCTTTTATATTTTCTTCCTGGGATATTGTTTCGGAAGTGATTTCGGGCGGCAAAACAGTTACCACCTGTTCCCCTTCTTTCTTATACAGCCCCTGCTCACGCAGCATGCGCTCTTGATATTCTTCGGTCTGGGTATCTGCAACGGCTGCCTCCAGCATCTCCTTCTGCAGGGCGAGATCAATCGCCTGTGCTTGAAGCTCCTGCAATCTGTTTTCGAGCCCAGCGCGTTTCTGATAGGTGCTCACGTTCTGGTACACGAAAAATCCCATAATGCTCGCAAGTACAATCACAAATGCCGCAGCCGCAACCATGCCCTCAAGCACCTGCCTTTTTTGTTTGTCGAACCTGGAAATTTTTGCTACCATAAACCAATCATGAAATCAAAACAAATAATTCGCGGGGTGTGGATTGTTGTTGTCTTCCTTATCGTACTCTCAATGTTTGTGTTTCTCTTGGCTCCTCTCTTTTAACAATCCTCTCCGCACGCGCATTATACCCGCTTTTGCCTAAAAAGTGAAGGGCGGTTTCAGATGAAACCGCCCTTGCGTTCTCGTCTCCCTTTTACTTGCTTCGTCCTGCGAAAGCTTTCGTTCGCCTCATTGCCTCGTAGATACGATAGAAAATCCCACTTGACTCATTTTCCTCCCATTCGTAATTTGCGATTAACACAGCGCCTGTCTTAAATATCACGTGGAGCACCCGCTGATGACTCAGCTCAAGTGTTTTTCCCGTCTCTCTCACACAAACGCCAAAGCGGTAGTCGTGGGGAATATGCGACTCTGCCGAACCTGAACAAGCTACAACTTTAGGGTATTGGGGCAATTCAAGGTCCAACGGCCAGTTGTAGGTTAAGCAATCCAGGCCGTACTTCTGAGTAATCCTGGGGTATTCACTCAGAATTTGATTCCTCAGTACTTGGGCTATCCTTGAATAGTGCCCAGGCAGCCCCGCATCGTCCAGACCAGCGGCAACGGGATCGTTCTCTGCGCAAAAGAGAACGATGTCCACCAAACGATCGAGAGGCTGTGTGACAATAAGGCTGTTCTCCTTCTCCTGCGACCAAACCTCTATCTCGTGGTAGCCGAACCCCCTATGCCTTGCCTCGTAGTGATCGCGCAAGACCCCCCAGCCGCTCTCAGCTACCCAATCTCGCCCACAAATTCCGAGTTCGTAATTCCTTTTTGCAACCAGCTCGGGGATATGGCGAGCTCGCATAAACACGCCGCGAAAAAGTGGCTCCTTGCCCGCACCACCGTTCCATTCGTAGACGTACTTTGCTACGTATTTTATCCAAAGGTCTGCTCCGAAGCTCTCCCTTAAAAGATTATCGGCAGCTCCTACTGCGCGCGCTAAATTACGCCCCTTCGGGAATGCTATCTTAATCACCGTTCTTTTCTCTCCTTTTCTATCTTCTTATATCGCAGCTGCTTATTCCCACTCTTGGAAAAACTATATGGCATTCTTCCCTTTCACCGATAGGAGGTGGACGCGGAAACCCAACGAAAAGCGCGATGCTTATAAGGACAAGCCATATGATCACGACGAGAATAAAACCTCTCCTATCACTCACTTCTCTCCCCCTTTTTATGAAAGATCTATTCTTCTCAGAAAAGAAAACTCCCTTCTAAGAAGGGAGCGAGTGTGATTAAAATATCAAAAATAAAGCAATCACAATCATTCCCTTCTCACGAGGGTCAGATTGCGATGATGATCGTTTACAAGGCGCTTAATCATAAGTTCGTAGCCACCCATGCCTTTATTCAGCCAGCGGGAAATACGGGCAATAGTGGTAGAGCTCAGCCCCGTTTCTTTCGCGATCTTGGAATAAGGCACATTTTTGCTAAGCATGCGCGCTGTTTTCCATCGTTTGCCAAATTCAATAATCTCCTGCTCGGTCAGCAAGTCGCGCAAAAACTTCTTTGCTTCTGATCTATTTTTCAGAGAGACAAACGCTTCTAGCAATTCTTCAGTTGTTCTATTATCCCATCTTGCCATACCATCTGCTTTATCCTACTAAAGCACTTTAATTGACTAAAGTATAGCAAGGGCAAGCAATCTTGTCAATACCTTCAACTCCGGAACACATCAAGAAACACTTTGGAGGGAATGTGCACGCGGGTTTTTGCGGCGAGTTCTTTTTTGCCTTTTTTCTGTTTCTCAAGCAATTTCCGCTTGCGCGTTACATCTCCGCCGTACAAAGGAGCGGTCACGTCGCGGCGGCGTGCCTTTATGGTTTCTCGCGCAATGACCTTGCCTTCTGACACGGCTTGAATGGGCATCGCGAATAATTGCGGCGGCAGCAGTTCTTTCAGTTTTTCCGCGACCGCCTTTCCTTCCCGATACGCCTTGCCGCGGGAAACGACCTGCGAAAACGCCTCCTCCACTTGCCCTGCAATGTGAATTTCAAGCTTCACCAAGTTTGCCGGCCTCCAGTCCGCAATTTGATAATCCATGGAGGCCATGCCCTGCGTGGCGCTTTTGAGTTTGTCGTAAAAGTCAATCACAATTTCTCGCAGGGGTGTTTCAAAAATAACCGAGAGTGCGTGCTGTGAAATAGTATTGGTTTCCAGCAGCTGCCCTTCGAGCTGGGAGAGCAGTTGTACCATTTGTGAATAGTAGGAGGATGGCGTGACAATTTCCAGCCACACCCAGGGCTCTTTTGCCGACTGAATCTGATGCTCCTCTGGCCACTCTGCCGCGGTCTTTATGGAAAATTCCTTACCTTTCAGATCCGTAACTTTGAACTCAACCGACGGCCGCGAAATAACCAGCTGAATTCCATATTCTCTCTGCAGGCGCTCTGAAATAATTTCAGAATGAAGCACGCCCAAAAATCCACACCTGAATCCCCTGCCGAGCGCCTCGTGCGACTCTGGCTCATATTCAAAGGAAGGATCGTTCAACCTAAGTTTAGAAAGCGCGTCTTTGAGCACGTCAAAATCCTGGGGATCTTGCGGATAAAAACTCACAAACACCACGGGTTTTGGCCTTTTATATCCTTCCAAGGGCGCAATCTGAGCGCTCTGACTAAGCGTGATGGTGTCTCCGATACGCACGAGTTCCGATTCCTTGAGTCCGGTTGCAATATAGCCAATGTGCCCTGCGCGCACTTCCGGGTCTGGCGCCTCCTCGGGCGTAAAATGCCCTACCTCTTTTGCCGTACTCTCGGCGCGCGATGCCATAAGAAAAAGCGCGTCGTTTGTCTTCACCATACCCTCCACCACGCGCACGTACGCCACCACTCCTTTGAAAGCGTCGAAATGCGAATCAAATACGAGCGCGCGGAGTGGCTTCTCTGTTTCTTCCCTGGCCGAGGGCACCCGTGCCACCACCGCTTCCAAAAGTTCTTTCACGCCCTCCCCCGTCTTTGCTGAAATGCGCAGAATGTCGCGTTCCTCAATGGTAAGCAAATCCGCAATGGATCTCGACACTTCCTCCACTCGCGCTGAGGGCAAATCAATTTTGTTTATGGCGGGCACAATAGTAAGTCCTTCCTCTCTTGCAAGTTTCAGATTCGCCAAAGTCTGCGCCTGCACGCCCTTGGTGGCATCCACCAGCAGAATTGCTCCTTCCACCGCGGCAAGCGAGCGCGATACCTCATAGCTGAAATCCGCATGCCCGGGAGTATCGATCAGATTGAGAATGTAATCTTTATACTTTAAGCGAACGGGCTGAAGTTTAATGGTGATTCCTTTCTCCCGCTCCAGCTCCATTTGATCCAAAAATTGCTCTTTCATGTGCCGCTTTTCCACGGCTCCGGTCAATTCCAAAAACCGGTCCGCCAACGTGGACTTTCCATGGTCAATATGCGCAATGATGACAAAATTCCGAATTTTCCCCTCCATACCCTCCCATCTTATCCTAAAATCCCCCGCAATGTTAGGGCCGAATCTTCTTGAGAAGTTTGCGCAGTTCTTCTGCGACAAGCACCGTTGACCCCATGCCAAACGCCAACAACCAGTCGGACCACTCAAGAGGGGCTGTGCGCAGAATCTTATTCATAAAGGGCGCGTACACCGCCATCATCTGCAAGCTCACAACGAGCACGGTAGCGAGGAGCAGCCAACGGTTGGAAAACGGGCTGATTCGAAACAGCGAAGAATCCCCCGCCCTCGCGCTCCACGCGCGGAACCATTGATAGCAAGCCATAGTAGTCAACACCATAGTTTGCATAACGACCACTCCTTCCTGCAGATAATGGGAAAATACGAGTACGCTTCCCACCGCGATGGTCAATCCAATGAACAAGCTAACTCCGAGGAGAGGTGCGTCCACCAGATACTTCCCCGGCTTTTTCTGAAATCCGTTCAACAAATTCTTTTCCTTGGGCTCCATGGCAAGCGCCGTCATCAGAAACCCATCGGTCACGAAATTCATCCACAAAATCTGGACTGCTATTAAAGGCAGAGGGTGTTCGGGAAACAAAAAGAGCACCGCAGCAATCGTCAACACCTCCCCCGTATTCGTGGAGAGCACATACTGCAATATCTTCCGGATGGTGCGATAGATACTCCTCCCTTCTTCTGCCGCAGAAACGATGCTCCCAAAATCATCGTCGAGAAGCACGATATCCGATGCTTCTTTTGCCACCTCCGTGCCAACGCGTCCCATGCTCACCCCCAAATCTGCGGCAACCAAAGACGGAGCGTCGTTTACGCCGTCCCCCGTCATTGCAATAATCTCTCCTCGGCGACGAAATCCTTGAATAATGCGGAGCTTATGCTCGGGCGCAACGCGGGCAAACACGCTTACCTTTCCAAGACGCGCGTCCAGCTCCTCATCGCTCAAGGTGCCGATGTCATATCCCGTGAGGACATCGTCCCCCTCCTGCCAAATGCCTACTTCCCGGGCAATGGCCTGCGCCGTAAGCTTGTGATCTCCCGTCACCATCACCACGCGCATGCCGGCTTCCCTCGCGCGCGTCAAAGCCGCCCTTGCCTCGGGGCGCACGGTGTCTTGCATACCCCAAAATCCGCAAAAGGCAAGTTTTGGCATGGAGTTTAACTGAATCCAGTCAAACGGGTTTGCGGCTTCTGTTCTGCGCCTCGGCTTCACCACTGCCGTCGCAAACGCAACCACGCGCAGACCCTCCCGCGTCATCCCGTGAAATACCGCCTCAAGCTGTGTCCGCTCCTTTTCTGTCATGCGGGACTGCCGACCAGAGGGCATCCAGATCATGCCGCATAATGCCATCACGTGCTCCGGCGCGCCCGTAACAAACACTCGGTATTCATTCCCGTCTTCCCGCACCACGAGGCGCACTTTATGCGTAAAATCAAATGGCAGTTCATACACAAGCGGGAATTGTTCCTCCCACTTCTCTCCTTGGTATCCGAGCTTTTGCCCAAACACGAGGATGGCGGCTTCCGTGGGATCTCCGGTTACGTTCCAGCGTTTTGCTTTTTCGTCGAACGACACATTCGCGCTGGCGGAAAACGCCGCCGCCTTCCCGGCAAACTGAAGTTCGGGAAAATCTTGCGGATGCACGAGTTCCTCGTAGAGAAAGAAATTGCCCTCGGGATTATATCCGTCCCCCGTCGCATGAAACACCCTGCCTGCGATATACGCTTTCCGTGTTACCAGTTCGTTTGTGGTAACGGTGCCGGTTTTGTCCACCGCTATCACCTGTGCCTGCCCGAGGGCTTCTACCGCCTGCAGGCGCTTCACCAATGCGTTCCGCTTTGCCATGCGCCACACGCCGGCAACCAGCACAAGCGTTAATGCGACCGGCAACCCTTCGGGGATAAAGGAAACTGCGAGAGCCACAATGAGCTTAAACATTTCCAGCAGATCTTTTCCGAAAACGAACACGCCCGTCAGAAACAAGAAGGCGGAGATGCTGAAAGTCGCCCCGACGATAAACCGAGAGAGCAACTGTATGTTCGCCTTCAAGGGAACATCCGTGCTGATTGCTCCAATCTCCTGGGAAATTTTCCCTATGATGGTGCGCACGCCCGTTGCCGTGACAATTGCTTTTCCGTTGCCGGCCACAATCATAGTCCCCTTGAATACCATAGTGCGCTGTTCTGAAACCGGAATGCCCTCTCCCAACTCCAACACTTCAGACGGCATCTCTACCATCTTGTGCACGGGAGTGGATTCTCCCGTAAAGCCGGACTCGTCCGCACGAAGGTTATTGGAAACGAAAACCCGACCGTCGGCAGGCACTTTCTCCCCTTCCTGCAAAATAATAACATCCCCCGGCACCAATTCTCTATCTCGCACGATATATTCCTTCCCGCCACGCACCACCGTTGATTTGGTTTCCGCGAATTTCTTAAGAGCGAGCAAGGTGTTCTGCGCCCTTCCCTCCTGATACGTCCCGATGGTGGCGTTGAGCGCGAGCACCGTCGCAATGATCAAGGCGTCCACGTAATCTCCCATCGCAAACACAAGGACAGCGGCCCCCAAGAGGATGTAAATAAGCGGGCTTTTGAATTGACGGAGAAAAATAATCAATACGCTGTCTGTCTTGGGTTCTGGCAGGATGTTCTGCCCCTCGCTCTCCAAGCGCTTCTTTGCTTCCTGCTCGCTCAAGCCCTGCTCAGTTCCACGCAGTTCTCCAAGCACCTCAAAAACGTCTTTTGCGTACCAATGGTTTGGCGTAAACATTACTCCATCATACCAAAAAGCCGCCCTCGGGGCGACTTTCAAAGCACGCTCCTTTACTTTTTAAGAAAGGACCGGAAGCGAACGAAAAGAGAAAGTATTTCAGAGGAACGGAGCAGAAAGGCGGTAGCTACAAACGCAAGAGCGCCGATGGCTCCCGCGAGCAAAAATTGCGTGAGCACGCGTGCGTATGTTTCCAACGGAAAAGGCCTTCCGTACAACTGCAACATTCCGTAGGTCACGACGCCAGAAGCCAAGGTTGCAATTGCCGTTTTGGCCGCAGAGGAAAGAAAATCCTTTTTACCTACCCCTTTTGTTTTGCGCGCAAGGAGCAACAAAAGCAAGCTTGCCTGAAATATGCCGGCTAACACAAAAGCCAAGGGCAGAGCGAGAATGCGTATATCTTCAATGCCTTCCAACCGCAGAGCAGAAACAAAGAACTGCGAAAACGTGTTCGGGGCAGCGAATGCGCCAATAAAGAAGACAGCAGAGACAATGTTTAACACAACCGCAGACACGCTCGCAAAGGTTGGGGTTTTGGTGTCTTGCAAAGCAAAGAATAAGCGCGTGAACAAGGGAATGAGCGCGTAAAAAACAATGCCAAAAGCAAATATGCCGAGCGCCGCCGCGGTAAGGCGCGTTTCATCCCAGCCAAAGTGCGGTCCCGCTCCGTAAATAAGGCGCACTATTTGTGCGCGCAAAAGAAATATGAGAGCAGATAACGGCAAAACAAAGAACAAAACGTTAGAAGCCGTCCGCGAAAATGCCTGGCGCATTTTCGCGGAATTCTGCTCTACGGCAAAGCGTGAGAGCGCGGGAAAGGCCGCGAGCGCAAAAGACACCCCAATCAAACCCACGGGCAGCTGCTGAATATGATTTGCGTATTCAAATATGGTAATGCTTCCTTCTGCAATAAGGGAAGCAAGCGCCGTCATCACTATGATGTTAACGTAGAAGGCGGCCGTCGCAATAGTGCGGGGAAAGGCAAGAACGGCGGCTTTTCTCACCGAGGCGTCTTTGAGATTCCACAGGGGCTGCCACGAAAACCCTTCCTTGCAGGCAACCGGCGCCTGAATGAGCACGTGAAGCAGAGCCCCCAGAATCACGCCGACAGCGACTCCCCAAATGCCCCATAAGGGAGCAAGAAACAAAATGCCCAAAATGATGCCGAGGTTGTACAGCACCGGAGCCAAGGCATACGCGAAAAATCTCTGGTAATAATGGAGGACTCCGGAGAGCACGGCAGATATTCCGAATAGAATGGGACTCAAGAGCATAAGGCGCGTAAGATTCGCGCTCGTCTCAATTTGCGCGGCTGAGAATCCGGGAGCCACAAGAGGGATGAGTTGGGGCGCGAATAGAAACACCAAAGCGGCGAACACGGCCAATGAGCCAATAATAATATTAAGAAGATTGCTCGCAAACTTCCACGCCTCCTCTCTGCCCTGCGCCATGCGCTCAGAAAACAGCGGAAGAAAGACCGCTGAAATGCCTCCCATAATGAGTATTCCGTAGAGGAAATCTGGAATGCGAAAAGCGGCGAAATACATATCGGTTGCTTCTCCGGCTCCGAAGCGCCATGAGAGCAAGCCGTTCCTTGCAAAGCCCAAAAGTCCGCTCACGAGCGAAGAGACAAAAAGAATACCTGCCGCCGCCCCTATGGTGCCGGTTTTGCCGTTGAGCAATGCAGAAACAGTCATCTGTCTATTATACGCAAATTTCTCATCTTGACAAATCCAAAGCACGTTGGTAGAATAACGGCGTCGGAGGAAGCTGGGCAATTGCCCCGCCAGTTGGCGGGGAGGAAAGTCCGAACACTCTCCGCCAGTTGGCGGATCAACTACTCCGGGTAACACCCGGCCGCCGTAAGGCGAGCGGTGCGAACAGAGACGAGCCCCGAAGGCAACTTCGGGGGTGAAACGGCTAAATCCGTGTAGAGTGCAAGAGTGGATCAGAAGAGCTGCTTTCATGCGGAGCTTCTGTGAAAAACAACTCGCTTGATCCGTGCAGTAATGTACGAGACAGATAGATGATTGCCCATTCCGCGAAAGCGGGAGGACAGAATTCGGCTTATAGGTTTCCTCCGACACGAAAAGCCGTCCATTCGACTACGCTCAGGGCGGTTTTTCGTTAGAAAAGTTTTTGGGGTCGGATTTTCTCGTCAAGCGCGGCGTTCACCAATCGATCGGCCTCTCTGTTTTGCGCCCGGGGTACCGCCTCAAATGTTGCCTTACCAAAATCTATTTTCAAATTCCAAAGCTCCAAGAAAAACTTCTGGATATTCGCGTTATCAATTTTATAATGGCCGTTCATTTGCTGAACAAGCAATTCAGAATCTGCATATATCCACACGTGCGCTTTCTTTGCTTCTGCTTTTCCAATGAGTGCCTTGAGCTTTTTGAGAGCTGTAATAACGGCCCGATATTCTGCTTCGTTATTCGTGGTCTCGCCAATGTACTCTGAAATCTCTTTTAGAACTTTTCCCTTTTCGTCTTCGATGACGGCGCCGATGGCCGCAGGGCCGGGATTTCCTCTCGCTCCGCCGTCTGCATGAATGACAAATATCCTCATATCACTTATTCTTTTGGAAATATTGAGTGAGGCAAGCTCGCAAATCTTTTTCCTTGTCCGCAGTTGTCTGGAATCCGGATGCTTGGGGATGACCGCCGTACGTATCCAAAAATTCGCGGCATGACTGCATCGCTTTTACCGTGTCATGCCCTGAGGGCGCGCGAACGCTGCCCAGGAGAGTCGTTTTGCTTTTTGTGTAAATGAAGGCCGGCTTTTGGGTTTCTTGCGATATGATGGAAGCCAGCGCACCCAGCAGCACATATTCAAACGCCGCGTCCCCTTCAAACACCCAGGGATCCGCTTTTTTGTGGAATATGCGCATACGAATCTCATCTGCGGCGCGATCAACCCGCTCTCTCCGAAGTTTGTGCTTTTCCACAAAATCGTCAATCGTCCGCTTTGCTTTGGGCAGAGAAGGGCAGGAAAGCAAGCGGAATGCACCGGGCCGCCGGTTTTTGGTGTCGCGCACGTTGAGTATGGCAATCATATGCTGAACTTTTTGCTCCAAGGACGCGTCGTCCCCGAAGATATCGGACTCCAAAAATGCCCGGATGCCGGGCCGCCAAGAATACGGAAGCGCGTCCAGGCCATCCTGAATAATCTGCGAGTTGTCCTGTTCGCGCGCCATCATGTCCGCTATCGTGCCCACTGCCGCTAATTCTACCATGCTTTGGTATAAGGTGTCTGACATTTTTTTGCCGAGGAGCGCTTTTGCGAGCTGCAAAGATAAGCCGCACGCCGCGAATTCCTTAAACGGATACTTTTCGCCAGGTTGCTTGGGGTCTACAATAATATCTGCTTTGGGCAACTTTCCCAGGGCCTTGTGATGATCCATCACAATCACGCTAAAGCCGAGTTTTTTTGCCAAAGGAATTTCCTCAAAATTGGAAATTCCCAAGTCAAAAGTAATCAGCAGGCCGGGGGCATACTGCTTGAGATGTTTCAGCGCTTTTCGTGTTACTCCATACCCTTCTTTTTCACGCTCTGGAAAATAGTATGCCGCCACCTTTCCCCCCAAGCTCTTGATAGCTTCGTCTGCTATGAGCACGGCAGTAACGCCGTCCAAGTCCGCGTCGCCATATAAAATAATGCGCTCTTCTTGAGCGATCGCCTTTTGAACCCTATTGGCGGCCTTTGTTAAGTTTTTGATTTTCATTGTTCCAATGCCTCCAAACCCGGAAGTTTTTCGCCGGCTAAAAAGGCGAGCATGGCTCCCCCGCCCGTAGACACATGGTCGAATTTCTCCCGAAGATTGTGTTTATTCAAGAATGCTCCTAAATCTCCTCCTCCTGCCACTGCAAACGCGCCGCTTTTGAGAATGGCCTCTGCGACTGCAAGCGATCCTTTTTCATACTTCTCCTCTTCTATCTTACCCAAAGGTCCCGCCCAAAAAATCGTTCTTGCCCCTTTCATTTTTCCGATGAAGCGCTGAACGGTGTCCGGACCGAGATCAAAGCCGCCATCCACCCCGTCTGTCGCATATACCAGCTCCGCATCCTCGACAACCTGCAGTCCCTGCCTACCGGCAGGCAGGCCTTTTTCTTTGATTTCTTCTGAAATGAGGTTGCCCAGGAGAATCACATCGGCATGCTTTGATATTGCTGTCAAAAAAGCGGCTTTTGTTTCCACTTTCGCTCCACCCACCACAACAACCATCGGTTTTTCGGGCCTCTCTCGAATTTTCCCCAACACGCTCACCTCTTTTTCCAAAAGCAGACCCATGGCAGAAGGAAGCAAAGGAGGGAGCCCCACAACAGAAGCATGCGCCCGATGGCAAACGGCAAACGCGTCATTGACATACAAATCTCCCAATGCCGCAAGGTGCTTGGCAAAAACAGGATCATTCTCCTTCTCTCCGTAGTAAAAGCGAATATTCTCGAGCAGCGCAACATCTCCGAATTGCACCGCCTCAATGCGTTTTCGCACCCCTTCTCCGATGGGATCTGCAAGAAACTTTACCTCTTTCCCTAAAAGCTCCTCCATCCGCTTTGCAATCGGCGAGAGGCTGAGTTCTTTTGGATCTGCCCCGTCATGCGACGGGGCACCCTGTCGGATGACGGGGTGGATTTCCCAGATTGGTGCTGGTCTCCCCAAATGCCCAAACACCACGCATTTGGCGTTGCGTTCCGTAAGGAAACGGATGGTTGCCGTACTTTCCCGCAGGCGAAAATCATCTTGGATTACTCCATTCTCCACGGGGACATTCAAGCTTGCGCGAACCAGAACTCGCCTCCCTTGAATTTCAACATCTTTAAGCGTAGGGATCATTGGTCAAAACGCACGGTTTCCCCGGGTTTTAATACTCCTTCTTTGCCGCCGAGTTCTTCTTTCAGATTCAAAGCTGGAGAGCCCTGATTGACCTTGCGCAAGGCCTCCTGCAGCACTTGCTTTAATCCTTGCGTATCCCTCTTTTTCTTGACTCCTTGTTCCTCGGGCGTGCGCGGACGATCGCTTTCTCCTTTCCGCTTCAATTTTTTCCGGCAGGACTTGCAGTACACCGGCCTCTTGCCGTCGGGAGGAAATACCACCTTGGTATCCTTACCGCACTTTGAGCATCTTGCATCGTACAGCACCTGCGGCTGGACTGAAGCAAGAGCAACGGGCATCGCCCCCATCGCCCCCACGCCAGTCCATTCCATAATACCTTGCTCTACTTTGGAAGCCGCGCTCGCATACTGTTCCCGCGAAAACTGAATGACTTCTTGACGCCAGGAACGTTCGAGCGGCGAAGGTGGCGGAAGAGTGTTTGCGGAAAAGGGCCGAGATGCCACCCCCTCAATCATCAGTTTTACATATATGGTATATTTACCGAGGTTCATAAAGTCAATTGCCGTGAACTCGGGGAAGAATTCTTTCTCTAAGGCCTCGGCATCCTCTGCTCCGATGCGAAAGGACACAATGGTTCCCACGTTCCCAAACACCGCATCTCTCACCTTTGCCTCCGTTCCTACTCCAAGCTGGGCAATATACTGATGGCTCAAAATTAAGGAAAGGCGGTATTTCCTTGCTTCAGAGAGAATGTTTACGAAACTCTCCGTGGCAAAATGCTGAAACTCGTCAATGTACAGAAAGAAATCCTCTCGTTCCTCTTCTGGAATATCCACGCGAGACATTGCGGCTAACTGAAGTTTGGTAATCAAAAGCCCACCGATAAGTCGGGAGGTATCTTCGCCGATGCGTCCCTTTGAAATATTCACGAGAAGAATTTTCTTTTCATCCATTACCTTGCGCATATCAATGGAGGATCGCGTCTGCCCTACGATATTTCTGATTAAGGGGTTGGACGTGAGCTGCCCAACCTTATTCTGCACGGCGGCCGTTGCTTCCACTTCGTAACGCTGGGTGTATCTCGCATATTCCTGCAACCAAAACGTCTTTACCACGGGGTCTTTCACATAGTCCACCACTTTCTGGCGGTATTCGGGGTCGGCCAGCATTCGATTGATGCCCAAAAGCGTGGAGTCCGGATACTCCAGGAGCGCAAGCACCACATTATTCAAAATATACTCCATGCGGGCGGACCACACGTCGGGCCAAATTTTCTTGAACACCGACATCAATCCTGAAGCCACCATGTGCCGCTTGTCTGGATCCACCTGTTCCATGACGTTAAAAGCGATCGGATGCTCGGTATCCGCAGGATTAAAATAGACAACGTCTTTCACGCGCGCTTCGGGAACGAAATCCAGAAGTTCTTCCACCGCTTCTCCGTGCGGATCCACAAAACCGATTCCGTGGCCCAACTTTATATCCTGTACGGCCATGTTTTTCAGCATTTCAGTTTTGCCCATGCCGGTTTTCCCAATCACGTAAAAATGGCGGCGCCGGTCGTCAACCTTAATGCCGAATTTCCGCCGCATATTCCGAAAATTTGTTTCTCCGAAAAAATTGATTTCTTCCATATCGCATTACTCAAAGGGCAATCCGGAAGGCGCCTCTCCTTTTTTGGTCTCCACGCGCGGCACGGCTTCTGAAGGAACCGCACCCCTGCTCGGGAAATGCAACATAGTCGCCAGCTCGTCTATAGTCATCATAAACATCCCCCCTCCTCTGGGCCAGTAGAAGTTATCGCGCGAGCAGTACAGCCGAAACAGACGCCTCCGCCTGATGTATCGTCTCCGTTCGTCCCAGAAAAACGTTCTTACCGTGTACACCTTGGTGGTTTGCAGAGCTCGGATAAAATTGAGGTTTGCCGTGTTGAACTGCTGGAAGTACTGAAACGGAAGTACCTTAGTAACGCCTTGATATTTCTCGGTTCTCGCAAGGTAAATATATCGCAGGGTCGTCCTGAAAGTTTGTTTGCTGGTTTTTTCTTCAATAGCAGACACCACTTCCCGCTCCCCTGTCGTTAAGCGGAGTTCGGGGGCCATTAACCCCCGCTCCTCTTCTATTCCTCCGACCATCTGCCGCTCGGTATCCTCGCCGGTCGCGAGCATATGACCCACGGCGCGAATGTCCTCGGAAATAGGGATGGTGGGTTTCTTTCCGGTTTCGGCCACGCGATGCACGAGCTTATCAACTTCTGCCTTGCCCCGCTCCACAAAATCCGTCTCGTTGGGGGCGCGGGGAGTCAGCAGAAACTGCAGCCACAAATGCTCTCCTTCGCCGAGCTTTGCCATTCCTTCCACCAATTGAGCCACCGGATCCACCCGCTGTTCCGGCCGTATATCTTCCCGCTCTTCAAAAAAGTGTTTATACGTGCGAAGCGGATAAACGTCCGACTTTGCAAGCTTAATAGTTGCCCCCCACATGCGCCAATCCTTATTGGGCACGTTCTGGGGAACCGCTTTTGTGTAATCGTCTACCTCTATGAGCTCGGCGTCCGGAAACTGGGCGTAGAGCGCGGCTTCCATAATCCTGCGCGACTCGTCGGGTATGCGCATGTAAAAATGCACGGCGCCCTCGGTGGAAACGACTTCCAAGCTGAATCCAAGCTGATACTCTCCGTCCAGCCATATTTCCCGGAAGTTGGGGGGATCGTGTATCTGCCACCAGCCCGCAAACACGCTCTCCATTGCTTTGATGGGCTTTTCCACGTCAGGAGGCAATTTAATCTCCAGCACAATCCTTCTCAAAGTCAGTTCAAACCGATACGTGCGCCACCAACGCCAAAAGTACTTGGCTTGAGACAAAAGCACAAAGGGAGCAAACACCCACCACCACGTTTTTAAAAACTGCCAAAAAAATTGGAAAATTGGCAGGAAAATTTGCCAAATCGTCTCCATTTCCCTATTATACTACACTTTCTCGCTTATAAAAATAAAGCCCTGTTCTTCGCAGGGCTTCCTATTCCCCAATGCAGATATAGCCGCCGCCTTCGCGGACAAAGCAGGTCTTGTCCTGGAGAGCCAAGAGAATGGTACTCTCCTTTACTTGGCGCTGGCTCAGTGTTTTCTCTATGATTTCTTCCTTGGGCAGTGCCTGTCCGCTTTCCCGCAAAATGCTCATAATCACATCTTTCACGGTTCCCGGCCTGTATCCCCAATCCTGGAGCGCGTATGTTCCCCTTCCCACAAGCACAAAGCGGGGATCCTTGATGAGCTCGTTGTGAACGGTCTGGGGGAGCACCGCCCTTTTCCTCCAATTGCCCAATTGCTCATCAAGCGATTCTTGCAACTGCTCTATGTGTTTTGCCACTTCAATAAAATGCAGGGGCTTGCCCGCGTCGCAAAGCGCGACATAGGCCTTATCGCGCATCCCCCTCGGGTATACTTCGGGCCACTCCAGCAGTCCCCATTTTCCGTTGTGCGTCCTGCCGATGAACTTGGAGATCTCAAGCAAGGAAGCTAACGTGCGCGGAGAAAGCTTCTCGCCATCATGGGAACTATGCGCTTGCACCAAATGCTCAAATTCAAGCACCTCTCCCCGCTCTCGCAAATATGCGCAGATTGCTTCCAAAAGCCGAGGACTGATTTCCACGAGCTCTTTTTTGCTTGCCCAAAACGGATGCGCGTATTCGGTTTCTTTGTGCCTATAAAACCTGTCTCCCAAATGCAAAAGGAAAATGATGGAGTTTGCGGCTTCCGGAGCTCCCGCTTCCCGCACGAGAAGATCCTGCCGTTTCACATAACCTGACTTCCCAAGGATCGCGCCAAGTTGCTCATAAATTTCCTCCAACTTCTCTCGCTCCCTCCTGCGGGCAGCCGCCTCTTTCACCTGAGCCAAACCGTCTTCCACGATTTGGCGCACCCGCTCTCTCGTTATGCCGTGGCTCTGACCGATTGCCTCCAGCGTTTCCGATTCCTCAGCTTGCAACCCAAATCTCCTCATTAGCACATCTTGCGTCCGAGGATGCAAATCGGCGACAAGGGCGGCAGTTAATCTTTCGTATGGAATAGCCATTCCTAGATTAAACCAAACTTTCCTTTTCTCGTCAAGACAAAGGGAGCAACAAACAAAGAAGACCATACCCCTGCTCCCATGCCTATTGCCAAAGTAAGCGCGAAAAGCCGGAGCGTTTCTCCTCCGAAGAATACAATGGCAAGCACCACAAGCAACGTGGTAAGGGAAGTATTCACGGAGCGGACGAGCGTCTGCTCCAAGCCCTTACGAACCGTGTCTGCAAAATCAGTCCCCGTTTTTTTAAGGAAATTCTCTCGTATGCGGTCAAATATCACCACCGTGTCGTTTACGGAATAACCCGCCACGGTCAAAAGCGCAACAACCACGGGAATCGTAATCTGTTCGCCGTACATTGCGCCCAAAACGGCAAGTGCGCCAAGAGGAATCAAGATATCGTGCAGCAATGCCACAAGAGCTGCCAAGCTCCAGCGAAAAGGATGCACGGGCTGTCTCATTTTTCTGAAGGCGAACATAACGTAGAGAGTAATGGCTCCGAGGACGAGCATCAAAAGAATGAGTGATTTCCCTCTCAACTCTTTGCCGATAACCGGCCCAATGGATTCAAAACGCACCTCCCGCGCATCTGACCCGAGAACAGTCAATACCGCTTGATGCTGTTTTTCCGAAAGATCTCTCATACGAAGAATAATCCCCTGCTCACCCGCCTCCTGAGCAGAAACCAAACCCACGTCCATGCCGGCAAGTCGGCCGCGCACGAACTCCAGAGAAGGACGCTCTTTTGCATATTCCACCCCCAATATGCTCCCTCCCGTGAACTCAATGCCGGGTTTCAATCCAAAAACCGCAATGGCGAATATGCTCGCGACAACCAAAACAACGGAAAGAAAGAGACAATATTTGGAATAATCTAAAATCTTCATACTATTTCCACAGCCACGCAATTTTCTCAAGTCGCGTGTTTATGAACAAGCGCATAAAGTTCTTGGTCACGAAAATCGCGGAAAACATGCTCACAAAAATGCCGACAGCCAAGGTAAGCGCAAACCCCTGTACGAAAGAGGTACCGAACCAGAAAAGAATGAATGCCGCAAGCAGGGTGGTAACGTTTCCATCGCGAATGGAAGGCCATGCCCTGCGAAAACCTTCTTCCATGCTCACGGAAAATGATTTGCCTTCGTCCATCTCTTCGCGAAATCTTGAAAAAATAAGAATATTAGCATCCACCGCCATGCCTATGGAAAGAATGATACCTGCAATTCCTGCCAAGGTAAAGGTAAGCCCGAAGATCTTTAACAAAAACAGCAAAAACACTCCATACAAGGAAAGCGTCAAAATCGCCAGAGCGCCCGGAACTCTATAGAACGCGATCATAAAAGCCACCACGAGGAAAAATCCGATAATCCCTGCCTTTAGACTCTGCGCTAACGACACCTTGCCGAGTGTAGGCCCAACTGTCTGCTGAGAAAGTAGAGAGATAGAAACCGGCACGGCGCCCGCGTTGAGATCGCGCACGAACTGACGCGCCTCTTCCAAAGTAAATTGTCCCGTAATCTGCGCCTTGCCACCTGAAATTTCCCCCCGCACAACCGGCTCCTCAAGCAATTCGTTGTCCAAAAAAATCGCGAGAGGTTTACCCACGTTGCGGCCGGTTATTTCTTGAAAAAGGCGCGCTCCCTCGTCATTGAACGTCAAAAGAATATTGGGACTTTGCGTTACTTGCTCAAACCCCACCTCGGCGCGCTGGAGAAAACTTCCGTTGAGTTGGGTAGAAACATAGATATTCTCAAATCCGCCAGCTGGCGGATCCTCTCCGCTTTCAAGTACTTGTTGATTTCTTTGAACGATTTCTTCGTAATCCCTCTTCAGCTCCCGAAACTCAAGAAACGGTGCTCGCCCAATCATTTCGATGGCTTCTCCAGCGTCAACTGCTCCGGCAATTTCCACGATGAGGCGCCGGTCGTCTCCCCCGCCCTCAATCTGCACTACGGATTCTTTGGCGCCAAAAATATTCACGCGCCGCTCAATGATATCGCGCAGTCCTTCCGTAGCAGAGTCATAATCAGCAGAATCCACCCGAGACAGATCCGCCTCGTATACCAAGTGCACGCCTCCCTGCAAATCCAGTCCCAAACGAAACGGTATCACGGGAACTTGTGGGCTGCCTGGAAGCTTTGCGAGCCGGAGATTAACCTGCTCTGGGAAAACAAAAAATCCGGCAGCCACCCCTGCCAGAAGCGCGAGAGCAACAATACTAACTACCCTCCATCTTTGCATACGCACTACGTTACCACATTTAGAGCAGTCCGGCAAGGAAAGTCGCAATAATGGCAATGAGAAAGATACCATCAAACACGCCGGCTCCCCCGATGGACATTATGCCCTGATTCTCTCGCATCACTCGCGGCAAGTGGAGCAAATCGCCTCCGATAATCACGCCCAGCACCCCTGAAACAAAAGCCACGGCCGCCGCCGCCTCAAACGCAAGCACCAAGCCGAATATGGTTGCAAACAGGGCAGGAAACAATATGGGAATCGCTATTCCCTTGCCCGGCACGAATCTGGCGAGCAGAAAACAGAGCACAATCATAAGTAAAGAGGCAAGCAAGGTCTCGCGAAGCGGCACCCTCGGCAAAAGATACAAAACTAAAAGCAGAGGGATAATTACTCCGCCCACGTTCAGGGAAAGCCCTTGCTGCTGAAATCCCCGCCGGCGTACCAATCCAAAAAAGCGGGATTCCTCTACTTCCACCAGCCGCCGCCTTCCGATGGGAATATTGATTAACGAGCCCACAAGCATAAAGAATAGCACTCCAAACACTGCTTCTGGAGGCAATCCTAATTTTTCAAAACCAGATGTCGCAACATGAAACAATCCAAACAGCACCAAAAACGGAATCGCAACAACAAACGCTATGAGAATAAACACCAGTGCCATTACGCTATGACCTCACGAATTAATTGCTTGGTAAGTTCCTTTGGCAGGCCCATTACGCTATCGTCTGTTCCTTCCACTTTCTCAATGTATGGCTGAAGCAAGGGATCTCTAATCGCAAAACCGCCTGCTCTCCGATAAATGTGTTCGAGCTTTGCAAACTGCTCAAGTGCATCTGTCGGAATTTCCTTAAAGTATACCCTGCTTGAATCCACCGCAGACGCCCTTTTCCCCGTTCCCGTATTCACTACCACGATTCCATTTATGACTTCTGCTGGGGCCTGATAATATGTTCGCAAAAACTCTTTTGCCTCTTCCTCATTCTCCGGCTTTTCTCGGATCTGGCCATTCCATGCCACTACCTGATCTGCCGTAATCAAAATCGCGGGCTCCTTGATCTTTGGCAATAATGCATCTGCTTTCGCGTTCGCCAACATCAAAACCAACTCTCTCGGATTCTCATGCCGAATCGCCTTTTCATCAATATCCGCCGGCATCACCTCAAACTCATACCCCATCTCCCTCAGCATCTCTTGTCTTCCCTCCGACCTCGACCCCAATATAATTTTCATAGTCAAAATAGTTTGCCCCCAAGCGGAGAATTTTCTTTGTCTGGCACCACTAAAATTACGTTTCCGTTTTCATCAGGAACGCCGAGCGTCAAAACTTCAGAAACAAATGGACCGATTTGTCTCGGAGGAAAATTCACCACTCCCAACACTAACTTTCCATTAAGTTCTTCTTTTGTGTATAAATCTACCAGCCGCGCAGAAGATTGTTTCACGCCAACTTCCTGCCCAAAATCAATCTTGAGTTTATACGCCGGCTTCCTTGCTTCCGGGAAATCCTCCACCTCAATTATATTCCCCACCCGTATATCCACTTTTTCAAAATCTTCAATCGTCGTCATATGCCCTTGTTAAGGCTTCTTTTGCGTAAAATTTGATGGAAGGTTCAATGTGAAATTCGGGTCTCTCTAAATCTTTTATAGTAAACCAGCGGATTCCCTCATGCTCACTCTCTGCGAGCCGAATCGCATCGGTTCTCGTGCGGAGAAAATATACCAGTCCAATGTGCCTATGTCGATCGTTGATCTTATGATATCCATATATGCAGGGGTATATAGAAATTTGCGCTCGCTCGTATCACCTTCAACTGTAGGTTTTGCGGCAAGCACTTCTATCTCCTCAATGCCGCTCTCCTCTTGCACTTCACGCATCAACGCTTCGTCGGGATCTTCATTTAACTCAATGTGCCCGCCCAACGGCAACCACTTTTGAAGTTCTCTATGGTATACCATAAGAACCTTCTCCCCATGCACCACATAAGCTACTACGGTCCAATCGATAAGTTCGTGAATGTGTGACATACATTAAGAATTATTGAGAAATTTTTTTGCAAGATATAGCGCCGCAATCGCCCTTGCTTCTTTCAATCTTCCATCCTCAATAAGTTTTTCGAAATCCAAAAATGGGTATGGAAAAACTTCAAGCTCTTCCTCATCTACATCCCCCGCCAGCTTGCTTTTCACCAAATCTCTTGCGAGATACACAAACGTTTTGTTGGTCTGATAACCAGGGAATGCATTCAACACGATCAGCTCGTCTAACTTTTGTGCCTTATGGCCAACCTCTTCTTGCAATTCAGTATTGGCTCGTTCCCTTGGATCTTCCCCCTTGTGTAAGGCCCCCTTACAAAGCCCAAGCTGAAACTCGTTGATTGCAGTATGATACTCATTTATGAGAAGCAATGTTCCGTCTTCCGCAATCGGAACCACCATCACCGAATCTCCTAGATCAAGGAATTCATGTTTTACTTTTCTCCCCGATGCAAACTCAAGCTCGGCTTCTTTAATGGTAAAGATTCTCGATTTAAAGATTTCTTTCTCTCCCAATCTCTTTGGCATATTTAGGCACTTTGGTTTTCCATTTAATAAAATGTTGTATGCGTACGATGATAAGGTTTGATCTTGGACTGCAATTCCTGATCCTGGCTCAACAGCCAGATGACGTGGCCGACCTGAACAGAAGAATACTCGGGAAGCTGTTGCCGCAAAAGCTCCACGCCCCATATCGCGCCAGATCGAATCTCAACCTCCTGTTCCGATCCTTTTGGAATGATTGTATAAGAATCAACCGTATCGGCAAGCGACTGCTTATACTCTAACACGCCAAAAGCTCGCAATAGCTGCGGCAATTTATAGTCGGCGAACACGCACAACTGATCAAAATTCTTCAAGAACGGTCGTTGCGACTGCGGAGTCAATCGATACTCCAAATCAAGTGCAAGCAAATGGGCAATTTTAAGAAATACAACCTCACGGGCATTGTATGTCGCAACATCTCGATACGATGGAAAACATTGAAGCAAGAGATGAAGAAGTTTTATTACGTCCCGATCGGCGGCCTCAAGAAGATTTAGCGTCTTGCCGCCAAAATGCTCATTGAGAACACGCGCGTTCTCATTGAGGATCGCGACTCGCTCGTCGAGCAATGGAATCTCAGCACCAGTTGCAGAACGAAATATATTCTGTACATCTTTTCTATCTGCCTTCGCAAAAAAATTCGCATCGCCTACGGGTGTGCCTTCATCGTACGCGCGCTTAAACGACGCACACACCCCGTACCATCCATCAACCCTTTCGCCATCCGACATTTCAATGCCCCACTTGGGCTTTCCGGGAATCGTCCAAAAGCAAAAACCCATCATCGATTCAAAGAAAATCAATTGGAGATCGGCTTCAAAGTTTCCCGTAAGTCGGTGCCCAAAATCGGGGAAATCAGCATGTTGCTTGAGATACCCGCCAATGCGCGTGACATTGCTCTCAACTGCCTTTTGGTTAATGGCAACAAACTTTGCTTCCTCCAAGACCCCCTTTGTTGAAGCAAGAATATTGAATGGATCTGGTTTTGTGATGGAAAAAATCATTGCTAATTACCAGCCATATTCGCTGTACATTATACCTTCCTCTATATACCGCAAAGCTTCGCGAATATATGGAATGAGGTTCTCTGGAAGATTGTTTTTATCAAACCAGCTCAAATCGTCGCACTTTTCAGGTTCCGCGTTCGTAATCTCCCCCTCCCAGCGTTCTGCAACAAAAAATACATCTGCCCTTTCGTTATACACATCTTTTTGGCTCCGATGCATGAAGTGCACAAATCTCAAATCTTCTTGCCGCAACTCTATCCCTGTTTCTTCTCTCGCCTCACGAACTATTGCTGCCTTGTACGATTCTCCCTGCTCCACATGTCCAGAGACAAGTCCGTAATTTCCATCTTCATATCCCGTATTCATTCTCCTCTGCAATAAAATCTTATCCCCATCACGGAAAATCACATATGCGGCTGGAATAATTCGATGTCGTTCTTTATTGCTTGGCATATTTATCGAATAGGAAAGATTGCGTGTTCTCCTTCGGTGAGCTCTTTGTAAATAACGGGGTTCGTAGCGATAACGTCAAAATTGCGATAGTCATAACTTTCCTTCCCGATGTTCACCGCAACCCCGCCCGCTTCTTCCACCAAAAGAGGGCCGGACGCATAATCCCAAACTTTGCCATACGGATCAAACGTAATCCTGCCTTCCAGTTTGCCACAAGCTACCATCGCGTATTCAAAGCCGGCGCTTATCGTATTCACAAGAATACATCGTTTGCGCAATGCGTGAAGTTTTTCTGCATCCTGCGGATTATCCTCATGCGTTTCAAACGAAAGATATGCCTGTTGCAAGGTGCGCTTGCTCACGTGAATTGGATCATCGTTCCTCCAAGCGCCTTTCCCTTTTTCTGCCCAATAGATGTCGTCTTTCACAAAATCATAAATCGCAGAAAATACGACCTGACCATTTTCAATCAGGCACAGCATGGTGGTACAAAAAGGCAGTCCTCGTATAAAATGCGCAGTCCCGTCTATGGGGTCGCATACCCAAAATCGCTCGCCATCCTCGTGCCCACCGTTTTCTTCCCCATAAAAATCTGCGGAAGGATCTGCTGCGCGAAGTTTTGTTGCAAGAAACTCTTCTGTCTTCCTATCAAGCGCAGTTACCACATCCACCGCAAGATCGCCTTTCTCCTGTATAATTTCGGCCTTCCCAAAACCTTTCCTCAGCTCCTCCCCCGCCTCTCTCAATACGGGGAACACAATTTTTTGGTAGTCCATAATTATTCCTGTGATTCAGTTTTTATCTGTTCGCCGTGCGCGTTAAGCATGTTCTGGATATCTTCAATCTGCTGCGTGGCATCAATCCCCGTCTCGATGACTGATCGTTCCCTCCTGACGCCAGAAACATATACCCCTCCCACTACGAGAAAGGCAATAATAGCCATAGCAATCATTAGCATAATTAATCCGAATCCTTTCTGTCTCATATTTTTTATTCAAGCAAATTTATAAATTCGTTGGTGCCGGGGAGGGAGTCCAGCGCAGGTATCTCTTCTTTTTTATACCATTGCAGTTCGGAAATCTCCCGTTCTGCGGGCTTTGGCTCCCCTTCCGTAATTTTCGCCTCAAAACACGACACAAACGCCTGCACCACCTCGCCCGTTGTCCGGTGCCCCACATTTTGATGAAGATATGGCAGCAAGCGTACAATTTCTATTGTACACCCAATTTCCTCTCGACATTCACGCATAAGTGCGGCTTCGGGCGATTCGCCAAACTCTACTTCCCCGCCCGGAAACTCCCACTTCCCATTTGCTTTAAGATTCAAAAAGTCAACTCTTTTTGCCAAAAGAATTTTTCCCTTTTCATCACGAATGCACGCCGCCACCACTACTTTTTGTTGCTCTTTTTTACCTTCCATATTTTCTCTGTTTTTACCTCTTACCTCGCACGAGTCCTCTGCAGTTTTTTGAGCCGCAGTGGCATTCGAATGGCATCTCAAGATACGCCGTCTTATCATAATCCACCGTCAACTCTTCTCCGCTCATTATATCTCGCAAAGCATATCCTACTCTTGCCCTCCCTTCTAGCGCCTCCTAAATATCCGGATCGCAAGAATGATTCACATAACAGAGAGGGGGCTGGATAATTTCATATTCATCTTCACCTATCTTATCAAGATGATCTCGCTCTTCTTCCGAAAGTCCCTGGATTTGACGTGGACTTACTACTCTTTCCAAAGGAAAAGAATATATCATTTCTCCCTTTACAAAATTTCTTAATGCAAACAATCCCCTCCCGTGCTTTTCGCTCTTCCGAACCCCTACAAATTGATTACCGTTATCTCCCATGGCCTTTTTGTTTTTATTCCTGCGCCCGCAAGAATTCACTTAGCTTATTTAGTGCCTCCCTCCTCATGCTGATTTTATTCTTTTCTTCTCTGCCCATTTCAGCAAATGTCTTTTCATGACCATCTGGTAAAAATATCGGATCCCAGCCGAAATCTGATTCTCCCCGCGGTTTTACTATTTGCCCTTTTATTACACCCTCGAAAAAATAGATTTCTTCATGATTTTTCGCGTACCCAATAATCGTTTTTGCTTCGGCCCTGCTGCTTCCTAATTTTTCAGCAATTCCAGCCAAACCATCATTTCCGATCGTTTTCAAAAACCATTTTACCAATGGTCCTGGCAATCCTTTTAAACAATTCAGGTGCAAAGATGTATCCTCTACAATAAACTCTCCTTCGGCGCGATTGAACGCTTCTGACAACTTCTTCTTTATGATTTCCTTTGAATCAATCTCTTGAATTTCAAGCAAGTCAATATCTAATTGTTCTACTTCGGGCAATACCGCTTTCACCTCTTCGAGTTTATTCTTGTTGCCGGTAATGAAATAAATCATGATCTACTTGATCTTATCTCTACATCCACAGGGATTAACGGTATTTCTTAAGTAGTTGATTTAGAAATTTTATAATCGGTGCTCTCCAGTGATGCTCAAGCTGAGTTCTTACTAACTTTACCAGGGCCTTATCTTTGTCTGACAGTTTCTTACGTTCAAGCTTATATATCTTATCTAAAATTTGATAATCTTGATCGGTAGATAAAATATACCTTTTTCTGTCCCGTGATTTAACTGGAAATTTTTTAGTCAGTTTTGCCCAGCGATCTTTAAGAATCGTCATATACTCCTGATCGTTTTCGGTCGCTTTTCTAAGTTTACTACCTCTCAAACCGTGTCGGTAATAATAATCCTCAATTGCTTGTAAAGATGCTCCTTCCATGGTTTTATTTCCCATGACACTTCTTATATTTTTTGCCGCTTCCGCAGAGGCAGGGATCGTTGCGGCTGACTTCTACTCCAATCGGTACATCACCTTTAGGTACGAGAATCAATTCTCCCTGAAATGCGTGTAAAAATAAATCCTTTTGGGCTTTCCAGGCTTCTCGTGCTGGCAATCCAGGATCATGAATAATAAAGTTTTCCTCATCTTGCCCATAAACTACAACAAAATGTCCCACGTTACCCTCAAGTTGAGCTAATTTTTTCCCATTAACAAGCGCTATCAACAAATGTTTATCAAGTAAACTCTCGAAGTCCTCTTTTGTAAATCTTACTTTTTGCTCAAGAAGGTTCTTCTGAATGAGGTCTTGTGCTGCCTTCTGCTCTTTCTGGAATCCAACAGAAGCATTTCTTTTTTGATCCTCAAACCACTCTCCAGGCATAAACTCTTTTAGATATTCCTCACCTTTTTCCGCGAATTTTCCATAGTCCATTACACTAATATGCCTCGTCCCAGGAATTCGTTCTGCAAGCGCAACAACAGCGCGCGGCACCCAAGAGTATAAGCCGTCTTCATAATCTGTCATTTTATTTACCTCATCCCATGTTACCTTTCTGTTTAATGTATTCAAAACTATCATCACGGACGATTGAAGGCAGTGACTGTCATCCTCCCAGTTTTGATAAAATTTTGGTTCAACTACCATACTTACTTCCCACGGCACTTCTTATCCTTTTCCAAATGCGCCAGCCGGTTGGCACATTCACGCCCCATGGCACTTTTACGCTTTATTCACTACCCCGCAGGGATTTTATTCTAATTTCTGCTAACCAATCGTTGAATGCTTTATAGAATTCTCCATTTTTCTGCCGGTCTTCCTTTGTGGCTTCTTCTGTTGTGCCTTTCTGCATAATCTCCGCGCTTTCTTCCGACGAGAAGCATTCTTTTACTGGAACTGCCACTTTTGTGTGCGATTTGCCATTCCAATCATTAACATTAAACACGCTTTTTAACTCTTTGTCCCACGTCGCGTCAACTTTTATCCATTCATCTCCTATCTTTACTTCAAGATAGCTGTGCGTACATTTATCTTCGTGGGCAATTTCTTGCACCTTTGCTGGTAACCTCATATCGCTCCAGTGAAAAGTGCAAACTATATACCGCACCTCATAACCGACTTCCTCGAATATCTTAAACAATCGCTCCGATTTTCCAGAGCAACAATTATCGGGTTCTTGCGGAGACAACGGAATTCGGTACGGGATATCTCTTACTTTTTTGAATTCTTCAATAATATTCATTCTCTTACGCCCCATGACATCTTTTATATTTTTTGCCAGAGCCGCCCGCCTTCGCCAAGGCTACGGCGGACTCCGCTTCGTTTGGAAGATTCTCAAGGATTCTTCCCATGGCAATGCTTGTACTTCATTGGACGACCATCGGGATGGGTCGCTCCGCAGGGGCAGGGGTTGTTACGCCCCACCTTTTGAGCCGCCGAAGTCCGCCCGGGGCGGACGGAGGCGGCCGCACCCACAGCTGAAGCAGACATATTCGCCGGGCTGGAATAACTCACATTTTGCTGAATGGGAGGGGTTGCTTGGGGCGCAAGCTGCACCTGCATAAGAGTTTTTGCAATGGTTTCCTCCACGGCGCTCAACAACTGCTGGAACATACGATGTCCTTCGGTCTTATATTCCACCAAGGGATCGCGCTGACCATAGGCGCGTAAACGCACAGAATCTCGCAAATGTTCCATTTCTTCCAAATGCCCCACCCACAAAGAGTCAATGGCGCGCAAGGCGACAATTTTTTCCGCTTGCCGCATATTTTCCTCGCCCAACTCCCGCTCTTTCTTCTCGTAATCGTCTTTAGAGACACCGTGCTCCCCTGCCATATGTATTATATATTCTCTCAGCTCTCCCTTTTCTGCTTTCTCTAAAATTTCGCGGCGTTGGCGATACAAAGCGTCTCGGTGCTTGTTTAACACATCATCATACTGCAATACGTGCTTTCTCGCGTCAAAATGAAAACCCTCAATTTTGGACTGCGCCGACTCAAGCGCGTTCGAAAGTATTCTATTCTCAATAGACTCGTCTTCTGGCATACGGAGTTTTTCCATCAACCCTTTGATGCGCTCTCCCCCGAAAATACGCATCAAATCGTCTTCCATGGAAACAAAGAATTGCGTGGAGCCAGGATCCCCTTGTCTGCCTGCCCGCCCCCTCAGCTGGTTGTCTATTCTCCGAGCTTCGTGGCGTTCGGTGCCAATTACATGCAGGCCACCCATTTCTTTCACTTTTGTCGCCTCCTCCTCGCTTGGCGGATTCCCGCCCAAGACAATATCCACACCGCGACCAGCCATATTGGTTGCCACGGTTACAGCTCCCAAACGCCCGGCTTGCGCAATAATCTGCGCTTCCTGTTCATGGTGTTTTGCGTTGAGAATGTTATGGGGAATTCCTTCTGTTTGGAGCAATTTGCCGAGATACTCGTTTTTCTGTATAGACACGGTGCCCACAAGCAGGGGCTGGCCCTTTTCGTGCCGCGCTTTAATTTCCCGGACCACGGCGCGAAATTTTCCCTGTTCTGTCCGGTAAATGCGATCTGACAAATCCTGCCTGATCATGGGTTTATTCGTGGGAACCACCTTCACTTCCAAACCATACACACTATAAAACTCTTCTTCTGACGTAAAAGCAGTTCCGGTCATCCCCGCAAGTTTTTTGTACATTCTAAAATAATTCTGAAACGTCACAGAGGCCAACGTGAGCGACTCTGGCTGTACCTGAACTCCTTCTTTCGCTTCCAGTGCCTGATGCAATCCAGCTGAATACCGGCGCCCGGGAAGCAAGCGGCCCGTGAATTCATCAATAATTACCACCTGGCCTTGGCGCACCACATAATCTCGATCTCTCTGAAACAATGCTTGCGCGCGCAGGGCGTTCTCCAAATGGCGAACATATTTCATTCCCCGTTCTTCATAAATATTCTGCACACCCAAAAGCCCTTCCACTTTATTGATGCCAGCGTCCGTAATAGTTACGGCTTTCAGCTTTTCATCTACTTCGTAGTCCGTATCCTTTTTGAGCTGGGGCGTTATTTTCGCAAAATCCCTGTACCAAGAAGAACTCTCTTCGTCGGGAGCTGAAATAATCAAGGGAGTTCTTGCCTCGTCAATCAAAATGGAATCTACCTCGTCGATAATGGCAAAGTGATGTCCTCCCTGCCCGCGCAGGCGGGGCTGCGTCTGCTGACTCAAATCGTACACCATGTTGTCGCGCAGAAAATCAAATCCGAACTCATTGTTCGTGCCATAGGTAATGTCTGCCGCGTATGCTTCCTTGCGCGACACGGGCCGCAGATATGTGTCTTCAACTCGAAAACTACCGAGAGTGTCGCGCGCCTCATCTCTCTCTGCGTTTTCTTGCGCGAATGCGGGATCGTATATATAGGAAGCGTCGTGCACAATGCACCCCACGCTCATTCCGAGCGTATAATAAATCTGTCCCATCCACACGGCGTCACGCTTTGCCAAATAATCGTTTACCGTAACCACGTGTACTCCTTTCTCTTCCAGCGCGTTGAGGTACGCAGGCAAGGTGGCAACGAGCGTTTTCCCTTCGCCCGTTTTCATTTCCGCGATCTTGCCTGCGTGGAGCACTATGCCTCCCACCAGCTGCACGTCAAAATGCCGCTGGCCGAGCGTGCGTTTTGAGGATTCGCGAATGAGTGCAAATGCAACGGGAAGCAAGTCAGCAAGAGAAGCCCCTGCTTCAAGTTTTTCTTTGAGTTCTTGCGTTTTTGCTTTGAGCGCTTCTGAACTGAGTTTCTCAAATTCCGACTCCAGCACGTTTATACGCAAAACAATTTCCTGTGCTTCCTTCAGAAAGGAATCCTGCGATTTTTTAAAGATGTTGCCCAAGAGCGCCATTGTAAGGTTTGAGTATACCACGTTTTCGCGCAAAAACAAATCCGCCCCGACATAACGTCGGGGCGGGATTCGGAAAGAGAATTATCTTCTCCTTCTGCGTCGGGTCGTCTTCTTCTTCGTCGTTCTCTTACGACTCTTTCCTTTCGCAGAAGCTCTCTTTCTTTTTCTTGCTGGCATTGGTTTTTGCAATATGCAACGTTTGTATCGCATCGACCTTCTCTTCCTTTATTTTTTCATTTGCAAAAACCCGTGTCAATGGGGAAAACTATAAAATCGTGATTTCTTCTTCCAAATCAACTCCAAATTTGTTTTTTATCTCGCGCTTTACCTTCGCAATGAGTTCCAACACGTCTTTTGCGCGCGCGTCTCCGCGATTCACAATGTAATTTGGATGTTTTTCTGAAACTTGCGCACCGCCGCAGCGCAATCCGGGCAAATTCGCGCGCGCGATTATTACTGCAGTGGGAATTACGGGGAAAGGATCCATCTTAATTACGTCTTTGAAGTGCTCCTGCATTTTTTTTGGAGTTTTCGCGAGATCGCAATTCTTAAAAATGCTTCCCGCGCTCGGATATTCTAAGGGATGCTTCTCCTTTCGGTACTGGATATGCTTTTTCGCAATTGTCTGAATGTTTTTCTTGTCGCCCTTCTTTAACTGCAAGGTCGCTGACAATACAATATATCCCCTTTCTTTAAAAATGGAGGAACGATACGAAAATTTGCACTGCTTTTTTGAAAACATTCTGCGTTTCCCTTTCTGATCAATCGCTTCCACTCGCAAAACAGAGTCCTTTATCTCGCCTCCAAAAGCACCCGCGTTCCCCCGCACAGCTCCTCCCAAAGTGCCAGGCAATCCGCCCGCCCATTCCAATCCCTGCAATCCCCGCTTTCCTGTTTCTTTCACGAGCGTCGCCATCTGCACTCCTGCCTCAGCCCGCACAGCAGAATTTTCAATTTTGAATTTTGAATTTTTAATTTGTATCACGAGGCCAGGAAAACCATTGTCAGAAACTAAAACATTGCTGCCTCCAGACAACAGGAAAAAAGGCAGTTCCAACTCCTTTGCGGTCCGTACCGCGCTTTCGAGCTCGTCGCTCGTACGCGCAGCAAAAAAATATTTGGCAGCCCCCCCAATGCGAAACGTCGTATGCTTTTTGAGCGGCACACCTCGCCGCACTCGCGGAAACTGCTGTTTTAATGTCTCAAATTCTCCCATGTCATTGCTCTATTATACTCAAAATGAAACCGGGGCGGTAACCCCTGTTGTGAAACTTAATGAGTTCAGCCCCCGGTTTCAGTTTCATCATAGCAATATCTTTATAAAAAGCAAAAGGCCTCGCCTAGGGGAGGTCTTTTGCCGTTTCACGGGATCAGGCAGTAAAACTGCGCTGAACTCATTTCAACATTATACTCCTACCAAAGAAATTGTCAACCCCCACGACTCTCAGCCCTACTTTTTCTTCACGAAAAAGGTCTTTGCAAAGGAGTTTGCCTGCTCTGCAACGGGGCCGGTGTGAACCACGCCAATTTGATCTCTTGTTCGCACACTGTTTTCGGGTATTGCAACGGTAAGCGCCCGTGGCTCTGCCAAAAGCAAATCTTCTTTTGCCACAACGCGCACCGTTAATGTTTTGCTTCCTCCTTTTGAAACCTGCACCGATAATCCGGTAAAGCTCAAACGATACCTGTCTGTATCCGTACGCGCAAACGAATTCTCGGAGACTTGCATGCGCGCAATGGTCTTGGAGCCGTCGCGAAGTTCCACGTCAGAGAGAAAGAGCCACGGTCGGTCCGTAAACTCAACATCCACGCGCTCCACCACCATGGAAGAAAGCACGGAGCTTACCCGGAAACTCAACACGTTTACGCCAGCTTCTCCTGACTTTGCTGTGGCACCCGACGGACTGCCTTGAATGGTAAGCTTCAGAATTCCTTCGCTTGCAGTATCCTGCAAAAGCGGGCTTCCCACTTCTGGGGCTTCGGGAGCCAAAGGCGGGCACACGACAGAAGAGGTGGCGCTTACCTCTTTTGAAAACGCTCCCCATCCGCCCGCGTTCCCGGCGCGCACTTTGTAGGTGTAGGTTTTGCCAACGCTCAATCCCCCATCGAGGAAAGAAAACGTGCTTCCGCTAAATACCAGCTTGCTCCCCCGATACACCTCGTAGAACACAGCTCCCACTGGCCTGCTCCACGAAACCTGCACGGTTCCGCCGCACACTCCTGCCTGCGCCCACACAATGGGCGGGGAAGGCGGGCACTCTGAAGGAACGGTAATTGTTTGTACCGGAGAGGCCGCACTGAGGCCGCCCGCGTTTCTCGCGCGTACGGTATAGGCATACATAGCGCCTGGCATCAGTCCTGTATCCAAAAACTTGAGATCTTTTCCGTCGTACACTTCGCTATCATTGCGATATAGCACATATCCGGTCGCCCCCGAAACCTTTTCCCATGTTACTTCTGCCTGCCCGCAACTCAAAATAGATGTAGCTACTGCGGGGACGCCAGATATACGCGCTGCTTGTATATTGAAAATCTGCTGCTGCAACTCTGCCACAAGTTTAAACAGTTGAAGCACAACGGCTTGGAGCTCTTGAATACGCTCCTGTTCACTCGCCTCTTGACCCTGCGCAAAAACAGGCGCAGCTCCAATGGCAAGCGTTAAAATCAAAAGAAATGTAAATCCAAAAACAACGCGTTTCATGATAAATATTCTATCACAAAACAAGGTTTATGTCAATCGTAATTCGGCACGATGGATTTGAGAGCAAGCAGAATCGCCTCCCTGTCGTCAACAGACACTTTTTCTCGCAACAGCTCCAATCCTTCACGGAGTTTCTGTTCCTCTACGGACGAGAGTTTTGCAACAAAAATTTTCTCGTGTTTCGTGGCTTCGGTACCCTCTTCTGCTGAAAGCACATCTTCAAAAAATTTCTCTCCCGGCCTTGGGCCGGTGAACACAATGGGAATGTCTTTATCGGGCTCGTATCCTGAGAGTCGTATCATTTCTTTTGCCAGGTCAAGAATCTTCACGGGTTTACCCATATCCAGCACAAACACTTCCCCCCCCTCTCCTATGGCAGCGGCTTGGAGCACCAACAAGCATGCTTCAGGCGTACTCATAAAATACCTCCGCATGTCGGGATGCGTTACGGTTACAGGACCTCCGCGCCTAATCTGCTCGCGGAAAATCGGGATAACGCTTCCCCTACTATCTAACACGTTTCCGAATCTCACCGACACGAACTTGGTATGGTCTTTCCCGTTCAGCATCTGGCAAATCATCTCGCCCAAGCGCTTCGTAGCTCCCATTACCGACTTTGGATTCACTGCTTTATCTGTTGAAATGAACACAAACTTTTCTGTTCCTTGTTCCACGGCGAGAGAAGCTATCGCAAACGCGCCAAACACGTTGTTCTTTACGGCTTCGTCTACCTGTTCTTCCATCAAGGGCACGTGCTTATACGCTGCCGCATGAAAAATAATCTCTGGCTTATACCGAGAAAGTATGGAGCGCATTTTTTGTTCGTCTGTAATATCTGCGACAAAGGACTCCAAAGGCGCCTGGGGAAACCTGGCGCGCAGTTCCCGCGCAATCCAAAACATGCCGGTTTCATCTTGATCTACTAGAATCAAAGAGGCGGGCGAGAATCTTGCTATCTGGCGGCAGAGCTCGGCTCCAATGGAGCCCGCGGCTCCGGTTACCAGTATTTTTTTATCTGCAACAAATTGCTTAATCGTCTGCGCATCCAAAGAAACTTGTTCTCTGCCCATAAGGTCTTCCACCTGCACCCCACGAAGTTCTCGTATGGAAATTTGACCTCCTATCAATTCTGAAAGCGGGGGCACAATCTGAATGTTCTGCAGGCCTGCCTTCCTGCCCAATTCCACCGCTTTGCGTATATCAGCTGAGGCATGCTCGGGGAGCGCGATAACGAGCGTTTGCACGCCGTACTCGGGAATGATTCTGACAAGGTCGTCCACAGTTCCCAATATTCGCACGCCGTGTATGGTAGCTCCCACCCGCGAGAGATGCGTGTCCACAAACCCAAGGGGAACGTACGCACTTTTTTGCGACTGCAGCATACTGCGCAGAATCTCCTCACCTTCGTCGCGCGCACCCACAATAAGCGTTCGCTCCTTGCCTATCCCCTGCTTTCTGGCGGCGCTCCATTGGAGATACGCGCGTTTGGATAAACGCAATCCAGCCATAAACAAAAACAAAAGCACGTAAGTGATGAGCAGTACGGATCGCGGAAATCCGAGGAAAAATTCCTGGCTACGCAGAAGCACAAAGAGAGCTCCCGTAATGAGGGCGCTTAAAGCCAAAGCTCGCCCCAAAAGCAGCAAATCCTCCAAGCTCACGTAAGCCCATGTAAAAGAATACAGCCGAGATAGAAGCAACACTGGGACAACAGAGATAAGCACCAAAACAATTGCCGCCTGCAATCCTCCTTGAAAATACTGTGAAGGGATTGTGCCCTCAAAACGTAAGAGAAATGCCAGCACTACCGCCACAATTATTGAACCAATATCTATAGTCAAAAAAAACGCAAGACGCCTTCTCCGCGTGCGCTCAAGCAATTTCCTCTGGAATTTTCCAAGATTCATAGTTCGACGAGCTCACTACGAGTAAAACTTCCGAACTTGATCGGCCGCATACTTTACTTCCTCATCCGTGAGCTCTGGGTACATGGGCAAGGAAAGCACCTCCTTGCAGACATTCTCGGTTGCGGGGAGAAAAATATCGTTTGGCTGCATCAATGGTTGACGGTACATAGGGGTATCCCACGAAACGAGCGTTTCCACGCCTTGTTCTTGAAGATATTGCTTTAACTCGTCGCGGCGCTCCGCCCGAATCACATAGTTGGTATAGACGTCAGAGAAACGCGAATCCTTAAAGTGTGGAAGCCGGATCTGCGACACGGTAGAAAGCTCTTTGCGATAAAGCTCGGCTATCTCTTTGCGGCGTGCCAGCCATTGCGCGAGGTATTTCATTTTTACCTGCAGAAGCGCCGCGTGCACATTGTCCATCAAAAAATTATGGGCGTGATAATAAAACTTTCGGTCTTCTCGGTTTTCTCCGTTGTAGCGCATCAGCCGCATTTTCTGCGCAATCTCGGGGTCGTCAGTAACTGCCATACCGTTATTTCCAAATCCGCCAAGCGTTTTTGCCCAATACAAACTAAAACATCCGACGAGCCCAAAGGACCCAGCCGACTTCACGTTTCCGTCCCCCATCTTTAAGGTTGCTCCGAGCGACTGCGCCGCATCTTCAATTACTATCAACCCCTTCCGCTTTGCAATTTCCATAATCACCTCCATATCACACAGACGTCCGTTCAAATGCACGGGCTCAATCGCTTTAGTTTTTGGTGTAAGCGCTTTCTCAATCTGACTGACATCCATATTAAAATCCTCCCCCACGTCAATGAGCACGGGCTTGGCGCCAGTCAAATAGATGACTGAGATACTTGCAATAAAAGTGTGAGCTACGGTGATTACTTCGTCTCCCGGACCAATACCGGCTGCCTGAAATGCCACATCCAGCGCAGATGTGCCTGAATTCACGCCCACCGCGTATTTGACACCAACGAATTTGGCAAACTCCTCTTCAAATCGCCAAAGCTCTTCTTTGTTGACAATGGCGCCCCGAGAAAGCGTGTCGTCAAACGCCTTGATGAATTCTTCCCGATGCTCGGCATACTGTTTTGCCGGGTTCGCAAACCGCACTTTGTATTCCATGATATGCCTCATCCTACCTCAAACCCCCCCCCTCCGCAAGGTTGACAGAAGTTAAAATTTATAATACACTTTTCTCGCTACAATCAACCGCTCGTTACCAAAGGAGGCAAGGAATTGAAGGTCAGCACAATCTATGATCAAGGTTCCGCCCCACACCGCGAGGACGGACTCATCGTGGTGGGAAGCCGGGTTTTCGGAGTTCTCGACGGCACAAGCGCGCCATACGCACCAAAGTCCCCTCCTCGGATGTTTGACGGGATGTCGGGCGGTGAAATGGTAGCGCGAACGTGCGAGAGGTTTGCTCATATCCACACAACGTCGCCCGACCTTCGCAACCTTGTTCTGGATATAAACAAGGTGGTTGGCAAGGTACAGCGAGATGCCGGCGTGCTGGATGACGCGGGAGAGCTTGCCGGTGCCGTTCTCGCCTTCGCATGGGTTGATGACAAAAGCGTAAACATAGTACAGGCAGGCAACTGCCTGGCGATTGTGGAGCTAAAAGGTGACACAATTCTCGTGACGCCAAACCAGGCCAAACGCCATGAAGAAGAGATGCGTGCTCAGATCAAACGACTCCAGCGCGAAGTCGCGCGAGAACTATTCGGACTCACCCTCGAAAAAGTACCAGAAGAACATCGCGACACCGTGCGGAGTGAGATGTGGAATCGCTTCTACCAGCCGCTCCGCAATGCGAGACGCCGAGATGCCAACAATCCTGCAAGTCCGCAAGGATACGGTATCCTCAACGGGCAAGACGCGCTCGTCCACCTGCTTCAAGAATGGGCTCTCCCCCTCGAAGAGGTAAGCACTCTCTTACTCGTCACGGACGGTATGATGCCGAAATCCGTGGAGACCTCGAGCGGTGAGGAAGCCTGCCGCACACTTCTTGCTGAGTTTAAACTCGGCGGACTCGCAGGCCTTCTGCTCTCGGCGCGCGCCGCAGAGAAACAAATCGCAGCAACCAACTATATAAAGCAGGCTGAAGCAACAGCGATAGCGCTCGTGTTCTAAACGAACGCCACCGTCTCGCAACTGCAAAGCCCCCGACACCGCACGACCGTGTCGGGGGCTCTTTCATTCGAGCTACGCCGCAGGTATAATCAGCTCGTATGCGCACATTTTCCGCCACCTACACGGATGCCGTTAAATTCAATCGAAAGCCCAACGAGGATTATTTTTTGGCTTCAGAAAAGTACCCCATTTTTTCAGTTGCAGACGGCGTCACACGATATGTAGCTGAAGATCTGCGCTATTCTTATCCTGCGGGCGCGAGAGCCGCGGCTCAAATTTTCTGTCAGAGTATCCTTGAGTATCTCGAAAAAGAATTTGAGAAAGGCGCGAATCCGCAGGAAGAAACAATCCGCGAAGCACTCAACTTCGCAAACGACAGAATCCGCGAGATGAACGAAAACGAGGGGATGACCAAGAGCGCCATCAATTATCGGGAGCGGGACTTTTTTGACTGCGTAGGCGTTGCCGCGACAATCTCTCGCTCCGCTCTTCTCTATGGGTATCTCAGCGATTGCGGCCTCGCTTTGTTCAATAAAAATAACGAGCTCTTGTTTCAAACGGAAAACACACTCAAACCAATAATTGCTCCTTACATGCAGATGGAAGACGTAAGAGAGAGACGAGAATTGATAAAAAAAGAACTGCGCAATAATTCTAACGGATCAGGATACGGCGCTTTTACCGGAGAGCAAGAGGCCGCGTTGTATTACAGAATAGGCACCGTACGCGTCCATTCTGAAGATCTTATCGTGTTATACTCCGATGGTTTTGAGCCGTATTTCCAATTCCCCGAATTCGTAAACCTACTTCGGAAAGGAAATACATCGACGTTGGATGCATTTTCCGCCCAAAAGGCGAAAGAGAACCCGGAAACATTCGGTTCGGATCGCACGGTCTTATCCATCCTCATCTCCTAAAGGGCCTTGAACCAGTTTGCAAGACGGCGGAAACCCTCTTCAATCTCCTCGGGACTGCAGGCAAAAGAGAACCGCAAGTGGCCTTCGCCCGCGGGCCCAAACGCAATTCCGGGGATGGTAATCACTTTGGCCTCTCGGAGAATTTTTATCGCGAGCTCAACCGAAGGCATCTGCGGTTTTTCCACCTTGGCAAGGATATAATAAGCACCATCTGGTTTTTGGTATTCAAAAAAATCGGAGAGTTCGTCCAATTTCTGACACATACGTTCGCGATTCTCTCCAAGCTTCTCCCTGAATTCTGCAACGCTTTTCTGATCTCCGCGCAACGCGGCAATGGCGGCCTTTTGAGAAATGGCGGGCGCGCAAATCTGCAGGGCGTCGTGCACTTTGAGCATATGATCCATAATCCCCTGCTCGGCAAACGCATACCCCACTCGGTAACCGGTAAGCGCGTACTTTTTGGAAAAACTCCCGCACAGAATCACGCGGTCTCGAATGTCGGGAAAAGAAGCTGGCGAAACATGCTCAATGCCTTCGTAGGTAAGAAAATCGTATGTTTCGTCAACAATCACCACTAAATCGTTTTCTTTGGCAATATCAGTTAAACTCCTCAGCTCTTCTTTGGTAAAAACAGTGCCTGTGGGGTTTGACGGATGGGAAAACAAAATCGCTTTCGTTTTCTTGCTTATCGCGTCGCGTACCGCTTGCGTATTCAAGCGCCAGCCACGCTCCTCCTCCAGCGGCACAAACACGGGTGTGCCGCCAAGTTGGAGAATCTGTTCTGAATAGGAAGCGAAGGAAGGCGAAAGCAAAAGCACCTCGTCGCCCTCATCAATAAGCGTGGCCAGAGCGCACATAATCGCCTCTTGGCAGCCGCTGTTTACCATAACTTCGCGCCTGAAATTGACGCCTTGAATCCCCTTGCGCGTCATTAAATCTTTTGCGATAAGCTCTCGCAGTTCGGTAATGCCGGGCTCTAACGTATAGCGCGCCGTATCTTTTTCTTGCAGGGCGGCGCGGATGCCGTCTTTAATATACTCTGGCGTATCAAAGTATGGGATGCCTTGACCAAAAGAGATAATATCCCCTCCAGCCTCGTCAGCCAAAAGCGACATCTCTTTAATCGGCGAGAGGACTGTTTTTTGGATACGTTTGGAAATATTCCTTGTTCGAACCTCGCGGCCCAAAGCTCCAAAAGCAGATCTTGCCATATAGCAAAATTATACCTCACACACCTCCCCTCCGCAATTTGACAAATTCTTGTCCTCGCGCTTTTACAATCTAATGTAAGCAGGAGTTGGCGACTGGTACGTTTCCAAAATAATATTCCTTGTTTCTTCTGGGGTTTGGGGAATATACGTTTTCATGCCAGGCAACTTATTCAAAAAATCTATCTCCTCGTCTTCGGCAAGAAGATTATGGCTAAAGCCCAAAAGTTTGTATTTTTCAGATCCCTTTACTCCGAGTATTTTGACATTTGCCTGGTGCATACACACGGCGTTGCGTAACATTTCGTGCACGCGGAACGTAACAAAATTGATCATGGAATAAAGATAGGGTTTCTTTCCGTCCAAAGCCAGGGCGGCTGCAATAATGGTTGAGCTTGCTTCTGTCACGCCGAAATTGAAAAAACGCTCCGGATACAATTTCTGGAATTTCTCTGCATAGTTAAACCCGACATCCGGGATAATAAAAACGATGTTCTTGTCTTTTTCAGCCAGTTCGCAGAGCGTGTCAATAAACGCTCGCCGATTATCCTGTTGTTGGATTATTTCACCCATGGGAAGCTGATAATTCTTGCATTGCTTCGGTAAATTCTTCCTCGGAAATGTTCTTATAATGATAAAGATTGTTATGTTCCGCTCGCTTCCACCCTTTCCCTTTCACCGTGTCGCATACAATCATATGCGGTGAAGATCCTCCAAGTTTCTGGAAGACAGACTCAGTAGCGAGAAAATCATGACCGTCTATTCGCTGGACGTCCCACCCGAACAATCGCACGCGCTCATCTATAGGCTCCACGTTGAGGATAGCTTTTGTTTCTCCCATCGCCTGCAGGCGATTGTTGTCCACCCAAACCACCACATTGGAAAGATTGTGGTGTTTAGCAATAAGCACCGATTCCCATGTCGTTCCTGTTTGCATCTCTCCGTCTGACATAAGTACGTGAATATTCCCCTCCTCTCTGTTTAATCTTTTTGCGAGCGCAAAACCAACGCCAGCAGGCAAGCCATACCCCATACTCCCTCCCGCAAATTCCATACCGAATACTCCTCTTGGCTCAACGAGACCGATGTACTTCTCTTCGCCCGGCTGACAATATCGTTCCAAATCCGCCTCGGGTATAACACCCTTTTGGGAAAGAAAATAATACACGGAAGCTGCAACCCAACCCTTACTTGCAATAAACTTATCTTTCTTTAAATCCATCCGTTCAAAAAGAACGCTCAAGATATCAATGCAACTAAAATTGCTTCCAAGATGACTCGATTGAGCCCGATAAATCATCTCAAGCACTTTTTTCCGAGCGTCGTTCGCTATGTTGTTGTATTCATTGGCTGTCATTGAAATATCTCCAGAACCGTCTTGACAATAATTTTTAAGTCCACCCAAAGATTTCGTTCTTTCACGTACTTCATCTGCAGGCGGATTTTTTCGGGCCGAATTTTCTCCTGATATGTTTTTTCCGGATCCTTGCTTCCCCGCAAAATTTCCCCTTCGTGAAAATTCCACAAAGAAGCCCAGTCCGTCATCCCCGGCCGCACAGAGAGAATAACACGTTTCTCCTCTTCTGTCATCATATCCACATACAAAGGAACCTCAGGCCTCGGCCCCACAATACTCATCTCGCCTCTCAGCACATTGAAAAGCTGGGGAAGTTCGTCCAACTGATATTTCTTCAAAAGCTTCCCTACAGGAGTAAGCCGAGGATCATCTCCTGCTGTTGATGGCCCTCCGATTTTGTCTGCGTTTGCTACCATGCTGCGAAACTTAAACATGCGAAACTGTTTTCCATGCTTCCCTACCCGCACGCCTCTGTAAAATACAGGCCCCGGCAAATCCAGCTTTATTGCAAGCGCAATGATAAGAAGAAAAGGCGAGGCGAGAAACAGTCCGATAGAAGAGAGTACGAGATCAAGTAATCTTTTTACCATATCGTGGGTCTTTGCACAAGAATACTACTTTGAACGAGTACTTTTGCAGAAAAGGAATGTGCAGGAGTAAGTTATCAATTCCTTCAAGCAATCGTAGCACAAGGCGCCCTCCTGGTAAATCGAGCAACGGAAACGCGGACAAAGAAATAAGATGGAAATAGAAAACCTCAATTTGCTCAAAATTCTGCCTTAAACGCTCAAGTTCTTTTTGCTGCACGATGTGCGAGGCGGCCCATGCCGTTCTCTTGCCCGTAAGGCGGTTCAGCACCCGCTTTGCATTTGTCAAAGGATTGTGCCCAAACGTTTCGATGCCCACGAGCGCTCCGTCCGGCTGCAGCACGCGCATAATTTCTCCTATCGCCTTTTCAAAATCCAGAGAAGAAAACGTGCCGCCGTCAAATACTACGTCAAACGAATTGTCAGGAAACTCCATTGCCTCGCAGTCCATTTTCAAAAACTTCACTTTCTCCTCTACACCTTCTCGCACCGCAATCTTCTTTGCTATTTCCAAAGATCTCTCTGACAAATCAATTCCTATCACTTCTTTCGCATGTTCGGCGAGAAACTGCGTATGCCGGCCATCGCCACATCCGTAGTCCAGCACTTTTTTGCCCTTTATCCAGGGTGTCGCAACTTTGTACAAAAATTGATAACTTCCCAAAGCCGAAGGCACAAAACTGCTTACTCTTTGGCGGACCGCTTCAGCGTCATAATATTCAATTTCCCTTCGCTTCCTTTCTTCCATACAATATGTTCAATCTTACCCATTTTCTCTCGCAAAAACAATTCTTATAAGATAAGGGGTCCACGTTGCACACGTGAACCCCTTCACTACCCACTGTCTGCCTCCTGCAGCAGATTAGAGGTTACTCAATCCTCTGCATCTTATAGAAGCACAAAAGAGTGAGAATGTCAAATTTCTACTCTTTGTGCAGCTCAAAGGTGAACATCCACGACATCAACTTAATTAGGGGGAGGTTGAGTACGAATTTGTCCAAGGTATTGAGAAAAGCCAGACCGGAAGGCACATACGCACCCAAAATGCTAAACAAATGCCAATGCTTAATCTCTTTGACCTCAAAGAACCTTCTTGCAAAGGCAATCTCTTTGTAGGAAAGAATGTGGCGTTTTTCCCAATCGGTGCGCAAATGAGGGGTAAGCATGCGATAGGCCTTAATAGCGGGATTGCAGTCCAGCGCTTCAACCGCCAGTATCACTCCACCTTTTTTTATAATCCTTCTCAATTCGGGAAAAGCGTAACTTAAATCCAAATGGTGCAGCATGCCGGCGCAAAGAACTACATCAATGCAGTTGTCCGGGAGACCGGTATTTTCGCAATCGCCTTGGACAAAATACGTATTTCTTGAAACTCCTTCCTTTTGCGCAAGCGCCCGGGCGTTCGCTATGGAAACATCGCTGATATCCAAACCAATAGCAAGCTCGGCCCCTGCTTTTGCCGCCTTTATGGCATTGGTCCCATTGCCGCACGCATAGTCAAGAAATATCTTGCCCCTAGAATGACGCGCAATCCAGTCGTTTATATACTCGCCGCTCAACTGGGTTGTTTTGTAAAACTTTGCGTTTTCATGAATTTTCTCATAGATATCTTGAGAGACGTTTTCTTTACCCGCCTTATCAACGTTGTGAAACTCAATTTCTTTGCGCTTTCTCTCTTCCAAAGACGCGAGCCATTCTGAGCTTGCCTTCTCATTGAGAGCTTCTAACCGTTGCAGGAGTTCTTGTGTAGTCATAGAATTATTTTTGCGAGACCAACTAAAGATCCCAAGCCGTACCCGATATGACGAGCTGCGAAAACGAACGGCAGAACAAGAAATAATGCAACGTTGTTCTCTACTATCGCAATTTTTAAGGAGAAAAACAAGGAGACCGGAATGTAGAGCCAGATACTTACTGGGAGGGTTAGAACAAAAATTAAGGGAATAAGATGTCGCAAGGAAACTTTGAAGCCATATTTCAGAGGATAAGTCGCCCAGATGCCATCGGTAAAGTTGTGACGGAAAAATGAACCCAGCGTGTCAGATGAAGGATAATATACGGCCTTAATATCGGGGAACAACATTATTCTCCCTCCTGCCTTTCCTAACCGATAATTCAACTCTAGATCCTCGGTTTTTTCCATCCGTTCATCATACGGGCCGATCTTCTCAAAGACTTCTCTGCGATAGCAACCAAAGGCAACGGTGTCTACTTCTCTTGGCTGGTCCGCGCCCGTCCTGAAATAGGAACCCCCTACCCCAAATACATGCGAAAGAGAAAGGGCTATGGCTTTCGCCATAAGAGTATTTTTAGGGGGAACGGCTTTTAGAACCCCACCCACATTATCAGCGTTGGATTCCCGCAGGTGCCGGACACACTTTGAGATGTAATCTTTCGCATATACGCAGTGTGCGTCCATCTTGATAATCACGTCTCCCTTCGCTGCCTGAATCCCAATATTCATTGCCGCGGGTGTGATAACTTTTGGATTATCTAGGAGACGTATAGAGTATTGAGTATTGGGTATAGAGTACCTTTGTATGATTTCTCGCGTGCGATCCTTGCTCATTCCATCCACTACTAAAATCTCCGCCTTCCCTGCAGGATAGTTATTTGCAAGTATCGAATCCAAACACTCTGCAATATGCCGCTCCTCGTTGAAGCAAGGGACTATAATCGAAACAAACTTCTCGCCCATCGTGCTGCGCTAATTATTTTTTTGCTTTTTAATACTATGCTTACTGCAGAAACCAATCCGTGCGCATCAATATATCGAAAATCTCTGTATCGGATAAACTGTTGCTGATGGCACTTTTGTAGAAATCGCAGTGAATAAAAAAATCCTTTGTTGATATGGGCGCAAGCCCTAAGCAAGAAATTGACAGAATATCTGCGAAGCAGCATTTCATCCTTCTTATCTAACGCAGCAGGCAGGCTTTCTCTGCAAAAAGAAAGCATTTCCATAGCGCCTTGTTCGTATTCTTGACCAAGCACTCTGTTTTGCCCGGGGTGAATGCGATAATTCATCAAGGGAGCTTTCAAGAAAGCACAAGGCCCTTTTTTGGAAATTCCCATAAGGAACACCAAATCGGCAAACTCTGAAAACTTGTCCGCCTGCATTCGACCAGCAAGAAAAGCGTTTTTTCTATACATAACTGAACCAAACGCACACCGCAACCACGACATCTCCGCTCGCACAAACTCATAGGGATTTTTATACATAGCGCTCTTTACGTTGTTCTCGTCAAAACCTGCAAAAGCGTGAATAGTTTTGTCTGAAACCTCATTGAAATCTGAAGCTACAAATAGCACATCCTGATGGGCGTCCAAAAAAGAACTCTGCAGCTCAAGTTTTTTTGGATGCATCGCATCATCATCATGAAATATGGCTACGTATTCTGAATCGAAGGGATACTCCAAAATACGGTTAATATTTCCGACAGGTCCTGTATTTTGAGTGCTGCCGATAAAATGCAACCTCTCGTCTTGGTACTTTTGCAGTTCCTGTTCGACCGGCTCGTCTGAAGCGTTATCAAATACAAAAAGAGAGAAATCCTGAAACATCTGGTTCAGGATACTTTCGATACATTCTTTGAGATACGCAAGTCTGTTATATGTTGGGATAGCAACAGCTACTTTATTCTTCATGCATCTTATCTCTATACGGCTCCAAAAAACCCCAGCAGTACGCCAGTCATATAGCGCATTTTTTCTTTCGTGATGCCAGGATAGACGCCAATCCACAGCAAATGCTCCATAATCGAATCGGTGTTGCTTAGAGAATCGAAAACCCGATATTGTATGTCTTTGTACGCGGGCTGCTTTAAAAGATTGCCGCCCAAGAACATACGCGTCATGACTTTCCGCTCTTCCAAAAACTCCACCATTTCTTTTCTGGTGAAAGGAGCAGTCTGCTTTACAAGCATCGGAAAGCCAAACCAGCAGGGATCTGCCTCTTTTTCTTGCCGGGGAAAAGCAAGAAACCCGCTATAGGGCTCAAGAGCTTTTTTAAGCGCGGCAAAATTCTTTTTCCGTGCTTCTATAAACGAGGGCAGCTTTTCGAGCTGCGCCAAACCAATAGCAGGCTGTAGATCAGTAATCTTTAGATTGTATCCGATATGGGAAAAGATGTACCTGCGATCGTATCCGAAAGGCAATTCTCCCACTTTCGAGGAAAACCGGTCGGTTTGCATTCCAGGTTCGTCGAACTCCCTGCCCCAATCTCGAAAAGAAGCAATAATCTTCTTGAGTGTTCCGTTGCTCGTGAGCACCGCGCCTCCTTCCCCCATAGTCATATGGTGGCTTGCGTAAAAACTGCAGGTAGCAATATCGCCAAAGGTTCCCGTGTACTTTCCCTGATACTTCGATCCTACGGCATCGCAATTGTCTTCAATAAGCCATAGATTATATTTCAGCCACAAAAATTGCCTTTGTTTTTGGAGAAAGCGCCTTTTCAATATCTCCAACCTTAATATTATACGTGTCGAGCTCAACATCGAGAAAAACAGGAACAAGATTATTCTGCACAATGGGATTGAGTGTGGTAGGAAATCCGCACGCAGTGGTGATAACTTCATCACCCGGCTTCAGCCGCCTTTCCCCCAGTTTTGGAGAAGTGAGCGCCGAAACAGCAAGCAGGTTTGCAGAAGACCCAGAATTTGTGAGTAAACAATACTTTACTCCGAGGAACGAGGCAAATTCTTTTTCGAATTGCTCTGCAAATCTGCCCATGGAAAGCCAAAAATCCAAAGCAGCATCTACCAAATTCATCATTTCTTTTTCGTTGTACACGCGACCACCATAGCTAATCTGCGTTTCCCCGGGGATAAACGGCTCTTGCTGTTTTCGCGCCCGATAAAATTCTTTTGTCAGATTTAAAATTTCTTTTCGCAATTGTTTCTCTGTTTTCATAGAATACCCTTTATAAGGTTCTGGACGCGTTCTGCTATCGCTTGCGCTGATAATCCGTATGCTTGCCGCAGATATTCCTGGCTCCCAACCTCTTTGCAAAAGCTGTCCGGAAATCCAATACGCGCAAAAAACGGCTTTGCATCTTTATACTCTGCCACCGTTTCGGCAACTGCCCCTCCTAACCCGCCGATAATACTGTGTTCTTCAATAGAGAAAATGGCCTTCGTCTCTCGCGACGCTTTGTGTATTGCCTCTTCATCAATGGGTTTCACGCTTGGCATGCTGAGCAAACGCACACTCAACCCAGTTTGGCCGAGAATCTTTGCAGCTTCTCTCGCATTCCATAAAATATTCCCCGTTGCGAAAATGCTAATATCGCTCCCATCCTGCAGAAGAATTGCCTTTCCAGGCGTAAAATCAGGTGTCTTCTCATACACCATAGGATCATTTCCTTTCCCAATACGCAGATATGCAGGGTTTTGCGATATAGCAAGATACGCCATAACTGCCCGCGTTTCTGCAGGATCTCCCGGACAAAAAACCTCCATATTTGGCAGACTTCTCATAATCGCAATGTCGTTTAAAGAATGGTGGGTAAGACCTGCGGTGCCGTATGATAAGCCGCCTCCCACTCCAACCAATACAACGGGCAAATTTGCAGAACATATATCATTTCGAATCTGCTCAAAACAGCGCATGGTAACAAAAGGCACAATGGAATACACGAAAACTTTTTTCGCTGAAAGCGCAAGCCCTGCCGCGACACCAATCATATTCTGTTCTGCGACTCCCACGTTCAAAAAGCGTTTGGCAAATTTTTGTTCAAACGGCTCCAACACAGAAAACCCCAAATCGTTGGTAATAAGAATAACACTTTCGTCTTTTTCTGCCGTTTCAAGTAAACTGTCGCAAAACGCTTTTCTCATAGAGATCGAATTTCTTCTAGCGCCTGCTGATATTGTTCTTCGTTTGGCGATTTATAGTGCCACTCTAACTTATTTTCCATATACGATACTCCCTTCCCGTTTATGGTATGCGCCACAAGCACTGTGGGTTTCCTCTGCTCTTGCGGAATAGCTTTCAGCGCTCGCTCGAGTTCCTCATAGTTATGCCCGTCTACGCTTACTACAGCCCAGCCAAAGCCTTCCCACTTTTCCTGGAAAGGTTCCAAGTTCAAAATATCGCTTGTTTTTCCAAAGCCCTGAAACTTATTGTAGTCTACAATAGCAACAAGATTGTCCAGCTCATGATGGCTGGCAAAGAGTGCCGCTTCCCACAAGGCACCTTCGTCACATTCTCCATCGCTCAAAAGCACAAATACTCGCTCCTTTCCATTGCCCCTCTTTTCAGCAAGCGCCATGCCGGCTCCAATAGACAAGCCGTGGCCAAGAGATCCTGTGGAAACTTCAACGCCAGGCACACAGTCCTTTGTGCAATGTCCCGGCAGCATTCCTCCATCTTTACAATAGGAATCAAGAACCTCCGCAGGGAAAAATCCTCGCTGGGCGAGCGTAGCGTACAAAGCCGATGCCGCGTGCCCTTTGCTTAGAATAGACCGGTCGCGCGGCCCCTGAGGATTTTTCGGATCTATTGATAAGATGCCGAAATACAAGACCGTAAGAATATCGGCGCACGACAAGGCACAAGCCACATGAGAATTTTTGGCCAAAAAAGCCATACGCACGATATTCTGCCGGATCTGTTTTGCCAAACTGCTATAATCCATTTACGAAACTCCAGTTAAATCCAGCACATTCTCTGCGACATAATCTGCCTGTTCTTTGGTTAAGGTCATTGGGCTCGGAAGATTAATCCCTCTCTGCCCCACAAATTCAGCAACCGGGTTCTTACCCTTTGTAAACATAGGAAAGTTGCTTATCGGAGGGAAAATAGGCCGTGTATCTATATTTCTCTCTTTCAATTTTGCCCTCAATTCTTCCCTGTCGATTTGAACGGTATCTTCTAAAAGTATAGAAGACATCCAGTGATTGGTTTTGGCCCAGTCTTTCTCCGCACTTAAGGTAATGCCTTTCTTCCCTCCAAGACTGGATGTATACCATTCATAAATACGCCTTTTCTTCTCCAGCAGCTCGTTTATCCTTTCCAGCTGCGCCAAACCGAGAGCAGCTTGAATGTTAGACATCTTGTATTTATACGAGATTTCATTTATGTAAAATTGCCTATGAGAATCTCTGCCCTGATCAGCCAAGAAACATGCTCGTTCATATATATTCTCATCGCTTGTTACCAGCATTCCTCCTTCTCCCGTAACCAATAATTTTGCTCCTTGAAAACTAAAGGCCGCCGCGTCTCCCAAGCTTCCTGTCTTCCTGCCCTTGTATTCTGAACCAATAGAGGGAGCCGCGTCTTCCAAGATAAAGAGGCCATGCTCTTTCGCGATGCGTGTGATTTCGTCCATATTGGCGGGATGGCCATATAAATGCACAGAAAGGATCCCTTTTGTTTTCGGAGTTATCGCCTTTTTTAAGCTTTCAGGATCCATGGTCCACGTATCTCTTTCAATATCCACAAAAACAGGCGTGGCGCCCACATACGTTACGACAGCAGCCGTCCCCCCCCAGGTTGTTTCAGGAACAATAATTTCATCGCCCCTTCCTACGCGCAAGGCTGCCAACGCTATATGCATAGCTCCCGTGCAAGAAGACGTGGCTATGGCATATTTTGTTCCCACGTATTCAGCAAATTTTTGCTCAAACTTTTTGAGGTAGCCGTTCCAATTCTCATACCAGCCGTTTTTCACGGCGTCCATAACATAATCAATTTCTTTCTGGGTTATAGATGGCCCAGCAGTAAGTATCATTTTGTCTATGATGTGTTTCTCGTTCATATATTTATTTTTATTTGTTCTGCGTATCGTACTTTAGTTTTGTTATGCGAAACTGTCTAAAATATCGTTCGACTTTTTCTTCAGAGCCGTTTTCGCTCTCCACCCACTGGGTCATGGTTTCGCTCACCACTTTCTTGAGTGGTATATCTCTTACCTTTTCAAACCCGCACCGTTGATACAAAACTATTGCTCTTTCGTTATCAGAAAATACCCGCAACGTAAGAGCTTGAAGCTCTAAGGTAGTGAATGACCAGTGCAATAAACTCTTAAGCGCCATGGTCATAATCCCCGGCATTGCATCTTGCTTTCCTCTCATGACGTTGTCAATCTCGCATGAACGGTCTTCAAAATCGAATCGGTAAAGACCTATGTGACCGAGCAAAGAACCGTCTAAAGCTTGAATCCAAAACAAGATCCGGTCTTCAGCTTCAATCACTTGGGCTTGCACCCACTTTTTTGTTCCTTCTTCTGTAACTTTAAATTGCGAAGGGAACCATTGGGCGTTTGCTTCCCGCCATTCGGCAAGAAGCTTCACCTCTTCGTTGGTAAAATCCGCGGTCAATGGCACCAAATGAGCTACCACTTCCTCTTTGTTATAAATCGGAATCATCAGCTTGCTGCCCCTGTCAAACTTAAGAGCTCTCAACGTCGACAAAACCTTGCTGCGAAATTCTGTATTTTCATTTGTCATCAAGGACTTGTCCATAGGAACTTTATATCATACAATACCCATCTTTTCTACTTGACATTTTCTCTATGCCGCCTCGCCTCCCAAGCCCACCTTTAGCTTTCCAAAGCTTCAGGTGGGTTCTTTTATTTTTCAAAGTGCATCATATTCTCTTTATACCACTCAAAGGATTCGCGGATGCCTTGGGCGAAGGTATACTTTGGCTGCCAGGCGAGCATGCGTTTTGCTTTGCTCCAATCCAAATACTGCTTGGGGATTTCGTTCTTGGCGGTGTTCAATATTTTATAAGGAATTTTTACTTCCAATATCTTTTCTATCTCCTGCACAACCTCAAGCACGTTTAAGATATTGTCGCTTCCAAAATTGAACGCCCCTCCCTTACTACTCTCAATGTGCTGAGCAAGCCTGAAGCATGCTTCTGCCACGTCTTTTGCATACACATACTCCCGCACCATTTTCCCGTCGCTCCGTATAACCAGCTCTTTATTCTTCAAAATGGCCTGGAAACAATCTGGAATAATTCTCCCCCAATTCCGGTCGCGCGGCCCAAAGGTATTGCCGAATCTCGCAATAGCCACTGGCATTCCATAAGTTTTAAAATAACTCTGGGCCGTCAGATCGCCGGCCGCCTTTGAAACTTCGTACGGGTGGTCTCCCCCGACCGGCATATCTTCTGCGTAAGGCAATGTTTTCGATTTGCCGTATGCCTTATCTGAAGAAACCACAACAATTGCTTCGAGATTTCCATTTAGTCTGCAAGCTTCCAGCACATGCACAGTACCCATAAAATTCACCTCGAGCGTCTCTAAAGGGTTTTCGTACGCGGTCTCCACAAGAGGTTGGGCAGCCAAATGGAAAACTGCCGAGGGCGCTTCCTTTTGGATTATACCTCGCACCTCCTGCATGTCTTTCACATCTGCCTGATAGAACACGGCTTTGGAATTCAGGTTTTCCTTGCTTCCGGAAGACAAATTGTCCAACACAACAACGCGGGCGCCTTCTTCAACAAGCCGATCCACCACATGGCTGCCGATAAACCCCGCGCCTCCAGTGACCAAAACTGTTTTGCCTTTGAGATTTATCCCGTTAGAAATATTCCCTTGCATCATGTTTTTGTGTCCCGTTTATAGCGTATGACAATCGCATTTCTAACGGGATTTATTTCCATACTTTCCATTTTGGATCTTTTGCCCAAAGCTCGTTCAACACCAAAAAATCGCGATACGTGTCCATGCCATACCAAAACCCTTCGTGTTTAAAGAGGGCCAATTGCTGCTGCGGAATAAGCCGCGCCAAAGAGTCTTCAATCATGTCGCCTGGCTTCAAAAATTCGAAGAATCGTTTGTCGAACACCATAAAACCGCCATTCACGTAATCATAGAGCATTGGCTTTTGATCCAATGTTGTTACTGTACCGTCTTCATTGGCATTTACGAGCCCCCACCGCGAGATAGGGTGTACGCCCGTAATGGTTGCGATCTTCCCATGCGCCTTATGGAAGGCAACCAGTTTTTCAATATTAATATCTGCCACACCATCCCCGTAGGTTACCATAAACAAGTCGCTGTCTTTGAGATATTTTTGCAGTATCAATACGCGCTCTCCATGCGGCGTTTCCAAGCCGGTTTCGGCAAAGATAATACGAAAATTGTCTTGCTCTAGCTTACCGTTGCTTAAAAACTCAATCTTCCTTAGCCCGCCAGTTTCAACCGCAAAATCCGATTCGTAATACCGATGTTTCAAAAAGTAATCGCGAATGGAATCCCCTTTATACCCAAGCGCCAACACAAAATCGTAAAATCCATAATGAGCATATATTTTCATAATATGCCACAGAATGGGCCTCCCTCCTATTTCCACCATTGGCTTTGGCTTAAACTCAGTTTCTTCCTTGAGGCGCGTACCCATACCTCCGCAGAGGATAACGACCGGAATAGTATTTTTTTGAGATGTTTCCATAAATGGCGCCAGCTTATGCGTCTTGGCAAGCTTCCACGAACAGCCGCGCAAAATGTTCTTTGGTAAAAGGCTTATAGTGCTCTGACTCCAAGAAACGACGACCGTTTTCTTTATATGTTTTTATCTCTTCCTGCGATAGCTGTTTTAAAAACTTCCGCAGCTCTTCGTAGTTTCTGAAATCTCGCATATCAATAAAACAATCTTTCGGGATATATTCTTCAATATCGGGCGCCCCTAAATACAGAGGGATTGTCCCTGCGTAGAAGCAGTCAAATACTTTGTCGGTGATATATCCTGGAAGCTCGCAGTTTTCGACAGCAAACGCAAATGTATATTGGCTTAATGTTTTGTACTTATCCTCCACCGAACCCTTATAGGTTTTTCGTATTGCATCTCCGGAAAACCAATACGGGAAAAGGGGGCGGGCATCCCATCCAAAGCCGTACAAATCTATGTCATGCGTTTTGCCAAAAAACAGAATCGCCCGAACTCGCTCTGTAAGCAGTTCTTTGTAGCGTGACAAGGAGCTCCGGTTTGAATTGATAAGAGTAAGAAACGCGCGGTTTTCATTTTGCCAATATTCAAAGAACAAACCCTCGTGTGCTTGTGGAGTATGAAAATATTGGGCGTTTGTGCCTGGGATTTTCCATGTAAAGAAAGCTTTGTCGTATGCGCGCATGGCGCTCTTTGCAATATAGCGAATCTCGGCCATTACAGTGGGCGGCTCAAAATGAAACAGTATTCGCTTTTTGAATTTCGCGAGATCTACTCGAGGGTATTGAGGATTTCTTTTGCGCCAGTACCATTTTCGCAAGAAAAACTTGTGATCGAAAGAAACATATATGTCTTGCGCACTTGCCTTTTCGCGATCCCAGAAATCAATTGTCTGCAGATTAATTCCCCGCTTTGAGCAGTATTCGCTCAAAAAGATAACTGGCTCGCGGCAGTTGTTTGTATTATATCTATCACTTCTTTCAAACAACACATTCTGCAGATGCACGTATGAATTTGGATCAAGATATACGTTTTGCATACACATAATTAACTAATTCTGCAGCGCTCCCAAAATCGAATGTTTCGGTACCCTCTCCTTCTTTGCGATATGTTTCATTCCCAATGGCATGTACTGTCTCATCGAGCTTCTCTTCCGTATCGATATATTCAATACCCTCAAAATCTTTATAGCTATCCCCTAGAAATTCATTATCTAAGTTGAGCGACAGGATGATTTTTCCAGGGTACTGTTTCTGCGCGGTAAAAAGAGTTGTGCTTGGCAGCGAAATGCCCACGATACATTGGCTCATCTCAATATATTTCTCGGCTGGCTCTAAGGAATTCACAACTGCAACACTCGGCGAAATTCTCTCAAGCGATTCTTTAATTTGCGCAGCTTCTTTTTCCGTAGGATGAGGTTTAATAAAAATTTTCCAGTCTCCAAGATGGGCCGCAATACGCTTTACAGTAGAAACCCTTCTTCCCCAAATATCCTGTTCTGAAATAAGGGAATGGTCTTGTTCTCGAAACCCGACCTTCTCGCCTGGCCACATGATTGTTAAGGTCTTTGAATCTTCTCGTGTTTTTCCGTGAGCAGAATAGGCTTTTTCAAAAAATTTCCTTGTCCCTGTATGCTCTAAAGGATGCCCAAGTACAAAAATCTTTTCTGCCAGCACTCCATCTTTTATGCAGAGCTCGCGGTCTCTTTTTGAGAAAACTGCTGTAAAATCTGCATCACGCTTTCCTGAACTCTCGTCCCAGAATATAAAGCTCGCTTTACCAGCAAATGGCATTTCCCCTGCTGCAAGCGGCAATATCCAGTGATACAACGCATACCCAAGAAATTTTTTTGTTTTTGCTATAGGCATCTTTACCGAAAGCGGCAAAAAGCTCGGCATTCTCGCGCAGGAGTTTTGGTACGCCCACCAAAGAAGCCGCTTTTGCTCTGCCATTTTAAACCCAGGCTGCATGGCGAGCGTAACTGCACGCGCTCTTTTCGCCAGTCGAAGCAAATACATTTCGGCAGGCCATAAATCACTTGGGACGATAACAACATCTGGCTTATACCCGTTGACTGCTTTTGCAAGGATAGCGTGCAGTCGGCTGTTTTTCCGAACCACATTTTTTCCGAACGGCGATTCGAAAAATATGATATTCGCCAATCCGGGAAACAAACCTTTGTCCTGAAGCAGACTCTTCGTATAATCGTCCATTCCATCAGCCAGCAGCACTACTTGATGTTCCTGGGCGATTTCATATAAGTATCCAACAAGGGTAGATCGAAGAAGACGCGGATTTGTGGATTGAAAAAGAACTTTCGCCATATCTTATTCAAACAGCGTACTTTCGATCAAATCCGATAGCATATGAATAACAAGCGCGTGCATTTCCTGAATGCGCGGGGTATCTTCTGCGGGGATATTAATCAGAAAATCGCATATCTCTTTCATGTTTCCCCCTCCCCTCCCTGTTAAGCCTACTACCTTGCAGCCAGCCTGCCTTGCGGCCTTTATTGCCTCCAACACATTCTCTGAATTGCCAGAAGTGCTTATTCCGAAGAACACATCGCCTGGTCTGGCCAATGCTTCTACCTGCCTCGCGAACACATGCTTAAATGCATAATCGTTTGAAATGGCAGTTATCGCCGAAGGATTTATGTCCAGCGCAATAACTGGCAGAGCTCTTCGTTCCTTTCTGAATCTTCCCACAAGTTCTGCTGCAAAGTGGTGGGCATCTGCCACGGAGCCGCCATTGCCCACCACCAAAACCTTGTTTCCCGATCGTAAAGCTTCCACGCAAAGCACAGCCACGCCTTCAATGTCGGGCATCTCATTTACAAACTTACGTACCGTATCAATATGGGCCTCTATGTGGCTTTTGATTATTTCTTTCATGATTTATTTTACCCTCCGGAGTTTCTGCAGAATGGGAAGTTCACTTTCGAATACTCTTTTTTTGCCGTCTCCCAACCATATAGGGATAGATCTGATACTGCCAACCAGTCGTTCAATTCCCTGTGGCTCCAGAGAGGCTGCTTGATCTGACCCCCACATTGCACGATCCAACGTAATATGCCGCTCCACTACACAAGCACCCAGCACAGCTGCCACCAACGAAGAATACACTCCAACCTCATGACCGCTGTACCCGATAGGGCAGGAAAACTGCTCTTTTAACCATGGAATTACCTTTAAATTCAGTTCCTCGTCTGCTCCTGGATATGTGGAAGTGCAATGGAGAAGAACCAGATCATCTTCACTCAAAACCTCCACGGCATGACGAATTTGCTCCACCGTACTCATTCCCGTTGAAAGAATAATCGACTTTCCCTTGGATCGAACATGCCTTAAAAGGTTGTCATCCGTAAGGGAGGGTGAAGCTATTTTATAACACGGAATATCGAACTTTGCAAGGAAATCGACGCTCCCCTCATCCCACGGGGAAGCGAACCACATAATGCCTTTTTCTTTGCAGTATCGGTCAATTTCCGCATATTCTTTCTCGCCAAACTCGAGTCCGCGCTTTAAATCTCCATTCGTATTCCCAAACACGCTTTCTCTCGGCCGAACTAATTCTTCTGGAGTGTACACAACGTCTATCGTCCGCTTTTGGAACTTTACTGCGTCGCATCCCGCGTCCACCGCAACGTCAATAAGTTTTTGGGCGTTTTCCAAACTGCCGTTATGGTTAATCCCTATCTCGGCGATGATGAACGTCGGCTCGCCCTCTCCTATCGTTTTTCCTCCGATTGTCACTTTTTTTCTTTCCATAGTTTTATTACTCCTTATTATTTGTTACCAACACGTTCGACCCCCATCTATTGCAAGAACTGATCCGGTCATATACGAAGAAGCATCTGATAGCAAGAAGATAACCACGGCCTGATACTCATCTTTATTTGCCATCCTTTCCATGGGAATAAGATTTGAAAGCCGCTTTACAAAATCTTCATCTTGCCCATTCAATATCCCACCGGGGCACAGCGCGTTCACTCTAACACCTTTTTCTGCCCAATAAGTTGCCAAGTAGCGAGTTAACCCAATAAGTCCGTGCTTTACGAGCGAATACGTAACCGGTTTTACCATTTGCTGCTCTTCTGAAAGCCCCTCTTTTCGATATATGCGCTGGTCCGGCGCGATCAAACCAAGATCTGAAGAGATGTTTAGAATAACACCTCTACCTTGAGAAGCCATATATGAACCGAAAACCTGACTGCATAGAAATGCTCCCTTAAGCCCGACATCCAAATCCTCCTGCCAAACTTTTTCTGGGAAATTTTCAAACCTAGTCCAATTCTTTCCGGCTTGCGTACTTTCCATCTTGGGGTTGTTTGCTGCATTGTTGATAAGAGTATCAATACGACCATATTTCTCAAGAATCTTTTCTCGCGTTTCCTCTAAAGCTTTCTTATCTGTAATGTCGACGAGAAAATCCGGTTCTCCGACGATATCCAAGGTAACGGGTATGCCGCCCGCATCCCGAATTGCCCCTCTATGCCTTTGCCCTAAAAGACCAATTCCTCCAGTGATGAGGCACACACGCCCCGAAAGATCAAATTTGTTCATTGTTTCTGTTTGTTTCATACCTTTTTTGCAATTTGCCTTTTTATTGCGAACGCCACTTGCAGACTTTTTCTTGCTTCAACGATATTGACGTTGGACTCTTTGCGCACGTTAACACACTCAAAAAGGTGTAAAACCTCTGCTTCAAACAATTCGTTTCTGATTGTCGAGTCGGTTTTTTCTTCCACCAATTCCCCTTCTTTCCCGTACAAAGCATACCTGTTTCCCACACTATCCACAAATAATGTACTGTCTTCGAATTGAAACTCAAATTTGCGCACTTCTTTTGTTTGTGCATAGGAAAGCCGAAGTGTCACGGGAAATGTTTTCCCTTTTTTCGCGTACAAAAGAAGGGCTGCTACTGTATCTTCCACATTCATATGCAAATTGCTCAACTTCCCTCCTACAGCAATAACCTTTTTGGGTAAGCCAAGCAAATAACACACCAAATCAATCTCATGAATTAAACCAAGTACCACCCCGCCGCCCAAATCTTTTCTTGCTGCGTATCCTTTGGAATAATCTTCATATATATGGTGCGCAGGCAAAAACGTGTTCCAAGTAAAGGCTGCACTTATAATCCTTCCTCTTTTGCTCCCTACAAGATCCTTTATTTTGGTAACCAGCGGGTTGAACCTGGTTTGAAATCCTACCATCGTAATCAGCTTTTTGCTCTTTACAATACGCTCTAGCTCACTCAATCCCCTTGTGGTGTGGCCCAGCGGCTTTTCAATAAACAAGTCACTTCCCAAACGGGCAAATTCGAGCGCACTTGGGATATGCAGCGAGCTTGGGTTGGTAACAAACACCGCATCTGGCCGCACCTTTTTTGCTTCTGTCCAGGAAACTACGGGAGTCATGCCGTAATATTCGCTGATATCTGCCACTTTCTTTTCCTGCCCTTCTCGTATCACGCGGTGCCTGTCTTCTGGCCGCACCAAACCAAAAAACTCAAGGTTGTCTGGAAGTTTTTTCTCTTTCTGAAGCTTCTGGATATTCTGAAGGTGGCGCTGACCCATGGAACCCAAACCCAAAAACAGTATTTTCATAGCGGTATCCCGCGCGTTAGCTTTTTTACTGTCTCCAAATTCGTCTTTGCTTCTTCCGCGGGAACCGGCGTAATGCATGTTTCTAAGGTAAGCAACCCTCCGTATCCTATTTCTTTCAATGCTCCGAAGGCATCGCCCAGTTCTTTTGGATGCGCTCCAATCCGCACGTTTTTCCCGTTTTCTTTATCTTTTACGTGAACATGAGTTATCAGAGTTCCCAAACTCCTAATTTCTTCGCGCACCGGAAAGCCGTTTCCAATACTATTCCCAATGTCATAGCACATTCCGATGGCGCCAAACGAAAATCCTTCAAACGACCCCATAATATCTTTTGCGGACAGCAGTACTTCCAGGGCAAAACGCAGACCCTTTTGCTGTAGTAGCCTATCAAACGGGGCCAACGCCGCAAGCGCTTGCTTGAATTCTTCCGCCGAGCGGAGCTGATTTTCGTCGAAAAACGGCACCACCACAACAAATCCATCTTGCCCTTCTATCAGCTGCAGCAAATCTTTTATACGCTCCTTAAACTCGACAGGGTTGCCCAGCAACGAATACCTGCACAGTTGGTCAGCACATAAAGAAGTACACTGGAGGCCAGCGTTCAAAACACTGGCAAAAACTTCTTGTTTTTGGGTTTTGAGCAAATCGCGCAAGCGATTTTCTTTATCATCCAGTAGCTCAATGTGGTCAAAGCCCAGCTCTCTTGCCGTGCGAAACTCTTCCTCCCAACGCTCGGGGAAAATTTGCAGTCGCTCCAAAGTTTGGGGCACCACCCTTCCCTGCATTATACCGATACTGTTTTGCATCTCGTCTGTCATGGATTACGCCTTAATAATATATTGCGGTGTTTTGCAAAACGGAAACTTGTGGATTTCCACGCCCTGGCCCTGAAAGTAATCATCCACTGCTTTGGTTTCCCCTGGGAATCTGCCATAATCGTCCAGAATAAGCACGCCCCCTTTCTCTAATTTTGGATACAAATACTGCAACACCGTGACGCTTGGCTCATAAATATCAACATCCAGATTAATAAGCGAAAACTTCATGTCGGGATGCGAGGCGGCGTACGCAGGCACTGTTTCGGTAATATCTCCCGGTACCAGCTCAACATCTTGCTCCAAAGCTTTGTGCCGCAACACAGCCTGCAATTGCTCAACTGTAATACTTTCTTGCCCTGCGTCATCAATAAATTTTTTGCGGGGAGCCTTATCGCCTTCAAAGTTGGTTTCCGGGAACACGCCGAAAGTATCAAAACCAACAACTTTTTTAGGCATCTCGCCAAACAGCTTTTGAAGCATAGCAAAACGCACCAGTGCCACACCCTTGAATACTCCGCATTCTGCGATGTCACCCGGAATGCTGAGCGACATTTTGTACAGCTCGTAATGCGCTGCCATTTTTGCCATGCGCGAAGTATCGCACGAAAGGTAGAAGCCGTTTTCGTAGTCGAATGCTTTACTAAAATCTGGTAGTGGTATCATAGAACAAATATTAAAGGTTATTTTACTCCTTTTGCGATAAGCATTTGCTCTTTGGAAAACCGAACGAAAACACGCGACCTCATCTCATCTGCGTCGCGAAATCGCAAAAAATCGGGAAGCAACGCAATAATGCGGGGAACAAAGCGCAAAAACGGATATTTCCACACGAACGGCAACTGAAAGAACCGGAAACACTCCACTTCCTGGAAGTTCTTGAGTTTCAACACGTTCTGAAGACCTTTTCTGGAAAAGGGCCGCACATGGGTATAATCGTCCCAGAAAAACTTCATTTGCGACTGCCAGTCAGGAGTCATTAACACCACAATTCCGCCGGGCTTTAATACGCGAAAAGATTCGTCGAGGAAATTATCCGTGTTGTACACATGTTCGATAACGGATTTCGAGAAGATGAAATCGAAAGAATTATCCTCAAAAGGGAATCGGTCCTTTTCAATGTCACACTCCCGAATATCAAAGTAATCTAAAATCTCTACGCACTCTTCTCTTTTGTCGATGCCAAAAGCCTCAACCCCATGCCTTGAAAAAGCAACCAAATGATTCCCCTTGCCGCTTCCAATATCCAAAAACTTTTTCTTGCCGTCGGGATGAGAGTCCATATACGATTTGAAAAATCGTTCATAGAGATAATCACAGAGCCTTTGCGGGTACTCTTCTGCTCCGTACTCTTCTCTAAAATATACTGTTTCCAAATAATTAGGCATAAGTATTTGGTTTTTGATTTTCTAAAAAGCGTAGAAGGGGTCGGAATTTCTCTTCTTTGAGCAGCTGCTCGGCAGAAGCAATGTCTTCTTTCCGGTCGATATCGGCTACACGTTCGGTAATAAACGCGCGTATGCGAAGCCCGTGAAGCATGCCGGTCTGCTGCAGCACTTCCGGCCGTATCACGTCCACATACCCATTCGGATTGTATGTTTTCGGAAGAATCTGCCTCCCACGGTTATAATACTCTTCGTTTTGAGCAAAGTCTTCCTGCCCGAAGAAATGTATGTAGTCTCCTTCTTTTCGGAACAACTTGTAAGCAGTATGTTCTGATTCGTGAGCGCTTCGGAGCGCCGTAGCGTTTTCGTCGGCAATGATCTCCTCGATGGCCTTGTCTACGAGTGCCGGCTCCCGCAGCGGAGTGGTAGGCCGCAAGTGCACCACCAGATCTGGTATATATCTTTCTTGTTCCTGCAGCCACTCCAACGCATGGCGAAAAAACTCAATGTCCGGAGAATCGTCTCTGGCGTACTCTGCCGGCCTCATAAAAGGAACTTCTGCGCCGTACTGTTTCGCGATTTCGGCTATCTCTTTTGAATCTGTGCTTACCACAATTCTTGAGATATGTGGTGACATTTTGGCGGCAGCTATAGAATAGGCAATTAACGGAAACCCGTCCAAATCAACAATGTTTTTCTTGGGTATGGACTTTGATCCTCCGCGAGCTGGTATTAAAGCTAAAATCTTTTTGTCTTCATGCATATACCTGTTTGAAATATTTAGTTACAACAAACTTTCGAAAACCCAAAAAAGCAAATAAATACACTGCCGCACCCACAAGCATCAACAGCACAACATGCATGTGGGATAAAAGCAGATATTGCAGTGCCATATACATAAGAAATGCTGAAAAACCAGACGTCAACACCGTAAGCCCAATGCGCGCAAGAGGAAACCGCAAGGTGGTAAACTTTTTTACAAAAACCATAATAACTATCAGAAGTAAGCTATAGGTAGCTACCGTTGCTCCTGCTGCTCCATACAAACTGTACCGGGGAATAAGAATTAGGTTTAGAGCTACATTTATTCCAGCCCCAACAAGCGTAATCCAAAACATTTTCCCTTCATGATTTGAGATAATCATTACATCGTTAAATGGCCTATACAAGAAATTAAGCCCCACGGTTACGACTGAAAACTGAAGGGCCAGAATAGCAGGCGTGAAATCTGCGGTGTACAAAAAGAAGATAATGGTTGAGGCTAACACAATTCCCCCCGTTACCACGGGAAAAGCAAGCGCAAGCATTATTTCCAACTCGTAGTCCCACATTTTCTGGAAAAGTTGCCCCGACTCCTTAGACAGCTTGCTTAGAGCAGGATAAAAACTCGAGGCAATAAGACCCATGGGAATTAAAGCCAACAATACAATTCTTTGGGCAGCATTATACCACCCTGTTTCCGCAAACATGTCCGAATAACCGAGCATGACTGAATCGGTATATGCATACAGCATGGCAAATATGCTACTTAACGCTAACGGTAAAGACATTTTTAAATACTTTTTCCAGATAGAAATATCGCATTTCAACTTCAGGCGGAAAATCTTTCTTTCGAAGAAAACGTATGTCGCCAGGAGAGCCAAAAAAGCAGATGCAAGATATACGTAGCTTAAGTTTTGAGGTGAAGGAAAACGAAACAAAACAAATAATCCCAAACTTAACATAAGCAGCATCTGGACGCCCTCCAGCCAAGCCTCGTACTCCATTTTCTGTCGTGCGTGGAAAAAAGAGTATGCAGTGCCGATGAGACTATTCATTAAAAGGAAAGATCCTATGATTACAGTGAGTATGCGTACTTCCGACGATGAAATTGTCAAAAAACTTACTGCTGCAATCAAAACGAAGGTTAACAGAACCAATATAATTTTCAAACAAAGAATTGCATAGAATTCGTCTTCCCCTCCCTCTTTTCTTGCAAACTCACGCGTAATGATAGAAGGCAATCCAAAATGGGAAAGTATGATAAAGAGAGATGCAAAAGCCAACGCAAAGGTGATTTGACCGTACCCCTCTGCCCCCAAAATGCGGGCGGCATAAATCAGTAAAACAAAAGAAAGCAGCTTGTTAACCATACTACCTGCCGACCCCCAAACAACATTCTTAAAAATCGTTTGCTTGACTGTTCCGTTCGTGAACAGAAGATTTTTTATTTCGATCCCGTAATTCATACAGCAGCTTGAGCAAGCATTATGTTATTTACCGCATCCAAAACGTCTTGCGCTCTTCCATCTGGTTCTGCCTCGCACCTTGCATCTTTCCCTGCATAGCCGGTTTGCACCAATACTGTTTTGCATCCCGCGTTCCTGCCGGCCAAGATATCCACCGTCTGGTCGCCAATCATATAGGATCTCTTGAGATCTATATGAAAATCTTTTTGTGCCTCCAACAGAAGGCCGGGCTTTGGCTTCCTGCAGGCGCATTCGATTTTTAATTCGGGCCTCTCGCCCTCAAACCCCTTCTCCGGATGGTGGAAACAATAATACGCTGCGTCTATCTTGGCGCCTTTCTTACCTAACTCTGTTTCCAGTTCTTTCTGCATCTCTTGCACATCTTTCTCTGTCATAAATCCTTTGGCAACCATGGGTTGGTTGGAGACTACGATTGCCATAAAATCACTCTCATTAATTTTCTTCACGGCCTCTGGAGTAAAATCGTACAATCTGAAATCCTCAATCTTTGCAAGCTGATCAACTTCTTCATTGAGTACGCCGTCCCGATCAAGAAAAATTGCTCGCCTTTCATTTTTCAGACTCATTCTGAATATTTTTCCCGATTCATAATCTTTTCGTACTTCTTCTAACCTATTGGGCGTACCCATATCCTTAATGTATTCTGGGGTATTGTAGGCATAAATGTTTTCATTTGCCTGCAAAAGCTTTGGCAAAACATCTTTCTCCATGTCGGATTTTTCTCCTTTGGGTATATAAGGAAAAATTCTTGGCGAAAAAATATACAGAGAGGCGATGCTTAAAGTGCGAAACACGAGGTCCTCTGCGTGTGGCCTTCGCAAGAGCGACAATACCCTTCCTTTCCCGTCTGCTTCCACCAGATCTGAGTCAAACGGATGGTCATTCGGATGAACCATGAGAGATGCGATTCCCTCTTTTTGTGTGTGCCAATCTACGAATCTCTGGAGGTCAATGTTTATCATGACATCCCCCGACAAAGCAAAAAAATCTTCTTGTATTTCCCCTTCGAGCTGCTTGAGCGCGCCTGCAGTACCCAACGGCTGCTTCTCATGCAGAAAATGCAAAACAACTCCCCAATCTTTTTGCTCGGCAAAATGCTGTATTTGCTCTCCTAAATGCCCTAACAGCAGCCAAATCTCTTTGACCCCCTGTCCTCGTAAAAGCTCAATTTGATGCTGGATAATCGGCTTCCCCCCAATTTCCACCAGGGCTTTGGCCGTATTGTTGGTAAAAGTCGCCAAACGCGTTCCTTTCCCTCCAGCTACGATAACTGCTTTTGTAATGCTATCTGACATAATGCCCCGCTTTGTCTCTTTCCGACAAAATAGGATTGGTAATCGGCCAATTGATTCCAAATCGCGGATCATCCCATCGGTAGCTGAACTGCTTTCCGTGCACAAAGTACGTAGATTGCTTATAGGTAAACACGGCCTCATCGCTCAATACCAAATACGCAATGCCATAAGTGGGCGGCACAAAAATTTGCATTCTGTTTTCGTCAGAGAGCTCAAACGATTGCCATTTCCCAAACTCTGAGGATTCCTCGTTGCAATTTACCACCACAAAAAACAATTTCCCGTATGTGCAGGAAACCAATTTGGAAGTTTCCTTGTCGCCGTGGATTCCGCGCAAAACATCTTTTTTTGAACGAGAAATATCGTCCTGCACAAAATCAAAGCCAATTCCGCTTTTCTTATAAAGCTCCCTGCTGTATGTCTCCACGAATTGCCCCCGATGGTCACGGAATACTTCTGGAACGATCCGAAGCACTCCTCTTAAATTTGTTTTCGAAACTTCAATCATACCGTTGAATTACGATAGATAATCTGGCTCCCTCCTCTTTCGAAATGGAATGGAGCCTCCAGCAGGTCTTTCAATGCCTCTCTCACGTTCTGCTGTTTGTCAGGAGGAATAAATAAAAGCATAAACCCTCCACCGCCTGCTCCCAAGAGCTTCCCGCCGACCGCTCCAGCCCTTACTGCCCTCTCATAGAGCGCGTCGATTTGGACAGTGGATATCTTATCCGTTAAACTTCTTTTCAGTTGCCACGATTCCCCTAAGAGTTTCCCAAATCCCAAAATACTTACTTTTTCGTTTTGTAAAATATCTATTCCCTGATCTACCATATCACTTATTGCCTGCAGCTCTTTTTGCTTTTGCGGCGTCTTTTCAATTTGTTCTTTCGCCACTTCCGATGCGTATCTGGAAAATCCTGTAAAGTAAAGGGCGAGATGCGATTCCAATTCTTTTCTCCTTGCTTCACTCACGGCAATCGGCTGAACACTCACGTCGTTCGCTCCGGAAAACACAAGCTTATTCAATCCCCCATACGCAACCGCAACCTGATCTTGGGATCCAACATTTTCTTTGAGCATGTCTCTTTCCAAGTGAATTGCTTCTCTCGCTAATTCCTCCTTTGAAATGTTCTGCCCCTGCAAACCGTGTAAGGCGTGCAACAGACCAACAGTAAAGGAGGAACTCGATCCTAAGCCGGTGCGGGCGGGCAAATCGCCGTCATGATGGATTGACAGCCCCTTCTCGATTTTGAAAAATTCCAACGTTGCTTTTACTGCCGGATGCAGAATCTCACCAATGTCATTGACCGTTTCAATCTTCGAGTACACAATACGGTGCTTATAAGGGAAAAACGGCGGGAAATACCGAACGCTCAAATAGCAATACTTGTCTATCGTGGTAGACAATACTTGGCCGCCATGCTCTCTGAACCAAACCGGATAGTCGGTCCCTCCGCCAAAAAAAGATATGCGAAATGGGGTTTTACTGATAATCATAATGCTCTTTATACCAAGCCATAGTTTTCTCGATCCCTTCATCCAATGAAATCTTGGGCTCCCATCCTAACTCTTGTTTTGCCTTGGAACAATCGAGAAACAAACTTGTTTTAATACTCGGTTTTGACGTGTCGTATGATATGGTGAGGTTTTCCCCCGAGTGTTTAATAACCTTTTTCACTAGTTCTGTCACAGAAATCGCTTGGCCTAATCCAGCAGTATACAGTTTGAACTTGGATTCCTGCTTCAAAATTGTCACCTCCACAAAATCTACCAAATCTGCAACGTGCAGGAGATCTCGCGCTTCAGTCCCCTCTCCCCAAACCACAACTTTCCCATTTTCTGGCGCTGTCATTACTTTGGTTAAGGTTGCTCCAAACACGTGGGACTTCTCCAAATCGTACTTGTCGTATGGACCATAGATATTGGAATGTCTGATAACCGTATATTTGGTATTGCCTATTCTTGAATAAAATTCACACATCTTTTCAATGTACACCTTTGTCCAGCCCACGCCGAAGTATTTGGGGAGCAGTTCCTGGTTTGCGTCAAAATCATCTTCAGAAAGCGCTGTGCCTGAAGGTTGATACATTACCGTGCAGCTAAAAAAGATAAAATGAGCAACGTTGTGCTCGAAAGCCGCGCGCAGGAGCAAAGAATTCATGAGGGCGTTGTCCGTAACATGATAATAGGGCTTTTCTACAATATCTTTGGCGCCCGAGGTGGTGGCGGCAGCCTGTATAATGATGTCTTTGCCCTCCACCACTCTCGCTACATCACCTTTATTGGTTAAGTCAGCTTCTACCATGCGGATGTTAGGATTTTCCAATGGCTCCGTCTGCCAGTACGTTCCGTATACCTCAAAGTCAGGAAGCTTAGCAAAATGCTCAGCCATGTTCCTGCCGATGAAACCCGTAGCACCGCACACAAGGATTTTTTTCTTTCCGTTCGTTGTCATAGTGTTGCAAATTCCCTTATTATTTCTTCTGAACTTTTTTTGAAGGCGGGGATCAAAGAAGCCACTTTTGTGTTATCTATGTTTCCCACAAGATACCGATAATCGCCAAATGTAACTTTTTTGCCAAACATATCTGCAGCTTGTGAAAGTGTAATATTCTTTGAAGACGCGAGATTGTATATTCCCTTCAAATCCTTTTCTATGGCAACTTGGAGAAATTTGAGCACATCTTGATACAGCACGTAATTAAATTCAGAGTCGGGCGTTAGCGTCACCGTTGGATTTTCATCTTCCTTGATTTTCAGCAAACTGTTTTTCCTTGCGTATGGTCCAAGAAAGGCGGAACATCTCATGATCAAATAGCTTAGGGAATATTCTCTAACAATTGATTCTGAAATGAGTTTACAAATCGCATATATTCCTTCTACGGCATTCACATCAATAATATCGTCTTCTGCGTGCATCTCGTTGTCTCTCGGATATACATCAACCGAAGAAACAAATATAAATTTCTTATGCGGAATTGCCGTTAACTCTTTGGCTAAACATATATTGTCTTGGATGTAGAGGAAAAGAGACGCAGATGTTACTTCTCGGGAAGAATTTGAAGCGCAGTGGATAATTACATCTGCTCCTTCTTTCCTTATTTTCTCTTTCTCGTCCTCCGTCGTGTCTCTATCCCAGCCCATTGCGTTAGGAAAATTCTCATACAAATATTTTCCCAGGCCGCTTTTATTTCCAGTCACCAGTACCTTCATTTGAATACGTTATATCGTTTATCGACAATATCTTTATTGTCTTTGTACCATTGCATTACTTCTTTTATACCCTCTTCAATGGAAATTTCCGGCTGCCAGCCTAAACCCTTCGCCCTCGAAATATCCATCAACCGTTTTTTGTCACCCGCAGGCTTTGTTGTATCCCACACCACCTCTGGCTTCTTTTCCATGTTGTTTACAATAACTTCCACGATTTGTTTTATGGAGTACCCTACCCCACTGCCGAGGTTAATCGGGTACCCCGGGCACTTCTCTAAAGCTACAAGCATGCCTTTGGCGACATCTTTGGCATAGATAAAGTCTCGCACCGGGGAACCGTCTCCCCAAACAACCAAAGGATTTTCTCCATCCAGTGCTCTTTTTACCAAAGAAGGAATAACCATGGCGTTTGCCGGGTCAAAGTTATCATACGGGCCATACACATTTGCAGGACGCACAATCGCAATCTTGTCCCAACCGTATTCAATTGCATAGGCCTCTGCCTGCAGCTCTCCCATGCGCTTTGCCCAGCCAGCAAATTTATCGTTTTCAGAGGGAAAGGTTCTCCATACATCGTCTTCGTAAAATACTTCTGCGGGCCCATACACCCCAACCGTACTGGTAAACAAATACCGCTCCATGCCGCTTCTTCGGGCGGCTTCCATCATATTGGTATTGAACAAAATCATGGGAACGAAAAAACTCGCGGGTTTTTCCCTCGTCATCTTGGGGGATCCTTTAATGCCAGCCAGGTGAAACACCATATCCATACCTTGGCATACCTTCAAGCAATTATTCATATCAGTTAAATCCACGCGAACAAATTCAGCTTGAGGATGGGCGCGCGAAGGATCATCCAATGAAGCAATCCTGACCTTTGCTCCCGCAGCGATAAGCATTTCTACCAACGGCCTGCCGATAAGTCCAGTTCCCCCCGTAACCAATATGGTTTTGTCTTTATAAAAATTCATATGTATTAGAACGGTCCTTTAAACCTATTTTCCCAACTGTAAAATTCTTCGCCCGATAAATCAGTTGGTTTTAATTGTAATTTTTTCTCGACGGCGCGAATAATGCTCACGGCGTTTGGATAAAACGCGTTTTCCAAAGGTCTGGTTGTTGCGCAATGAGTGTGCGGAAAAGCGATTCTTGTTACTGGAGACTTCAATCGCCCAAAACAATTTTCTGAGACTAAAGCTGCCACTTCCGCTGAAAATCCGCAGAACTCCCAATCATAATCTGCCACTATGCAATGGCCGGTTTTGTTTACCGAGCGCACCAGAGCGGCTTTGTCTAAAGGATATATTGTCCGTGGATCTAATATTTCAACCTCTACGCCCTGCTTTCTAGCCAGTATTTCTGCGGCTTTATAGGCTTCCACGTTCATCCACGAAGTTGCCACTATGGTAACGTCTTTCCCTTTGCGGACAAGACGCACCTTCCCCAGAGGGATTGTATAAGGTTCGGCAGGCACCTTACCTTCCATCCAATACAGCCAACGATGTTCCAAAAACACAGTGGGATTGTCATCACGAATAGCGGAAATCAAAAGCCCTTTGGCGTCGTAAGCGTTGGAAGGCATAACAACCTTAATCCCTGGAATATGGGCAAAGACCGACTGCAACGATTTGGAGTGCTGAAACGCCTGCCCCCAACCTCTGCCAATAACCGCTCGAATCACCAGTGGGGCTTTTAATACGCCACCGCTTCCAAACCGCGCCGGAGCTACCATATTTATAAGCTGATTCATTGCCAGCAGCAAAAAATCTACCCTAATATGCACGTGCACGGGACGCAGGCCGTTTATGGCTGCTCCCAAACCTACGCCTGTCATTGCTTCTTCAGATAATGGCGTCCCAAAAAAACGTTTGGGGCCGAACTTTTCCAACCCTTTTGTTGAACCAAATATCTTTTTATGATCTGCCACATCAAGCCCATACACAAATACCGAAGCGTCTCTCTCCATTTCCTGTCCCAATGCTTCCGCAATGGCTTGTTCGTACGTAAGCGATCTAAGCATATACATCTTGCATAAGTTCTTCTTTCTTGGGGAAAGGGGCTTTTTGGGCCTCACGAATACTCTTCTCCAGTTGTTCGTCGATCTTCTTCTCTACAGCAAGCACTGCGTTTTCTTTTATGCCGTCGCGAATAAGCCTATCTCGCTGCATTTTTACCGGATCTTTTTCCATCCAGGGTAAAAGCTCTTTTCTTGCACGGTAGCCGGCATCAAAATCTTCGTTTACCCCAACGTGCTCTAAGTAGCGATAGTATTTCATATGCAGAAACCCGGGCATACCTGACTTTTCCATCTTGGCCAACATATTTCTGGTCATCTCGTAAATCTCATATACATCGGTGGTAGAAGCCGCATCTGTATGGCAATAAAATTGCGAAGCTACTTTTGCGATTGGTTTATGCCCCAACCTCTCCTTTAATCGAGAGTGTATGGCAAAATCATTATCCTCGCATACAAATAGGATGGGAAGCTTTTTTAAACAAGCGAAATTCAAACTCTCCCAAAAGACACCTTCGTTTACCGCCCCGTCCCCGAAAAAAGAGACAACAACCCTTTTGTTTTTGAGATATGCATTGGCAAGCGCAGCTCCAAGGGCGACCGGAATCGTGGTGCCAACTACAGCCGAAGTCATCATAACTCCAGCGTCGGGAAGTGCTATATGCATGGATCCTGCCTTGCCTTTTGCCGGCCCCGCTGCTTTCCCATACATTTCGGCAAAAAACATATCGCTCTCTCCGGTTTTTGCCAAATACAAAGCATGAGAACGATACGTTCCAAAAGCTTGGGATTTCTTCCCGGCAGCTTCAAGAACTCCCACCACAATTGCTTCCTCGCCCATGGACATATGCATGGGCGTTTTCATCTCATCTTCTGAATAATGTTCCCGGATTTTCTCTTCGGCTCTTCTGATGAGATACAGCTTTTTGTAAAATTCCAGATGCAATTTAAGCATTTTTTTTGTAATACTCTCTCCAGTAACTCAAAATATCCTGCAGGGTCTGATCAAACTCAATTTCTGGTTTCCAGCCGGTCACCTCTCTGAATTTATCGGTCGAGGGAATCTGCAAGGTTACGTCTGAAGGCCGCAAACGGGCAGGGTCAACTTTTACTTCAATGTTCCTCACCGCGGAAAGATTCAATAATTTTTGCAGCATCTCGCCAACGGTCATGGTCTCCACTCCACCGATGTTATACACTTCTCCTGGCGTACATTTTGTTACCAGCAGCCAATATGCCCTCACTGCGTCTTTGATATCCAGAAACGTGCGTACGCTGTCTAAGTTCCCCACCTTAAGGACCGGCTCTTGTAATCCTGCTTCGATGGCAGCGATTTGTTTGGCAAAACTGGATTCTGCGAAAACTTCGCCCCTCCGGGGACCTGTATGTGTGAACATCCTTGTTCGGATGGTTTTTATCTTCCAAGAAAGCCAATACTGAAAAGCCAGCATGTCTTCTGCCACCTTGCTCACGGCATAGGGGGAAGCCGGGCGGAACGGATTGGTTTCTTTTATGGGGACTTCATTTCCTTTCACCTGCCCATAACATTCAGAAGAGCTGGCAATATGCACAATAGGATCATACCCCGCAGTTTCCTTGAGCCACCGGATTGCCTCCAAAAGGTTTGCTGTACCTATAACATTGGTATCCAGTGTTGCCACAGGAGCCAGAAAGCTAAAATCCACATACGACTGCGCAGCCATATGGAAAATAATGTCTGGCTTGTGCTCTGCTAAAATGATCTCTAAAGAAGGCAAATCCACCAAATCGCCGTAGCATAGCGTTATCTTCCCCAAGATCTGTTTGATATTGTCTTTTGGCTCCCACCAACGCGAAAGCCCCAATACTTGAGTACGGGGAGACTTTTCTAAAATATAGTCCGCTAAATGGCTTCCTACGAATCCTGTTATTCCGGTTATAAGGACTTTTTGCATGGTCTATTTAAAAACTTCTAGAAGAGTTTTTATCTCTTCCCGTGTAAGTTCAGGATTATTCCCGAAATAGAGTCCCTGCGCATGCACAAGCGAAGCGTTTGAACCCGTCGGCAAATACGCAGAGCTTCCCACGTACTTTCTGAAAAAGGGCTGCTTTGTCATGTCGCCTCCCACGATAGGCCGGATTTCAATTTTTCCCTTGCATTTTTTAATAAGGGCATCTCGTATCGCTTTTGACCTGCATATTAAAGGAAACGCAAAGTTTGAAACAAAATCAACATGGTCAAAATGAATCGGGTAGTACTTATCTTGCTGCGCATAGAGCGAGGCGGCCAATGTCAAAAAGTTTTTATTTCTCTTTCTAGTTATCTCATTGATATACCGAAGCTGATAATTTCCAATAAATCCCTGAATTTCGGTCGGCCGAAGGTTGTATCCCACATCATAAAATGTAAACCGATCATAAAAATCCGAGGTTATGCGGAACTTCTTTTTCAACAACCCCTGTTCTGGGGCATCCAGATTCCTATCCCATCCGTGGGCACGCACAAGTTTTAGCATTTGGGCAAGCTCCTTATTATCAGTGCAAACCACCCCTCCCTCAATGGTTGACATATGGTGCCCCACATAAAAAGAGTAGGTGCTCGCAATTCCAAAATTCCCCAGTTTTTTGCCCTGATACACTGTTCCAAGCGATTCACAATTATCTTCAAACAAAAGAATGTTCTTTTCTCTGCAGATTCTCTGAATTTCATCCACATCGCCGCAGAATCCTAGCGCATTCGTAAGAAAAAGCATTTTTATGGAATACTTTCCCAGGCATTTCTCCAATGTCCTGCTCGAAATATTCAAGGTATCCAGCTCAATATCTATGGGAGCTACCTTAAGTCCCAGCTGCAAAAGCGGCATAATATTTGTTGACCACGTAATGGCAGAAAAGCCAACCCTATCTCCTCTTTTTATCATTCCGAGATTCAGCAGTGCTTGGATGAGCGTCAAGTTTGCTGAACTGCCGCTGTTTACAAAAACGCAGTGCTTTCTCCCTTGGTAACGGGCAAACCCGCGTTCAAACTTCTTGCACTCCTCTCCAAAGCTTAACTGGCGCGCAGACTGGATAAACCTCACTAAACGCCCCTTCGTTTCAGCTTCCTTGTAAAAAGTTGACTTAATGAGCTTAATCATATTTACCACTTCTCAATTGCCTTTTTGGTCTTATCCTTCAATTCCTTATATTTCCAGTACACTTTCTCCTCCAGCTTGGGGGAAACCAACATTAAAATATCATCGCCCCAAATACGCCAAGTCCCACCTACCCGGTGGGCCTTGATAATGCCGTTTTTTATCATTCGCTTCATGGTGCTAGAGCTCACCTTCAGAAAATCCTGTGTTTCTTTTGTTGTATAGAGTTCTTTCGGATTAATCTCTGCCATATGATTCATCATAAGCTTATCGTCAATATGTGTCAAGAGGTATCAAAAAGTATCATTGGGGGGTAAACATCTTAGACCCCCCCCTGAAAACAGAAAGCCGCCCTGATCCGCCAGCTGGCGGACGAAGGGGCGGTCTTCTGTGCAATAGATAGATTAAGGAAGGTTATTACATCCGTGCTTGGAGAAGCTGAATCAACTGCTGAAGGAGAGCAACAACTTGCTGCTGAAGCGCAACAACCTGAAGCTGCAAGGACTGGATTGTTGTTTCGCCAACTGACGTTGTTGGAGTCTCACTCGATGATGGCGTTGATTCAACAACGGGCGCAACTACTGTCACGGCAACTCCTGCGGAAGGGGTTTCTCTGTTGCTTTTGGTGTCGGTAGCCCGAACTTTAATCGTATGCCCGCCTGCGGTCGGATTTGCCCAGACGTATTTCCATGCATAAGATCCAGCGGAGCTGTAGTCTCCCTCACGCACTGCCAGAGCCCACGTTGTGCCGCCGTCCACGCTTACCTCTACTTTCTGAACGGAGGAGCCGCCAGAGTCATTGGATACCCCTTTGATAACGTATTCCGCGCCCGCTGAAATAGTTGTTGCTGCGCTCGGCGTTGTGAAAAGCGAGGTTGGCGAGGTCTTATCGACAGATACCTCAACGTTAGCTGGCGGAGAAGCAAAAATAGTAAACGCGGTGGTGCTCCCTGAATCTATAGCACCACCAGCTCTAGTTCTTGTTTGTATATCCACAACAGCAGAAGTATTCCCCGCATACGGATTTTGAATATCACTAATAGTAATCTGCACCGTCTCTGAAGCTGGGGCTTTAGATGTACTCCCCAACCACGCAATAACTCCTTGACCAGACACAGTGGAACTGGCAAATACTGCAGTTCCTGTAGAGGAAGGCGCGGTCACGCTGCTCGTCGCAGCGCTATACGCTACCGCGCTGGCGCGCGAAACATCAAAACCAGCTGGAAATGTAAGTACAATCTGGGTCTGTAATTCAGTGCCCGAACCGACCTGAAAGCTTATGAGGTAGTCGCTAAGCCGTCCTCCATAGCTACTGTCAACGGCGGTTGCTGTTTTAAAAGATAACGGAACAGCATACACAACAGAAACCATCGCAGCACTCAAAGCTACTACGAGCGTGATTACAATATAAATTTCCTTTTTCATCGAGTTATTATATGTATCTTTAAATATTACTATATATTTGACCTTTATTTATTATAACCTCTTGTCAAACATATGCAACAAGAAAGTTTTCCACAGCCCCCACACTTAAATTTAAGTGTGGGGGCACAAACCTCTACATAAACACTAAAACCCAATCATCTGATTCATCTTATTCCGTGTCATTTGGCCAACATATCCTGTTCCGCTATTTAAACTAAGAGGCGCTAAAATTTCAGAGGCGTATATTTCCTGGAACCGAATAACGGCTTGTTGAGTTAAGGCAAGGAAATTACCTGTCACCAGTCCTTCAGGGTACACATCTTCCCCTTGCGCCTTCAGGAATTCCTGCAGACATCGTACTTCTTCACCTCGTACTCCGAAGAAAAGATTGTGGTTAAAGCCCATACACGAAACAGCTCGTGGAGGATTAGGTTGCCCCTGGAGTGCGGCGAGCTGAGAGCGCAGTTGGCGAATCTGATCTTGCAACTCTGCCACGCGAGCCAAAAGCTGATTTCTTAGCTGCACCTCTTCTTGCGCTTTTGCTTCCGCTTCTCTCTGCACCTTCACCTCCCATGAAAACAAAAACGTATTTTCTCTTCCGCTAAACCCAGAAGTTTTGCTTTTGAGAAAAGGAATAATCGTTAAGGAACTATATGTTTTGTCAAACTGAGAAAAAGTAATTGTGCCTTTTTGTTCTTCATTCAAAGAGAAAAATCCAACAGAACATTCGTAGTGCAAATCGCAAAGCACATACGGAACCTCAAAATCTACCACACTGGTTCCCTCAAATTCCAAAGTAAAGTTCTGCCCACCGCCAACGAAACGATGCCAGTTTGCGCTCCAAGCAGGAGCTGTATAATATGTAGAAACAACCGTTTCTCCGCCCGGAATATAGTAGGAAACGGGGGCAACGCGAAGTGACGCCAAGTGCGGATTCGCATAACAATACTTACTTCCCACCTCACAGTTGTTAACCAACACCGTTATTGCCCAATCCTCGAATACCTGGGCAAAATCTTCCTTAAAACCGTTTCTTCGCAGAGCTTCATCCAAAGAAGCAATGCCTACTTGAGGGGATTTTAAAGAATCAATCAATACATCTTTTCCGTAATGGTCAACAAGATATTGGACAAACATATTGATTACCCCATAATCTTCTTTTGTATTGAGCCATTCAGTGAGAGAATCAGTTGGATTTTCTAAAAAATTCCGCACTCTTCTCTGAAGATTACTTCCTTCATACACATCGTCATACCCTAACAAGGTCGGCGCGTACTCTGCCCTGGCTTCATTTAACCATGTTTCTTCTGCTACTCTTCTCAAGAGATCCTTTTGATTAATCGTAATCAAATGAGTGAATTCGTGCGCCAAAAAACTCTTCGCCTCTATTTTCCCGATATACTCGCTATTTAAGTACACCATTTCCCGCTCGTTTGACGTGGGGCTTACTGCCTTTTCGTACACGTCGTTCGAACGGAAGTAACCCCCCGCCTCGCCCGCCATTTGATGAATCAAAATCGTAATTCTTTCGTCCCCATCAATTCCGGGCCTTGGCTCTACTCCAAATGTTGAGGTAAGAACAGGATATATGCGGTCTTGGAACTCTTGTCCAAGCTCAAAAAGAGCTATCCTTAAGTCATTTTGCTCTCGGGAAGAATGACCGTTCCACCAGCCTTTTTCAATATAGAAATAGACGCGATTATCGGCTCGTACAAGTTGCGCTTCTATTTCCTTTCTGCCAAGCAAATCATAAGAGCTTTCAATGAAGAATGACTCCATCTCTGACTGAGCCTTTGCTTCGTACGTAAAAATGCTCGCCACAACGAAAAACCAGGAAACAAAAAACAAAAGACAGATAATCCTCGTAAATCTTTGCATGGTTTTTTTATACTATCAAATTTTCACTCATAGCCAAAGGCAGATCAACCGCCCTCAAGAAAAAGCGGTTTGAACTCGTGTTCACTGTACCTTTCTGGATCAGCCTCAATTGCTTTCAAGAAAAATTCTTTTGCCTGCTCCTTGTCCCCCAGGTAAAAATATCCCACAGCAATGTTAAAATAGCTGTCGGCGTCATTACCCCATCTGGCAATAAACGCTTTTGCCATATCAATAATCTCTTCGTATGCTTTAACTTCTTGCGCAACAAACATATAGCGATTGTATTCGAGCCCGCGTTCAAAAAACTCATACCCGACGTCTCTCGCTTTTTCGTACTGCTCAAAAGCCCGCTCATACTGTCCTGATACGAAGTAAAAATGACCCAAGGTAACGTATGGGAACGCTTCTCCAAAATAAACCGCCCGTTGGGCATACTCTTTTACGAGCTTTTCTGCTTCCTCAATTTTCCCCTGCGCAATCATTACCTGGGCAAACTCATTGTAATATTCCACCCGCCGGTCAGAATACTGGAAAGCTTTTTTTAGCACAGTCTCTGCCTTATCCAAATCATCAAACCCAAGTTGGTTTGACCCCAAACGGTACATCCTTGACAATACATAGTACATCTGGGGATCATAAGGTTTAGCTTCAATAAACCTTTCGAGTTCTGGCGCCATGAGTTCATAGAGTCTTTTTATCTCTTCGATTTTCCCTGGATCCGTATCTTCGTTCACTCCGTAATCCATAACGCTCGCGAGTTGCCATCCCGCCCTTTTTCTTACTTCCCAATACGTATAGGGGGAATTGATGCGAAATGCCTCCTCCAAGAATGGCTCTGATTCTTTGTAAGAACCATTCTCCGTATAAACGAAAAATTGAAGTACCGCGGCGTTTGCCTTATAGGGCACTACTGCCGCGAAATAGATGATCGCAAAAGAAATAAGGGCAGCAGGAACCAACGCCAAGTATCTTGCATTCGGTATCTTGTGTTTTGTATCTTGTATCTTCTCTTGGTTCTTTTCACCCTTCTCTTTCTCATAAATCAGGAATGCCAAAAATGGGAACAATCCTAGATACACTGCCATTAAATCAAATAGGAAAAGACTTTGCAGAAAATACGCAAAGAGCAGAGAGGCAAGCAAAAAACCAAGGGCGCGCTGCTGTTTTGCTATCTTGAAGATAAACAGGGCCGCGATGCCCAGCCAGAAAAGGTATGCGGAGAAAACAACAATTCCCCCAGTGGCGAGCGTATCGAAGAACTGATTGTGCGCCCGATCAAACCAGGGTTCCTCAACTCCTATCCGGTAATCATAGTACTTGTTTGCTGCCGAACCATAATTCTCCAGTCCATAGCCAAAAATTGGCCTCTCTTTGAACGCCTTTAAGGCAATGCTCCAGTTGAGCAATCGTTCCCTTGTGGACCCTTTCTCCCAGATTTCTGTAACTTCTGTTATGCGATACAGCAAGCGTTCCTTTTGGACAAATTCCGTTTCTTTTGCTGCAAAAAGTATGCCTAAAGAAACAAGGCCCAACAATAGTATGCCAGTACATGCAAAAACCAACTTTTTATTCTGATGTCGTAAAAAGAGGGCTGCCAAAAGAGAAAAGAGAAGAAAACCTCCTGCAAACCCCACATATACTCCCCGTACTTGCGTGAATATGAGCGTAAGAATTAAAAAGCCAGCTGCACCAGCAAATGCGTAGTGAACAGGCCCGGGATAAAAAAACTTTCTCTCGAACACTATTAGGGAAAATCCAATGGCAAAGAGTAGAAATGCTGCGAAATAAGCCGGATTACCAAACACGCCGTAGAGCTGAAACTGGCTTTCGTGGTTAAACCAGGAATATCCAGAGAGCGCGACGGCAGCAACTGTAAAAACAGCAAAAAACATTTTCCAGTCTCGCTTTTCTCTGAACACGGAAACAAACATCAAGAAATAGAGCGCCCAGAACCCATACTGCAACACTCCGTCTGCCCGTTCAATACTCGAAAACAAGGAATACACAGGATCCACTCCGAAAAACGCAGCTACGAGTTGAGCGAGGAAAAATAGAATAATAGCCACCACGAGAATGTTCTTAATGCTCTGTTTTACGCCGCGCAAAATCGAGGGGTCCTTTATCAAAAGCAAAGTCCAAAAGAAAAAAGCAATCGCCACAAGCGCGCGAAAAACATATGCTTTGCCCGAGATATATGGAAAATACAGCTTCCCCATGAGAATAAACGGCACAACTGCAATAACTGCAAGCAAAAAGAACTGAACGATATATTGTATATGCCCTCTCAAAAGCTGGATTGCAAATCTTATGTATCTCCCGAGAAATTTCATAGGGCTATTGTACACTATCTGCCTTTTTCTCTCAACCCTTTGCTCCTGCGCAAACCAAAAGCCCCATACCTTTTCGGTATAGGGCTGATGGTTCTTGTTTTACGCTCTACAAGAAAACGTGCAACCAATCTTTACTGGCAAGGCAGGAGCTCAAGCTGAGGCGTAATAAATGAGGTAAGACCCCATGTCCAGGTTCTGGACGGCTGTTGCGCAGTCGCCACAGTGGTTCCCCACCTAACCGTATTGAGGTTAATCCCATTAAAGACCTTCGCATCAGGCGTGTTTGCTCCACAACCGGTTATGCTCGAGTTGTGCGTAAACGTTTTGGTCGTGCCGCTTCGGACTACGTACGTGTCGTTGGCAGTACTTCCATAATCTGCATCCGAACTGAATGTCTGGGTTACGGTGATGCTCGCCTCATGACGAAGTGCCGATGATGCCTGCAACCCGGTGGAAGCCGCCGTAGCGCTGTACACCGGAATGTAGATGTCGCCCCCTTGAGCTGTAATCGCGAACTTGATTTCGCCATTAAGCGTTTGAGGGCCAGTGCTACCCGATGGAAGCCCGCCAGCAGCCGTAATCGTAGGAGTAGAGGCCAACACGATCTTCGGCGCCTTTATGTAGAAGTAGGCTGTCCCCGGCTGTATCCCGGACCCTGATACCGTTGCCGCAGCAAAGGACGTCCCGTCTTCAGCATTGATGCTTTGAGCATGCGCGCCAACAATAATGGTAGACGTTGCTCCTTCTGCAAAGTTTCCGCTTGCCTTTCTCAAATCTGCTTTCAGCGTTAAGGTTTTGGTCGTGTCTTTCGGAATCGTCAAGTTAATGTTCGTAAGCGTACCGCTTGCTCCGCTGTACGTACTGGTGGAAGACAACAGCGTGCTGCCGTCGTACAAGTACACAACGCTCGGAGCGTTACTCGCCGTAGTGGCAATACCGTCGGTATCTCTGTATTCAAGTGTTCTCAAGATAGCATTGTTGTTCTTTGCCTTCAGGTTGAACACCGCGAGCGTAACGCCTGTTGTTTCTGCTGTTTGGTTCACGAGCACTGCGCGCGCCACTGGATTGTCAGCGTTAGCAGTAAGCTCAAGATCTGCGGTACTGGGTTCCTGCACTGTGATTGTCCTTGTTGACAAGCTTGCAGTAGGACCAGTCTGCGTAAGGCCTGCCCCATCTGTTCCGCGAACAGAATCAGCAATATGGGTTAAGATGATGTCCTGCGTTGTATCTCCTACCGGCATCCCGCTAACTGCCTTTACTGTTACCGTAATCTTCTTGGTTGTGTCTTTCGGAACAAGTATGCTCAAGTCGCCCACCCGGACATAGTAGGTTGTGGCAACCGTAACTTCTACGCTGTTTGATTCGGTTACTGCAACAGTTTTTGAAGTAGTTCCGTCGCTTACTGTCATTTGTTGAACATAGAGCCAGGGCCGTGCGTTGAACTGCAAATCAAGACGACTTACCAACACATCAGAACCGGTTGCTTTTACGTCAACAGCTGTTACAGCTTCTGTCTCTCCGGTATTCAGGATTGCTCCGCTCGCTGGGCTGGAGTTAATCGTCACAACAAGGGATCCTTCAACACCGGGAGTTGAAATTCCGGGCGTTGTCGGGGTTGTTGGTGTCGTCGGAGTTGTCGGCGTTGTCGTAACTGCGCCAGAGGCAACCAAAGCGTTCGCCTTTGCCCTGGAAGAAGCTCCGAAGAATCCTGTTCCTGCTGTCAATCCAAGCGGAGTCAACACTGCGCTCGCATACAGCTGCTGGAATTTCGCAACTGCAGCCGCGGTCATAGGACCGTAGAACTGGGTTTCCTGGCCCGGAGAACCGGGTCCGGTTGTTGCGACGCGTGTCGCGGCGTTGGAGTTCAGCAATACCTGAAGATACATCACGTCAGAACCGGACGACCCCTGCGAGAGATTTCTCGTAAAGGTAAAGCCGGCTGGAATTCCCGTAACTCCTCCTGTGGTTCCGCCAGACAACGCGGCGATCTGCGCTGACAGCGAGTTAATGGTGGCAAGCAACTGTGCAATCTGCGCCTGGAGGGACTCAACCGTCTGGGCTTGAGCTACTGGTGCCACTGCCACTCCTGCAACCATGAGTGCTGCAACTGCGCTCACAAAAATCTTTTTACTCAACTTACTCATCTTTGTTTTGTTTTCTTAAGTGACTAACTTTTAATTCGACTACTCTTTGTGTTTCGACCTTTAATATTTCCATTCCCACTACGATATGGTGGGTTCAACTTTCATCTTGTGCGCCTTGTGAAAGAATCCAGATATATTCCAAAGCCGACTCATAATCTCCCGCCCCTACCGACGCTTTGGCATTTTCAAATAATACTGCCTGCTCTTCTGTCAAAGAGCGTGTTTCCAAAAACCCAAGTTCATACTCCACAAGCCGCCTCGTGGCTTTGCGCACTTCTTCTTCCTGTTCTTCTCCTATTTTCGCTCCGAGAATCTGTTCAACTTCCAATTTATCTTTTTGTAATTGTACTATCTGCCTGCTTGCCTGTAAAGCTCTTGAGGGCTGGTTTTCCACAATTTGCAGAAAACCTTCTGAAATCTTGGAGGCATTTGCCTCAAATTCCCGGATTGCCAAGGGCAGGTTTTTTACCTTGTTTTGCTCTGCTACTGCCCGCAGATCTGCCAGCCGCTGCTGAGCCAAGGCAAACTCGCGCGCCGGTCGCTCTTCCTCTCCCGCAAACCTCAGATATACCTGTTCTGCGGCTGCCTTTATGGGGAACAGCTTATCCCCTGGCAAACTTTCATAAGCTGCCCGTCCTACCCCTCCACCTGCCACTATAAGGGCAAGCATAGGAATAACAAACGCGGGCTTTTGTAGGGATCGCGCCATAAAGCTGGCAATTCCCTCTATCGTAGCCCAAAATCCACCTTTCTGCAAGTTTACCTCGTACCGAGTTTGCTCTGGTATGGGGCCAAACGCCTTCTCCTCAAAAAGCCGCTGGCGCGTTAAAACAACCCATTCTTGTCTGGGTTTTATCTCTTTCAAATGAGAAATTTGGGCGATGAGGTTTTTATCCTCCATTTATATTATGTCGGAATGTCCATAGGACATATTACACCTGCACATTCGCCCTTTCCTTCATCTCTTCTCGCAAAGCCCCTAAGGCGCGGTGAATTCCCACCCGTACGTTTCCTTCGGTCTTCCCTGTAATCTGAACGATCTCTGGTATGGAAAGCTCGTCTAAATAACGCCAGATAATAAAGTTCTGGTATTCGTCTCGCAAGCGAGCAAGCGCCTTTCTCACTTCTTCCATTTCGGCTGCCACAGCCGCCTCTTGGAGTTGAGTGGGTTTCTCCTCAAAAATATCGTCTGCCTCATCAATAGACACCACCTTTACTCCGGCTCGTTTCCGATAGTAATCTGCTATAGTGTACCGTGCCACCTGATACAGGAACGCCTGCGTATTCTCAATGGAGTTCTTTTGAAATTCTTCCAAGCAACACACAAAAACCTCAGAACAAAGATCTTCTGCAACTTCCTGCGATTCAACCTTCAAAAAAATAAATCGGTAAATCTTCTCTACGTACTGGTCGTAGATTTTGCCAAATTGCTCGGACATAGTTATTTTTTGCGGTTTGTCCTATCTGTCCTAGTTTTTTCCCCAAGTTTTCCCCAACTATGTTTTAAGCTCGTATGAAACGGCGTTCCACGCTCCTTTACGCTCTACAAGATTTTTTTGGAGAAGCTCGTCAAGGTCTCTCCGGAGCGTGCGCTTGGTAACTTCTGGAAGAATTTTTTGCAACTCCCACACTTGGGCGTTTTCTTTCGCCCTGAGAAACTCAATAATCTTTTTTTGGCGCTGTGTAAGCGGATGGGGATTAGATTCCACCCCGACCGGAGACAACACCCTCTCCTCCTCTCTCTTTTCTCCTCCCTCCTGCTTCTCAAACTTCGGCGTTTCTCTCATTACCATCCCTTCTTTCTTCAGCAGTTCGCTCTTTTCTTCCTCTATGTTCTCTATCTTTGGTTCCTGAATGTCGCGAAATATTTCAAAAAGCTCGCGTATTTTGCCATACTCAACCTCCAACAGAGAGAAGTTTTCCGGATGTATCCAATTTTGCTTCTTTGCCTTATCAAAATATACGAGCAGGATATCAATTTGCCTCTCAAGCTGAAAAAGAATCTCGCGCTTCCTTTCCGACTTCATCACCTCTTTGCTGGTAAGCAAAAGAAGGTCGGCCAAAATCTCGTTGGCCGCGCTCCTTATTTCTTGGGCGACCTGTTCTGTCTTTGGTAAAGCGTCGGCTACCCTATGAGCCGCAAAGGTAAGCCGTATGAAAAAATCTCTGTTCATTTTTCCCTTGTCCTAATATACCAAACTCCAACCGCTCGGTCAACGAACGCCTCCTACTCCACACACGCAATCCCCTGTTCAATGATTTCTTGTACCCTATTCTCGCTTATTCCGTTGATGCGGGTAAGATCCTGCAGAGAAGAAAAGGGGCGCAACTCAACTAATTGTTCTGCTCGGCTCGGACCTATTTGCCGGATACTAGCTGCAATAATCTCTTCCAAAGAGGCGGTATTCACATTAACTTGACCCACCTGGCATCCTTCTGCAGCAGAGGGCGCCGGGGGCGGTGGTGGCGAAGGAGGCGACGAGGACGACGGCGATATGCCCCCTACCGTAATCTGGCTTTTCATCTTCTCAAAAGTAACATCTCCGATACCACTTACTTTCTTGATATCTTCAATATAATAAAACAAGCTTATGTTCTCCCGATAATCAATAATGCGTTGAGCGAGAATAGGTCCAATCCCAGTAATTGCTTGCAATTCATCAAAGCCGGCTGTGTTGATATTAATCGGAAAAGAAGCGACAGGAGTCGATGGCTGCAGAGCAGGCGGGGGCTGCTGCACTGATTCTTCCAGTTCTTCCTGCTGCTTTTGGGTGTCTTCGGCCTGCGGTTCTGGCGGCGGGATAGGGCGCGGCGGAACATTGCCCACCGCAATTTCATTCCTCATTTTTTCAAACGTCGCTTCCCCAATGCCGCTCACCTGCTTGATATCTTCAATCTCATAGAAGAGTCCGTTCGCGTTCCTCCAGTCAAGAATCCGTTGAGCAAGAACCGGCCCCACGCCGGTGATTTGCTGAAGTTCCTCGTACCCCGCCGTATTGATATTGATCTTGCTTTGCGGCTGTATAGCTGGCGCAGGAGATGGCTGTATCTGCGAACTTGAGGTAGCTGAAGGTGCCGCCGCAACCTGACTCGGTGTTTCTTGTTGCGTTACAGATTCTCCAACATCTTCTTCCGGTTCTTCTTCAGGCCCAGCTCCCGCAAGCAAGGAAGATGACTTTATCTCTGCCCAGCTAAAATCCGAGTCAGCCGGCGAACCGTTTGACTGTATCAAAACAAAAACTCCTCCTGCGCTTATGAGAAGTACCCCCAGCAAGATCCCAAGCAATCTTGCATGCTGCATAATAGGTCAGTGTACCATACCTCGCACAATCAAAAAAAAGAGAATGGAGCGAGCATCGCGGGTTTGACGAGACGCGAGGGTCCACTCCGAAGAAGGGGTTAAGCGCGAGGAGAAACCGTGATGCGAGCGAAATAAACTAGAAACCAGAGAATGCGCGAAGAACGGATGAGGGAATGGCGACAAGGCGGCCATCGGGCGCAAACGTGCTCAAGCCCACTACGCGGCCTTCCAAATCAAACACGGGCGCTCCTCCGAGCGCGTTTTTGTCAAACATGCTCGTTCGCAAAAAGTTCTTGTCTTTGGTGCGCACGTTCCCTTGATTCACAATGGTTATAAGGTCCCCTGCCTCCAAACTTTTTGCCACCATTACAATAGGCGCTCCGAGCCGCAAGGAGTCCGCATTTGTAAATCCTGCGGTTTGTAGATTCCGTCGATCAATTTTTATAATTGCCAAATTCTGCTGAAAATTGCGCCTCAATACATCTGCGCTGACGAATTCTTCTCCCTCCCTCAAGTATACTCGCACCTCATATCCCTGAGGAACCGCGCTTGCCAAAGTAAGAATAAATCCGTCTGATGTCACCACAAAGCCGGACCCGGTAATCGTGCGGCCGGAGTTTCTGCTTTCTATTCCAACCACCGTGCCCTCCGCCCCCGAAGCGACCCGCTCTACGGCGTCGTCCAAACGAACCACCACCTCTCTTACCTCTCGGATAACCGTGGTTCTTTCATTCCAATCCCGCACAAATTCAAGGTTCTGAAACCAAGCATGGGAAGCCAGATACGGCATCAAAAAGGCCTGTGCCCACAGACCCCCAAAAACACCTACAGTAAACGCGGCGAACGCGATCGCCGCTATGAAAATGCGGGATTTCATCTCAATCGGTCCGCCGGAGAAACGGCGCGTTCCTTTTTCAACCTTGGCATGGCGTATGCCGCCTGAATCTCAATTTCTCCTTTCGCTGTCCCAATAATAACTTTGCCGCCAGAACCCACCTCTCCAGACACCACCTTCAGTGCCAAGGGATTAAGGAGTGTTTTTTGAATGACTCTTTTGAGGGGTCGCGCACCCAGATTTTGATCAAAGCCGCGCTCCGTCAGCACCTCTTTGGCTTTTTGAGTAACCTCCAGCTCCACGCCTTGAGCCGCAAGCCGTTTTGTCACCTTTGCCAACTCCAAGTCTAGAATCTTGGCAACTTCTTCTTTCCCGAGGTAGTCAAAAATGATAATCTCATCCACGCGGTTCAAAAACTCGGGACGGAATTGCTCCCGCAAAGCAGACATTACTTTTTCACGTACCGCTTCCTTGCGGCTGCCATCTTGCGTTTGGTCACCCACAAATCCAAGCGTGCTCATTTCCGCGATGAATTGGGAGCCGACATTGGAAGTCATAATGATAATGGCGTTTTTGAACGAAGCCACTCTTCCCTTGGCGTCGGTCAAACGGCCGTCTTCCAAAATCTGGAGCAACATGTGAAACACTTCGGGGTGCGCCTTCTCAATTTCATCAAGCAGCACCACGCTATAGGGCCTGCGTCTAATTTTTTCTGTAAGCTGGCCGCCTTCGTCATAGCCCACGTATCCAGGAGGAGAACCCACCATGCGGGAAACCGTGTGGCGCTCCATATATTCTGACATATCCAAGCGAACAAGCGCGTTTTCATCGTTGAACAAAAATTCAGCCAGCGCTTTTGCAGTTTCCGTTTTCCCCACGCCGGTCGGCCCGAGAAACATAAAAGAACCGAGCGGCCGGTTTTCCTCTGAAATACCGGCTCTACTTCTCCGGATAGCGTTTGAAATCGCCGTGATGGCCTCTTCCTGTCCTACAATGCGTTTCTTGAGCACATCCTCCATCTTCTCCAATTTTCTTGCCTCCTCTTCAATAAGCCGGGTGACGGGAATGCCGGTCCACCGAGAAACCACGTGCGCCACATCCTCTTCCGTTGCCTCTTCTTTCAAAATGGGGCGGGACTTTTGGTAGCGGGAAAGTTTTCGCTCTTCTGCACGAAGTTTTTTGAGCAAATCGGGAAGCTGGCCGTACTTGAGTTCTGCCACGCGCTGGAGATTTCCCGCGGCCTGCTCGCGCTCAACCTGAAAGCGCGCCTCCTCCACGGACTTTTTCAGCTCTTTGATGTTATTGACCACTTCTTTCTCCGCTAGCCACTTTACCTCTATAACCCTTGCTTTCTCCTTGAGGTCGGCGAGCGAACGATCCAAAACCTTCAGCCGCTGCGCTTTTCCTTTTTCGTTTTTAAGCGCCTCCTGTTCAATCTGGAGTTTCTGGATTTCGTGCTTCAGGGCCCCCAGCGCATCCGGCTCTGACTCCATGTCAAGCCGCAGAGAACTCATCGCTTCGTCAATAAGGTCTACGGCTTTGTCCGGCAAAAAGCGGTCTGAAACATAGCGGGCAGCCAAATTCGCCGCCGCCTCAAGCGCGGAATCCTTGATTTTCACTCCGTGATGGAGCTCGTATTTTTCTTTGATTCCCCGCAAAATGAGAATGGTGTCTTCAATGCTCGGTTCTGCCACATAGATGGGCTGAAAACGGCGCTCCAAAGCAGGATCGCGCTCAATATACTTTTGATATTCCCGCAGGGTGGTAGCTCCTATGGCGCGCAACTCTCCCCGGGCCAACGCCGGCTTTAAGAGGTTTGAAGCGTCAATCGCGCCCTCCGCGGCTCCCGCCCCCACGAGCGTATGGAGCTCGTCAATGAACAAAAGATATTTGCCGCCGGCTCTGAGCAGTTCTTTAAGCAAGGCCTTGATGCGGTCTTCAAACTCGCCGCGGTATTTTGTGCCGGCAACCAAAGCCCCGAGGTCAAGCGCAATAATCTCTTTGTCTTTCAGGGATTCTGGCACGTCGCCCTTCACGATTTTCTGAGCCAACCCCTCCACCACCGCGGTTTTCCCCACGCCAGCTTCCCCGATGAGCACGGGATTGTTCTTTGTGCGCCGCGAAATCACCTGCATTAAGCGGCGAATTTCGTTCTCCCTGCCTATAACAGGATCCAGCTTGCCCTGCTGGGCCAAGCGCGTTAGATTGCGCGCGTATTTCTCCACCACCTGATACTTAGATTCTGGAGAAGGGTCGGTAATTCTCGTTCCCCCGCGGATCTGCGCCAGAATCTTCAAGGTGGTTTCGTAATCCAGGCGGCCAAACTCAAGGGCTGGGGCGACTCCTCCATTGCTCGGCAGAATCGCCGTTCTCTCCAAAATTTCTTTTGCCTTGGAATCGGTATCCAAAAGCGCCAAAAACAGGTGTTCCACAGAAATGTATTCGTCCCCCATTTTCCCGGATTCCTGGCGCGCCCGTTCCAGCGCCTTGCCCAAGTCCTGCGTAAGGTAAAACTGCCCAAAAGGAGCGGGGGCCGCTGAAATGGGCAAACGATCAAGAGCAATTTGCGTTTTGCGCTTCAAGCCGTCCAGGTCAGCCCCGATTTTTTGAAGCAATGTCAAAATCACGCTTTCTTCCTGCGAAATGAGAGCGAACAATAAATGGAGGGCATCCACCTGCTGCTGGCTACGCTCTTGCGCCACGTTCTGCGCCTGCAAAATCGCTTCCTGCGCTTTATGGGTAAAATTTCCCGGATTTCCCGACATCATGAACTTTATTTTACCACAAACTTTAGATAAATCAAGCCCTAATCTTTGCGCTCGCCGAGGATAACGGTCAACGCACGCTCTTTTCCGTTCCGCAGCACCTTGAGCGACACGGTGTCTCCCGGGCTGTAGGTCGGCTTTGCTTTCGTTTCATCGTACCGCTGAATAATCTTCGCAAGAGAGTTCTGCTGGGTAATTTTTTTGCCGTCAAATTCCAAGAGAATGTCATTTTTCTGAAGACCCGCTTGGGCGCCCGCAGATCCTGCCACCACCTCCTGAATAAGGGCTCCGTAATCCACGGGAAGATTCTCTTCTTCCTGAAGCCGTTCAGTCACCAAAGCATACTGAATGCCCAAGAAGGGATACACAATTTTCCCGAGTTCGCGCACCTGATACAACCCCCTCTTTGCCCTATCCGAGGGTATGGCAAATCCGATGTTCTGGGCGTCCAATACTGTCGCTGTATTCATGCCCACCACCTCGCCCGCCAAATTAAGCAAGGGACCTCCTGAATTTCCCTTGTTAATGGCGGCGTCCGTCTGAATAACATCCTCTATGGTCTCCACAAACCCTTGGCCGTCTGAAGCCGTAATTGTGCGACCGAGCCCAGAAATCACGCCCACCGAGACCGTGTTGCGAAACTCTGCAAGCGCGTTGCCAATGGCAATCACGGTCTGGCCGATTTGCAAGCGCTCTGAATTTCCCAATCTCAGAAACGGAAAAGACGAAGTTCCTTCAATCTTGAGAACCGCCAAATCCTGCACCGGGTCTCTCGCCAGAATTTGCGCCGGGAACGATCTTCCGTCGTTGGTAAACACGGTGTAGTCAACATCGTCTGCCAAAACAACGTGTTTATTGGTAATAATCATCCCGTCTGCAGACACCAAAAACCCAGATCCCCCGCCAATTTCCTTGCGCTCGGTTCCTCTCTGCTGAAGCTCGGGCACGCGAAAAGGAGAGGGCTCGCCGAAAAATTCTTCAAAAGGATCGCGGAACACCTGCTCAAACACCGGCTCGTCGCGAGTTAGGATAATGCTCACCACCGCATCCGATGCTTCTCTCACGACGTTTATCACGCGCTCTTCTTCAGTGGTCTGGGGAAGATAAATCCCTTGTTCTGGCTCCATGCGCTGACTGGCAGGAAGATTTGCCCGCAAGGCATCCAGCTCCTGGCTCAACTTCCAGTACACTGCTCCGCCGGCCGCCCCGCCAATGAGCACGCTGAACGCCAAAGAAACCGCGATAATGCGAATGCTATTTGAGAATGTCATATTGCCTGTATCATACCTTGGATTTGCGCAATTGCGCAACCGCGCTCGCAAGAATTTTTACCGCTTTCTCAACCTCTTCCTGCTTTGTATGCTTGCCGAGCGTGAGGCGCAAGGCAGAAAGCGCATCTTCTTCCGATAGCCCCAACGCCAAGAGCACATGCGAAGGATCCTGCGTTTTTTCAGAACACGCAGAGCCCGTGGACACCGCGATGCCCTTTTGATCCAACAGTAAAACGAGATCGCGGCCCTCCACCCCTCTGAATCTGAAATGCGCGTTGTTTGGGAGCCGCTTTTCTAAGGAACCCGTAAGTTCGCTGTCTGGAATTTTTTTCAGAACTGCCTTTATGAGTTTGTCACGTAACTGGCGAATTCTAATATTCGTGAGTGCCAAACGAGGATCTTCCAAACTTTCTACAGCAGCCCCCATACCCACGATGGCAGCAGCATTTTCTGTACCAGACCTTATGCCCATTTCCTGCCCTCCTCCTTCGATGAGCGGCTCCACGCCAGCACCGCTTCTTATATATAACGCTCCCACACCCTTAGGCCCATATATTTTGTGGCCGCTTAATGTGAGTAAGTCCACCCCGAGTTTTTGCACGTTGCATTCCAAAAAGTTTGCCGCCTGTACAGCATCCGTATGAAAAAGCACCTTGCGTGGCTTCAGAAGTTTTGCGATTTCGGCTATCGGCTGCACGGTTCCGATCTCACTGTTGGCGTACATCACCGACACCAACACCGTATTTTCCTTCACCGCCGCAGCCACATCCTCTGCCCTCACAACGCCGTCTTTCTGCGGCTTCACGTACGTAACTTCCGTGATCCCCTGCTTCTCCAAGTTCCTGCACGGCTCCAGCACCGACTCATGCTCAATAGCTGTCGTCACGATATGGGGTTTTCCGCCCGAGACGGACCAGCCTGGGGCTGGTGACTTTCCATTTTGGATTGCAGCTTTTATGACGCCTTGAATCGCAAAGTTATTCGCTTCCGTGGCTCCGCTCGTGAAAATTATCTCCGTCGCCTTGCAACCCAAAAATCCCGCCGCCTGCGCCCTGGCTTTTTCAATGGCAGCTCGCGTCTTCTGCCCAAAACTGTGCATGGAAGACGGATTCCCGTAATGCCTGCGCAAGTACGGCATCATCGCGTCTGCCACCTTTTTATCTACCGGCGTACTCGCCGCATAGTCCAAATAAATCGCCTTTCGCATATCTTTAAGAATAAACAAAAACTTGCCGAAATGCCAACCCTTTGATACTCTAAAAGTACATGGCACAAAAAATCTCACTTCCAATCACAGGCGTCCTGTTGCTTGTTGTTGCGGTCGGCGTGGTCGGCGGCTCCCTGCTCCTCGGTTCTCCAAAAGCCGGCGAAGCCCCCTCTCTCTTTGGCATCCCGCTCGTCCCGCCGATTTTCGCTCAATCTGGAGGAGCAACTTTTCCTGATCCTCAAGCAGGCATCAGTTCATATATTCAGCGCGACCCCGACCTTATTGATTTTGATACGATCATCTCTCTGTTCGACGAAACTGTAGACAGCGGCGACAATTATATTATTGGGGCTTTCAATATGCCACGCAGAGAAAACACAGATCCTATCCACACTCGCGTGTACGTAGACAAAGATGGTTTCATTATCGCCTATCTCACCAAAGACAAACTTGCCGCTGATATCTTCCGATGGCAGCTCGCCGATCCGCCTGCCGACCCCTTAGATACTGCGTTAAGCGATACGCTCACAACAGTTACCGATGCGATCGGAGCTCCACCACCCACCGACGCTTCGTGGTATCACTGGAGCTACCCCTCTGCCACACATTTCTCCGCAGCGGCAAAAAAAGGGGTAGGCAACATGTATATGCGGATTCCCGACGGTGCCGTGTTTTCTGAAAACCCCTCATACTCGTGGCGCAGCGACCGAGGGCCGTTTGGATTCTCCTGTTGTGGCACGAGTGGCGCACTGAATCTATACGATCCTGATGAAATGCAAACAATACTGCAACCTCACCGAAATATAGATATATTCAATGTCCAAGAACTCCCCACCATTACTCCAGGATCAAGGTACAGATTTGAACTAGAAAGCGGAAGCGGTGGGAGTGAAAAGAATTTTCTTGGAGTAGCTATAGTTTATCGGATGCCGTAAATCTATGCGCCCAGCTTTTCTCTCTTTCTTTGCTGTTGCCGTTGGGTTCGGCTTTCTTTTATTCCCCTACGCTTCTCCTACGCACGCGCAAGCTGTTTTTGAAGATGCCGACGCTACCGTTGAAACATCACTGCTACCTGCTGGAGTGAATCCCGCCGAAAACGCCTTCACATCTTTTGGCAATGACAACGGGAACATTCGCGTTCCCCTCGCGCAACCAGCGATCTCTCCGCAAGAAAATACCCTTGTCTCCTGGGGAAACGCCGACGCGACAATTCATTCCATTCCTCGTCCACCCTTGCTGATTCCTTCCATCAATTATGAAGAGCTCCTCGCTGAAAAATTCAGGCCAATCCTCTACCTCCACGAGGACGAGCGCTTCAAACCCCAAGAAATCCAAGTCGTCTTGGATACCGCAACGCTTCTCAAAGGAGATTCGCCCGTATTAGGCGCGCTTTTCCCCCTTACGGAAGAGTTCTTGAGCGCGAAAACCGACAGCGACTTTAAGCTCGACCTCCTCGGCGACATTTTTATCCCCGACTCACCAGTTACAAACGAAACCTACAACAATACTGCCTACATCCACATTACCCAAGACGAAGGCCGCGTCGTGCTCCAATACTGGTTCTTTTACTACTACAATGATTGGGAAGGATCCGTCACTCATCCTATTGAAGATTTCCAACATGAAGGTGATTGGGAGTTTATTCAGCTTATCTTCCCGGGAAATAAAGCGATAAAAGAAATTGTTGAGGAAAATATCCCTCCCGCCCAAGCCGTCTACTCTGCTCATGCAGGTGGGTATAAACAGAACTGGGATGTTGTTGATAAGGACGGCACTAGACCAGAAGTATATGTTGCGAAGGGTTCTCATGCAAACTACTTTCGACAAGGCGTATGCGATCTACCTATTCCTTTAGTATTCACTCCTGGCAATACCGATGAAGCTCGGAACCCCGAGAGTTTTGCTAATCTTCTAGTTTCACAACCCATCGTTGATCCTGTAAATAATACTCAATTCGAGTGGCTATTATTTGGAGGTTTGTGGGGAGTAAATTCTAATAGTCCTAAAACCCCATCACAGCAAGAACTTCTAGGGAAAAGTAAATGGAACAATCCTGTTGGCTGGGCTACAAGCGCACTCACACAACTTCATATAATAACTTGGGATAACTTCTATCTTGATCGCTGTGATGGGGATTTCGATGGAATTTGGAATAATGTTGATGCGCAACCAGATGATCTTTCAGATGACTTTGACGCTCCTGGGCCCTTTGGCAGAAAAACTTCTGGCACTATTACAAACAAGGGAGACCGCGATATTCAAATTAAAGATGCAGAAATAGGAGGCGTACAAATAGGCATAGGGCTTGGAAGCAAACCGGCAATAATTGATTTTGACCAGTTTATCTGCTGGCTCTTTCCTCAAAACAAAATCATAACAAAAGTTGTCGCAATCCCGTTTTTGCCATTTGCAGGAATAGTTACCTGTGGAAGCGCGGAACTTGCGGCAGAAGAAGGAAGCGCAGAATTCAGCATATCTTTCGATGACTTAGAGGTTGTTGCCACCGTAAGTGCCGGGCAAACCCTAAAGTACGATATTATCGATGACCAACTACAGATTGAAACTTCTGGCGAAGGCGAAGTTCCATTAACAATCAATGGCAAATCCACAACAATCCAGGCAGGGGAAATATTTTCTGTACAAGAAATACAAATTGACATTAAGCCGGGCTCCGATCGCAACCCTATCAATTGCAAAACCAAGGGGAATGGTGTTATTCCGGTCGCCATTCTGACCACGGAAAACTTTGATGCCACTACCGTAAATCACACAACGGCAGTTTTCGAAGGAGCAATGGAGATCCACGCGAACAAGAAAACTGGCGAGGCGCAACGCCACGAAGAAGATGTTGATAAAGATGGTGACACCGATTTAGTGTTCCATTTCCGCCAAAATGAAACCATTTTCACCTGCGAATCTACCAAAGCTACGCTCACTGGAAAAACCTTCGATGCCGACTTATTTATCGGCTCCGATTCAATTGACACCAAAAATAAGTAAGCTAAACTAAAATAATAGAATTATCGTAAGTAAATCATGAAAATTCTCCCAATCTTAATCGAGTTACTCATACTTGGAGGTGGACTCTACTTTTTGATCACAACCCTGGGAGAAATGGCTGGCTATTATACAATAGGAGAAGGATATGGATGGGTTCAATTGCTTTTTTGGGTAATGCTTATTTTAAATAGTCTTTTTTATATACTAATTCGAATTGGGATAGAAACAAAGCAGAAGTTCTTGTTCTTTGTCCCTGTGGTAATTTATCTTTTTGTTATGATTTTAGGGCCGGGGGCATGGTTCTCGGGGCCCTTCCTTCAAGGATTCCTTGCCCTTGGTATAGTTGGATTATTGTTCGTCGTACTACCCATCCTCACCGTTCTCGCTCTCCGCTATCTGTTTCTCAAACTCCTCGCGACCAAAAAGCATCGCTCTGCATAGAATCCGATAGACAACTGGCGACAAATCCACCAAGCGGGAAAGGCGGTTTCCCTTTTTTTGCGTATCAGAAAATCTACGTTTGAGATATAATGGGGCGTATGAAACGCGAAACCTTTTCTTGGCTGTGTTTTTGGGCGCTGGCGGGCGGAGTACTCTTTGCGCCCGTGGCCGCAGCGGCTCAACCGACAGAAATCGCGAAGCTGCGACAGCAGATTGAAATCCTCCGGCAGGAGGTTTTGCTTTTGCAATCGCTTCTCACAAACATGCAAACGCGCCAGCCAATAAGCGCGGCCTCATACGCAGCAGTAAACCTATCTGACAATTCGGTTCTGCTGGAGAAAAACTCTCCGCAAGCATATCCCATCGCTTCTGTTGCTAAGTTGATGACTGCCGTCATCGCTCGCGAAAATATTGCACCGTCTCAAACCATAACGCTCACAGAACCTATGCTCAAACCATTGGGTCAAAGCCCCTCCCTCTTTCTCGGGTTGCAGGTGAGCGTGGAGAATCTTCTCAAAGCCGCCCTTATTCAGTCCGCAAACGACGCGGCAGAGGCCCTCGCCTATTCTATGGGAAAGGAAACATTTTTGGATCTTATGAACCAAAAAGCGCGGGAGCTGAGTATGACGCAAACTGTTTTTTACGACGTGCATGGCCTCAATCCGGCCAACCGCTCCACAGCTTCTGATCTTGTCAAGTTCGTGGCGTACATTTACGAAAAACATACTGAAATCTTGGGCATAACCCGCGACAACAATTTCTGGCTTCCCGACGCCACAGGCCGCTTCCTCAAGTTCCAAAACGTGAACAACTTTTATCCGCTCTCTTATTTCCTCGGCGGCAAAACCGGCTACCTGCTGGAAGCCAAACAAACATTGGCCGGCGTGTTCCAAATACAGGGCAAACCAATCGCACTTGTAGTGCTCTCTTCTGAAAACCGCCAAGCCGACGTTTTCGCCATCCTCAGCCAGCTTAAATAGCAGAGAATAAAACTATCTCCTCTCTTGCGGGAGGCATATCTCGTTGCCGGGGGTTATGCCATTGCGTTCGGCCCAGCCGGCGTTCACCTCAAGCACATACCGCACCGGCTCTGGCGAGTAGAATACGGTGGGATACGTGTCTGGGGAGACACGCGCCTCTATTCCGAGCACGCGCATATCATCCCCCAACCAGATAATGTCTATGGGAAAACGCATATCTTTCATCCAGAACCCGAGCACGGCAGGTTTTTCATACACAAAAAGCATGCCCTTGTCCTCGTCCAAAGATTGCCTGCCAGACAACCCTTGGATTTGAAGGTCGGGGGTATCTGCGATTTCTACTTCAAGACACGGTACTTCTTTGAACAACATTCTGGCTTCTTCCCAGAAGGTCGGGTCATTTGCTGTTTCTTTGCGCCAATACCACCATTCAGCTCCCCAGAAGTAGAATTCCTTGAGGCCGGTTTTGCGGGCGTAGGCGATGTTTTTGCGGAACTGCGTCAAGTCAAAAGCCGCGTCCTGCTCCTCAATCGTGGTGTCGTACAGCAATTTCCCCGGACCCCACGGCTCTGCCTGCAGTTCGCCCACGATAACTTCTTTGCCAAAGAGCTTGTTTACGTACGCTGCCTTCCTTGCATAGAACAGGGACGGCAGAGGATATTCCACGTATCTGCCAATTTCGTGAAACCATACCTTCCGGTACATCGTAGTGCTCACTATATCTCCTATCCTGCTCGCCTGCAGCCAGAACGACAACTCCCCACTATCTGACACCACCACAGGCCGGCTCGCATCAAGCGATTTCACGAGCGCAACTTCTTTTTCCAAGAATTTCCGGTCTTGCCACGGGCAGTCGCCAAACGGAAAGAGCGGCTCATTCTCCACCTGCCACGCATACACGGCCGGAGAATCTTTGTATCGCTCCACCACCGCTGCGATAATCTGCAAAATCTCCTCTTGCTGTTCCTGTTTTGACAATCCTTTCGCCCATTCTGGAATATGACACTCGGGCCAGCGCATGGTTTTCATACCCACCACCAAAAGAAGTTCTGCGCCGCGCTGCTCTGCTTGCGCAACTTGCCAATCCGCGTCTTCAAAGGAAAATTCGCCCTGTTCCAGTTCCAAATCGTTCCAGTCAAACGACACTTTCATTCGCTCCACCTCCAAATCATCCAAGAGGGCGGTGTATACTTCCTTCCAATCCAAACCCAAAGCCGTAGCGTGCTTTTTGGAAAAATTCACGCCCCATTGAATATCCGTTGCCTCGCGCGAGAAACCTGCAAAAAGAGAGAGTGCGGACACTCCCAGCGCCAAGACAACACCGAACAATAAAAAACGAAGAATTTTCATAGCGCAAGCAAAGCAAGCCCTAAGGCAATAAGAAGAATTGAAATTGTCTTTTGTAAAATGCTGCTTCCAGAAATCTCTTCTGTAAGGATTGAGGGAAAGCGGCGGGAAAGGAACATGGTAAATGCGAAGAGAAACACGTACTCAATCCCGCTCATTGCGCTTACGAACGAAAGCAGGCCTAGTGGCACCAAGGCAATGGCTAGATTCTGCAGAAACGCCGCGCCGCCGCCGGCCACTTGATTCCCAAGGAAAATCCACAAAGGAAATTTCTTTCCCGAAACTTGCGCTGCATGTTTTGGTTTTGAGAAAATCCTTCCTACCTCTCTTCGCACTTCGCGCGATGCAAGAAACACAAGCGAGGCGAGAAATGCTCCTATAAGCAGCCACGCCAAACCCGAAAGAAAGGGCTGGGCATCATATGCAAACTTTGAGAAAAAGAATGAGGCGGCACCCGAAAACGCGGCCAAAGAAACTGCCGCAACACTTTGCGCCGTCATACGGCTATTTTTCGCGACGCTCACCCCGAATGCTCCGGCCACAAGCAGAAAAAACGCAGCAAAATTTGAGAGCTCGAAAATTGTCGCGTCTCTAACGAAGAAAAACACAAGCAGAAGAAGAAAAAGCGGCAGTATGGCTCCGAGCGCCGGCACCACTCTTGATGCTTCAAACAAAAACAGGGCGCGAAAAAGCGCAAATAGAAAGAGCGTGCGCATAATTCCGGCGAACAAACCGAGAAGAATGATCGGAACTTCGGGAATTACCACAAAACCAAAAACAGCGAGCAAAACGGCCACTCCCCCACCCAGCACTCCAACGTAAAAAGCGTATGTCTTCGGGCTCGGGAGGGGGCCGGATAAAAGATATTTATCGATAACAGCCACTAAAGCGAGCAGGAAATAAGCGGTGATTGCAATTACGATCCACATACCAGCTTTTTAATATTCTTTGCACCGTCGCGCGGAATTTCCACGAATCCCTGCATCGCGGCTTCTGCGAACGCGCCATCTTCCAGTAAATCGGGCAGCCACTGGCGCAGGAATTCCGGATTTTTTTGATCAATTCCCGCCCCAACCTCCAGCAGCCACTTCCGGTTCATTTTTTCCTGAGATCCGATGGGAGGCGCGATTATAATGGGAATCCCGAACGCCGCGTAAAACACGAGCTCTGAAGGTTTGGTCCAGAGGATATCGGTTTTGCTCAAAATTGCTGAAAAATCCTTGAAATATTTTTTCTTGGTTGAAGAAGAATGCACGAATACGCGCCCAGCGCCTTTCTGTCGCAAAAGGCGCTGGGCGATCTCCGCATGGACTCCAGCAATAAGATGCAGCTCCAGTTTCCCCTTCTGCAGCAAGGGCCTTGCTCCTTCCACAATATCCTGGGCAAGTTCTGCCTGCGCACCCGCTCCCCCGATGGCAAAAGTTAGCACAACGCGTTTGCGAGAAACGCTTTTGGGAACCGTGCCGAGGTATTGCTCTATTGTTTTACCGTATTGCCTACGATATCGACGAGAAGGATCCAGCACTTCCAGACGCCGCTTCAAATCTCTTTTTGCCTTTGCTGCGTTTTTCTTTGTAAATTCTTCTGACAGCGGAAATCCGGTAAGCACAACGTTCTCTTGCCGTACGCCGTAGCGCTTTAAACGCTCTGCTGCTCTTTTCGTGGAAGCGCAGTAAATAATCTTGCTTTTTTTAGGACGCAAAGGAGCCCACGCGCGTGAAATGTCGGTGTCGGTCACCACCGAATAAATCGGCCCTTCGTATTTCCAGAATTCTGCCATGTGAGCGGGCGTAAAAAAGGTACAAATCAAGGGCAGGGGTTTGCGATTGAGCTTCCAAATCAAGTTCCTTCCCCAGTTGCGTTTTTCCATCAAGCGATAGATTTGCTTGAGTTGTATCGTTGGTGCCTCAATGCCTTCTGCGCTGGAGTAAAATTCTTTGATTTCTTGAAACTTGTCAAACAAAGCGAACACGAAGTCGCCGAGAACCGGAAATTTTTTGAAGCGGGAAATTGCTTCGTAGAACCTGCGCGAGTCCTCCCAAATTTTTTTGTCGCTTTCCGGAATTCCGGGGTAATCGTTTGCCGCAATAATCCTGCCTCCCTGCGCGATATCTTGAAAAGGCAAAGCCGCTCGCAGATGCCCGTATCCCATATCCGCCGCCGCCACCCACGCCTTTTTCCTCCTCTCAAACATTCCCTCATTGTACCAGAAATAATTTTACCATTGAATGAAGGTGTCGTGGCGGCGACGAAATTTCCACCAGAAGAAGGCGACAACCGCGTAAAACAATATCAACCATAACAAAGGGAAATTTTCGGTATAGGCGACAGCGAAGGGAAGGTCGGCAAAAAAATCAACGATCCACAGAATATATTGCACCAGAACACCGACGGGAAACGCAAGAAGAAATCCCACCGGCTGAAGCAATCCTCCGATCATGAGGAGAAACCCCAGGCCCATGAGCAATGGAATAACCGGCACTATAAGAATATTAGTAATCATCGAGACCAAGGAAACCTGACCAAAATCCCAAATGAGAATGGGGAGCGTGAACACTTGGGCCGTGAGCGTCATTGCAAGAAGCTTGCGTGCTGGAATTTTTTTGGGCAGAAAGGAAAGAACCATGGGAAACAATACGATCATCCCAAATACCGCCAGAAAAGAAAGCTGAAATCCCACATCTCGCACAAGAAGAAACGGGTTGAGCAAAAGCATCGCAGTTGCCGCAAAAATGATCGCGCGCAAAGCGACATACTGCCTCCCTACATGTTGGCCGAGCAAAAACATTCCTCCCATAAGTCCCGCTCGCACGGCAGAGGGCTGTAATCCCGTAAGCACCACATAGAAAATCACCAGTACCAAAGTAACGTAAAAAGCCTGCTGACGCCACAAACCCAGCCATATGAACAGCGGCATCACATACATCGTAAGTATTGCAATGTGCGCGCCCGAAATAGCAATAATGTGGCGGAGACCAGTAGTATTCAGATCTTGCGCAAGCCCTTCCGACATTACGTATTTGTCTCCCAAAAGCATTTCCACCATCACGGAGCTGAAACGGGGAGAAAGATGTTGCTCCAAAACATCCCGAAACTCCGCCTTAAGATTGAAAATCGCGGCCATCGCCCTTTCTCCCGCGTGATCATATGCTTCTCTCTTTTTAATCTCGACCTCTGGCTTTTTCATGAGAGCATACACGCCGTCTTTGGCCAAGAACGCGGCATAATCAAAATCGTCGAATGATTCGGGCTCCTGTAGTATCCCCGTAAGGGTAACTCGGTCGCCATACGAAAGTTTCTCTCTCGGGTCAAGCGTAATGAGAACATTCCCGCTCGAAACAAAATCCGGCTTCACTGTGACCTGCGTACTATTCGGTCTTTCTTTAGGTTCCTTAATAACCTCTGCTTCAAATACAACATTCTCTCCGTAGAATCTCCGTAGTTCGTTGTCCGCATGTGTTCGCTCGGAGGCCTCGTAAACCCACAGCCCGAAAGCGGCGCATAAAAACACCACTCCCGCGGCTCGCATGGGCAAGCTTTTAAAAAATACGGAGAACAAAAAGATCCCGAAAATAAAAACAGCCAGGATAATTATCTGACTAAAAGCCCAGAAAGAAGCAATGGCTATCCCCGCGATGAAAGAAAGACAGCCGTAAAAGAGCAATTGCGAGGAGGTCATTCTCCAAATCCTGTAGCGATAATGGTGAAACGCACCTCTCCCAATTTGAGATTTTTATCCTGCACCGCGCCAAAAATAATTTTTGCTTGCGGGGAAATTTCGTCTTTTATCTGCTGGGCGGCTTCTTGGATTTCATGCAAGCTTACGTCATCTGCTCCCGCCACTTGGAACAGAATGCCCCGTGCGCCCTTAATGGACATATTCAAAAGCGGAGAATGAAGCGCAGCTCCCAGCGCCTGCTCCATGCGTTTTTCGCCTTTCGCCTGCCCCATGCCAAACACCGCCCTCCCGGAATTCTTCATAATGCTCCGCAAATCCGCAAAGTCCACATTGATGATCCCGGGCAACACGATAAGATCTGAAATTCCCTGCACGGCTTGGCGCAGAATCTCGTCTGCTTTCCAAAACGCTGCCAGAACCGACATATCCTGATCGGCAAGTTTTAAAATTTGATCGTTGGGGATAACGAGCAACGTGTCAACCTTCCCTTTAAGTTCGGTCAGGGCCCTTTCTGCGAGTTTGCTCCTCCACGATCCTTCAAATGAAAAAGGCCGCGTTACCACGGCAATAGTGAGCGCGCCTTGGGAACGCGCGATCTGGGCGAGCACCGGGATCGCTCCGCCTCCCGTTCCTCCGCCAAGCCCGGCAGTCAGAAACACCATATCGGCCCCTTTCAGGGCCTCGATCAGTTCTGCTTTGCTTTCCAGCGCCGCCCGCTTGCCGAGCTCCGGGTTCATGCCGGCTCCCAATCCGCGCGTCGCCTCCTGTCCAATTCTAATTTTCTGAAGAGCCCGGATCTTTTTTAAATCCTGCACGTCCGTATTCACCGCAATGAGATCAATGCCCTTAATCTTGCACTGCATCATGCGGTCTATGGCGTTCCCTCCTCCCCCTCCTATTCCGACCACTTTGATGATGGTTTTTTTCTGCATGGCAGAAAGTTTATGTTACGGGATAAAAGGCCTGAAGACGCGGCGCACCTTCTGGAGGAATCCGGCTCCCGCATAACTCCCCCTTCCATAATACCCGTCTCTAGCGGCTCCCAAAAGGAGACCTATCACGCCGAGAAACGCGGGATCTGACTGCGGGCTCACCACACCCTGGGGCTTTCCGAGCCTCACGGTAACCTTTAGTTCTCTTTTGGCTTCCTCAACGATCTTGGGAAGTTTCGCTCCTCCTCCCACCAGCACCACTCCGCCCGGCAGCGCTCCCTGTCTTGAAATTTGTTTTAATTCTTTGTTCACAAGTTGAAAAATTTCCCGAACGCGCGCCTGCACGATGCGGGAAAGAAGTTTCTGGGAAAACGCCAAGGGCTGTCCTTCTGCGGTCTCAAGCTTTTCTGAGCGCTTTCCTCTCCGAGAAACTCCGAGCCCCACTTTTATGCGCTCTGCGAGGTCGGGCTCGCACCTCAAGCCGACCGCGATGTCATTGGTAATGTTTTCCGATCCCACCGGAAATACTGCCGCATGGATCAGGTCGCCCTGTTCGTACACCGCAAGGCCGGTTGTTCCAGCTCCCATATCAAGCACCGCAACGCCAACTTCTTTTTGTTGGGGTCCGAGAACCGCGGGTTCAGCCATCAACGGAGCGGGCACGGTATCTGCAATCTCAAACCCGGCTTCTATCACCGCTTCCGTAAGGTTTCGAATATAGGGACTGAATCCGCACACCGCGAGCACGTCGGCTTCCAAACGCACCCCCTTCATCCCCACCACTTCCTTTACCCGTTCTTCTCCGTCTACCACGAACTGCTGAGGGAATGCTTCCAGAATTTCTTTATTTGAAGGAAGAGAAAATGCTTGCGCGGCCTGCAATACCCTGTCTACATCCTCCTGGGAAATTTGTCCATCTGCCCTGGAAACCGCAACAATTCCGTGCGAAGGCACACAGAATATATGACTTCCTCCGATGCTCACGATTACTTCTCGTATGCTTTTCCCGCTAATGGTGGAGAGACGATCTTTGAGCGCGAGAATTTTCTTTGACACCTCATCGGTATGCACCACCGATCCCTTGCGCACCCCGGAGGAGGACTCTTCGCCAAATCCCAAAATCTCCGGCGTTTCGCCTTCTCCTCTTTTTTGCAGCACCGCCATCTTCAAACTGTGGGTGCCAATATCCAAGCCAGCTATAATCTCTGCTCTCATATACGAGAAAGATATGTGAGTTCTTTTTGTCCCATTATTTTCGCATCGCGCTCCTTTTTGTGATTGTAACCTGCCAAATGTAAGATGCCATGAATAAGCATCCAAGCTAACGCCCGTTCAAACATCATACCATATTTTGCGGCGTCTTTCCTCACCTCCTGGGGACAGATTATAACCTCTCCCAATTCGCTCCCCTCCCCTTCAAATGAGAGAATATTCGCTATCTTACTTTTCCCCCGATATCTTTTATTTAACTCTGCCGAATGTTTAGGAGTTACCAAGGCAATGGAAAGTCCCTTTCTCCGCTTTTTTTCTCCAGTCAACACCCTCTCTGCCACTCTGCGCAAAAACTCCTCATCAATCTTGCTCTCCGTGAGATTATTGATCTCTATCATGCACAATCCTCTATTGTACTCTTTCCTCTTGCTCCTTGCCAAGAGAGCTCTCAAGGCGCGTTGTAAACTTTATACCCTCCTTCGGAGATAATTTTCACTTTTTCGTCAGCCACAGAAATGGCAGTTTCGTCATCGATTGCGTAGATGGTTTCTGGAATTTCTTTTGCCAATTCTCGAAGATACTCGTCTCTTACTTTCGGAAAATCGGGAGAGTTGAGATGCGGGCGAATGTGAAAATCTACGAAACCTAAGCCGTCTTCTTCCCCGTATTCACCAATCTCCTCGTAATAGAGCCCCAACGCCTGACCTACGGAAAAATTGGGACCCGTGACAATACTGCCGGCGCTGATTCCTACGTACACTCTCATTTTAAGAAATCCTGGTAATAATTCGGCAAGTCCTGACTTCTTAAGATGATGCATTAAGCGAAAGGTATCACCTCCTCCAAATACCAAAACATCAGCGGCCTCCAATCGCGGCTGCCATATATCGCGGGGCAAAGCAGAAAAGTCAACAATATCCAATGCCTTTGGATTCAAATTCTTCAGGGTAACCAAATCATTCACAAGCCAACCCTTATCGCCTTTTTCCGTGTTTGCTGCGGTGGGAATAAAAGCAATCACCAATTCTTCAGCTGGCTTTTCTGCCAATCGCAACAACTCATCCTTCATGGACTGGTTCGTAATCCCGCCGGAAGTTAAGAGTAGTTTCATAGCATCACGTTTTTAGCTTTCTTACGAAACCGGAAGTGGCGTCGACTTCTACAAAATCACCATCTTTCAAAGCCTTAGTAGCGTGCTCTGTCCCTACTATACAAGGCAATCCTAGCTCTCGAGACACGATCGCCGCGTGGCTCGTAATTCCTCCTTCGTCTGTCACAATGGCAACTGCTCGCTGCATCGCTGGCACATAGTCAGGGTGCGTAACTACCGCAACCAGCACATCTCCTTTCTTTACTTTGGAGAGATTGGATACTCCCCTCACAATTGTTACGATCCCTTTTGCATGCCCGAGAGAAGCCGGAACTCCTTTGATCTCTTCTGAAAACTCATGCAAAACCGCGAGGCCAAGTTCTCGCAAAGCAGATTCTATTGCATCCCCGCTTTTACAAACAATTTCTTTGTTTTCGGAGAAAAAAATGACGAATCCGTTTTTTCTCTCATCAACAACGCTTTGAGTACCCGTTGTACTACTATCTAAAAACTCAACAATTTCAGATTCAAGCATATATGATATACCGTCCAACTCTATTCCCATTCTTTTTGCAATTTCTTGAAAAAGGACCTGCCCATAGAAAACGCCCTGCCTGCGAAAGTCGTCTTTAAGATCCTTGAGGTAAGTTAAACTTCTTGCTATTTCAAGAGTGCGCTTCTCTTTGGCTGAAGGATTTACTTCTTCTAAAACATGCTCGGAGGACGCGATCAGTTCCTTTTCTTCTTTCACAAATTCGCTGACATGAGAAGAAAATTCTTCTTTGGTCCAAGGCCTATTATGAATATCCAAACATGGTATCCATTTAAAGTTTTCGTATGCCTGATTTTTCTCTTCGTAGTTTAGTTCTTTCCATTTAGCTGCTACCTCGCCCAACCGGATTGAAGCGGCTTTTTGAGAAGGTTTTACAATAACCTCGTAGAAGTCGTATAGTTTCGGATTATCCTGTCCGAGTTTCTCTACGAGGATTTCTTTTGCTTTGTCCGCAAAGAAGTTGTTGATAATGAATTGTATCCAAATAAAAGGCGCGTACCGCAGAGATTTTTTCTGGTAATCAAGGTACAGTTTTTTAAGTTCATTACTGCTTTTGTCCTCGAGATTCTCTTGCGCTGTTTGCTTTGCAATCTCCACATAATCTGTGCCAGTTTCCATAAAGAGTTTCTCGAACTCATCGTAGTTTTCTGGCTGCTCAAGATACCTTTCTTTCAATGCACCCACAAACGCGTTCCATCTTGCCTCGTCGATATAACAAACCTCATTGTCTTCTTCTGGGATGTACACTTGTTCATAAAACGGCTCCGGTACTATAAACTTGTTCTCGGGACTCAAAGAACGCAAAGATAATTCAGTATACTGGACTCCGTATTCTCTTGAGATTATCTTTTTCCATTTTGTCGTTTCTCTTGCCGGTTGAAGCGTTGTAACCGGTCGGGCCTGCAAGATTTGTACGGCACCGTTCTCGTCAATCGCCCACTCTATGTCTTGGGCGTAGCCATAGTGAGCTTCAATTTTTTGCACAAGCTCCCCAAGCTCTTTTATTTCAAGGTCTTGCAAAACGGAGTTGTCGGCTTGCAGATGGCGTTCTTTTACGTTCAGTGTTTTTTTCTCAAGCACATAATTGTCCGGGGTTGCTTGCCCTCCGACGACAGCTTCTCCCAAGCCGGCTACGGCTTCAATCACGACTTCGCTTACGTCGCTTGTTACAGGATTTATAGAAAAGGCGACTCCTGCCTTTTGGGCTTGCACCATTTTTTGAATGACGACGGCAATAGACACGTCTTCATGTCCAACCCTTTGCTGATCCCTATAGAAAATTGCCCTTGCAGTAAAAAGCGAAGCCATGCACTTTTTTACAGCGTCAATTAGAGCTTCTTCTCCTTTAATATGCAGAAATGTTGCTTGTTGCCCGGCAAAAGAAGCTTCTTTTCGATCTTCTGCCGTGGCAGAACTTCTTACCGCAACTAGCCCTCCAAGAGATTTGTACGCCTTAAGTATCTCTTCTGCTACATCCTGCTGCAACGATACTGAAGCGAAAAGGGCTTGAATCTTGTCGCTTACTTCCTGGAGCTTTTCTGTGTTTTCTAAGTCGAGATTAGATAAAAGTTCATGGATTTTTTCTTGTATACCAGATCCGCCCACAAGATTCTTGTACACAACTGTGGAAACCACAAAGCCATCGGGAACAGAAAATCCTGCTTTCTTGAGTTCTCCTAGCTGGGCGCCTTTGCCTCCGGCGATAGCGACATCATCTTGCCCGAGCTTTTCTAACCAGATTATGCTACTCATTTGGCTCTCTGAAGAATTCTTCTTCTTTTAATCCGAGTTCGTTCCTTACGTTCTTAATTCTCTTTACGTATTCTTCGTAAATGTCCTTGGGCTTATGCAACATATAAAAGCCTTTTGCGTTTTCGTACAGCGAGCAGTCAAAAACGTCTGCGTCTTTAACAAGCTCCGCATAGGGGGCGCGAGTATAAATTTGTTTCTCACTGTGATGAGCCACGGCTTCGGCAATCAGGTTTACCTCTTCTGACTTGAAATCGCCAGATTCTTCAAGCATTTTTCTTGCTATCTCTGCCCCTCGTTTTGCGTGCTCTTCATACTTCCCCTCGACAATCACGTAAACATCGTGGAGAATGCACGCAACCTCGGCAAGCTCAACGTCTAAACCCCTTTTCTGGGCTACTATCCGGCCAATTTGGCAGCATCCTGCCGAGTGCTTCAACTCCCAAACAAGAGAACTTTCTCGCTGCTCGTCGGGTATTGTGCTCGCCAAAAGCGTTTCTACAACCTTCCGCTGTATTTTTTCAGACCTAGAAAGCCCTTCTCCCTTAAAGTGGTGAAAGTCCTTAATCATAGCTTCAATTTATCTGGAAACCGGGGTTTTGGCAATTCATTAGTCCTGAAGCAGACGCGCAATGAGGCCTCTTTGCGCGAGGGATCGCAGTTTTCACGACCCTCAATTAGGATTTGTAGTAATCTTTGCGGGCCTCTTCGGGTTCCTCTAACGTATTGTAGTCAATGAGTATTTCTTCGCCAGCGGCAATATCGTATGCCGCGTACCAATGATAATTTTTATGAAACGCGTTTGGAGATTTTGAATGGTTCAAATACCACCCTATTGGCATTACGCCAAAATCCCCCGGACACCATAACGTATCCCCCCGGTCGGCGCAGTATTCGCGAAAAGCCGGCGGGACATCTTTTTTGTTCCGCAGCCGTGTGTTATGCTCATCGTCTTTATTGTCGCCAAACAAACGCAAATACGCGCCCTTGGCAATATCGTGAACGGCGAACACACCAATACCGTGCTTGGCAGGCTTTAGAATAAAAGAAAATTCATTTGTAAATCTCGTGGGTTCCGACATCAAAGTAAATCGCTTTGTTTTTCTTTTCAAAACACAAAACACCCCATGTCCACCCCTGGGGTGGACAGGTGGACAGCTCTAACTCCTTCTCAAAAATGGGGATCATGCGACCGGGGAGACCGGGGATGCTTGACTCTTTTTCGCTGACACGCCGCATGCCCATTTTTACGTAAAAACCTTCCGCATGTGGGTCTGACTCCACGCGAAGTTTCTTGCCTCCGTGCCGCAATGCGATCTCTTTCGCATGTTCGAAAAGCGCTTTTCCAAATCCCTTGTCTATGTACTCTGGCGATATCCACATATGCTCAACTTCAAATAGTCCGCCATCCTCACTTAGAGAATAAAATCCCATGATCTTACCTTCCTGCTCAATGTGAAAAACAAAATTCTCCTCCGCGTCTTTCCCTGTGAGAGTCAATTCGCCATCCCATTTTTCCATCCATTCTTTCGGATACCCCCAACAACTCTTCGCGGCCTTTGCAATTTCCGTCAGCGCGGCGGCGTCTGATGATTTCGAACGTACGATATTACTCATTTCAAAACACCCCCATCCGAACTCCTCCAGAGATTAAGAGAAGTTTCATTATTTTTCTCTCGCAACAACTTTAATCTGGGTTACTTCGTGAAATCCATATTTTCCGTGTTCTCTTCCGAAGCCAGAGTTTTTGTATCCTCCAAAGGGGTTAAAGGGCATTACGTAGTTTGCTCCGTTCATGCTTACCATGCCAGATTCAAGCGCAGCAGCAACTCGTTCTGCTTTCTCTCTGTCTTGAGTATACACATACGCCCCAAGCCCATACGATGTCTGGTTCGCCAACCCTATGGCTTCTTCTTCAGTCGCAAACTTTACAATGGGCAATACTGGTCCAAACACTTCTTCCGCCCAAACCTTCATATCCTCTGTAACATCAGTCAGTACGGTTGGCTCAAAGAAAGCACCACCCAGTTTTTCTTCCAGCGAATTGCCGCCAACAATTACCCTCGCTCCTTTTGCCTGTGCGTCTTGAACTTGAGAAATGAGGGTCTCAAGTTGGCGTTTCGCAACAAGCGGCCCCACCTCGGTATCTTCTTGCAGGGCATTGCCTACTTTCTTTGCAGAAAAGTTTGCAGCGATCTTTGCTACCGCACTATCGTATATGCTTTCGTGCACCAATAACCGCTTTAGTCCATCGCAACACTGCCCTTGGTTGTATACGCGATTAAAACACACGTTACCAACTGCTTCTTCAAGATTTGCGTCTGCAAAAATTATGCCTGGAGCAGAACCCCCAAGCTCCATCACTGCTTTTATGAACTTTTTTCCCGCAACATCGTATAAGTATTTTCCGGTTTTGGTGCTACCTGTAAAAGCGACCATGTTAATATCTTGCTCAACTAAAACCTTACCCACTTCGCCATCGCCATAGACTTCATTGAGCACGCCTCGTGGTAAGTGACGCGACATAACATCCTCAATAAATTTTCCGCTCAAGGGACATTCCTCTGAATGCTTGAGAATAATTGTATTGCCAGCGATTAAGCTCTGGACGCAACCCCAGATAAAATTAGCAAAAGGAAAGTTCCAGGGGATAATTACTGCAACAACTCCTATGGGCTCATAAAAAACTTGGTGGATTTCCTTGTCGTCTTCAAATGTTGTTTCCGGACTTAAGTATTTTTTTGCGTTGTCAAAATACCAATTTGCGTAGCTAAACGCACCGTCGGGACCTTCAAAGCCGTTGCGAGAGTGGGTAATAGGCATACCCATTTCTTTTGACATTAACAAAGCGAGTTCTTCTTTTTTGCTTGCAAATTCATCAAATGCTTTCCGCAAAACAGAAATTCTCCCCGCCAACCTTAAATTTCGCCACTCCTTTTGAGCCTCCCTTGCAAGCTTAACTTTCTCCGCAATCTCTTGCGCAGTAGAAACTTCAACCTCGCCCAAAATCTCGTAGTTTGAAGGATTTATGGATTGCAACTTTGCCATAGCTTCAACCTATCGGAAAATAGGGCTTTTGGCAATTCATTAGTCCTGAAGCAGGCGCGCAATGAGGCCTTTTTCGCGCGCAACGCGAATTATCCAGGCGAAAAACGCGAGCCCAAGCGCAAAATAGACAATACTGAGCCCGGTTGCCCAGAGGGCGTGAGAAAGCGGAAACATTTCCTGCGTCAAGACCGCGCGCATACCCTCAAACAAATGCATAGTGGGGAGAAAAAATGCTGCTTGCTGAATGAACTCGGGAAATACGGATACGGGATAATAAACCGCGGAAAACGGAAGGAACATCATAGGAATAAAGAATGCCAAAATTTCAAAAGAGGGCCCGAAGCGCAAAAGGAGCCCTATGGCGATTAATCCAAGCGCCCATCCAAACACGAAGATATTCACAAAAAAGGGAATCATATAGAAGCCCAGTGTCCAGATATTGAGGGCGTACAGGAACGCTGCAAGAATTGAGATATAGAGAAACGAAAGAAGCCCCTGGGCAATACTAATGGCTGCGAGCCCGGCGATAAATTCTTTTCTCCTCACGGGCGTGGCAAAAAAGTTCATCACGTTGCGCGTCCACACGTCTTCCAGAAACGAAATGCTAAAAGATTGCTGCGCCCGTATGAACAAATGCCAAAAGATAAGCCCGGTGAGCAACAAGAATACGAAGTTCACGGCTGTGTCCTCCCCCGCGAGATCGCGCAGATAGAACGTCATAAACCCCCACAAGAAAAGCTCAAAGGTCGCGAAAAAGAACAGCCCAAACATTCTGCCGACACTCCGGCGTATTAAAATAATATTGCGAAGGAAAATTCCATAGACGTGAAGAAGATTCATACGCGTGATGGCTGTTCTGCTATGGTAATAAAAATTTCTTCCAAATCGTCTTTTTGATATGCTATCTTCAAGTTCTCGGGCGTGTCGTCTGCGACAATTTTCCCGTGGGCGAGAAAAATAATCCGATCGCACATTGCTTCAATTTCTCGCATATTGTGAGACGTCCAAAGAATGGTGCCATTGAGTTCTTCCATTTTGTAGTAGATTTTCCGACGCAAATCCCTCGCCACGGCGGGATCCAAAGACGAGGTCGGTTCATCAAGCAGGAGAAGTTTCGGGTCGTTTAAAAACGCCTTTGCCAGCACAAGCCGCATTTGCTCTCCGGAAGAAAGAGCGCCCGTTCTCGCATTTCGGAACGCTCCGAGATTGAATTCTTCCAGAAGAGAATTTGCCTTCTCCTTCCAGTTCTTCACCCCGTACAAAAGGGCGAACACTTTCAGATTTTCATACGGAGTCAAATTGTGGGGAAGCATAGAATATGAAGTGGCAAAGTTCATATGCTGCAAAATTTCCTCCCGATGAGTCCTAAGATCCTTCCCAAAAATCTCAATGATGCCTTTGGTCGGCTCCAGGAGGGAAAGAAGCATATGAATGGTAGTGCTTTTCCCCGCGCCGTTTGGGCCCAACAACCCTACCACTTCTCCTTCCCGCATTTCAAAGGAAATGCGATCCACTGCCGTGGTTTTCCCGTATATTTTTGTTACCTGTTGTACTTTGACAACCTGAGACATACTTCAATTCCGATAGTATCTCTTTCGCATATGCCTGTAAATCCTGTAGAATAAAGCAATGAAAATTATTTTTTCCTTCGCTCTCTGCTGCCTTGCACTTCTCCTCCTGTTTTCTGCGTTCGGCATTCTTTCTTCGGGTTTCGGCCCGAATATTCAAGCGCTCCTTACCTCGCCAATAGGCGGGCCCGCCGCCCTCCATCTTCCTATTACGCAGGCGCCACAAACTGCCACGCTTCTTTTCGTAGGCGATATTATGCTGGACCGGGGCGTTGAATTTGAAATCAAGAAAAATGGCGGGGATTGGACATGGCCCTTTCATCGCATCGCAGACGCTTTCAGTGAAGCGGACTTAGCGTTTGGCAACTTGGAAAGCCAAATTTCAGACAAGGGAGAAAACGTGGGGAGCATGTATTCCTTTCGCGCAGATCCCCGCTCCATAGAAGGATTAGTTTATACGGGATTTGACGTACTGTCGGTTGCGAACAATCACAGCTTTGACTACGGGAAAGAGGCGTTTGAGGACTCGCTCAGCCGGCTCAAGGCGGCCGGCATCGCGCCGGTTGGCGGCGGACTCTCCAGAGAAGAGGCGGAGGGCCTCGTCATCCGAGAAGTGCGCGGCACAAAAGTTGGATTTCTCGCCTATGCCAATTCGGGTTCCCCTGCATGGGCGGCCACTGAGCAGAGCAGTAGCATTGCGTGGGCGGATTTGAAAACCCTGCCCGATATTTTGCAGGATATTGGAAAAGCAAAAAAGCTGGCTGATATTCTCGTTGTCTCTCTGCACGCGGGAGAAGAATATGCGCCCGAACCCAATGAATTCCAAAGACGATTTTCGCAAGGCGGGATTGAGGCGGGCGCCGATCTTGTTGTTGGGCATCATTCCCATGTGGTGCAGCCGCTCGTGCCACACGCGAGAAAAGACGGAAGCCACGGATGGATCGCCTACGGCTTGGGCAATTTCATGTTTGATCAAAACATTTCGGAAGAAACCATGCGGGGAGCAATCTTAAAAATGCTCGTGGAAAACAAAAAAATAAAGGAGATCTCTCTCCTTCCCACTCGTCTCACCTCCTCCTTTCAGGTACAGATAGAGGAATAAACCGGCGGGGTTAGCCCTTCGATGAAACTCAGGGCTAATTAACCGGCCAGTTGCACGGAGTTCACGTAATAGTTCTCGCCGATTTTGAGCAGTTCAATAATTTCTATTCGGCGCAGGCGATCGCGCGTAAGCTCTACCCGGAATCGAAACACTCCTTCTTCCAATTTTTCCCTTTCCTGAATTTCGTAATTTTGCACTCCGAAAAATTCAAACACTCCCTGCTGCAGCTCCAGCGCCGCCTGTTCGGTGATATAACGAAGTGCTTTACTTTCGTCTCCCGCAACGCGGGCTTCAAGATACTCACGAAGCGCGTCGTGCGCCGCCCGCTCTTCCATCTGCTGTTCCACCACAACCTGTCTCTGCTCCAACTCTCCTAGCCGCTCTCCTTCCAGGCGCCGATACTGCCAAATCAAAATTAGTTGTCCGACAACCAAAATAACTACGGCAAGAAGCAGAATTTGCCACGGGCTTTTTCGTATCAAGCGATCTCTTACGCTCTCTGCCATATACTTTATCCAAGAAGCTCTTTTACGATGGAGCTGACAAGAGCGCCGTCGGCTCTGCCTTTAAGTTGAGGCATAAGTTCTGCCATTACCCTCCCCATATCTTGAGGGCGTGAAGCGCCGGTTTTCGCAATTGCTTCTTTTGCGAGCTTTTGAATTTCGTCTTCTGGCATCTGCTCTGGCAGATACTCTTGCAGAATTTCAAGCTCTTTTCGCTCTTTTTCTGCCATATCTTGCCTTCCACCTTTTTCAAACGCCTCAGCGGCTTCCTTCCGTTTTTTTGCCTCTGCCAAAAGCACGCCCTGCGCCTGCTCCTCAGTAATCGGCTCGCCCTTTTCCTTCTCCTTGTTCACGAAAGCCGCCAAAAGCATGCGTAATGCTCCCGTTTTTAGTTCATCTCTCTGGAGCATCGCTTCTTTCAAGTCCTGCTGAATCCGTTGTTTCATTGTTTTAAGCCGAGTTTGAGCAACCGCTCGTATTCCTTTCGCTTCTCCAACCGACGCAAGGTTGCTTTTCGCTGTACCTTCTTGCTTTTTCCCCGCCTGTGGAAAACCGCCCTTTTCGCACCCATCAAAATTCCGCTTTCTCTCAAGCGCTTGGTGAAGCGGCGAATCAGGGACTGATTGGTCTCTCTCTCTTGTTTGATAATCTCAAATGCCATAGTTCGATACCACTCACTATAAAAGGTTTACTGCGCTAAGAGATGTAAGTGGATATGATCAATCTCTTGTCCTCCTTCTTTCCCCACGTTCATCGCTAGCTTATATCCTTTCACCTGTTTTTCTTGGGCGACCTTTTGAGCTCGCAGCAACAATTTTCCCAGAAGTTCTGCATCCCCCTCCTGCGATTCCTGTAAACTTGGTATGTGCTTTTTGGGAACCAAGAGGAGATGCAGAGGGGCTTTTGGCCGAATGTCGTGAAATGCGATAAATTCGTCGTCTTCATACGCGATTTGGGCCGGTGCTTGCTTTTGCGCGATCTTACAAAATATGCAGTCCATACTTACTTCCTTAGTCGTTCTTTTATTTCTTCCACCACCTTCTCAAGCTTTAGGGTCTCCTGTTCTCCCGTATCCATTTTGCGCAGCACGATAGTCCCGTCGAGAACTTCTTTCTGCCCCAAAATCGCCGTATACTCCACCTCAAGCTTATCTGCACGAGCCAGCTGCGTGCGAAGCGAATCCCGGCCCAAGGACTCCGCGATCTGAATTTTCGCTTTCCGAAATTCCTCTAGAAGCCGCAAGCTTTTTTTCTTTGACAAGTCGCCGAGCTGCGCGAGGAATATTCTCGCAACGGGCGCGGGCGCGGCGGCAAACTCCATTTCTTTCAGGAAGCTCACGATGCGCTCCACTCCTGCCGCGGCTCCGGAAGCCGGCACGTCCTTACCGCCGAGCAGGTGCACCAAGCCGTCATACCTCCCTCCTCCCACAAGCGCGTTCCGCTGCACCACTTCTCCTCCTTCCCCTGTCGTCTTCATTGTCTGCTCTGAAAAAATCTCAAATACGGTTTTCGTGTAATAGTCCAGTCCGCGTACCAAATAAGGATCCAGATGATAAGGGAGATCGGTCTCGTCCAAAAACTCAAGGAGCGACTTGAAATGATTCTTGCATTCTTCGCATAGGTGGTCAATGAGTTGGGGCGCTTGTGAACGAACCCGCTGGCATTTCTCTTCTTTGCAGTCCAGCGTGCGAAGAGGGTTTTCGCGGATTCTTCTTCTGCAGTCGGCACATAGAGAATTCTGCCGGGGCCGCAGGTAGCCGGAAAGTAGCTTCTTATAATACGGCCGGCATTGATTGTCCCCGATGCTGTTCACCTCAATAATCAGATGCGAAAACTTGAGTTCCTTGAGAATGACGTAGAATATCTGGATAATTTGCGCATCCAACGCCGCGGACTGTTCTCCAAACACTTCAAAGTCCACCTGTCTAAACTGCCTAAATCTGCCGGCTTGCGGATGCTCATATCGGAACAAAGGCCCATAAGCGTAGAGCTTTACGGGCTGGGGCAATGCGATCATTCCATGCTGGATGTACGAACGCACGATTCCCGGCGTAAATTCCGGCCTGAGCGCGAGCATATCTCCTCCCCTCGTCTTCAACGTGTACATCTGTTTTTCCACGATATCGGTGGTTCCTCCTGTCCCCTTTTCAAAGAGGGCGGCGTCTTCCACCAAGGGAGTTTCAATTTTGCCGAATCCGTAAAACGCCGCAACATCATCCACCACGCGCCAAATCTTCTCATACAAAAACTGATCTTCTGGCAAGATGTCGTGCATCCCGGTGGGTGTTTGGAATTTTACTTTTTTGCTCATCCCGTACGAAATTTCGTTTGTTATCTTATTACATAACCCGTATAGAAATGCCTTGTACTTGGGAATTTCGTACGGGACTCATAATGACTCATAGTCAGGCGACCCAACTTTCGCAAAGGCGCTCCATGGAAACACGCGAAACAAAACGCGGCCTATGATTAAATCTTCCCTAAGCGTACCCCAGCTTCTTGAGTCAGAAGAAGAGCGGCGGTTGTCTCCCATCACAAAGTATTCTCCGTTTTCCAGGGTAATTTTTACGGACCCCGGAGTATCGGAAGACACATAACTGCTTTCATCCAGTTCTAAAACCTCTTCCCCCCGGAAAATAGTTACCTGTCCCTCCTGCACTTGAACGGTTTCGCCCGGAAGCCCGACGATTCGCTTAATGTATCTTTGGGAAGGATCGTTGGGAAATTTAAACACCACAACCTCTCCGCGCCCGGGATCGCGGAAGCGGTAAGAAATTTCGTCCACAATGAGATAATCCCAGTTGTGAAAGTTCGGTTCCATGGAAGCACCCCGCACCAAAAAGGGCTGGAACACGAACAGCCGCAGAGCCGCCACCAGCACAAACGCGATGAGAGCAATCTTCCCAACCTCCCAAAAAAAAGAAAAGGGTTTCGACATAACACTTGTGTATTATAGCAAACATGATTAAATGATTCAATGGCTCACTGGCTTGTCATAGGTTTGGGCAATCCAGGCGCGCAATACGAAGGCACGCGCCACAATGCCGGATTTATGACCGTGGACGCGCTAGCCACGCACCACGAACTTCCCGGATTTAAGATGGACAAAAAATCAAACGCCCTTGTTTCTGCTGGGCGCATAGGGGATGAAAAACTGATTCTCGCAAAACCCCAGACGTTTATGAACAATTCCGGGGAAACGGCGCAATCGCTTGCGCAATTCTATAAAATTCCCCCTGCAAACAATGTCGTCATCCATGACGACATTGATATTCCGCTTGGAGAAATAAGAGTTTCCAAGGGCAGCGGCTCTGCCGGACACAAGGGAGTGGAATCCATCATCCAGCGGCTCGGAACAAAGGACTTCGCGAGAATCCGCATTGGCATTCTGCCCGCCTCGCCCGGCTCGCAGGCGAGTCGAGGCGGGCCCGCAGAAGGCAAGCCCGAAGATGTAGAAAACTTCGTTTTAGAAAAATTTACAAAAGAAGAATCAAAGATAATGCAGAGAGTAATTGAAAAATCTTCTCAAGCTCTCCAGACGATTCTCCAAGGTGGCATTGAGAGAGCAATGGGCGAATGGAATTAAAAAGAGCAGGAAGAACTCGCAGGATCGCAAGCTCTCCCTGAAACATTCCCCTCCCTCTTTGGGGGTTAGGCCTACGCGAGGACTCTCCTCACGCAGGCATTGAACCGCGCAAGCACGAGCGCCTCGGGCTCGTCTCCAAAGATGACACTGTCGGCCCCTGCACCATCCAGGGCCAACAGCATCTCTCCTATATCTTTTGCCGACCACACGACATATACGATCGGCATTGTCGCGCTGACGTTCCTGATCGCTTGCGTCAGCGTCAGAGAAGAGACACCTTGCTCTATCACCACCGCTCGCCCGAGCTGATAGAGAGTGAAAAGAGCAAGCGTAGGAGAAACTCCTATTCCTATCAATAGATCTACTGCCTCCGCCTCCTTCCTGACTTCAATATTGTGACCTTCCTTCTGGAGGAAGGAAGGAATCCTTCCATCTTCCCCTTCCCCTATATAAAGTACTCTCACGGCCACACCTCCTTCTTTCATCCATACAAATCGTATGCAATTTGTCAAGAAGCACACCCTCTTTGAAAATATGCGGGCTTTGTTTTATAAAGTGCTTATGAATGCAAACCCAGTCATCGCCTAAAACAATTGACCAGCTCTTCGTCGCGGCGATCACCCCCTACTTTTTGGAAAAGGGAAATGTTTGGTTTGAGGAAAATTTGCAAAAAATTCTCATCGCACGAAAGACCCAGGCCTTTTTTCAGGACCATACGCTCTTTTTGGAGAAAGACCAGCAATACTCCATTTCTGAGCTCTTGCGAAAACTTGACGAGCTCGGATACGAGAAGGTTTTGGCGGTAGAGCAGATGGGCGAGTTTAGCCATCGGGGCGGTGTCGTTGAAGTGTTTCCTATCAATTCCCTGAACGCGAGGAGAATAGAGTTTGTCGGAAACCGCATTGAAAGCATTGAGGTGCTTCCCCTCACTTTTCAGGATGAGCAACAGGCAAAAAACCTGCTCAAAAAACGCTTGAAATCCCAGGAGCTTTTCTCGGATTTAAAAGGAATCAGAGAAGGCGATTATCTTGTCCATCTCGACCACGGAGTAGGAATGTTTGATGGGTTTACCGAAATACAATCCGCCAGCTGGCGGACGCGATACTATGTACTTTCCTATGCTACCGAAGATAAGCTTTTTGTTCCCGTTGGCCTTGAGCGTAAGCTCTCCCGGTATATTGGTTTTGAACAGCCGCGAATTTCGCGTCTCGGCTCTCCCTTCTGGCAAAAAACCAAGCGAAAAGCAAAAGAAGAAATTGAGAAACTCGCCAAAGACCTCCTTGCGCTCTATGCGCGCCGCGAGATTTCTTCGCGGCGGGCGTATGTCAGCCACGAGGAGATAGAACAACGGCTCCAAAGCACGTTTCCCTATCAGGAAACTCCGGATCAAATGCAGGCCCTCCACGACATCACCCAAGACCTCGCCAAAACAGAACCGATGGACCGCATCCTGTGCGGCGACGTTGGATTTGGGAAAACCGAGGTGGCGCTCCGCGCCATGGTGCACGCCGCGCATAACGAATACCAAGCGGCCCTTTTGGCGCCCACCACGATTCTCGCGCACCAGCATTATCAGAACTTTCAAGGCAGGATCAAAGATCTGCCTGTACGACTAGAAATGCTTTCTCGCCTGCAGTCAAAAAAAGAGCAAGGGCGGATTCTGAAGGGACTAAAGGAAGGGGCGGTTGATCTTGTGATCGGTACGCATCGTCTTCTTTCCCGAGATGTGGAATTCAAAAATCTGGGATTGCTTGTGATAGACGATGAGCAAAAATTCGGCGTGAGGCAAAAGGAAAAATTCAAAGAAATGCGCGTTTCGCTTGATGTACTCTCGCTTTCTGCCACCCCCATACCGCGAACCTTGTATATGGCCCTATCCTCCCTCAAAAAAATCAGCATGATTCAAACCCCGCCTGAAGGCCGCCTGCCTGTGAAAACAACCATTGCCAAAAGAAAGGATTCCATGATAAAGGATGCGCTAGAAAAAGAACTTGAGCGCAAAGGGCAGATCTATTATCTACACAACCGCATCGGGACAATTGAACAGACAAAAAACTTCATAGGAAAACTTGTGCCCAAAGCAAGCGTCGCCATTGCGCACGGAAGATTGCGAGAGCGGCAGCTCATCGGAGTGATGGACGATTTTCGCGCAAAGAAATTTGACGTATTACTCGCCACGACAATTATTGAAAACGGGCTGGATCTGCCGAATGTCGGCACTATTATCGTGGAGGACGCGACAAAGCTCGGATTATCTCAAGCGTATCAGATTAAGGGGCGGGTTGGGCGTTCAAATATCCAGTCGCACGCATATTTCCTCTATGGCGGCCGCCTGGGAGAGAAAGCAAAACTCCGCCTGCGCGCGCTCAAGGAAGCAGAAGAGCTGGGGTCTGGTTGGCGAATCGCGCTCCGCGACCTGGAAATACGCGGAGCGGGAAACATTTTAGGCAAAGAGCAGGCGGGAACCGTCAACTCCGTCGGATTAAATCTCTATTGTCAAATATTGTCTGAAGCTGTAGAAAAATTAAAAACGGTGGTACAGTAATGAATATGCCAAAATTAGTTCTCGTGGAAAGCCCAACGAAAGCTCGCACCTTATCCCAGTTTCTCGGGAAAGATTACCGCGTCATGGCAAGCATGGGGCATATTCGCGATTTGCCCAAAAGTAAATTGGGCGTGGACGTGGAGCGCAATTTCGAACCCACGTACATCATCCCGGCCAAAGCCAGGAAAACGCTTGCGGCTCTCAAGAAGGAAGCTGGGGAGGCTAGCCAAACTATTCTCGCCACGGACGAAGACAGAGAGGGAGAAGCCATCGCCTGGCATTTGGCGCACGCGCTCTCGCTGAAGGATCCCGAACGAATTGCATTCCACGAAATTACCAAGCACGCGATTGAAGAGGCGCTGAAGGCTCCGCGCAAAATAGACATAAATCTGGTAGATGCACAGCAGGCGCGGCGCATTTTGGATCGACTCGTAGGATACAAGCTCTCCCCTTTTCTTTGGAAAAAGGTGGCGCGCAAATTGTCTGCAGGACGAGTGCAGTCGGTTGCGGTGCGCTTGGTCGCGGATAGGGAGCGAGAGATTGAGGCATTCAAAGCGCAGGAATACTGGACAATTGTCGCCACGCTCCAAAAGCTCAATCAACCAACTGACGGACAAAGCGTATTTCAAGCTACACTCGCCCAGAAAGACGGAAGACCGACTGGGAAGCTTGATATCAAAAACAAAGAAGAGGCCGATACGATTTTGAAGGAATTAGGGGGGGCGGAGTATCGGGTCCTCCATATTGAAAGGAAAGAAATTTCGCGCAATCCCCTGCCGCCATTCACCACCTCAACCCTTCAGCAAACCGCAGCCCAGCGCCTCAGGTTTCCAGCAAAGCTCACCATGCAGATAGCCCAGCAGCTCTACGAAACGGGGCTTATCACGTATCACCGCACCGACTCTGTAAATCTTGCGGAAAGTTCGCTGGCTGCGGCAAAAAACTTTATTGAAAAAACATACGGACTAAAGTACGGAGCCGGCGCGTTCCGCCGATTTAAAACCAAATCAAAGGGCGCCCAAGAGGCGCACGAAGCAATTAGGCCCACCAATCCCAACAACGCGCCGGCAAACCTAAAACTCACTCCTCCGCAAGCAAAGTTGTATGATTTAATCTGGCGGAGATTTCTTGCCTGCCAAATGTCGCAGGCCATATTCGACGCAACAAGTGTTGATGTGCAGGCACATCAATACATCTTCCGCGCAACAGGGCAAGTGCTAACATTTGACGGATTTCTTAAGGTTTACTCGATGAAATTTGAGGAAACGGATCTTCCTGTGCTCAAAAAAGGCGAGATTCTTGATTTAAAAAAACTGGTGCCGTCCCAGCATTTTACCCAGCCGCCTCCACGGTATAACGAAGCAAGCTTGATTAAGGCGCTTGAGAGCTTCGGCATTGGCCGGCCTTCCACATACGCTCCTATTCTCTCAACCATTCAGGAGCGTAATTACGTGGAAAAGGACGAACAGCGAAGATTGCGCCCTACTGATGTTGGCAACGCGGTAAACGATCTTCTCGTAGAGCATTTCCCCGAGATCGTTGACGTTGGTTTCACGGCAGGAATGGAAGAGGACTTGGACAAGATCGCAGAAGGAAAAAGGGAATGGGTTCCGGTGTTAAAAGAATTCTACACACCCTTTGCCCAAAACCTTGCAAAGAAAGAAAAAGAGGTTTCCAAACAAAAGATAGCGGCGGAAAAAACCGACAAAAAGTGCCCCGAATGCGGAAAACCCCTTTTGATTCGTCTGGGAAGATACGGCAAGTTTTACGCGTGCTCCGGTTTCCCGAAATGCAAATACACGGCCTCGCTTGAAGAAAACAATATCAATATTCCCTGCCCCAAATGTCGGCAAGGTCAGCTCACCGCAAAGCATACAAAACGAAGAAAGATTTTTTACGGATGCGGTCGCTATCCTGAATGCGATTTTGCCTTGTGGGACAAACCTGTGTCTGGCCGAGAGGCGGGCAAGGGTAAACTCTGCGAACAATGCGGTTCTCTTTTGATTGAGAAACGAAAAAAGGAGCAGTGCTCAAATCCCGATTGCTCCACCAACAAGAAATAGTATTTTCCTTTACAAAAAGGTAAATCCCGATATAATGGAAGCGTCTTTGGGTTGCCCGGGTGGCGGAATAGGCAGACGCGATGGACTCAAAATCCATTGAGGACAACCTCATGAGAGTTCGATTCTCTCCCCGGGCACCAGTAAGGAAAAGTCAAATTTCGTTGGTTCGCCTCGCTTCGCTCGGCGACTAAATCGTAGGGAATTTTGGGCGAAAAAATCAATTGGCGGTTTTGTAAAATGTGGTTCGAGCCGATATTTTTAAGAAATGTTGTCATCTCTTTTTTGTTTTCGGTTTCTACTAATTTTGCGGCTTGATTAAGAGATAAAACGAACTCACGAGCCGGTTCGAGCCAAGACAACCCTTTTTGCTCAAAGTCGCTAATTTTTTCATTTAACGATACTTTTTCAGAAAGCAAGCTTTGCTTTTTGGCGGCGTATTCTTCTATGGATAAAGCGTCGTTCAAAAACACATCAAGCAGTTTCGTTAATTTTGTTTCCACTTGGTTTAATTGCGTTTTCAAGTTTTCCACTTCTAATTGTGTCTGTAATTTTGCTTGCTCTTGTTCACTATTCAGCGCCGCCAAAATTTTTCCGGTGTCTTGGCTCGACAAAGAAATTTTTGAAGGAAGGTTTTAATCTGTTCGTTTAAAAGTTCCTCTCTTAAATAATGTTTTTCTTGGCACAAACCTTTTTTCTTGGTGCAACGATAATAATTATGTCCTTTTTGAATTTCGGCGGTGATACTCGCTCCACAAGAGTAACATTTTAGCAAGCCAAGAAAAGCAAAGTTATGTTTTCTAACTTCTTGCACTTTTCCTCGTTTGCTCATCACTTCTCGGCATTTATCAAAAAGTTTCTTTGAAATTAACGGCTCGTGTTGTCCCTCAAAAATTTCCCCATGATATTTCATCAGGCCAATGTAGAAAATATTTTGTAGAATTTTTTGGATATTGCCGATTGCAATTTCTTTTCCGAGATTTCCACGCAAACTTTTTTCTTTACACCAATTTGCGAGAGATTTTAGAGTGTATTCGCCAGTGGCGTAAAGTTCAAAAAGTTTTTTAACTTTCAGAAATTTGCTTTTATCAATATCAATCATTCTAGTTTTAGGATTATTCAAATATCCCACTGGCGCCCAACCGGGCCAAACGCCATTTCTGATTTTTTGTCGCAAACCTCTTTTTACATTCTCTCGCAAATTGTCTACAAAATATTTTGATTGGCCAAAAGCGATATTGAGCATGAATAATCCTTGCGGTGTCGGTTCAAACCAAAAAGTGGGAAATTTGAGGGATTTGATTAAACCCCGATCGACAAAATGAATTATCTTGCCACCGTCCACAGAATTACGAGCTAATCTATCAGGGTGCCATGAAATTATTCCGTCTGCCTTTCCTTTTTCTATCAATGACAACATTTCTGCGAATTTCATTCGCCCAGGTTCTTTGGCAGTTTTTGCCTCTTGAAAAGAGGTGACAATTTCAAGTTTTTCTTTGGCGGCAAATTCTTTTAGCTCAACAAATTGTGCTTCAATACTTAATATCTGTCTGTCGTCTTCTTCGGTGCTTTTGCGTGCGTAAATAATGTATTTCATATTTTTTCCTTTAGTTAATAATAAATAATTATGACAAAATTTTCTTTTACTAATTCAAAACCGCCAATTGATTTTTTCGCCCAAAATTCCCTACGATTTGGTCGCCGAGCGAAGCGAGGCGAACCAACGAAATTTGACTTTTCCTTACTGGTGCTCTATTCTTAAAATAGTCCGCACGCATTTCGCCGCCGAAGGTGGCGACGAGAAGCCCCCCAAAAATTAAGCGGCTTCGCCGCGATTTTTAAAAACTGCCAAAGAACCTGATAAAAATATCGGCTCGAACCACATTTTGTAAAAGAAAATTTTTGCATACTATATTGTTGCAGAAATTCTTAGAAATTTCTGTTTTTTGTTATTGGGATGGACAATTTATAGCTTTTATGTTAAGGTAGGCTGTTGTCGAAAAGTAGTAGATAACGCAGCTCATTCAAAACTAGAAAGAGAGAAGGCATGCCATGAGTCAGATTGATATAGTCGTTCCAGATGGTTCCATGCAAGAGGTCATTGTCGGCCTTTTTGCCAAAGCGGGGTTGCCGGTGGTGATAGAAAAAAGGCGGACAAAGGAAGGCAAAGTCGGAGTTGATTGGATTAAGCGCGTTGCCTTTCAGAGACCGCAGGAAATCCCGAATTACCTCAAGAATGGTCATTTCGATGTCGCCATTGTGGGCGAGGACTGGATTGCTAACTGGGGTTATGAATTCCCCGTTTTGCTCAAACTTCCGATTGGTCGCAGTGGCAACAAACCCGTTAAGATCGTCTTGGCGGTGAATCAAGCCAGTGATTTTCGGCGGGTAGAAGAACTGCCCCAAAATTGCGAAGTTGCCACCGAGTATGTCCAGTTGGTCCAAAGATTCTTCATTGATCTAGGAAGAAATGACATCAAAGTTGTTCCGTCCTTTGGCAACACCGAACACAAGATCGGATTTGGGGCAACGGCAATCGTTGATGTGACAGAGAGCGGCGATTCTCTGGAAGAAAACCAACTCGAGATCATTTGCGAAATAATGGAGTCCAACACCGTTGTTGTAGCGAACCCCGAATCGTTCGCCGATGAATCTAAACGGCCATACATCGATTGTTTTATCCGGCTTATCAACGGTGCATTTCAAGCTTCGAAACGTGTAATGCTCGTAGCTAATGTGCCCGAGAATGTTCTGGACGAGGCGAGCCGCATCATCGGAGGACTTAAGGGGCCTTCCTGCTCGCCACTTGTTGGCGTGAAAGGGTGGTTCGCTCTCCAATCTGTTGTGGCTCGAGAAGACGAGCAAAAGGTAATCTTCGAACTTTTGCAGATTGGAGTCACCGACATCCTCGTCAATCGAGATATTCCGCTAATAATGTCGTAGGCAAACCAAGTGTTTGCACAATAGTGGGCAAGAGAATTTTATTCTTGCCCACTGTTCTTTTTGTAAAAGTGCTAAAGAATTTGCCGCCAAAGCAGTAAATTTTTCAAGCTCATTTTTCTTGAAAAATTTACTGCAATGAGTTATGATTAACTCATAGAAAAATTTGAAATTGTCAAAGAACGCGGCGAGCCCCGCGGGCGAGCCGCAAATTACGGGGGCTTGTTTTCGCCGCCGCAGGCGGCGAAATGCGTTCGAACTATTTTCAATATAGAGCACCACAATCAAACTACGATAATATACGATTATGCATTATCTCATTCTTTATTTCTTGGCAGGTATTCTTCAGGATTTTCTACTCACTCTCAACTGGCGTTTTATTGCAAAAGAAAAAGCTATTCCTGCTGCCATTTTTTCAGTTATCGTGACGATTGTTTCAATGCTGGTGCTTTACAACATTATTACTCAACTTGATAAAGAAAGGGGCATCATCGCAATTGTAATTTACGCACTAGGCATAGGGACAGGCACAATTTTGGGAATGAAAACAAAAATCAGCTCAAAGGATAAAAATTAGGTGGAGCAGATTCCCAGAGTTTCAAATTTTGGACTATTTGGCTCCAATTCAATCTAACCAAGGGCACCAGTAAGGAATTTCCTCCTCTCTACAATCTGTGATAGGATGGCCAAATGCGGAAGATCCAAAACTTTGAACAACTCTCCTCCAGCGAAACGAGAAAAACGGCTCTTGAAATTGCGGAGGCAGGTCTGTGGGCTATTGATACTCCTACAATAGTTCGAAAAGGCATACGCATAGAGAACTCCACTCTTTTTATACAAAACCGGGCATTCTCCTTGAAAGATGTACGGAATGTATATGTCGTCGGAATTGGAAAATGCGCTTTAGCCGCCTGCTCCGCGCTGGAAGAAGTTCTCGGAGACCGCATTGCGGGCGGCATAGTGCTCGATATTAAAGAAGGGGCGCTTGAACGCTTGCGTCTTCTGGTGGGAGATCATCCCTTTCCCACGGAGCGCAACGCAAAGGCAACGGCAGAAATTATTACATTGCTAAAGGTGCTGGAACAGGACGATCTTGTCTTATTTGTCGTTTCAGGAGGAGGTTCCACGCTTCTTTGCCAGCCAGAGTCGCTTTCCTGCCAAGATGAAGCGGCAATCGTAAGCTCTTTGTTTCGCGCGGGAGCCACCATTCAGGAACTCAATATCGTGCGCAAGCATTTATCGCTCGCGAGAGGAGGGTATCTCGCAATGCACGCGTATCCCGCGCGCTCAATTTCGCTGATTTTCTCCGATGTGCCGGGAGACAACATGGAGTTTATCGCCTCGGGCCCCACCATCAAAGATACGACAAAAAAAGAAGACGCGGAGCAAATTCTCAAAAAATACTCTGTTTTAGAAACATGCGTAATCCCGAAGATTACACTGCTTGAAACCCCCAAGGAAGGGAAATATTTCAAAAACGTTACGAATATCTTGTTTGTGTCCAACGGCGTGGCGCTTGAAGCAATGGCAGAAAAAGCAAAGGAGCTCGGCTTCCATGCCAAAATACGCACATCCGTGTTGACGGGAGAAGCAAGGGATGTGGCAAAAACCATTGTTGAGGATCTCCAAAAAGCCGCGCCCCGCACGGTTTTGCTGTACGGCGGAGAAACGACGGTTACGATAAAACATCCGGGAAAAGGAGGGAGGAATTTGGAGCTGGGGCTTTCTTCGCTCCGTTTCCTGCAGGAAGGACACGTCCTTTTGCCCCTTGCCTCAGACGGGAGAGACAACACTGACTTTGCAGGAGCAATATGTGATATGATAACAAAGAAGAAGGCGCTCGATGAGAACCTCTCCCTTGAAGAATATCTTGAAAATAATCGGTCTTATGATTTTTTTGAACGCGTGCAGGAGTATCTTCTTTGCGGAAATACGGGATCGAACGTTTCAGACCTAATCATTGCTATTCGCGAATAACACAATGAGACGCAGCGACAAACCCTTCATCTTATGGTTTGAAGATATCGCCATTGAGAATGTCCCTCAGGTGGGGGGCAAAAACGCAGCTTTGGGAGAAATGTACGCCCAGCTTACCCCCCTCGGGATTAATATTCCGAACGGATTTGCGATAAGCGCAGACGCCTATCGGCATTTTCTCGACGGAACGCAACTTGAAGCGAAAATACGAAAAATTCTTAGCACGCTTAACACTCACAATCTCAAAAATCTCCAACAGCACGGAAGACAAATCCGACAGCTTATTTTGCAAGAGGAATTGCCAGCTGACCTCAGGGAAGAAATTGAAGAAGCGTATACGCAGCTCGGCAAGCTCTATGGTTTAAATCCCGATGTTGCAGTGCGCTCTTCTGCCACCGCCGAAGATCTTCCCGGGGCTTCTTTTGCCGGACAGCAAGAGACCTACCTTAACGTTGTGGGGCAAAAAGAACTCCTGAAAGCTGTGAAAAAAGCAATTGCGTCTCTTTTTACTGACCGCGCGATTTCCTATCGCCAAGATAAAGGATTCTCTCACCTTGACGTTGCTTTGTCGGTGGGAGTTCAGAAGATGGTGCGGTCCGATTTGGCGTCCAGCGGAGTCATCTTTTCCATTGATACAGAGACCGGCTTTGATAAAGTGGTCGTGATCAACGCTTCCTACGGTCTGGGAGAAATGATTGTACAGGGCAAGGTTACGCCTGATGAATTTACCGTTTTCAAACCTACTCTTGCAAAAGGATATGCGGCGATTATCGGGCAGAATCTTGGCAAAAAGGTGCGAAAAATGATTTATGCGAAAAAAGGCATCAAACAAGTGGGGGTTCTGAAAAAAGATCAGCAAAAGTTCTGCCTATCTCAAGAAGAGATTCTCGCGCTAGCAAACTGGACCTTGAAAATAGAAAATCATTTCTCCAAAAAACATGGGCGGTACCAGCCCATGGACATTGAGTGGGCAAAAGACGGAAAAACAAACAAATTATTCATTGTGCAGGCGCGTCCGGAAACCGTCCATTCAACAGAAAATAAAAACGTCTACAAGGAATACCGAATGAAGGAGAAAGGAATAGTGCTTGCATCAGGAGCAGCGGTCGGCACAAAAATCGCGCAGGGCAAAGCGCGGGTCATAAAGAATGTAAAGGATATCGGAGAATTCCAAAAGGGGGAAATCTTGGTTACAGAGATTACAGACCCCGATTGGGAGCCGATTATGAAGATAGCTGCAGCTATTGTCACCGATAAAGGCGGGCGCACGAGCCACGCCGCCATTGTTTCCCGGGAACTCGGAATTCCTTCAATTGTGGGAACGGACAACGCCACGCGCGTACTGAAAACGGGAAGAATGATCACTATAGATTCTTCCTCCGGGGTGCACGGATACGTATACGACGGAGCCATCTCCTTTGAGGTGGTCGAACATCGCCTGGACAAAATTCCCGAAACGCGCACGAGCGTAATGGTCAACATCGGCTCGCCGGAAGAAGCATTCAAAAATTCGTATTTGCCGGTCAAAGGCGTTGGCTTGGGGCGACTTGAATTTATCATTGCCTCCTATATCAAAATTCATCCGAATGCGCTTTTGGAATATTCAAAACTGAAGCGCGAGGCGGTCCGCGATCTTGCGGCAAAAAGAATTGTCAGGCGCATTGATGAGCTGACTGCGGGGTATGCAGACAAGGCACAATACTACGTTGACGAACTTGCGGAGGGCATTGCGAAAATCGCGGCTGCGTTTTGGCCCCACGAGGTCATTATTCGCTTTTCGGATTTCAAAACGAACGAATACCGGGCGCTCATAGGCGGACAGAGATACGAGCCGAATGAAGAAAACCCCATGCTTGGCTGGAGAGGAGCTTCGCGATACTACGATAGGAGATTCAAAAGCGCATTCGGCTTGGAATGCGCGGCACTCAAGAAGGTGCGGGAGCGCATGGGCCTCAGCAACGCAGTTCCCATGATCCCCTTCTGCCGGACTCCGGAGGAAGGAAAACAAGTTATTTCCGTTATGAAAGAAAATGGATTGGACAAAACGGCAGACCCTACTTTGAAGATTTATGTGATGTGTGAAATCCCCTCCAATATCCTGAGAGCGGATGAATTTCTGGAAATTTTTGACGGAATGTCCATCGGGTCTAATGATCTGACCCAACTGGTGCTCGGACTCGATAGGGACTCGAGCAGCATCGGACACATTGGAAACGAAAATGATCCCGCCCTGCGATCTATGCTGGAAACCGTAATCGCAAAGTGCATTACGCAGAAAAAGTACATTGGCATCTGTGGCCAAGCACCTTCCGATTACCCCGAATTTACGGATTTTCTCGTTGAAAAAGGTATTGAAAGCATCTCGCTGAATCCAGACGTCATCATGCAAACTATTTCAAGCATTGCGGCAACAGAGCGGCGAATAAAGAACCCCCAAGTATAACTTTCATATTTTATGAAAATAGCTTTTTTCGAACTTGAGGGATGGGAAGAGCTGATTATCAAACAAGAGCTCGGTCCTCACGAATTCTATTTCAGCAGCGAAGAACTTACAGAATTAAAACTGCCCGCGGAGCGGAATTTTGACGTGATTTCTGTATTTATGGACTCTCGCATCACGAAAAAAACGCTCGAGCAATTTCCAAACCTCAAGGGCATCGCAACCCGTTCCACGGGATACGACCATATTGATCTTGCAGCAGCCCGACAAAGAGGCGTCACGGTGAGTTCCGTACCCGGGTACGGAAGCAATACGGTGGCAGAATTCGCGTTCGGACTCATTTTGAACCTTACGAGAAAAATTTATCAGGCGATTGATCAAATAAAAGAAACTAAATCCTTTTCGCTCACGGGCTTACGCGGTATTGAGCTGAAGGGAAAGACACTCGGCATCGTTGGGACAGGGCGAATCGGCAGAGAAATGGTGGGTATTGCAGAGGGTTTTGAGATGAATGTGATTGCCTCAGATCCCAGCCCCGACGACGCCCTCGCAAAAGAAAAAGGATTTCGCTATGTGTCCCTTGAGGATTTGCTTTCGCAAGCAGATATTATTTCTCTCCACTGCCCCTACACAAAGGCAACTCACCATTTGATAAATCAAAAGAACATCGCCCTCGTAAAAAGGGGGGCGTATCTCGTCAATACCGCACGAGGAGGGATTATAGAGACCCAAGCGATTATTGAGGGTCTCCAGGAAGGCATTCTTGCAGGAGCGGCACTTGATGTGTTGGAAGAAGAAGGAGAAATTAAAGACGAGCTTGAATTCTTGTCGCGCGGGCAAGCGCAGGCGGATCGGCTTATGGTCATGCTTCAGAATCACGCTTTAATGAAAATGCCCAATGTATTGGTTACTCCGCACAACGCGTTTAATTCGCAAGAGGCGCTCGAAAGGATTTTGCGCACCACCATTGAAAATATCCGGGGATTCTTGAAGGGAAAACCTCTCAACGTAGTAAAGTAATCCTTGCATGAAAATCCACGATATTAAAGTTCGGAAAATCCTTGACTCGCGGGGAAACGCAACCATTGAAGTTGAACTTGCGACCTCCATCTTCCCCCTGTTCCGCGCGCAGATTCCCTCGGGAGCAAGCACGGGCAGCCGGGAGGCAAAAGTATTCAATTTTTCTGAGGCGCATGCCGCGGTGCAATGGATACGCGCCCAAATGAAGGGGAAGAGTTTTTCTTCTCTGGTTGCCCTTGACGAATTTCTTCTGCGCTTGGACGGAAGCACAAACAAAAACAAAATCGGAGGAAATGTGGCTCTTGGAATTTCCATGGCAGGAGCAAAAGCGTTAGCATACGCAAAAAAAATTGAAGTGTGGGAGCTTCTGCGCGAAGAATTCTTCCCTGAAAAATTTGTCCCCAAAACACCCTTTCTTTTCGCAAATCTCATCAACGGAGGGGCGCATGCTACGGGCAATCTCGACATCCAAGAATACATGGTGGTTGTAAAGCCGCAAAAGGGTATCGAAGAAGCCGTGGAGAGCATTGTGCGTTTTTATCGACAGCTTGGAAAGCGCCTTGGGGAACGATTTCAAAAACTGCTGCTTCCCATAGGAGATGAAGGAGGATACGCGGCTCCTTTCACCGCCAATGAAGAGCCGCTGGAAATTCTGCAAAAACAAATCGTCGAAGATCGCTTTGAAAATTTGGGAATCGCGATTGACGCTGCCGCTTCCTATTTCTGGCGCGGAGGGGAATATGAATTCGGAGGGCAGGCGCTTGACTCTGCTGCCCTGCAAAAAACGTATTTGAGATTTTTACAACGCATACCCTCGCTTTTTTCCATTGAAGATCCTTTTGCGGAACACGATAGAGAATCCTTCCAGAAATTCGCTACTCAAGCGAAAAATGTCTGGATTGTAGGAGACGATCTTACCACGACGCGCCCGGATCTTATCCAGCAATACGCAGACGCGCGTTGTATAAACGCCGTCATCATCAAACCCAATCAGGTGGGGACCATTACGGAAACCTGCCGCGCGATCAAAACGGCACGGGAGCGAAATCTCAAAATCATCGTTTCGCACCGATCGGGGGAAACGGACGATCATTTTATCGTGCATGTGGCAAAGGCGAGCAATGCAGACGGAGTTAAGTTCGGTGCTCCCGTCAACGAACGCGCGGGGAAGTATAACGAACTTCTCAGAATATACGAGGACTAACTCAAGAGATGCGGTTTGTCCGCGACGCCTTCTCTCTCACGGGGACGGTAAAGTACACAGTTGTGCCCTTGCCTTCTTCTGACTCAAACCAGATTCTGCCGCCGTGCTTTTCAATAATGTTTTTCGCGATAAAAAGTCCGAGGCCGCTTCCGTCGGTTTGCATTTTCACGGCGTTATCTGCGCGGAAAAACTTGGTGAACACGCGATCCAGCCATTTCTTGGGTATCCCAATTCCCGTATCTTTCACCAGTACAAGGATTTCATCATCGTGAAAGGTAAGCTCAATGTCCACGCGACCGCCTTCCTTTGTGTATCGCACCGCGTTGTCAACGATATTTGATACTGCCAAACGAAACTTTTGCGCGTCAAGAGCAACTTGGGGAAGCTCCTGGGCCGGCTTATGGAACGAAAGTCGAATGCCCTTTTTGTCGGCAACCGCTTTTGTCTCTTTCGCCACATCCTCAATAATCCCCGAGATCGCGCCCTTCTTAAAAGCGTATTCAAATTTGCCCTCCTCAATGCGCACGACATCCAAAAGATCGTTTACCAAAGTAATCATCCGCTCATTTACCATGTACCCTTTCTCCAAAAGCTCTTTCTGCGGCTTTTTGAGGGGCCCTACGTCTCCGTCCAATATCATGCGCAATACCCATTTTGAGGCAGACAGCGGAGTACGAAGCTGATGGGCGGTAATGGCAAGAAATTCCGATTTCATTCGGGAAACCTGTTCATTCCGCTCCTTTCCTTCCAGCAGCCGTTCTGCCATCTGGTTAAACCCTCGCGCCAACTCCTCAATCTCATCATGCGTATGTACGGTAACCCGTTGGCCAAAGTCGCCTTTTCCTATCCGCATCGCTAACCGCTGGATTACCTCAATAGGCATGACAATGCGTCGTGATATGAATAAGGCGCCCCCTACCGCCAGCACTCCTGCCAGCACAAGGGCAACAAACGAAAACCAAACCACTTCTCTCGCGCGACGAAACGCGAGAGAAGCATTCTCTTCGGCAATGACATACCATAAAGTTTCTGTAGGATCGTCCAATTGCACGACGATAGGGGCCCAAAACCCCAGCATATCTTCCCCGAGCTCATTCTGGTATACAGTCGCGGACGTTTCTGCGGGAGCAAGCTTGAGGGCTGCCACAATGGGAAGGAAAGAAAGGTCGCGCCGGGCCAGCACCGTGGAAATATCTGGATGCGCCACCACAATTCCGTCTGCGTTGACAATATACGCCCTTCCCCCTTCCTGAGCAATCGTCGTCTCGCTCACCACCTGCTGCATAATCCTTGCGTCTACCTCCGCGAGCGCTACGCCCTGAAGTTCGTTGCGCCGATTGTAAATTCCGTCCCCAATGAGAAACAACGGCCTTCCCTGATCAAAGTACACGTCACTCAGATATGCCTTGCGCTGCCGCGCCGCTTGAAATACTTCGCTGGCAGAAAGATCGCGCAGATCGTCTTCCCGTATGACGCGGTATCGATGTTTTCTTGCTATTTCCTGCCCATCCGCGTTTATAAGGGAGAGGTCAACAAATGAATCGTTCTTGAACAAGAGCTGCTCCATAACAATGCTGCGCACTACTCCATCCTGCATAAGTTCGGGCTGAAGAAGCACAACTTCCTGCGCGCGAAGGAATTGTATGGCGAGAAAATTTGCAATCTCTTGGGCTGTGCTCTTTGCTATCCGGGCCTGTCTTTCAACGGCAGCATGCCTCTGCGTGTCATAAAATCGCAAAATAGAGGAAGACATCGCTGCCCCGAGAGGAAGTATCGCAAACGTCAACCCAAACAGTATCAGTTTGGTCCTCAACCGCAGTTGCATTACATGTGTGATTGGGAAGAATTATTCAATGATCCGATCTGCCAGCTCAAGAATTTCCGGCGGAATGGTAACTCCAATTGCTTCAGCCGTTTTGAGATTAATCACGAGAATATACCGGTCGGGAAGTTCCAGGGGAATGTCAGACGGATGCGCTCCCTCGCGCAATATTTTATCCGCGAAAACGGCGGCTTGCTCCCCTTTCTCAACGAAATCTGCCCCATAAACGAAAAGCCCCACTAATTCTCCTGTTTCGTCATTATGTTCTACGGCTGGAAGCATGAACGGAATTTTGAGCCGCAGAGCCAGCTGATGCTCAAGCGCTTGCTGATTAGTGAAGAAATGGCCCGGAATATGCAGCCATGCATCCACTTCTCCCTCCTCAATACTGTCGAAGACACGAATCACTTCCTCTTTATGACTTGGGCCCGGAGGAACATCGGTCGTGTATTCCACTATCTCAATACCCATCTTTTCTGCCTGTTCTAAAAGGGCTTTATAGTAACTAACGGACGGCTCGTCCGGCAGCATAAAGCCCTGCGCCCCCACTCCAATTTTTTTGATTCCCGGAACCGTCGCGGTGAACAATTCAAGAGCTCTTTCCACAACATCGTTGCGTCTCTCAGACACCCCTGTCAGGTTGGCGCCGGGAGAAGCCCACGTTTCCGCGAAACCAAATTCAATCGGATTGGTAACGTCGCCAAATACGATGGGGACCGGTTTGCCGAGCGCTTGGGTCGCTTCCTGTGCCGCCTTCGTGTCGCTCCATTCGGCAGTAAAGATAAGATCTATGCCCTCTGCCAAATCGGACTCGTATATACTCCTGACCACTCCGAGCGTTTCCGGGCCCGGCGCAAGAAACCCGTGCCGCTTATAAACAATATCAATGCCTTCTTTGTAGCCAAGCTCTTCCATTTTCTTCACAAACCCCTCGGTCAATGGCCTCCCCGGCGGAGAATCCCACATCGGGAGAACCACGCGAAAGGGCTGTGGCTGTTCTTGGAGCTGGGAAGTTCTTCCCAAAAACCACCACGCTCCTAAAAAGAAAATAAAAAGAAACGCCAGAACGACACTGACGATATATACAAATTTGCTGGACGAAGGTTTTTGCGTTGGTTGCATTACCTGTTCTGTTTGTTCCATATTGTAAAGAATCGGATTAGTTTATGAATACTTTTTGACCTTGATTGTTATTGTTCTATTATAACACAGGTAATCGCGCTCCCAAAACAATGGGGGCCGGATAGACACCCGGCCCCTTCTTTTCTTGTCTTGCTATGACTTGCTGCCAACAATGACCCCGTTGGCAGCAGGGGACTCCAGGGGGATCCGCCGAATCTCCCGGAATCCCGCGTCCTTAAGCCGCTGCTCGTACTCTCCCCAGGTATAGTTGAATCCCGTATTTTCGATAACCATGTTCATTGCCATCTGGGCTGCCGGCAATGGCCCGGTTTCCTCGTCGTCCATCATCAGCTCGCTGATGATGACGATGCCGCCCGAGGGCAACGCGTCAAAACATGCTTGAAGAATCGCGAGATTCTCCTTGGGGGGCCAGTCGTGAAGAATCATTGACAGCAGATGGACATCAAATCCCGCCGGCAATTCTTCTTTGAAAAAGTCGCCGCCAATGGTTTTAAGACGCCCGGATAACCCAGCCCCTGCTATTTTCTCTTGCGCGACTTCCAAGGTCGAAGGAAGGTCAAAAACTGCCCCCCGAAGATGAGGGTGGTGCTCCAGCACCGCGATGGCGTACGCGCCCGATCCTCCGCCAACATCCAGCAGGCGACCATACGAGGAAAAATCAAGCGCCTCAGCCAGAGCCCTCCCGGAATGGATGCTCAAAGAGTGCATTCCTTCCAGGAACGTCCGCAACTCCCCGGACTGGGAGTATATGGACTCAAAGTGCCCGGATCCCTCTTTCCATGTCCGCGGGCGGTTTGTTCTGAGCGCCTCGGTCAATCCCATCCAAGCGGGGAACAACCGATCTCTTGCCATGATCGCCCACCCGCCAAAATAGTCGGGTTTGCCCCGCACGAGAAACTTTTCTGAAAGAGGCGAGTTGTAGTAACGGCCGTCCTCCCGCCTCTCGAGCAGGCCAAGAGCCGCGCAAAAGATGAGCAGCGCCCTGGCCGGCCGTTCTTCTATTCTTAGCAAGTCGGCGGCTTCCGGAACATTCACGCCCTTTCCGCCCGAAAGCTTTGTAAACAACACAAAGTCCAGGGCGGCCCCGAGTGCTTGGATTTTTGTGAACCCAAGCGTCAGGTCCATAAGCTGAGCAGCAGTTAGTTCCCTTTCTGCCATCTTGTCCTCCTTTGCAAAAGCTCTCACCGCCTTCTCTTCAAGGATTTCGTCCATTCCTCCAAATGTTTTGCCGCCACGTCGCGGCCTCCCAAGCCAAACGCGAGAGCAACAGCCACGGCAACCGCGCCCAAGGTGAGCCCGAATGCGATGCTCACAATCTCGTCAGCCAAACCCATCTGGCGCAAAGCCATGGCTCCTGCGAACGCAAGAATGGCGACTCTCGCTGACAAAGCCAAAAAGTGCGCCTGTCTGCCTCTTCCGTGCGCCAGCGCTTTTGAAGCCACGCCCGCAAGATACAGCCCAATCGCGAAAATCACGAGGCCCAAGATGATATGACCGGAAAACACAATGAATTCCGCGGTGAGGGCCGCAACAACTTCAAAGCCCAACAGCCGCATCGCCTCAATAAAGGAAAACAGCAATATGGCCACCAGCACGAGGTATCCAACGATTTCGGACGGCTTTCGCGATCCTCGCATTTCCTTCCCTAAGCCCAGCAAAGTTAACACCTTATCAAATCCTATGGCAGCAAGCAAATTGCTTACGAGTCCGCTCACCACGCGGCCTGCGATATAAGCAAACAGCATCACAATTCCTGCGGCAAAGATGGAAGGAATGGCCGCAAGTATGATTGCCAGCATGTTGCTCGCGGGATTCGTAACTGCGTCCAGCCCGAGCGCGTTCAAGCTCGCTATAAGCACGGGAATAAGCACGAGCACGTACGCCACCACTCCGAGCATTGAAGAAAGCGTTTGAGTTCCCAAAATCTGCATAATCCCGACACGCTCTGAAAGACGATCGGCGCCCAAGGCCGCAAGCAGATTCGTCACGATTCTCTGCACGATGCGGGCCGCAAACCACCCCACGAACACCAAAAGCCCCGCTGCCAGAAGATTCGGCAGAAATGTAAGGACTTTGTTGCTCATTCCCTGCACCGGCTCCAAGAGCCCGTGAAGCGCCAAAGCATCCAAGAGTGCCGGCAAAAACAAGAGAAACACAAGCCAGTACACGGCCTCAGAAAGGGTGCGCGAAAGAGGCGCCGCCTTTTCATGCCGCAGCCCCGCTCGCACCTCAAGCTCTCTGTCTATCTTTGCCAAACCCAGCACGCGCCGGGCGATAAGCCGCGAGGCGGTAGCCAAAATCCAGGCAATCAAAAGCACGAACCCTGCCTCAATCAGGCGAGGAATGTATGAAAAAATCTGGCCGAGGAAGCTGTCAAGCGAAGAGGCAATGAGAGAAAGCCCGAGTGTTTCAAAAAACGCGACCAAGGCAAACAGCAAGATAAAGTAAAACACGAGCTTTGCGATCCACTGTTCCACGTTCACCCCTTCCGTATCGCGCTTCCCCATAAGCCATGCCGCAATGCGCTCGTCTAACGTGGTGCGGCGCAACAATCCCCGCACGATCCCTGCTATCAGCAAGGCAACAATCCAGCCCAAAAGGAGAACTGCCAGCGCGCCCACTAAGCTTGGCAGATACGATCCAAAACTTATTGCGATTTCATCTAAAAAATTTAAATTCGACATCGTTTATGCATTAATATTAATAATAATTTTATTATACTCTACCCAAGGCGGCACGCGAAATGTTTTTTCCACAGCTATTGCGCAGAGAGAATAAAAAGATTTTCCAAAAGGCATGCCACCGTAAGGGGCCCAACGCCTCCGGGCACCGGGGTAATGGCGCGCACCTTGCTTACCACGTTGTTAAAATCCACATCGCCGGAAGTTGCCCCTTTTTCCAATGAAGTCCCGGCGTCAATAACCACCGCTCCTTTTTTAAGCATAGAGCTTTTAATAATCTTTGGTTTCCCCACGCCCGAAATGAGAATATCTGCCTGTTTGGTGAAGGAGGCGAGCGATTTTGTTTTTTCGTTCACGGAGCTAAACGTCGCTTTCTCCGCCACAAGCGACAGCATGGTGGGAAGGCCGACCAGCCGGCCCGCTCCCACAACCACGATATGTTTCCCCTGCCATGCGACGCGGTACCGTTCAAGAAGCAGCATAATCGCGTGCGCCGTGGGCGGAACGATAGGCAGTTTTCCCAAGGCAAACAAACCAAACGCATGGGAAGAAAGTACGTCCACATCTTTTTCCAAAGGAATGGCGTCCAAAATATCCTGCGCCGCAAACTTTGCAGGCAACGGCAGCTGCACCACAATGCCCGCAACCGACTGCGACCGTCCCGCTTTTTCAACCGCCTCCTTCACTTTTTTTTGCGAAGTGCCTTTGGGAAATTTCACCAAGGAAAACCGAACGCCAATGCGCCCTGCCGCCTCTTCTTTCTCGCGAAGGTAGCGGGCGGAAATTGCGTTCTCCCCCACTTGAAATACCACAAGCTTTGGTCGCCGCTTCCGTTTCTGTTTTGCCAGTTCTTTCAAAATCTCCTCTGCGATTTTTTCTCCGTACATCAACTGCGCCATATCATATATTTTACAATGCGCCCCAAAAAAAGGAAGCCCTCGGTGCGGTAACACACCGAGGGCGAACAGTTTCGAAAGACGAAACGCTTACTCGCGAAGGAAGGCGAACCAGTCGCTGGAATAGCCGCAGACCTCAACCCAGTACAGGCCGCACTTGCGCTGAGACCTGCGCCACCAGACACGGCACGCGTTCCGGTAGCCCTCGAAGGCGCACTCTTCAGTTGCCACCACGTACACGGGGTCCACCACGAGCTCGTGGTGCAGCCAAGGATTGTGCTCGCCGATAGCGAACACATGCCGCGGGCTGGTCCGCTTGAGGCCGTACTGGCTGGCCCAAGCGATAGCCCGGTCCCAGTTGCCGCCATCGGGACCGAAGTTCATCAGAATGACCTCGGCCTCAACGATGCCGACGCCGTGGGACGGATACTGGTTGCCGACCTTGCGGACGTTATAGTCCGCCGGGGTATCTGGCCCAGCCGCGTTTATGGCTTCCTGCCATTCGCGGTCCAGTTGGACCAGCACGCGCAGGATGTGGACCCTGCCGCCCTCTGGAGGAACGAACTGCCTGTCCCCACGTCGGTGGGTAACTGCCGGAGCCAACGTCTTCTTTGGCATCGGAGCCATCCTCCTTTTTTCGCTGGCGTAATATCGGGCTATCCAAAAAGCCCACCAGCAATGCTGGTAAAAGCATACTACAGGTTCCCAGGAATGTCAAATTTGGCTCCCTCCCACTGGAGAGCTACGGAATGGGGAATTGTTTGCAAAAGGACGCGACTTCTTTATCGAAAACTCAAACGGAATTCTTTGCCGGTAACTTCGGCGATTCGATACAAAGTATCGAGAGTCACGTTTTGCCGCCCACTCTCTATGCGAGAAATGAACTCGCGTTTTACTACCATCTTCTTGGCGAGCTCTTCTTGAGAAAGATGCAATTGTTTGCGTACTTTTCGAAGCTCCATAGCAGCTTTCAGATATCGCGCTTTCTCTGCAATTTCTGCCCTATCTTCTCTGGAGTACCCACGTAGAACCTTCTCATACGGGATGACATCCCCTCTTTTAACTGCTTGTTGTATTTTTTGGGGAAATTTTTTACTCATATTGTTTAAGCCGTTGTTGAGCTATCTTGATATTTTTCAAAGGTGTTTTCTGTGTTTTCTTCGGAAAGAAATGGAGGAGTATAATATAATCTTTTCTGATGTATGCATAAAAGGCCCGATAGGCACCCTCGTGAATAACCCTGATTTCAAAAAGATTTTTTGACACTTTCCTTGCCTCTGGAAATTCCAGCTTTCCTTCCTCGACAAGTATCGCAATATATGCCTGAAATTCTTTTTGGGCGGCTCCCCCCAATTCTTGCAACTCCTTTAATGCATTCTTATCGTAGAAAACCTCCTTTCTCATAGTGTAACTTATAGGTTACTTCTTGTCAACAACCTAGTCAGGAATGGGGAATTGTTTGCAAAAGGAAGCGACTTCTTTTTTTACGCGGGGGGCGGACGCGGGATTGGAAATAACTTCTGAAATCCACGAGGCAATCTGTTTCATTTCTTTTTCTTTCATTCCCCGCGTGGTTACTGCCGGCGTTCCAAAGCGCACGCCCGAGGGATTAAAAGGAGGGTTGGGATCAAAGGGAATGGTATTGCGGTTAGCCACGATACCCGAGGATTCCAAGAGTTCCTGCGCCTGCTTGCCTAGGATGTCTTTGTTGCGCAAATCCACGAGCATCACATGGTTGTCCGTGCCGCCTGAAATAATCTGAAAATCCAGCTGCTGCAAACTTTTCGCGAGTTGCTTTGCGTTTTTTACAATTTGAGAAGCGTAGGCGCGGAATGCGGGACTCATTGCTTCTTTGAGCGCGACTCCAATGGCGGCAATGGTGTGATTGTGCGGACCACCTTGGAGCCCCGGAAATACCTTGGGAAAAATCTTTTCTCTCAACTCTTCCCTGCAGATAATCATAGCTCCCCTTGGCCCGCGCAGGGTTTTGTGCGTGGTTGTGGTAACGATATCTGCGTGCGGGAAGGGACTCGGGTGCATCTTTCCCATAATAAGCCCGGTAATATGCGCGGTATCTGCCATCAGGCGCGCCCCAACTTTCTGGGCGATTTTCCCGAACGCTGCAAAATCAATGATTCTTGAATACGCGCTGTATCCTGCGATGATAAGCTGCGGCCTTGTCTCCAAGGCAAGTTTTGCTATAGCATCGTAATCCAACTGCTGGGTTTTTCGGTCCACCGTATAATGCACAATGCGATAATCCGTACCGCTCAAACTCACGGGACTTCCATGCGTTAAGTGTCCTCCGTGACTCAAATCAAGAGAAAGAATAGTATCTCCTCTTTCCAAGATCCCGCGATATACTGCGTAATTTGCCGGGCTTCCAGAATATGGTTGCACGTTCACCGCCCACTCTTCTCTGATTCCGAACGCTTTTCTCACGCGCTGTTCCACCAATATTTCCAAGGCGTCCACGTTCTCCATACCGCCGTAATATCTTTTGTAAGGCCTGCCTTCAGAATACTTTGCAACATATATGGAACCCAGCGCCTCGCGCACGGCTTTTGACGGATAATTTTCAGAGGCAATAAGATCGATGGTTTCTGTCTGCCTCTTTTCTTCTTTTTTGATGAGATCAAAAATCTCTTTGTCTTGTTTTTGCAGGGTTCTCATGGGTTCTATGCGTGTCGCAACCTCAACTTTGGCGGATTACCCAACAACATCAGCCCGAGCGAAAATAAAGCTCCGAGGAAAAACGTCATTTGAATAGGCAGAAGTGGGAAGAGCCAGAATATCGCGGCGAGTCCGGAAAAAAAGAAAAATCTTCCCATATTGCTCACCACCTCAAAATAAATAATAAACTCATCTGCTTCTCTCCGCAAAAGGGCGGCGCGCTCGTAAAAGAAGGTACTGTAGGGCACACTGGAGGCCGCCCGCGCGATTTCATAATTGGTATTGGCAAGGAGCGCACTGAAGGGCGTGGCAATAAAATATCTTAACACCCACGAGAAAGATGTCCAAATAGCTCCGATGTTCAAGAGCCCCGTCCTTCCTTTGGTATCTGATACGCGGCCTGCGTACAGCATAAACAAAGTGGAGCCCACAAGAGCAACGGAAGTGATAAAGCCCATTTCAGAAAACTCGGGCGCCACCAGAAACAGAAACACCGGCCACACGTAGCCGGATACACCAATTTCCAATCCCTCGCTTAAGAGAGAGGTACTTACTGCCCGGTTCTCCCTACGGAATATGCGGCCCCATGCTACTTTAAAAGAATCAGTATACGTCTCGTGGTGATCGGGAGCGTAAAACAAGGGAGTGACCGAAGTCATAAGCAAAAGAGAGGCCGCTATAAACAAAACTGGAAATCCAAAGAGCACCAACAGCACTCCTCCGAGAGCCGGAGCGAGAATCGTGGGAAAAATCATTGCAACATTTACTCTTCCCGTCTCGCTTCCACGCCTTTTCCGAGTAGAGAATCTCGCGAATTCCGTGTGGAACGCGGGCCAGAAAAGCGTCATTCCCACCGCGGAAGTCAGCAGAGAGGCGGATACGAATAAGGACGATGCTTCAATGAAAAACAGCGACAGAAAATGCGCAATGAAGAAAAATGAACTCGCAAACATGCATTTTTCTGCTCCAAACCTTCCCAGCAATCTTCCTCCAAACACTGCGAACATCCCGTATAGTCCAAACATCACACCAAAATATAAAGCAGTGAGTGCGAAAGAACTTTGATAGTACAGAAAAATGTACACGGGAGTGAAAATCCCGACCATGCCCATCGCAAGGTTGCGAATTGCAATGGTAATGTAGAGCTTCGTAATGTCCCCTTTCAGAAAGTAAGTGAAATGGTGATACAGATTTACGTTTACGGAAGATGCCATGCTTAACTTCTCAAAACGGTATAATCTTTTCCTGTTATATCTATGATCATTGAGGGCTTAGAGGGAGGCAATTTGCCGGCGTCCAGCAGGACATCGGGCTGGGCTTTTCGTCCCCGAAACTGCGCGAGCACTTCTTTGCCGTCTAAGCAAGCTGGTTCTCCAGAAATATTTGCGGAAGTGCCGGTAAGCGGGCGATCTAATTTCTGCAAAATCTTGTGGATTAACTCGTAATTCGGGATCCGCAAGGCAACGGTGCCTCTTTCTTCTAATCCTTCGGGCAGTACTCCCCTGTTCTCCAGCACTGCGGTAACTTTGCCGGGCCACGTTTTTTCCAAAAACGCTTCCTGCTTTTTGGAAATACGCGCCAACCGCTTTGCCATCTTTATATCCTTTACGAACACGGGTAAGGCCCTGTTCTTTGGCCGGCCCTTTATTTCAAACACTTTTTGTACTGCTTTTTTGTTTGCGGCATCCGCAAGCAATCCGTACACCGTGTCGGTCGGACAAACCACCACACCTCCTGCCTCCAGCGCGGCATACGCCTCTTGAGCTGCCCTCCCGATGTTTTCAATATTAACTCGTAGGACTCTCATTCATTTCACAACGTTTTCGGTTTTCGCGTAGAACGTCGTGCCGTCCTGCAAATCTTCAAACGCGTGGGTGCCGGGGCCTATCTTGCAATCAGATCCGATGAGCACCCCCGGCATGGTGCCAGAATGGATGCCAAACGCAGAGTTATCGCCCACGATGGCGCCCAGCTTTTGCAATCCATGAATGGGTTTTTTGTCGAAGCGGCGATTTGCCGTAATAAACCCGGCTCCAAATCTACAATTTTTGCCTAAGATAGAATCGCCCGCGTATCCTGAGTGAAACACCGTTCCCTCCTGCACGATGGAGTGTTTAATTTCCATAAATGCGCCGGTTCTTACGTTCGCTTCTAAATCCAGCGGGCCCCGCAGCACGTTGTGATGGCCGATAACACAGTTCTCTCCTATATATACGGGGCCGTCTATGACAACATTCTTGCCGATTTTCGCGCTCGAAGCGATGACTGGTTTGCGAGAACTGAGTAGCGCGTCCATGATGCTGAATAAATCCCAAGGATATTTCAATGTAAGCCCGGGGCCTATTGCCATCAAAAGCGCCGCCTTCTTTTCTTTCAGATACGCGTTTGTCGCATCCACCAAGTCGGCCTCATGATGCCTCGGAAGATTTTCGTAGTACGAGAAAAAATCGGGCTGCAAAAGTCGAATCCCGATAATGCCGATGCCTGACGGTTCTTTCCCGCGTTCCGGATTTTCTACGATCTCCACGACCCGATTCCCTTCCATGCGGGCCACGCCGTATTCTGAAGGGTCTTGCACTTCAGTTCCCGCGAGCACCGCGTCCGCATCCTCTTTTTTTTGCTTCTCCAGAATCTGGCGCACGAGATCCCGGGAGTCCACTTTATTCCCCCACAGCAAAATAAAAGGTTCTTTTACAAAATCCTTCGCTTGCCAGAGGGCGTTTCCGGTGCCGAGGGGTTCTTCTTGTGCGGTATACGTAATCTTCATTTCTGCCGCCAGCTCGCGGACATTTTCTCTCTCAAGCATTTCCGCTATAGAAGAATTTTTGCTTACCACTATGCAGATGTCGCGGACGCCGTTTTCCGCCAGCCCCTTGAGAGTCCAGTAAATCAGAGGTTTGCCCAAAAGATAAAACTGGGACTTGTGTATACCTTTGTTTAGGGGCCAGAATCGCTTTGATCCGCCGGCAGCGATAATTACAGCTTGCATATAATGGTGGCTAATACGTCAGAATTATGGCGGATGAAACCCATGGGCCGCAGAACATCTTCTTCAATCACTTTCAGATTTCTCTGCCCGAGCTCTTCTTTATTATACTCTACGAAATGCGCATGCGCCTCCTCATATTTTTTCACGCGCTCCGGAGATGGCCTTTTCGTATTCACGATAATGTGTGTAAGCACATTTTCTCGGAGATATTTCTCCAACGCCTCCACGAAATCGCTTGCCGTAAAGCCGGCGGTTTCGCCGAATCTGGTCATCAAATTGCACACAAACACCTTTTTTGCCTTGCCTTCGCGTACGGCCTTCGTTATTCCCTCCACGAGAAAATTTGGCACAATAGACGTAAATAAATCTCCGGGGCCAATGACGATAATGTCGGCCTCCCTGATTGCTTCAATGGCTCGCGGATTTCCTTTGCACGAATGTTCCAGCCACACCCGCTGAATTTTCAAATTGCCGTCGTGCTTTGGGATATCAATATTCGTTTCCCCCTCAATCACTTGGCCCGTTTCCAGCTCCGCCATCAGTCGGCAATTCTCCAACGTGGAAGGAATCACTCTGCCTTTGATATTCAGCATCTTCCCCGCTTCCTCAATGGCCTTCTCAAAACTTCCGAGCTGTTTGGCAAGAGCCGTCAAAAAAAGATTGCCAAAACTGTGACCGCTTAACCCGCTCGTCCCTTCGGGGAATCTGAATTCAAATAAGTTGGAAATTGCCTGCGGAGCATGAGAAAGCGCAACAAGCGCGGGCCGCACAGACCCCGGAGGCAGCACTCCGAATTCCTCGCGCAGCACTCTCGTGGAGCCTCCGTCGTCTGCCATGGACACTATGGCAGTAAGATCCACTGGATACTTTTTCAATCCGAGAAGCGCCGTATACGTGCCCGTCCCCCCGCCAATAACCACAATTTTCTTCTCATTTCCCATGCCGTAATGCCCCTTTTGTATCACAAATAAGCCAAAAACTCAATCGCAGGGCTACTCAACGGTGACGCTTTTGGCGAGGTTGCGGGGCTTGTCTGGATCGTACCCGCGGAGAAGAGCCATAAAGTAGGCAAAAAGCTGAAGGGGAACTACCGAAAGCAAAGGAGCAAGCGGCTCTGGGACCCGGGGAATATACAATACATCGTCTGCGATTTTCGCGATTTCCTTGTCGCCCTCCGTCGCAACCGCGATTATCGGGCCATTGCGGGCTTTTATCTCCTGAATGTTTGACATCATTTTTTCATACACACTATCGCTCAAACAAAGAGCCACAGTGGGTACGCGTTCATCAATCAGGGCGATGGGCCCGTGCTTCAATTCGCCTCCGGAAAATCCCTCCGCGTGCACGTACGAAATTTCTTTGAGTTTCAATGCGCCTTCCAGAGCAATAGGATACTGATACTTTCTGCCAATGTACAGCATGTTATCTATCTTCGCGTATTTTTGCGCGAGTTTTTGAATCTGTCTTGTGTCTTTCAGCATACGGGCCAGAATCCCGGGAATCTTTTTGAGCCCTTCGGTAATCTCTGGCAGCTTCTTTTCTTTTCGATTCGCGAAGAACGCCGCCAAAAAGGCGAGCAGCGCAAGCTGAGAAGTAAACGCTTTGGTGGATGCCACGCCAATTTCAGGCCCCACGTGATTGTACAAACCTGCTTCTACCTCCCGTGCGACCGAAGAACCGACCACGTTGATAATACCGAGCGTCAGTCCGCCTTGCTGTTTTACTTCCCGCAAGGCGGCCAGCGTATCTGCTGTCTCGCCTGACTGGGATATAAATAGGTAGGCGGTGTTTTTTTCAATAATAGGTTTCCGGTAGCGAAATTCAGAAGCGGGGTCCGTGTCCACGGGTATTCTGGCATGCTCTGAAATCAGCTGCTCTCCCACAAGCCCTGCAAGGTACGCGGTTCCCATGGCTAAGATGTGTACGCGTTCAATGTTTTTCAGACGATCTCCCACCACTTCCAATCCTCCCAGCTTTGCCGTCCCTGCCTCTTTCCCAAAGCGGCCACGCATCGTATCTGCAATAGTTTCCGGCTGCTCCATAATTTCTTTGAGCATAAAATGCTCGTATCCACCCTTCTGTGCATCTTCAATATTCCAATCAATAAAGTCCACCTTCTTTTTTAGATGATTTCCGTTTATATCTTGCACAGTGTAACCCTTATCGCTCATGACCGCCATTTCCCCGTCGTCAAGATATACCACTTCTTTGGTCATACCCACTACAGCCGAGGGATCAGAAGCCGCAATATACTCCCTCTTCCCGATGCCCACGAGCAAAGGCGCTGACTTGCGTACTGCTACAAGCCGCGTGGGATCTTGTTTTGCGATAATAACTAAGGCAAATGCGCCCCGCAGCAAAGGAACGACTTTCTGCACCGCCTTTGCGATATCTCCTTTAAAAGCATGCTCCAGCAAATGCGGGATAACTTCGGTGTCGGTTTCTGAAAGAAACTTATGTCCTTCTCCTACCAGTTTTTCTTTGAGCTGCTGGTAATTTTCAATGATGCCGTTGTGCGCCACCCAAATATTCCCTTTGCAGTCAGAGTGCGGATGGCAATTCTGTTCAGTTACCCCACCGTGCGTTGCCCAGCGCGTGTAGAACAAGAAGGGCGATGCCTTTATATTTATGCCTTTTAGTTTCTTTTCCAATTTCTCAATTTTGCCCACTGCCTTTATGCACATCACTTCTCTCTCCTTGGGGTCGTACGCCGCCATGCCCGCAGAATCGTATCCGCGATACTCCAAACGTTTCAGCGCTTCAAGCCCCTCTGCAATGGGTTTTGGTTTTCCTATGTATCCTACAATTCCGCACATACCATTAGATTACAATATTAATTAATCGTTTTGGCACGAATATTATTCTCTTTGGATCTTTGCCTGCGAGCCACTTTTGTATCTGTATGTTGCTGAGCGCGAGTTTTTTTGCTTCTTCTTCCGTAATACCAGTAGGTGCTCCCACTACATCGCGCACTTTTCCGTTTACCTGCAAAACAAGCCGCATCATTTCTTCCTGCACGAGTGCTGGATTGTACGTCGGCCATTTTTGATCGTGTACGCTCTCCTTATTACCCAGCTGTTGCCAGAGTTCCTCGGTTACAAAAGGCATGAATGGCGCCAATAGTATCAAAAGCGTCTTGATTTGCTCCTTTGAAATGCTATCTGCCTGAGAAAGTGCGTTTGAATACTCCATTAACGCAGCAATAGCGGTATTATAGCGTAAATTCTCCATATCCTCCGTAACCTTCTTAATCGTACGATGCCTCAACGTTTCCAATTTTGAATCTTGTTCTGCAATTTTGGTTTTTTGCGCCAAAGCCCACACTCTATTCAAGAACCGATAGATGCCAATTATGCCTTTACCGTTCCAATCTCCTCCTTCCGAAAGTGGCCCCAAAAACATCAAATACGTGCGCACAGTATCTGCGCCGTATTTTTCAATGTATTCGTCAGGATTAATTACGTTACCACGCGACTTTGATATTTTCTTCCCGTCGCGAATCAAAAGCCCGTGTGCACGGAATTTTGCAAACGGCTCTTGAAACTCAGTAAACTTCAAATCGCGCAGAACCATGGTAATGAATCTCGCATACAACAAATGGAGCACTGCATGCTCCTGTCCGCCAATGTACATATTCACGGGCAACCACTTTTTGGTAAGAGATTTGTCAAATGCTTGCTTCTTATCGTTCGCGGAAGGATAGCGGAGGAAGTACCACGCAGAATCCAAAAAGGTGTCGGACACGTCGGTCTCCCGCCTTGCTTTTCCTTTGCAGTTCGGGCATTTCGTATTTACAAAACTTGCAACCGTAGCCAGAGGCGACTTATCTGTGCCCGTGGGCCGAAAATCCTTCACGTTCGGAAGTTTCACGGGAAGATTTTTTTCTGACACCGGCACCGTGCCACATTTGTCGCAATAGATAATCGGTATGGGCGGCCCCCAGTACCGCTGCCTTGAAATCAGCCAATCCCGCAGATGATATGTCGTTCTCTTACTTCCCCTTTTCTTTGCGACGAGCCACTCTATCACTTTTATAATTGCTTCTTTCGAAGATAGTCCCGTAAATGGGCCAGAATCAACCAGGGTCCCATAACCAGTAAAACATTCTTCTAGATTGAGAATCTTTTTATCCTTCTCTTTATCTCCCGTAACAACAGTGGTTTTCAAAGGAATATTATATTTCTTCGCAAATTCCACGTCGCGTTCGTCATGCGCGTCTCCAAATAAAGCACCTGTTCCGTATCCCATTAATGCATAATCTGCTATCCAAATAGGAAGTTTTTCATTGTTCAAAGGATTAATTGCGTACAAGCCGGAAAATACTGCTGTTTTTTCTTTTCCTTCGGCTTTCCGTTCCAACTCTGTCTTTTGCTTTGTTTTCTCTACATATTCATGAATCTCCTTCGAGTGTGGGAGCGAAGAAACAAAAGGATGTTCCGGTGCCAAAACAACAAACGTGGCACCATACAAGGTGTCTGGGCGCGTCGTAAATACCTCGATTGTCTGCTTAGAATTCTCAAGGGCAAAGATAATGGTGGCTCCTTCTGTCTTCCCGATCCAGTTTCGCTGGACGGTTTTGGTGCGTTCAGACCAATCGATAGTATCGAGATTTTTCAAAAGGCGATCTGCATACTTGGTAATTCTGAAAAACCACTGCTCCATTCCTCTTTGGATGACTTCCGTGCCGCAGCGCTCGCATTTTCTCTGTATCACCTGCTCATCTGCAAGCACGGTCTTGCAAGAAGGGCACCAGTCAACCGGCGCTTTGGCTCGGTAGGCAAGGCCTGCTTTGTACAATTGCAAAAAAAGCCACTGTGTCCACTTGTAATATTCGGGCTCTGACGTGGTTACCGAATGTTCCCAATCAAAAAGCGCGCCCATGCTTTTGAGCTGTTCGGTAAAATGTTTGATGCTCTTCGCGGTCTGCTCTTTAGGATGCGTACCCTGCTTTATGGCGAAATTTTCAGAATGAATGCCGAAGGAATCAAACCCCATGGGTTCAAACACATCGTTTCCCCGCAGGCGCTGGAATCTCCCATAAATGTCAGACCCGGTAAAGGCGTACATGTTCCCGATGTGCAGGCCTTCGGCCGACGGATACGGGAACATCATCAAGTTGTAGTACGGTTTTGTCGCCTTCTTCAAATCTACCCTCCACGCCTTTTTCTGATCCCAAATCCGCCGCCGTTTCGCTTCAATTTCTTTTGGATTATACTCCTTCATACGCTTGATTTTACGCATTTTTTAGCAGTTTGTCCATCAAAAAACTTTGCGGTCTTTTGCGACAAAGATATTCTTTTGCAATTTTCTTTTGTAGTTTGTATGTATTTCCGTGCTGCAAAGGTCCTCTATACGAAAAGCATTGAAATATTATAACACTACCTATCCGGCCCCTTGAATCCTTGGGCAACGATATAAAACTCTTTGCTGCCTTTGGTAGAGGCCTCTGGCTTTATCAGTTTCACCGAAGAAAAATGCCTTTCAGCTTCTTTGATCAGCTCTGGCGTGTCTGGGCCTTCAAAAACTTTAACAACCATCGCTCCGTACTTATTCAAAAGTCGTATCGCGATCTCGAATGCGCGCGAAGAAAGCTCGTGTGAAAGCGCCTGATCTCTTTCTTTTATACCCGTGGTATTGGGCGCAACATCAGAAAGCACTACGTCAAATGCCTTGAATCCTTGTTTTTCCAAAAAACCAATAAAATCCTCTTCGCCAATATCCTTCTGAAATGCTGCTGCGTTTGCCGACCCCAAGGGTTGTATAGGCGCCAAATCGATTCCCACAACCTTGCCCTTATCTCCGACAAATTGAGCCGCAACCTGCATCCAACTTCCAGGCGCCGCGCCCAGATCAAGTACTCTGTCCCTGCGTTTTATCAGGCCAAATTTTCTCTGTAGATCGAGGAGTTTATACGCCGACCGCGCACGATACCCTTCTTGCCTTGCTTTCCGAGCGAACTTATCATGGGGAATATAGACCATACTCTATACTACAATGACAATCGCCCAGTTCCAAAAAAACATACTTGATTGGTATCGGAATCCACCGGCTGGCGGAGCGATGCGGAGCAGGATGCCTTGGCGACGGACGCGAGATCCCTACAAAATTTTGGTTTCGGAAGTAATGCTTCAGCAGACGCAGATTGCGAGGGTTTTACCAAAATACAAAGAATTTCTCGGTGCGTTTCCCGATCTCGCATCGCTGGCGGCAGCCACAGATAAAAGATTACTGAAAGTATGGGCGGGGCTTGGGTATTGGCGAAGGGCAAAATATTTAAAGAAAACTGCGCAACTTATAACTAACAACTATAACGGGAAATTCCCAAAAGATCCAAAAATTTTAGAAACATTCCCTGGGATTGGACCATACACCGCACGAGCGCTCGCATGCTTTGCGTTTGGCTCACGCGAAGCGTTTTTGGATACGAATATCCGGCGTGTATATCTTCATTTTTTCTTCCCGCGCAGAAAGAATGTTTCGGATAAAGAAATTTTGAGGGTCGCGCAAAGGGCGATAGATACGCTTCCTAAAAACGTATCGTCTCGTGAATGGCACTATGCTCTGTTTGATTATGGCGCAACAGTTCTGAAAGATAAACAAATCAACCGCCGCAGCCGGCATTATCACAAACAAAGTAAATTCGAAGGGTCGTTCCGTTCTTTCCGTACGGCCGTAGTCCAATATCTGCTTAGCCAGCCGCAAAATCGCACGCCTCAGAAGAAAGTTCGGCATGTTTTAGAAGAATTGCTCAAAAAAGAAAAAACGCCCTATTCGGCGCAAGAAATTTTGGACTCTCTCCTCAAAGACCGACTTATCAAAAAATCACGAACGCATTATTATCTATAAAAGATAAAGGGTCTTCTGCGGAGAAGACCCTTTGTTTTCAGGCAGAACCTCGCAATACTCTTCAGGCCGCGTTAGCGGAATGGGTAGGACTTATATCCTCCCGAAGGAGAGATTGCCTCCCCTGTCATACGCGCCTCCTTATCAGGGAGGCGCATTCCTGTCTTCTGCGAGCGCCCTGCCTTAGGGGGACCACGGGTTGTGCAGAGGTGGGCGCCATACCCGCCTCTCCTTTCCGTGGGATAACACAATATAGCAATTCGCAGAGAAAATGTCAATCTTTGGTTTTCCACACTAATTTGCTGTTATGATATACTCAGTTTAAGATAGGTAAATGAAGCAAATATCTGAATTTTATCTTGGCGTAGAGGGAGGAGCGACAAAAAGCACCGCGATTCTTGCCGATGGAGAAAGAATACTCGCCCAGAGAACGGGAAAAAGTTTAAGCTATCATAATATCGGGGAAGCCGCGGTAAAAAAGAATCTTCAGACACTTCTCTCGCCCTTTTTGAAAAAAGGCAGCGGCACAAAACTGTACGCGGTGCTGGGGTTCGCGGGCCTTGATACAAAAAGGGATAAAGAAATTTATCGAAAAATCGTCGGATCGGTCCTCCCCAAAAATTCGGTGTTTGAAGTGGTGAACGACGCCCATATCGCGCTGGAAGCAAGGTGCCCCGGCGAACAAAACCGGATTCTCGTGATATCTGGCACCGGCTCCACGGTTCTCGGACAAAGCAAAAACAAAGAAGCAAAAAGCATCGGCTGGGATTTCCTATTTGGTGATGAAGGCAGTGGATACGAAATCGGAACAAAAGTATTAAAATCTGCGATTCAGTCGTGGGACGGAAGAATCCAAAAAACAGTGCTTGAAGATTTAGTACTTAAAGAAGCTCACTGCAAAACAATGGAGGAGTTTATGCCAAAGATTTATCACATGTTTCGAAATCAACCCGGAGCTTTGAAACATTCTGTCGCCGATTTCGGAAAAATTATTGATCAAGCGCTTGAGCAAAATGACTGGCGGGCGCGAGAAATAAGAGATGAGGCCGTCGCTGGTCTGCTGCAAGGAGTCCGTGCCGTGGCGCAACGACTTGACATACAGGATGCGCGCTTTTGCATTGGGTTGATGGGATCTGTTTGGAAAATGCCGGGGCTCAAAGAGCAATTCAAAAAGGCGGTTGGCAAAGAATTCCCCCTTGCGCTCTTTTCAGAAAAACAGGAACCCGGCGCCTGGGGCGCGATCTTGCTCGCAAAAAAACTTACGTAAAAGAAGGGGCGGGTCACGACTTGCGTGACCCGCCTTTGTTGCGATACATCAGCATCTTAAGGTGCACTAAGGTTTTTCGCCTTCTCCCAGTCGATCAACTTTGCCCTATCGAGCATAGTGATCGACGGGATAAGGCGGTTGTTGGGCGCAACCTCCGCCTTCACAGACCCCTCGTCCAATGGGATCCACCCCATGACGATGGGATCTGCCATGATGGTGTGGTTGAGGCGCTTTATCGTCTCGATCCCCCACTGGTCTATCGGTAGCGTCTCCCCCAATGCAACCGACAAGATGAAATTGGAGATCTGCTGCTGCATGATCGCTTCTTTGCGCTCATCGTTTGCAGCATCCAATCGAGGATTGGGATTGGCAACCTGCACAACCCCATCCCCCTCCGGACACCACTGCGCGCAGTAGTCCTCAGAGAAGAGCGACGTGAGCGTCTCCTCCAGATAGCCGGTCGCGAATGGCCGGTCCATGGCGAGCTCCCACCTGAGAGCGAACTCCCCGGTGAGCATCCACTTATGCCGACCAAGACGATAGGCCATCTCTTCCGCACGCCTCTGGATCTCCGGTGCGACGCTCTCTGCCTGTGCGAATACGAGCAACATCCAGCGAGCGGCCATGCACCGCTCATTGGTGCGTCCGAACTTCGCCATCTTAACGTACTGAGCGCCGGGACGGGTCACGATCCCATACCCGAGATGCTCCCAGCACTGATAGCGATCGAACTGCGCAATTTCGGCATCGTTCTGGCCAAGCCAGAGAGGATGCCGATCGTTGCGCCTTGCCCAGATGTACTGCGACAGGTAGCCAGCAAGGACTGCCACGCCCTTCCCGCGAGGCCGCTCTCGGAGGTTTAGGATGCGCAGGAGCTTGTCCCACTTCAGCACATCCAGCACCTCGTCCCGAGATACCAAGTGGACGTTGCTGTTGTGCTGGCGCACCTCATCAAGGGCGGCCTTGTCGCTCCCGTCATTCACGACGAGAATGGTTCCGAGCGCCACATGCCGCTCTTTTATGAGAGTATTCAAGAGTGGCCGGATCACCGGTCCCCGCTCCCGCATCGGAACGACAATCGCCAACTTCCCGCTCTGCAGGAAACTATTGATGCGTTCCTCCTGAACCCGCAGATCCTCTGCGTTCGGCTGCAGGTAGCCGGAGTTCAGGTGAGTCTGAAGGTCCCCGGCCAACAACCCATTGACGTTCTGGTAGGCCTCCTGCACTCGGAGGGGATCAACCCCCCCGAGAATAACCTTAAGCTCGTCATCCTTTATGGCCATGTGCTTCTCCTTCCGCGAAGTTTTTGTTGTCCTTTGTAGGGTGCTATGGAATCCGGAAAGGATTGTTTCCGGACTTTGCCTCAGATATCATTTGGCCCGCAAGCAGATTCCAACTTATGAAGTTGGGGGCCGCAAGCGGCTTTCCGGTATCTGCATTGTAATTCTCGTGCATACCGCCGGTCTTTTTGATATCTTCCAAGCAAAGCTCGGAAATAATCTCTGCGACGCGTTGCGCTTCTCGACGAAATCCATAATGTAAAAGCGCGTGCATTGCCAAATAATTCACCAGGGGCCACACCGGGCCCTGCCAGTTTGAATACGGTTTTATGATGTTCGCTTGATTATAATCGGGGTCGTTTTTTGACAGACATCGCACTCCGTACCGCGCCCACAAGTGTTTTGGATTGAGGACGTACTTTTTTATCATTTCTTTTCCCTGTGCGACCGGTGCGATTTTGCCCCATAAAGGGATAATGCCTGAATAGGTAATCCGCTTAATGAGCTCTCCTGTTTTCCGATGGCGGTTGTAAAAGATGGCGTCTTTCTCACTCCAAAGATACTTGAGAATTGCTTTTTTCATCTTGTCTGCCTTTCTGCGATACAAACCTGCGTCTCTTCCATTTTTTAGGAGTTTTGCCATAAAAGAGAGCGCAAGATACTCCCTGTACAGAAACGTATTAAGATCTGCTGCAAGAATACTCCCTTTGGGGTATCCATGCACAGCGAGATTATTGTCGGCGCCAGATTCCATTGCGTCATACCAACAGCCTAGGCCGACCGCCTTATCAAAATGTGTGCTCTCCCGATATTCCACAGCTTTTTTCAATTTCTCCCAATGCGGAGGGAGCCAGGAAAAATCGTTCAGGAAGCGAGAAGCAAAGTAGCATCCTTGGGCAAAAAATGGTTTTACGTGCTTCAGCCGCCGGTCAATGCCGTCTGGAGTCAAAAGTCCGGGGGTAAAACCATCTACCCTAACTTTTTCCAGATAATTCAGGGCCCAATTTTTCAGATATATTGCTTCTGAAGAAATTTCGGCGGCTAGACTCATTCCTATAAAAAACCCGTCCCAATCCCATTGCTCCTCATAAGGTCCTCCGGGCACAAGATAATCATGCCCGATAAATCCTTTTGCCGGCCGCTTCACGAACGCCTTTTTGCAAGCGAGCTCTTTCATTTCTTTCTTTTGCTGGGAAAACAAATCTGGTTGCGCACGTTGCACCATTTTCCCTCAAACATATACCCTCCGAGTTTCCCTTCTTGTGCGAGCTTGGGAAACACATCTCTTTCCAGCGACGCTGCTTTCTCTTTGGGGATATACTCAAAAATTTCAGGGCCCATGCAGAAAATGCCTGCTGAAATCACTCGCGAGGCCCCTTCTGTTTCCTTTGGCTTTTCGGTAAAGCTTACAATTTCCCCGCCGCGCATTTTTACAGCTCCGTACAGCGAAGGGTCTTCAATTGAAGTGAGGGCTACGGTGGCAATACCATCCGTCTCTCGGTGATACAAAACGAAATCGGCAAGATCAATCTCCGCGACAACGTGGCAATAGAATACGAAAAACAAATCTTCTCCTATGAATTTTTTCGCTTGCACAAGGGCGTGCGCGGTTCCCGTTTGCTCTTTGCCTTGCCGCAAATAAGTTATGCGTAAACCATACTCTGAACCGTCGCCCGCAATGCGCTGCGCCTCCTGCTCGCTCTCATGCAAAAGCAGGATCGCATTTTTCACTCCGTGCGCCTGCAAAAGCTCCAAGTGATGCTCAAGAACCGATTTCCTTTCAAACAAAGTGGAACAGGAAAAATCTTTGTGCCCCGCGATCAAAAGTGCGGTCTCAGCTTTTGAGAAAAGCTCCTGATCCAGGAAATACTCAATGGCGTGAGAGCGATTGCGAATGGTCTTGCCGTCTATCGCCCGGTCCAGGCGTTTCAGAAGATCGTCTTTTATAGTAATGGCAATCTTGCTTCGGGTCATAATATCAAGCATCATACTTTATCATACTTTTGGTGTCAAGCCCCCTGTTTTCCCCACTCTGCGCTACCCAATGCAAACAAACTGAAAGAGGGGCGTTCGCTGATTGGCGAACGCCCCTCTTCAAGCTATTTGGGCTTATCCACAGAAGTTGGACTTCTTATAACGGGCACTTGCCCTTGAGAAGCCCATTGCGGAAGGGTTTGTATGCTCAGGACGACCTCCTGAGCAACCCTTGTTCTTCCCTTATACTCCAAAACGGGGCTCTCGTCAAGCCCCATCTAATCCAAAAAGTTTTCGCGCATTTTGAGTTGTCACGCCGGCAACTTCTTCAAATGGAAGCTTTTTGATGCGTGCGATCTCCTCTGCAACGTATTTCACAAACAGGGGCTCGTTTCTTTCTCCGCCACCCGCCAGCTGGCGGGGCGGACCTGCCTGCGGCGGCACCAAATACGGCGAATCGGTTTCCAAAACAATGCGCTCAAATGGGATTGAAGCGATGACTTTAGCGGGATCCGGAAGCGCCGGAACGTTTTTGAAAATCAGGCCGTTGAATCCAAAGTACAGTCCCAAGTCCAGAAACCTTTGCGCCTGCTCCACCGTGCCCGTGTAACTATGCACCACGCCCCTCATTTTTTTCTCTTGTCTCTTTATTCTTTGCTCTAATATCCCTATCAAATCGTCGTGAGCAACACGACAATGAAGGATAACAGGAAGATTACATTCATCTGCCAAGCGCATCTGCTGCTCCAGCACGTCTCTCTGTTTCTGCTTCATCTGCTCTCGTTTTGCTTTGCTCTTTGGGAAATAGTAATAGTCCAAGCCGACCTCCCCAATCGCAACAACCTTTTTACTCTTAGCTAAATTTTTGTAGGCCGCGTAGCTAAATTCCTCCGACCGCGTTTCGAATGTTTCCCATGGCTGCGCCGCACCCGCATCCTCAGATTGCGTTTCCAGCACATCAACCCTTCTTTGTTCTCCTATATGAATCGGATGCAGGCCGATCGCGGCATACACTCCCCGTCCGCTGGCGGACTCTGCGATCTCAACCGCCCTTTTGGAGGTTTCGTACTGCGTCCCCGGCATTATTACCCATGTATCTTTCTCAAGCGCTCGTTTAAGAACCTCGCCGTTGTCGCCTTGGAACGCATTAAAATTTACGTGCCCGTGAGTATCTATAAGCATACCGTTATTCTCTCCTATTCTACCATTCAAAACAAATCGGCAAAAAAGAAAGGCCTTCCTCATGGAGTCGAACCATGGTAGGAAGGCCTAAACCACCGCCTCTCGATCAGCTTAAGCCAAATGCCTTCTGGCGCTTCTCGATGCGGCGCTGGAGACTCCGCTGCCGAGAATCCCTACGGGGCTTCTTGCCCCTGCGTCCTTTCAGCCATTGATTCCTCATAACCTCTAGGCCGGGATTCTTCACGACTATCCTCCTAAAGAACTTATTTTTAAGCCCAGAAGAAGAATATGCAATATTCCTCCATATCCTTCTACTATGCTTAAAAAGAAACCTCCCCTTTTCAGGGGAGGTTTTGTCGCAGTATTGCTTTCTAAAATTTAGTATCTAATTTTTAATAATATGCAAACATTGACAAACTTCCCCGCGGAAACATGCTTTTGCCTGGGCATTAACGGCATGGGTCGTTTGTCGACTGGTTTGTAGATGCATAGCAATAATAGCGTAGTTTATCAAAGCGTATGTACCTGTCAAGCTGGCTAAAATTTCAAAAAGAAAGGAGGGCCCATGGGTGGGGCCCTCCGAGGTCCGGAGCCCCGCGCCGGGATGTTTGCCCGGACGGGGACGTCCTTTGTGAACGTTGAGGAGAGATAGGGCGTTATACGCCTTTTTCCCCTTGAGAAGATTGCGTGCCGGATTTCTCCGGGGAGAGATGGCTCTCCCCGGACTTTGGGAGAGGACGCTTCTTTTTGCGCCCATCCTCCCTCAGAAGCCGTGCAAGCTCAGGTTGACTCTGGAGTGCCAATGGGTCCTGACTTCCGCTGAACATACAGAGCTCCTTTGCCCGACAGGCCTGCGGGACGTTTAATTTTGTGGCCTGAGAAACAAAGAATTCCTTCTCTGTTTCTCAACCCGCAAAACAAAGAGGCCTCCCGTGGTTGGGAGGTCTCGCAGTGTAATTTCTAAACTTTTATCTGCAGGTAAAACTCCCAACCCTTTTCGGAGGTTCAAGACCAAGACCGTCAACAACATAGCGGTTGGGGTTATCCTAAGCTGCATATTCTTCTTTATACTCTTCTTAAAAAATATGTCAAGCGAAAAAAGCGCGGAAATTGGGGCTGGCGGGACGGCTTGATGGAAAACCAACCGTCCCGCCTTGGACACTGGGAAAAGAGCTTATGAGATGAGGCGGCCCGCATACATCTTCCGGAGCTTTTCGCGGACCTCGGCAAGTTCGCGAGCTTGCTCAGGAGAGATGCCGTGCCTCTGTGCCTCTTGGAGGCGCTCAAGTTTTTCCTCGAGCCCAGTAATGCACTCTCCAATGCCTTGTGGGGTTTCCATCTCTCCTCCGTCGGACCGATTAATTTAGTTTCCGGCCCGGGAACTGAAAATAAAATTTCCAGTTCCCGACCCGCAAAAACAAGAACCTCCCGGAGACCGGGAGGTTCGCGAATATTCTGTAAGTATACTCTCTATACCTTATGCGAAGCGCACCCAGCCCTTGAAGGAGCTAACAATGCTAATAATTTGCAAAGAAGAAACTTTCTTATGACTGCCGGACCGCTTCATATCCTTATCAATATCAAATTCTCAAAACTCCTGTCAAGAGACAAGGGCGGGGCGGGTGTGATGACTCACACCCCGAATGAACCCGAGGCCCGGCTCCGATATTCAGTTTTCCTCATCGGTTAGCCAGACCTCCCCTGACAGGGCGGTCTTCGCCGAAAACTGGAACGAATGAGCAACGGGGAGGCACCCATTGCGCATATCGCACTGCGTCCCCTCGATGACTACGAAGGGGCCATTCACTACCGTGACCCCTTCGTACCGAAGGCCGCAGTGGAGGAAACTTACGCGGACCTTGCGCCCTCGCAGGGTGGCGAGGCGCTCTGTAGGAGAGACCTTGACCTTCTGCATCTTGTTTACCTCCTTACCAGATTGATCGGCGGCAATGGGTTCCCCGTCGATACAGAGAGTACCCGTTCTTGGCATGAGAGAAGACGAAGGGCTCCGGCGCGCATTCTCCCGTGCGCAGAATAAGCCAGTCGGCCTCCGACGGAACAGAGGCGAGCGAGAGCTTCTTGAGCTCGGGGCGCCCAAAAAAGTCCTCGACGACTTCGGCCTCTGCGCCCGAAGTAAGGAAAACCTTCTGCTTTGCTCCTCCGGTGGACATTGGGACCTCCTTATTAAGGTGCTTCGCCTCGCTCAAACGAGACGACCAAGCTGGAAAAGTTTGCAGCTTGGTAGGAATCCATCGACGCACGAACTCCTATCAAGCTACAACCCACTCAACTCGACTCAGGGTTATAAAAAGGCCAGCCCCTTCAGAGAAGGGGCTGGCGGAAGTTTTACTAAAATTGGGAAATGCTCTTTAACGTAAAACGCTCAACCTCTTCTCGGGGCTGGTAAAAGTAAAAAAGAAATAAAACCAATTGCAACATTTCTGCATATCCATACTTTAAAGCAATCCTATCACAGCCAAAAAACTTGTCAATAGCTCTCAATTAAAGAGGCCCTGGCGCGCGTTCCGCGCGCCAGGGCCCTATGGCCCCCCTTCCCCGCCCCCTAATAGCACGCTCCGGGGGCGGCGCTTTCCTCCTCTCCACGATCCTCATGTGGAAAGCGGGACTTCTCCAGAATACGGAGATTGGGCGGGGGCGTCTCTCCTGCATCCCTCTCATAGAAGATCGCCTCCATCGCTTGCCTCAAGGCCTCCTTCTCGTCTGTCACGGGCAAACTCCTTTCGAAGAACTTTACGAGCGAATCCGGCTCTCGCTCGCATAAATTGTGCTGTTCTGCGCCGGTTGCTATGCACGCGCTACGTACGCAGCCATCGGAACAAAACAAAAACTCCTCTCGCAAAAGTCCGAGATGCCAAAACGAAACCGGACTTTGCGAAATGCAATGCAAAGTCCTGCCACCAATTGAGATACGTTGCTTTTGTCCGTGCTTGGTAATCCATTATGGCGTCATTCTATTATGTCCTTCCCCTACCTGTCAAGCCGAGGAAAAAGCGGATGAACTCCGTCTGCTTCCGCCCGAAGCTGCTGGGCGATTTTTTCTGATGTCTCGGGGAGAAGCGGCTGGAGCAACTCGCCAATAACCGCAATCGCACCCAACAAATCGCCAACTACCTCCACCCGCTCCGGCGATTCTGCCCAAGGTTTTTTCTCGTCAATATATTTGTCGCAAAAGTGCACAATCTCCCAAATCGCGATTAGGGCGTCGCTGAATCGAAACTCCTCTAAATTCTTATCAACTTTTCGCTTCGTTTCGTTTAGAATTGCTTGAAGTTTTGTATTTTGTCCGCCAGCTGGCGGATTGGATTTTTCTGCGAGCGCCAACACGCGAGAAACAAGGTTTCCCACCCCGGCCGCAAGATCCGCGTTGTATCGCGCTTCAAACTTCTCATAGGAAAAATCGCCGTCTTCAAAAGGCGGAATCTCGCGCAATAGAAAGTAGCGCACGGCATCTGTCCCGTATTTTTCCACGAGTGAAAATGGATCCACCACGTTGCCCAGAGTTTTGGACATTTTCTGGCCGTCCACCGTAATATACCCGTGCACGAAAATTGACCTTGGCAGGGGCAATCCTGCCGACAGAAGAAACGCCGGCCAATACACCGCGTGAAAGCGAATAATCCCCTTGCCGATAACGTGCACGTCCGCAGGCCACCACTTTTTATATGTGTTCTCGCCTGCCTGCGCAGGCAGGTCCAAGCCAAAGCCGATTCCCGACTGATAGATATTGAGGGCGTCAAACCATACATACATTCTCTGGCTGTCGTCTCCGGGCACCGGCACTCCCCAATTTTTGGCTCGTTCGTTGGAGCGCGAAATGCTAATGTCTTGTAGAGGCCGCTTTAAAAAAGATAAAACCTCATTCTTTCTCGCTTGAGGCACAACACGAAGTTCGTCGCTTTCTATAAGTTCTCGGAGCCGCGACTGATACTTGGAAAGCTTGAAAAAATAATTCTCTTCCGAAACGCGCTCCAGCGCCCTGCCCAGATGCTCAATGCATTCTCCTTTTTCGTTCAAATCTTCCTGTGCGTAAAATGTTTCGCATCCAAGGCAATACAGCCCCTCGTACGCTTTTTTGTAAATGTCCCCCGCCCTTTGGCATAGTTCCCACAACTTCTGGCTGGAAGCATAATGGTCTTTTTTGCTTCCTTTTTGAAACACGTCAAGCTGCACTCCAAGCGCCTCTGCCAATTTCTGGAAAAACACCGCGTTCTCGTCAATGAACTGCCGTACAGGCACCCCTGCCTGTTCTGCTGCCTGTACGTTTTTCAGCGCGTTTTCATCGCTTCCAGACAACAATAAAACCTCCTCCCCTTTTTGACGATGAAAACGCGCAATGGTATCTGCCTGTACAAACTCCAAGGCATGGCCAATGTGCGGCCGCGCGTTCACATAGGGAATTGCGGTGGTAATGTAAAACTTTTTCATCTTATCCCCGGGTTTTCACGAACGCGTCCACTGCTTTGTCCAAATCTTCTCTGGTATGGTTTGAAGAAATCTGCACGCGAATGCGCGCGGCGCTTTCAGGCACCACCGGATAGCTAAAGGCGATCACGTAAATTCCTTCCGCCAGCATAGCAGTTGCCATATCTTTTGCCTTTTTCGCATCGCCCAACATCACCGGCACAATGGGATGCACCGATTCTGGCACGGTAAACCCTGCTTTTTGCATTTGCTCACGGAAATACTTTGTATTCTCCCACAATTTCTCACGCAATTCAGGATGGTTTTCAATATACTGAATCGCAAACAAAGAGGCGCCGGCTACCGCAGGAGGCAGGGAGTTTGAGAAAAGATAGGTGCGGGAACGCTCACGCAACAGCGCAATCAACTCCTTTGGCCCTGCCACAAATCCTCCGGTTGCCCCTCCCAGCGCTTTCCCGTAAGTTGAGGTAATCACGTCCACCCGACCGAGCACTCCACAGTGTTCATGAGTGCCCCTTCCGCGCTCGCCCATAAATCCCGTGGCATGGGAATCGTCCACCACCACCAAGGCGTCGTATTTTTCTGCCAAGTCGCATATTCCTTTCAAGGACGCAACGTCTCCGTCCATGCTGAACACTCCGTCTGTTACAATGCACCGCATGCGCTTTTGCTGCTGCTCTTTGAGCTTTGCCTCCAAGTCGCCCATATCCATGTGTCGGAAAATCGCTCTCTCTGCCTTGCACAGGCGAATGCCGTCAATTAAGCTCGCATGATTCAGGGCGTCTGAAATAATCACGTCTCCTTCTCCGAGAAACGCGGCAAAAAATCCCATATTCGCCATCATGCAGGAGGTGTACAAAATAGCATCCTCCATACCCACGAACTCCGCGGTTTTCTTCTCCAACTCTTTATGCACGTTCTGCGTGCCGCAGATAAACCTAACGGAGGACAAGCCGTATCCGTATTTGTCCAGCGCTTCTTTTGCCGCCTGCACCATCTCGTCGCTTCCTGCCATGCCAAGGTAGTTGTTCGCACAGAAATTCAGAAGTTCTTTTTCGCCCACGCGCACCGTTCTCCCCTGCCGCGAGGAAATCACCCGCTCTTCTTTGTGCAAGCCTGCCTCCTCAATGGTTTTAAGCTCTTGCTCTACAATTGGTTTGAATGATGTATACATAATCAAAACTTAATAAGAATTTTTGCGTGTTCGGCCATTTTTTGTTCAAAGAGTTCTTTGGAATAGGAATCAAGCGGAATAATGGTGTCTCTGCCCTCTTTGAGAATGTGCTTCCAAACTTTTTCTTGAATTCCGTTTGTTTTATCAGACAGCATGCGCTGGCTGGTCTGCCATGTCTGGAAAATCTGCCTGCCGATAACCCCGTACAGGGTAAGACCTTTCACGATGGCGTCCTTGAACTCTGGAATGACAAAATCTCCGTCTTTGAGTCCAAAAAGCACCACCTCCCCTCCGCCTCGTGTAATGGCAAGCGCGTTGTTCACGGAAGCGTTCGGTCCTGCCATCTCAAAGGTTACATCCACGCCTTTGTCATACGTGAGTTCGCGAATTCTCTGCAGAAGCCCAGGATCTGCCTCTATGTCATCTCTTTTCCTCAGCAACACGACCTCGTGAGCGCCCAATTCTTTTGCAGTGTTGAGATTTGCCTCCAGAATATCCACTGCTACAATTTTCACGGCTCCAAACGCCCTTGCCAGTAATACCGTGAACATGCCGATGGGTCCACATCCAAGCACAGCAACCCGCTTGCCTCGCAGCTCCACTTTAGAACAGGAGTGCACCGCGTTTCCGAAAGGATCAAGCATAGCGCAAATTTCTGGCCGAATACGAGAAAAATCCACCTGCCAGAGGTTTTTTGCCGAAATCTTGGCGTATTTGGAAAAGATGCCGTCCGTGCTAATTCCCAAAATCGCCTGATCCTGGCATACCTCCTCTTCTCCCACGCGGCACTGGAAACATCTGCCACAGGTCACGTGCGAGTCACCGGAAACATTGTCGCCCACGCGAATGCCGTAGAGATTTTCCACCTGCGACCCTGCCTCCACTACTCTTCCCACAAACTCATGGCCTAAAATGCGCGTGCTCTTGTTTTCTCGCTCAAGCGTCTGGTGAATGAGTTCTTTGAACACCTGCCTGTTCCAAATGCCTCGATCCGTGCCGCACACACCCGCATACTGAATTTCCAAGAGCACGGCTAAGACATCTTTGGGATTTGCTTTTTCATCCAGCGCAGGCATCGTGACTTCCCGCTTAATAAAACCCGTGGATGTCTCCCAGCCGTCTTCTTTTACGTCGTAGGTAAGCGCCGAAATACTATTCATAGTTTTCTTGAGATTATCATATATTAAGCGTAAATAAAACTGCCCTTCGTGCAGCTCAGGGCAGGTAGTTCTCAAAACAAAAAGCACAACTAACCTGCCCGTAATGGCATGGCGTTGTCCATAGAATTTCTGTGCAGGATATTCTGCCCGCCTGCGCAGGCAGGCCTGCTTCCCGCAACCCCCCTGCAACACCGAAAACTCCTCCCCCACCTGGAGAAACTCACTTTTGATCCGCTATACTCTGCCTCAATTCTCATATTACTTTTACTCTACACAACCCTCCCCCCATCCGTCAATCCCAACCGCAATAACCACCAAAATCGCCCGGGTCATCTCTTTTCTCCTACCACTAGAATAAACTTACCTTTCGTAATAAAGCCGAATTCTTCAATGTTGCTTACGTCATCAGCGAATTCTGATGTGTACATTTGAATATTGTAATCTTTGAGAAGCGTCTCCAAAAGCGCTTTTGCAGAACGCAAGGTATAATTGGGTTTAATTTTCTTTGCTCCTGCTGTCGGGTTTTGGTACTGCCTCTTAATATCTACAGCAAAATCTATCACGAATTTCCCTGATTGCTTTAGCACTCTGTGTATTTCAGGAAAAATCTTCCTCAAAACGCTTTTCGAAAACAAGTGGAGACTCCCAGTACAGAGAACGCCGTCGAAAGAATGATCCTGGAATGGAAGCTTTTTTGTAATATCCGCAATTTGTGTTTTCAAAACCGTATCCCTTCCAGAAACATGTGCCTTGAGCTTCTTCAGCGCAACGCCGTCTATGTCCACTGCCGTCAGCGAATCAACTTTATCTAGAAGCTCCTGGGTGTACCGCCCGTCGCCTGCTGCCAAATTCAGCCACTCACCTTTCAGCGGCAACTCACTTATACGCCAGTCGAGTGGCGTATTCAAGTTTTGGGGGTGCAGAAGAAAAGGCGCCGTACCCGAAGGCCGTGCGTTTATTTTATCTCCACGATTTTGGTGCGGGAGGTGGCTACTTTTTTGACCACAGATACAGCCGGGCTTTGCGGAGGTCGTCAAACGAAAGCTCGTGCCCCTGCCCTTCCAAATACCGCATTACGGGCGTGAGCTTTTCAAACCCGTGCTTTCGCACTGCTTCCTGCACGTCAGACAAGAGGCCTTCCTCGGGCGCCAGATACTGAAAATTGAATCGTGCGCCGCTTTGCAGCAGTTTTTCCGCGTGAGACAAAATGGTTGTTATCGCGAGGCCTCGCTCTTTGGCAACCTTTTCCAGGGGCAATCCTTTATCAAGAAGTGCGCGCGTCTGCTCCAGCGTGCTCACTTTTACTTTTTTGCCTGGCTTTGCCCCTTTTTGCACGGGTTCCAAAGAGCCGCCGCGTGCCCGGATAAAACTCGCGTGCAAGCCGTCTATTTTGTTTCGAGGCAATTGCGCCAGTCGCTCCTGGGCTTTGCGCGAGCGCTTTTGGAACGCTTCGTCACCCTCAACCACTCTCTCGTCCACCTGAAGAGCCATATGGTTGAGCCCGCGCAAAAACAGCCCGTCCAAAGAGCGCACGCGGGAAAGCGCCACATACCCCTGCCCTGGCACAAAGCATTGGGAAAGGTTCATCTCAGCTTCGTCCAGTGTCATACCCTGGCTTTTGTGTACGGTAATCGCCCACGCTAAGCGCAAAGGCATCTGCCTGATTTCAGCTAAAATTTTGCCGCTCTCATCCTCCCGCTTCCAGCTTACGGGAAAGGCCTGCACTATTCTGCCATCTCGCGTTTTCACAAGAGGCGCCTTGTCTCTGAACCCGACCACGTGCCCCCGCGTGCCGTTGAAGTATTGGTGCCCAGGGTCGTTTTTTACGAACATCACCTCTGCCCCTTTTTTGAGGCGGAGGGTTTCTGGCGCGAGGCATCCGCGCGCGAGCGCTTCCACGTATTCTTTTCTGCCTGCCTTCTGCATGGCAAACGCTTCTGGCGCACCTGGAAGATGCGAAAGACGCTCCTCGTTAATGGCGTCCACATCCCTATTATGCGTGTATAGGCGCGTTATGGGGCTCGCTTCCCCAAGCTCCGCATCCTTTCTTGCCAGAAGCACCTCTTGCATTTCCTGCGTAACCTCCTGTTGCCTGATGGCAGACAGCACCTCAAGAAATGTTCCTTCGCCATGCCGGTGCTGTTCTTCCAAATAGCACACCAAAGGATTGAGCTCGCCCCACGAGGAGGATTCAAACACGTATTGGAAATCCAGCCCATTTTTGGTGACCGGGGGCAGCTGGAAAAAGTCGCCTGAGCACACCACCTGCATGCCCCCGAACGGCGCCTCGGTTCTCCGCATATGGCGCAAGACCCGGTCGCACATGGCAAAGAATTCCGCAGAAAGCATGGAGATTTCGTCTATGATAAGAACGTGAGTATCCTGAAATCTGCTCCACAAAGACCGCTTCTGCTCCATGCGCTCCAAGTCAAAAGCCGTGATATCCTCCCGCACCCCGATGCCAGACCACGAATGAATGGTGCTCCCCTCAAGATGCGTTGCCGCAATGCCGGTGGATGCCGTAATAGCGGGCTCCAAGTCGTGCTCGCGCAGCCAGGCAACATACTGGCTGAGCACGTGCGTTTTGCCTGAGCCCGCTTCTCCGGTGAGGTACACCGAATGCCCCATTTTTAAAATATCCAGCGCCTGCTGCTGCGTCATATCCTCACTATATCAAAGGGGAAACAATAATGACAAACTCGCCTTTGACGGGGGTGTTTTGGAGCTTTGCGAGGACTTCTGCGGCAGTGCCGCGGTATATGGTTTCAAATTTTTTGGTGAGCTCCCTTCCCACCACGATACTATAATTTTCAGCGGCCGCTGATTTTTGCAGTATCTCTTGAAACTCTTGGAGGGTTCTGATGATGCGGTAGGGCGATTCATACAATACGACGGGGTATTCTGAAGCCGCGACTTTTTCAAAAAACGTTTTGCGGCCCTTTTTTGCGGGAGGAAAACCGAGAAAAAGAAACCTGTCCATTGGAAAACCAACAACACTCGCGAGCGCGGTGAGTGCGGAGGCGCCGGGGACGGGAATTACTGTTGGGGGGTTGGATTGCTGGAGTGCGAGATTGATTAACACACTGCCCGGATCTGAAATGCCGGGCGTGCCAGCGTCCGACACCAAGGCGAGGTTTTTTCCTTCGCGCAACAACTGGAGAATTTGCTCTGTTTTCTGCAGGCGGCTGTGCTGGTGGTAGCTTATCAAGGGTTTTGCAATGCCAAAATGCGAGAGCAGTTTTGTAGTAACTCTCGTGTCTTCGCACAAAATAGCGTCTGCTTCTTTGAGCGCGCGTAAAGCACGAAGCGTAATATCCTCCAGATTGCCTATGGGAGTGGCAACAATATACAGCGTTCCCATTAGAGAACAGTGGTTCTTTCTTCTTTGCGTCTTTTGAGAAAATCGCGCAGGAACTCAAAAAGTACGCCGGCCAAGGGAATTGCCAAAAGAGCTCCCATAATTCCCCAGAATTGAGCACCAATTGAGAGAGAAATGAGTACGAGCACCGGCGGAAGGCCAATGAAGCGCCGAGAGAGCAAGGGCGTAAGCACATTGCCGTCTATCTGTTGAATGAGCGTGAGGGCAAGAAGCACAAAGAGGGCCTGCAAGGGCGATTCTAAAGCGATCAGCAGCGCAACGAGGACGCCAGCTATAATTGGCCCCACAATGGGAATAAAATTAAGGAGCCCGGCCACCGCGCTCAAAGAAAGACGGGAAAACTCAACGCCAAACAATAAAAGCGTAACGTATGTTGCGAGAAACACAAACAGGGAACTTATCACCATTGCCAGGAACCAGCCCGAAACCTTCCGCTGGGAGCGCGCCCAGATATTGAGAGCCAGTGCTTCATACTTTGCCGGGAACAGCACGCTAATAACCCGCTCAATGGGGCGTTCTTCAAGAGAAAGGAACAGCGCAACCGAAATTACAAAAATCGTGGAAAAGAGCCCTCCGAAAATCGCGAAAAGCGCCTTGAAAATGTTTGCGGTGTTTTGGGCGGCGTTCAAAGCAAACGAGTCCACAAAACTCTGGAAGTCCCGAAAGGTTGCAACCCCGAGCCCTTGAAGAGAGGGAGAAATCCGCTCTTCAAAATATTGCGGAAGCCGATTGGAAAATTGCTGGAGTTCGTAAACGAATATGGGGGTGGTGGCGAACACCACGTAGGCGATTAGACCAAACACGAACAAATACACGAAAGCTGCCGCCACAACCCGAGGGACGTGCCTCTTATGCAGAGAGGCAATAATGGGCTCAAAGAGCACTGAGATGATCAAACCAAACATGACCCATACCAAAATGTCCCGAATGAGAAAAACTACGTACACCAAAAACCCGGCGAGCGCCAGTTTCACAATGGTGCTCCAAGAAATATCCAGAAGTTGATGAGTTCCGTTCATAGCTATATCTTCAGCAAGGGAAGAAACGCGGATTCTTTTCGGTACGGCCCGAGCACCGCCAAATTAAGCTTCTCTGGCGCGAATAAATCGCGTGCTACGGCCTTAATATCCCCTGGCGTTACTTGATTTATCTTATCATACAAGCGTTCCGGCGTTAACATTTCTCCGCGCAAGAGTTCCTGCGTGGCGTAAAAGCTCGCCTTGGCGTTGGACAACTCAAGCTGAAGCGCCAATTTCCCTTTTTCGTACTCTTTTGCCTTGGTGAGCTCTGCACCTGATATGAGTTTGGTTTTAAGCTTTTTGTATTCCTTAAGAATAACCTGAACCGCTTTTGAGGCAGAATCATTTTTCACCCCAGCTGTGGTGAGGAGAAATCCGGTATCCGGATCGTTCTCGCTTTGCGTGGAAATGTCATACGCCAAACCCAATTTTTCCCGCACCTCCACGAACAATCGGGAACTCATCATTCCTCCGAGCACCACGGCAATAAGGTACTGGGCAAATCGCCTGTGGTCCTCAAGCCCATACCCGCGCACTCCAAGCGCAATATTCGTCTGGTTTGTTTTTCGCCACTCCAGCAGCAGTCGCGGCTGTCGCTGCGCTTCTCTCACCGGGGCTTTTAACGCGGGCCTATGCGCACTTATGCTGGCGAACGCGGCGCGCATTTTTTCTGTCGCCTGTTTTTGCCTGATGTTTCCCGCAACGCACACCACCGTATTTGAGGCGACGTACTGCCGCCTCATGTATTCTTGCAAATCGTTTCGGGAAAGCGAACGAACGCTTTCCTCATTTCCCGCGATGTTCCAGCCGACGGGTTGATCTCCGTACAGCAGTTTGCTCCACAGATCCCCAATGTGGAGCGCGGGATTATCCCGATGCATGTGAAGTTCTTCTGTGACCACCCCTTTCTCTTTTTCAATTTCTTTTTGCGGAAGCACTGAACGCAGAAAAATGTCTGCCACCCAGTCCAGCGCCAAATCAAAATGACTGCTATCCACTTTGGCGTAGTATCCAGTGTAGTCCTCTCCGGTAAAAGCGTTGTACTGACCGCCCACCTGATCCAACGCTTCTGCCACCGCCAAGGGAGTGGGGCGCTTTTTCGTGCCCTTGAAAAACATGTGCTCCAAAAAATGTGAAATGCCGCTTTTGTCTTTGGTTTCGTATTTTGAGCCGGCTCCTACCAATACCAAAACGGTCACCGTTCTGGTGCTCCGTTGGGGGATGGTGACAATGCGCAATCCGTTTTTCAGCGTCGTCTTTTTAAGCATTTTAGAGATATTTCGAAAATTCTTCTGAGCTTACATTAATTTCGCGAAGAATTTGGCGGAGCAAGCCTCTCCCGATTTCCTCATCGCCGTGTCGCGACACAAGCGTCGTTCTCCCGTCCGGGTGTTTAAAAAACACGTGCGAGCCTTTTTGCCGCACGGAGAAGAATCCCATCCTTTTGAGGACCTTCTCTAAATCCCGAGCCCTCAAAGAAGGAAGACGATCGCTCATGTAAGTTGCACGCTTTCAAGCCCCACAAAAGAGGGTTCGTAGGAAAAGTCTTTTATTTGTTTGCGGTATTGAGCGTCGGTTTTTGCCACCTCCAAGCAAAGCGAAATTGCCTCGCGCACGCGCTTGCGAAGTTCGGGAAGGTTTTTTGCCTGCGTATGGCACCCCGGCAAAGCAGGAACCGAGGCAACAAAATACCCGTCTTCGTCCTGCTCAATAATTACCTTAAATTCTTTTTTCTGCGCCATATACCAAAACTATACCACTTTTTTACGAAAAATAAAAGCCCTCTGCTGCTCTTCTCAAAGATTCTGTTTTGTTCGTAGTCTAAACAGAAAATAGTGTCCAATTGCTACTGCAAGGATCAGCGAATCTGCTATTATCTTCCCCAAAAGCGTTGGCCCTTCAGAACAGAAAAGCAGTGCTGGGCAATTATGTAACGTAGGCATCACAAAGGTAACTCCTATAAGGGGCACAAAACTCAACATGAGATGTAAAACTAATAATATTCTCCAGACACTAACCATAGTTTTTTGCATTAGTCTTCTTCAAAACGGTTTTTAAGCTGTTGGGCGAGATCTGCGATTTTCACGCGATCCTGCTTCATGGTGTCGCGGTCGCGCAAGGTGACGGTATCATCTTTGAGAGTGTCAAAATCAATAGTCACGCAGAAAGGCGTGCCGATTTCGTCTTGGCGGCGGTAGCGCCGGCCGATGGCCCCAACTTCATCGTATTGGCAAGCGAAATCTTTTTGCAGCAATTTGTATACCTCTTTTGCTTTTTTCACAAGATCTGATTTATTTTTCACGAGCGGAAACACGGCAACCTGTACGGGAGCTATGCATTTGCCTAGGCGAAGTACAACTTCTTCTTCTTTCGTTGCTTCGGTTGTGGTAGTGCGGCCTCCCTTCACCTCTTCATATGCATCTATCAGGAGCGCAAGCAGTAAACGCTCAATTCCCAAGGTAGGTTCAATAACATACGGAATGTATTTTTTGCCCGCTTCCTCGTCGCGACCTGCCTGCGCCCCGCCTGCGCGGGCAGGAGGCAGGTAGGAAAGGTCTGTGCCAGAGGCCTTCCCGTGCTGTTTCAAATCAAAATCGGTGCGGTTCGCAACGCCCGCCAGCTCTCCCCAGCCAAACGGAAACTTATACTCAATGTCCACGGTGCGTTTGGAATAGTGCGCCAGCGACTCTTTGGGGTGCTCATAGCGGCGCAGATTCTTCTTTTTGAGTCCGAGGGCAAGGAAAAATTTCTCCCATTCTGCAAGCCAGAAATCAAACCACTTTTCGTCTTCCCCGGGTTTGCAGAAAAATTCCAGTTCCGCGATCTCAAATTCGCGAGACCGGAAGAAAAAGTTGCCGGTGGTAATTTCGTTGCGGAACGACTTTCCTATCTGCGCGATGCCAAAAGGCACTTTCTGGCGCATGCTTTCCTGCACGAGTTTGAAATCCACAAACATTCCCTGCGCGGTTTCTGGGCGCAAATAAGTAACGTGCACCACATCTTCCACCGGGCCCAGAAAGGTCTTGAACATTAAGTTAAACTGCTTAGCTTGCGTGAAGTCCCGATCGCCGCAAGTGGGGCACTGGTTTGGTTCTTTCGCCTCACCCTGCCCCACAAAGCGGCCGTCCATCATGTAGTCGGCGCGAAAGCGGCCGTGACACGACTTGCATTCTATTAAGGGGTCAGTGAAATTCTCCACGTGCCCGGATGCCTTCCACGTAGAAGGATGCATTAAAATTGCGCTCTCCAGCGCCACCACGTTATCCATTCTCTGCACGAACCTGCGCATCCACGCGCGCTTGATATTTTCTTTCATCGCCGTGCCCAAGGGCCCAAAATCCCACAGCGCCTCCACTCCACCATAAATTTCAGAAGAAGGAAACACAAACCCACGACGCTTTGCCAGGGAAACAATTTTCTTCATCTTCTCGTCCATTCTGCTATTCTAACCACATTTTTCACCAAGCTTCAACTTTTTCCCAGGGAAGATTGGATTTTCCGAAATGTCCATAAGAGGCCGTAGAGAGGTAGAGCGGCCGGCGCAATTCAAGCCGTTCTATGATTGCAGAGGGCCGAAAGTCAAACTTCCGCACAATATCTTCTGAGATTTCTTCTCCTCTTTCGTCAAGCGCCTGAACCATAAGGGGTTCTGCGCGGCCGATGGCGTACGCCACGGAAACAAGGCACTGTTCTGTTAATCCGTTTGCCACGATATTCTTTGCGGCAAAGCGCGCCATATAGGCGGCGGAACGATCTACTTTGGTGGCGTCTTTGCCTGAAAAACAGCCGCCTCCGTGCGGGATGAGGCCGCCGTAGGTATCCACCATAATTTTCCTGCCCGTAAGGCCCGTGTCTGCCTCAAACCCGCCCCGCACGAAATTCCCCGTGGGATTTACGAGGATCTCCACGCCCTCAAGATCTCCCAAGAGAGGCGCGATCAGAAAATCAATAATGACCTGCCGAATCTCCGCTTGAGGAACTCCATCCGCGTGCTGGCAACTCACCAGCACGCTACGGACGCGCCCCTCGCGCAAAGTAACCTGCGCCTTGCCGTCGGGCCTCAGCCATGGAATTTTTCCCTCTCTCCTCAGCCGCTCCAGCCCTTTTGTCAATGCATGCACCAGCACGACGCCCCGAGGCAAAAACTCTCTGGTCTCCTGAGTGGCGTATCCATACATAATGCCTTGATCTCCAGCCCCTCCGCTGTCCACGCCCTGCGCAATATCCGGCGACTGCCGGCTGATATTCACGACAACTTTCAGCTCATCTTGATACCCGATTTCATCATACACAGACCGGGCAATCGCCTCGTAATCAACCTCAGCGCGCGTAGTAACTTCTCCGCCTATTACGAGCAGTCCGTGGCTCCCGAACGTCTCAACCGCCACACGACTCTGGGGGTCTTGGGTAAGGCAGGCGTCCAAAATGGCATCTGATATTTGATCGCACATTTTATCCGGATGCCCCGATGTAACGCTTTCTACGGTATAGAGTTTTGGTTCAAACATATAATTGTATTTTATTACCAACAAAAAACTCCTTACTCAGATGAGAAAAGAGTTTTTTGTCCATTCACCTATGGAAACAATTATCTCCTCCTCAATGAGAGGAAGCTGGAAGGACCACCTTATCTTTCGACTATGCTCAAGACAGGTTGGTAAAGGGTATCAGAGCCAGTTCTCTACCCTTACTCTTGATAATTTGTCCAATTGTGAATGACCTGCATTTCTTGTATCACGCGTAAACCACCCTGTCAATCAAACACTTATTCACATCCACTTACTGCACAATACCCATTCCTCCTGAAACCGAGGAATCGTCTGGAAGCCGAGTGTCTATAGGATCGTCAGTAGAGGAGACGACTTGATCCACAAACAAATCCTCTCCCGTAATGCGGGCCTGCCCTACAAGCTCTGCTATCCTCCCCCGCTGAGCTGGTGTTGGGGTAAACGCGATCTGAAATGCCACCGAGGGGGGCTGTAGTTCCGGAAACACTCCTGTACCGGCTGCCAAATCTCCGATCTCCCACACCAATTCGCGCGAGGCAGAGTCAAAAGTAAGATTGCTGTTCGCGGGAAAAATATTGCCGGTCAATTCCGCACCTTGAGGCAGCGCCGCCTTTACTCTGGCTGAGCGCACGTCGTTTAACTTGTTGGTCGCCCGCCAGATAACGGTATACGTGGTGCGCTGGCCAACCGTGGGCGGGTGCGGTCCCGTGTTGCCAAACACCTCGTCTGAGAAAAACCCCCGCTGCTCAATGCGAAGATCCGCGCGCAGTTTCACCTCAAAATCCATGCTTGCTTCTGAAAGCAGCACGCGGTTTTGCAGGGTCAGCCCCTGGTCCTGCGGACTGAACGTCTCAATGTCGTCTTTCACGTTTACCCAAAATTCCACCCTGCCCTCCTCCCCTCTTCCCAAGAAGCGCAGCCGCGTATTGTCTCTCGGCTCCCACACAAGAGAATTGCTCCCCCTCTGGAACCTCCCGCTGTTTGCCTTCAAGCTGTCTAAATCAAACGCGCGGCCGTCAAGCGTCACAAGGAGAGACAGGTTCTCTAAAATCCGGTCGGTCGGATTGCGGAAGGAAATCTCGTAGTGCAGCACATCTCCCGCGGACGCCACATAGTTCGCGGACGAATTTACCTGCTGAGCAATAAGCAGCTGAGGCCGCGCGATTTGCACGCCCTTTTGCACCTCGCGCATCACCGTGAAGCGGCCGTCTTTCCAGCTTCCGATGACTGCGCGGAATATCTTTACCTCCTGCACACCTCCTTCCAATGCGCCCCGCACGGTAATGCGGCCGCCTTCGGTGCGATTGAGCACGCCAATATCCCATTCGTTATCCCCCAGAGGAACGGGAGAAGCGCTGCGAAAAGAGAACCCGTCGGGATACTGCATCTGAATGCGCAAATCAGAAAGCGGATATTCGGAGTTTGAAAAGTAGTTCAGCTCAATTTCAAACTGCTGGTCTGCCTCCATGCGCGAAGGAACATTCACATCAAAGTTGAGGGGCACGAACGAAATCTTGGAGGAGGCTGAAGTTTCGGACCGAAAAGAAGCCGACAAGTTGCGCGGGGTGTATGTTAAAGAAGCCCGTGCTTCTTTTATTTCGTTTTCTTTGCCAAAAAGGCGGGCAGAAAACCGCGCAGAGTCCTCCTGCCCGGGGTTGATAGTGTCTATTGCTCTGATAACCCGCGCATCGCTACCTTCCGATGGAATCGCGCCTTCCGGGTAATCAAAAGTGAGCGAGGCGTCCACCAATTGCGTATCGCCCACATTCCTCCAGCGCACCACATATGTCACTTCTTCTCCCACGGTAATTGCATCCGGCGCCAAAATCTCAAGCCGTACGTCTCCGGTGGAAAAAATGTTTTTCTGCCAAACCCAAAATCCCGCGACCGAAAGAGCCGCAGCTACAAACAATACGCCATACACAATTTTCAAACGCATAATAAATATTGTATCAGTTTTGCAGAACCTTCAAAAGATGCTCCTGCGATATCTCGCGCAAACGGGCTTCATTTATCCCTTCAAGCCGCATGCTCTCCAAGGTCTCGCCGCTGCTTTGCAAAAGAACGCTGATGAATCTCGCGATGTTCTCATCTTTGACCGCAACATGCTTCAGCAAGGGTGAATAGCCGGCAAGGGAAAGAAGTTTCCAAAGAAAATAATAGGCAAGCACGTCTATCTCACGCTCCCTCAGGGCGGGTTTGTCGAGAATAAAGAGAGTTTCTGTGAACAGATTCCAAATCTTGTCGTCGCGCTCCTGCCCCCTAAGAAGCTCGTCTGCCACTTCTGCAAAGCGAGCCATTGCGCGCACGCGCTCCAAGCTTTTTCTCATGCAAGGATACGAATTCACAAGAGCGGCATCGGTAATGGTCTTATGGGTTTTGCCCTGGATGAACTCAAGTTCAGACAGATTAAAAAGCTCCAGCCCTCCCCGGAGCTTGGAAGTAATTTTGCGCTCCGAAACCGCGCGCAGCGTCAATTTGCCAAAGTCCTTCGTGAATACAACAAACACGCGGTCTGCCTCGCCCATATCCCGCTTCCGCAGAATAATCCCTTGTGTCCGATAATGCAACGCCATTATGCTTTTTCAATGCCCAGCCGGAGGGTTCTGCCTCCCAGAGAAAATTCCTGCTCTGCGTCAAACTTCTGCTTTCCCCTCCTGTCTGCGCGGACAGGGCCTTCTGTCAATTCTTTGAGGCCTGTGGCAGACATAATTGTTTTTTGGTTGTCCCTAAAAATCTCAGTGAGCTCCTTGTCTCCCTCATAGCACAAACGCGCTTTGTCTCTTGGCTTATACCCCGCTTTCTTTCTCATATCCTGAATAGTGCGCACCATCTCTCGCAGCAATCCTTCCTTTCGCAATTCTGGCGTAACGACTGTATCAAGTTCCACCTCCGTCTTTAGGTTTTTATCGAACACTACTTCTTTCACATTCAACTCGTCTTTAATCAGCCCAATTAACTCTTCCTTCACTTTAAACTTTTCACTTTTCACTTTTAACTTTTGGAGCGGCTGTCGCACTTTGATACCGGCTTTCGCGCGCTCTGCCAAACCCTTTGCTGCCAGCTCGCGAGCCTGCGTCATTTCTTTTTCAAGCCCTGCGTCAATCCTTTTTCCGTCTGCCCTAGGCCAATCCTCCCAATGCACGCTTCTCTTCTGACCAGCAAGCTCGCCGAATATAAACTCGCTCAAAAACGGGACGAAAGGCGCCGCAAGCTTGCTTACCTCCAACAGCACGTACCCCAATACTCCGCTCGCCTCCTGCAGTTCTTTCTTGTTTTGGGTCCGCCAGGTGGCGGACTGAAAGCGCGTTCGCGAACGGCGAATGTACCACAGGGAGAGATCGTCTATGACAAATTGCTCAAGCTGGCGAGCAGCTCCGGTAATGTCGTACGCGTCCATGCGCCTCACCATTTCTTTACTTGTGCTGTGGAGCCGAGAAATAATCCATCTATCCAAAATATGTTTGGACTTTGTCCGTCCCGTCAGCTGGCGGGTGACGGATTGAATTTTGGGTTTTCCCGCGTACGTTTGATAAAAGACAAACGAATTCCACAACGTGAGCAGGAATTTGCGCATAACCTGTTGGAGGTCGTGTTCTGCAAAGGCCTTTGCATCCCAGGGGTGGCTGAACGTGTAAAAATACCAGCGCAAGGCATCCACGCCATATTTCCCAACCATTTCCCACGGATTCACAATATTTCCCTTAGATTTGGACATCTTTTCTCCCTTTTCGTCTAAAATGAGGCCAAGCGAAATCACGTTTTTATAGGGTGCTTTCAACCCCAAAAGAGTGGCTATAGCAAGCAATGTATAAAACCATCCCCGCGTCTGATCGATTCCTTCGGCAATATAGTCGGCAGGATATAACGCCGAAGGCGCTCCCCCCTTCCAGTGCCCTTGCGCGTAAGGCATTGACCCTGAATCAAACCATACGTCCACCACATCTTTTACGCGGCGCATGGTGCCCTTCTTGCACTGCGCGCAAGAAAACGTAACTTCATCAATGTGCGGACGGTGCAAATCAATTTCCATTTCCTCATTACGCGGGAAGTTTGCGTACGAAATCCTGCGAAGCTCCCCGGTCCCAATCGCCTTTTTCATGCGAAAACGTATCAGATCTTGGCGCGAATATCCCTCCATCAATCCTTCCAGCAACGTAAGCGGCAACTCGTGGCTTATGAGCAAAATGGTCTTGCCTTTTTCTCTCTCCTCGATATCTGTCAGCAAACTGTGCAGGCGCTTTTGCACGTCCACCCATGTCTCGCCTTTCGGAGGAGCTATCGTAAACCGCTTCATATAGTGCTCCAAGGGCGTTTCGCCCTCCTGTCTCCACACCGCAACTATCATTTCTTCCACTGGCTTTCCGTTGTAAATCCCCGTATCAAACTCGCGGAGCCGCTTATCGTATATAGGCCGTATGCCAAGTGCTTCTCCGATGATTTCTGCGGTCTGTTTTGTGCGAAGGAGGTCGGAAGCAATAATCGCGTCGATATGCTTTTTTTTCAGGCTGCGCGCCAGACGCGCGATTTGTATTTTACCTTTTTCAGTAAGCGCAACCGGTTTCTTCTCCGGCCAAGAAGCACTGTGATTCGTTACTTGTCGATCTGAATGGCCATGGCGGAGTATGTAATACGTATTGGACGAAGCTGTTTGCTTCTGTATATCCTTAAGCGAACCTACCACTTCCTGATGGCCGCACGAATCGCATTGCCATACGGGCAAAGGAGTACCCCAGTACCGCTCTCGGGAAAACGCCCAGTCCTTCACTTCTGCCAGCCACTCACCCATTCTCCCCGTCTTGATATGCCGCGGAATCCAATTGATGCTCCGGTTGTTTGCAATGAGCTGCTTTTTCACCTTTTGCATGTTCAAGAACCAACTATCTTTGGCGTAGTAGAGCAAGGGTGTGTCGCACCTCCAGCAAAACGGATATTCGTGCTCGTACAGCTCTTCTTTATAGAGAAGCCCCCGCTTTTTGAGATCTTCCATAATTAAAGGCTCCGCGTCTTTCACGAACACGCCCTTCCACTGTGGGACGAGCTCGTTGAATTTCCCTTCTTCGTCAACCGTGTGTTTTTTGGGAAGACCGAGCTTCTTTCCAAGCTGATAGTCGTCTTCCCCGTACATAACTGCCGTATGCACAATGCCTGTTCCCTCTTCCGTGGAAACAAAATCGCCAAGTGCCACGTAGTGCTTTTTCTCCGGCTGACGCTTGAGGGCATCGAACACGGGCTTATATTCAATGCCGACTAGCTCTTTTCCAGAAACTTCTTTTACGATTTTGTATTCGCCTTCCAATTTTCCCAAAAGGTTTTTTGCGAGAATGTATGTTTCCCCTCCTTGTTTTGCAAACACATACTGGATATCTTTCCCGACTGCCAACGCAACGTTGCCGGGCAGAGTCCAGGGTGTCGTAGTCCATGCCACCAGAAAAGTTTTTGACTTTTCTGGAATTTCGAATTTTACATAGACCGAGCGGTCTTTTATGGTTTTATATCCCTGCGCCATCTCGTGAGAGGACTCGGGCGTGCCGCACCTCGGGCAATACGGCACCACTTTATAATCTTTATACAGCAAGCCCTTCTGCCAAAATGCTTTTATAATCCACCACAAGCTCTCCATATACTCTCTTTCATAAGTGATGTAGGGATGCTCGGTGTCCAGCCAAAAGCCGATGCGTTCCGTAAGGGAATCCCACTCTTTTTTGTATTCCCACACGGATTGCCTGCATGCCTTATTGAATTTCGCGATGCCGTATCGCTCAATTTCTTTTTTGGACTTTATGCCAAGTTTTTTCTCAACCTGCAGCTCAACGGGAAGGCCGTGTGTATCCCACCCCGCTTTTCTCGGCACAAAAAATCCGCGCATGGTTTTATAGCGACATACCACGTCTTTGAACACGCGCGAAAGCACATGATGAATTCCGGGAGAGCCGTTGGCCGTTGGCGGCCCTTCATAAAACACAAAAGGAGGCGTCCGCCGGCTGGCGGATCGCCTCTCCAACGATTTTGCAAACGCTTTCAGTTCCCGCCAGCGTTCCAATATCTGTTCTTCCAATTTCGGAAAATTGGCCTCCATATGCTCAACCGTATCACTTTTAAGGCGGGTTTTCAATTCTCCGCTACATCTTCTCTAGGATCTGAATGCCCAAGAGATGTAAGCAGTTTTGCAGAAGCTGGGCGGTGGAAGCTGTAAGCAGGAGACGAAACTCCTTCTGCTCCTTGGTATCTGCCTCAAGCACGCGGTGCGCGTTGTAAAACGCGTTGTACTTTTGTGCGAGATCAAATGTGAAACTGCAAAGAAGATTAGGCGCGTATTTTTCTGCCGCCTGTCGCACCACTTCCGGAAACTTATACGCCGTGCGCAAAATATCTAATTCCTCTTTTGATAAGTTTTGGGGGTTGATTTGTAACTTCAATTTTTGATTTTTGATTTTTGATTTTCTCACGATGCTTTTGCATCTCGCGTATGTGTACAAAAGGTAAGGGCCAGAATCGCCTTCCAAACTCAAGGATTTTTCAAAATCAAAGATAATGTCTTTGCCAAGCGCCACGCGCAAGAGAGAATATTTTACCGCAGCCACGGCAACCTTTTCTGCAACCTCCTCTTTTTCGCGCGCGGACAGGACGGCTTCTGACCCAGCCGCGAGTTTGTGCGCTCGCTCCTTCACCTCATCCAGCAAACCTTCTCCGGTAATCACATTTCCTTTTCGGCTGGATATTTTGCCTTCGGGCAGCCGCACCATTCCGTGAGAAAGATGCACGGTCTTTTCTCCAAGCTCTGGATATATTTGTTTTAACGCGGCAATCAAAACCTTAAAGTATTCAACAATTTCATTCCCCGTAACAATGATTGACCTGTCATACTTGAAATCCTTGTACTTTGTCGGCGCCAACCCAAGCTCTTTTGCTTCGTACGTTGGCAATCCCTGCGAATTTATAAATACGCGATTGTGCAAGCCGTATTTTTCTCCCAGAAAAATTACCGCGCCTTCGCTCTCCTGAAAAATGCCCTTCGGAATATTTTGACGCACAATATCCAAGCCCCTTTCCCCGGCATCCCGCTCAAAATAGTAATAATCAAATTTCGTCCCGAGACGTCTATACGATTCTTCAAACCTTTCCAAGCTCCATTTTCTTCCCTTCTTGTACAGTTCTTTGATCTCTTTGTCTTTTGCGAATATTTTTTTGTTTAATTCTCCTATTTCTTGTCTTGCCCGTTCATCTTCTTCGTACGCTAAAGCGCCTGCTGCATAGCACATTCCCAGCCAACGAGCTTTAACCGATAAAGAATCACTCTCCTTTGGCATCTTGTGGCTCAGCTGTTTCATCCCCCAAATCGCTTTTGCCACGTGCAAACCAACATCACCCTGATAATTCGCGCGCTTGAGCTGGGCACCATTCGCCCCTAGCAACCTTGCTATAGATTCCCCCACCGCGTTGCTGTACAAATGCCCAATGTGAAACTCTTTGAAGGGATTAGGATCGGTAAACTCAATCATTACTCTCTTCCCCGCCAAAAGATCGGATGCGCCGTACTTTTCTTTTTCTTTGACGACTCGCTCCAATTCTTGCAGAAGACATTCCTTTGAAAGAAAGAAGTTCACAAAGCCACCCGCTGCCTTGACTTCGTTAAGGAAATCCGAATTTCGAATATCGAATTTCGAAACAATCTGTTGCGCGATTTCCTCGGGGCTTTTGCGAAGCTGTTTTGCCAATACAAACGCAACGGACGTAGCATAGTCGCCGTGGTCCGGGTTTTCGGGATGCTCCAAGGAAATATTTTGGCGCTCTTTAACCCCCAATTCTCCAACGGCCCTTCCAACGATGTTTTCCAGTTCTCCACGTATCATGTCATTTCCACTTTAGCTCATTTTAGCTTAGAATGAAAAAAATGGCAGTATATGCGGAAAACAGGAAGGCGCATTTTATCTATGAAATCCTGGAGAAGTTTCAGGCGGGTTTGGCGCTGAACGGGCAAGAGGTGAAGTCCATAAAAGCAGGGAGAATACAGCTCGCCGGCGCTTATGTAATACCGCGAGGAGAAGAACTTTTCCTGGTAGGGGCGCACGTTCCTGCCTATCAACCAGCCAACGCTCCTGCTGACTACAATCCCGAGCGCGACCGGAAGCTTCTGCTGCACAAGGAAGAAATCCGCTACCTCCTCGGCAAAGCAAAGGAAAAAGGCTTGACTTTAGCGCCCTTGCGGGTGTATACTGATAAACGCAATCTCAAGCTGGAAGTCGGTTTGGCTCGAGGGAAAAAGAAGGTGGATAAAAGAGAAGTTATCAAGAAACGGGAAGCCGAACGCGAGATTGAACGCGCCTTAAAAATGAGGTGGTAACGAACTTGGGGATGTTCTGCCTCGACAATAGAGAGAAGAATCTCATGCAAGGAGAGTACGGCCTCTCAAAAAGCCGAAGGCATACAACTGCCAACTTATTTAGCCCTCAAAGGGCTCTTGCCTACGCATAACGCTCCCACCGGAGCTTTGTAGGCCATCCGCTCCCGGATTCTCGATAAGGGCAGCGGGTGTCACCCATCGAGATAGATAGCTTTTTTGAAGGTCCGAAAGCTATTGAATCTAATAGGACCATCAAAGGGAGAATGCTTTTGTCCAGTTTTCACATTCTCTCCTCAGACCAACTGGACTAACCTTGAAGATTGAGTTTCTTGCCTCCATTGGACGCGGGGTCATGCCCGCCATCTCCACTATTTTGCAGAAGCGCATTTATATCAACAATCAAATACGGGCTTCCGAGGTGCGCCTTATTGATGAGACAGGAAAGCAAAGAGGAATTGTGCCTTTTCAAGAGGCACTGAACCTTGCCCGAGAGCGAGGTTTTGATCTTATTCAGATAACAGAAAAAGTGGAGCCGCCGGTTTGCCGCCTTGGAGAATACGGAAAATACCTCTACCAACTGGAAAAGAAATTGAAGGAGACAAAGAAGCAGGAGGGCGGAGGACTTAAAGAGATCCGTCTTACCTTCACGATTTCAAGCCACGACTTGGAAACGCGAGTAATGCAAGCAGAAAAGTTTTTGCAAAAGGGAAACCGCGTTCGCGCTACGCTCCGCCTCCGAGGACGTCAGAATGCCCTCGAAGGATATGCGAGAGAGAAGCTTGAAAAGTTTGTGGAGGCGCTGAGGGCGCATCTGCCCGTTAAACTGGAGAGCGAATTGAAAAAAGAACCGCGAGGATTATCAGTAATCCTTGTGAAAGGATAGCAAAGCATGACAAAGCAAAAAACAAAAAAAGCGATCACCAAGCGATTCCGCATAACCCCAACCGGGAAAATTTTGCGGCGCCCGGCCGGACAGGATCACTATCTTGCCAAGCAATCGCCCAAGAAAAGAAGGCGGCTGAGAAAATGGATTGAGCTTTCCCCCGCAGAAGCAAAAGTCATCAGAAAACTGCTTTCCTAGTTCACGAACTATGGCCCGCGTAAAACGAGGAATCGTCTCCCATAAACGCAGAAAAAATGCCTTGGCAAGGACCAAGGGTTTCCGCTGGGGAAGGAAATCCAAATACCGCTTGGCAAAGGACGCCCTGCGCCATGCTTGGACATACGCATACCGCGACCGCAGAGCGAAGAAACGCGCGTTTCGACAGGACTGGCAACGCCAGCTGGGCGGCGCTTTGACATTGCAAAACCTTAATTACAGCAGATTTATAGCCGCGCTCAAAAAACAAAACGTAGGGCTCGACCGGAAAGTTCTCGCTCAGCTTGCCAAAGAACATCCTAAAGCATTCCAAAAAATCATAGAGTTGTGTAAGGCCTGATCCTGCACAAACAGAATTAATCCTCGCGCGGCACGGCTCCTTCTCCAAGAAGGAGTTTTCGTTTTCTTTTCTCTCCAAAACGATATCCGCCCACCTTCCCGTCTGAACGCACGACACGATGGCAGGGAATCTTCTTGAGATCGGGGTTTTTACCAAGAGCGGTCCCCACCGCGCGGAACGCATTCGGGCGGCCAATCGCTTGCGCGATCTGCTTATAGGTGCGCGTCTCGCCGCGCGGAATGCTCTTTACCGCCTCATACACCTTTTGCTCGAATGAAGTGATGCGCCTTTTTGAGAACTCGCCTTGCGTTCTCATACGTAAGTTTTTCTTGCGCTTTTGCATAGTCAAGCCATTGAAACCCCAGGTGTTCTGAGGAAATCGTTACTTTTTCCTGGTCGGTCTGCGCCAAATAGAAAACCACCTCTTTGGAAATTCTCTCTCTTCCAAATTGAAACCAGTAGGAGATCGTTTCTCGAAATCCTTCAAATATTCCGAGGTCGCTCAAGCCGGTTTCCTCAGCAACTTCGCGCCTGACCGTCTCTTCTTCCAATTCTCCTTCTTCGACATGGCCTTTGGGCAAATCCCAGTATTCCTCTTTCGCTTTCGCAGAGGAAGGATAATGAAGAAGGAGATACAGGGGTTCTCCTTTTTCGATGCGGCATATGACTGCTCCGGCTGATCGTTCTTTTTTCATTTGGATTTAAGAAAAGACGGTATCTTGTCCAACGGATAGGTGTTTATAATATCCTCTGCTTCTGCCCAGCCCCGTCTCGCTTGCGCAATGCCGTATTTCACGTATTCCAAATGATTTGCCGCGTGCGCGTCAGAATCAATAGCCATGCGGCATCCCGCAACCACCGCTTTTTTTATATTGCTGTCTTGCAAATCCAAACGATCGGGGAATGCATTTATCTCCAGCACGGTTCCCGTATTCTTTGCTTCGTTTATAATTTCATCCATGGCAATTTCGTATGGCTCTCGTTTATGGATAAGGCGGCCGGTAGGATGGAACAAAATATCTGCGTGGGGATTTCTCATCGCTCTCACAATTCGCGCGGTCATATCTTTTTTTGTCATTTTGAAATTTGAATGTACGGAAATCCCCACAACATCAAGCTTCGCAAGTGTTTCGTCTGCGATATCGAGCGTACCATCCTTACGAATATTCACCTCGGCTCCCTTTAATATCCTGAATTTTGCTTGCCCGCCGTATCCGCCCTCCTGGCGGAGGAGGCGGGCGTTTATTTTATCTATTTCCGCCATCTGTCGCAGGAGCTTTTTTTCGTCCATGCCGCCTACCATCGCCAGGTCTCTCGTATGATCGGTTATGGCAATGTACTCTCTCCCCAGCTTGCTCGCCTCTCTTGCCATGGTTTCAATGGAATGCTTCCCGTCGGTCCAGTCGGTCTGCACTTGAAGATCCCCTTTCACAGAATCATAACTGATAACTTTGGGGAGCTTCCCTTCAAGGGCGGCCTCAATTTCTCCCTGATCTTCGCGCAATTCTGGATCAATATACGCCATTCCCAAGGCCCTGTACACTTCCTCCTCTGTCTTGCATGCCACAAGCTTTTTCCCGCGGAACAATCCGTATTCAGAAAGCTTGTATCCTTTGCTTGCCGCATACGTCCTGAGCCGCACGTTGTGCTCCTTGGAGCCCGTAAAATACTGAAGGCCAGCGCCGAATATCTCTTGGGGGAGCACTCGCATGTCAATATCAAATCCCTCGGTAGTGCGTACAGATACTTTCGTTGCTCCCTTCCCCCAGATTTTTTCATAAGGAACCAAGGAAAGGAAATACTCTATTGCTTTCTCCGGTTTTTTCGTGGTTATCAAAATGTCAACGTCTCCGATAGTTTCTTTCATCCGCCGAAAAGAGCCAGCCGCAACCGCCCTCGTGATAAAAGGCGAATCCTCCAGTTTTCCAACCAGATCTTCCACGAAGGGATAGATGGTCCCGAGGAGCCACCGCCCCTTTGAGCGCCTTACGAATTCAATGCCCTGAAGGATGTTTTGCTCTGTTTTTTCGCCAAAGTGCGGGAGGCCTCGGATTTTGCCTGCCCTTGCCGCTTTTTCCAGATCTCCCAGTGTTTTTATCTTGAGGTGCTTATATAAATCGCGCACCATTTTGGGCCCTATTCCTTCAATGCGTGTAAGTTCCTCAATGTCAACGGGAATTTTTTCCCGAAGTCCTTCGTACTCTTTGATTTTCCCTGTTTTGATATATTCCTCAATTCTCTCTGCAATCCCTCTGCCTACTCCGGGAATCCCCTCGAGCCCTTTGACGCCTTCTCTTTTGTAGATACCCTCTACGCTCTCCTGGAGTGCCTCTATGGCGCCTGCCACGCGCTCATACGCTTGGGGCTTAAAAGGCACATCGTCAATCTCCAGATACAGGGCAATTTTGGAAAAAATGGAAGCCAGGTCTTTATTGCTCATGGGAAAATAAATTTGAGGAGTTTTACGCCCTTGCGGGACATCAAGCGTAAAAGGAAGCGGAGGCCGAAGTGGAACAACAGGATCAATCCTGTGGCAGCGAATAAAATTTCAATGGAGCGCACTACGAGCGCAAAAGCGACCCCCGTGCCTGCCCCGAGGCCCAATGCTTCAAACGCCAAGGTTTGCAAAACCTCGTGGGAACCCAAAGCAGCTGGAATGGGCACGAGAACGGCGAGATAGTAAAACGCATGAGCCGTAACCGCAGGGAGCAACGCAATCCCTTTCCCAAAGAAAAAAATGATTACTGCCGCCCGCACAATTCCTATAATGCCTTTGAGTAGGGACAACCCAATCCCCTCCCAAAAAGTTGCCTTGCGCACCTGAAAGAAACGAAACACCTCCTGTTCCGCCTCTTGCGCTCCTCCATTCTCTTTCCAAAACAGCCGCACAATACTCCTTTTCTGAAACAAGCGCATGTACAAAAGCAAAAGGAGAAGAACCCAAATGCCAACAAACAGCATGACGGCAATGGTCTTGGAAGAATAGGAAACGCGGTCGCCCAAGAGCAGAAAAATAATCCCTCCTACCAACACCATCAGAAGATTTGAAGTAACCTCAAGGATGCGGTCTGTAATAACCGAAGCCATTCCCTTGGGAAGTTCTACGTGGTATCGCTCTTTTAGCAAAGAGGCTCGAAGAAGCTCGTTGGCAAACGGAAACATTGGTACAAAAAACCAAAGGGAAAATCCTGCGAGATACGTCTTCCATGCGGCTCCAAACGAAATGGCGCATCCTTGCCTCTTCAAAATAAAATACCAACGCAAGACGCTCGCAGAAAGGAAGGCGAGAGTAAGCAAAAACACAAAAAGGGCGTGGGAAAAGGAAAAGTCCCGGAGCACCTCCCATATTTCATTCCAGCCAACGCCCGAAATCAAAACGCCGAAAAGCAAAACTCCTGCCCCAAGCGCCCCCAAAAAGAGGACCAATTGTTTCATAGAATGCCCTATTATACCAAATGCGTGGACTTCTTGAAATCTCCTAAAAGAAGGCCGCCTTCCTCATCTTGAAACGGAAGAAGGCGGCTTTACAACGGCGACGGTGTGCCATTTTGGAGAGCTTCGAGAACTTCTCTGAGGCCTTCCACCACAGGGATGTATCGAAGAACCGGCGCAAGCACTTGCTTGAACTCCGGCGGGACCTCTCCGCCCCGAATGAACTCGCGGATTGCTACCAAAGGCCGCGGGCGGTGGTTGCTCTCCTTTCCGTTCCCGGAATGCTCAATATTCCAACGGATGTAGGAGAGCTCAGAATACGTACCGGCGCTCAGTCCCACGCACACAACGAGCTCGGGAAGAGAAACCACTTCCAGATTCGCCCGGAGCCAATTTGCCGGACGTCTCACCTCGTCCGCTAGCACGGTATATGGACGAGCGTGCTCAATGGGCCAAGGATCGCCATGCAACGGCAAGAGCATAACGAGCTTCTTGCCACCAGCGTCCTTATATCCTTGGGCTACCGCGTACAGCATGCCGCCGTCCGCGTTCACCCAAAGCTCCTTGTCGGTCTCCGCAAGGATGCGTCCCACAAGTTTTCCGCGCTCAAGCAAGAATTCCTGGGGACGATTGAGGAACTGCGCCAGCTGGGCTACGTCGGTAGGTCCGATGATGCCGACTCTCATGCTCTTACCTCCTTTCGAACGAGAGTCAAGTCATCGCCTTAGGCATGAAAGAACTATGCTAATTTCTTTTTTCTTATTTTTGATGTTTCCCCTTTCCCCTTCCGTCTTTTATTCGAAATCCGCTCCTCTTCGCTGGAAATCTCATCTATCAGGGAAAGAAGCTCTTTATCAGCAACAACTTCATCGGCGTGTTCCCACCAGGGCTGTGTCGGGAAATTGGGATCGTTTTCAAAACACTCTAATGCTTCCAAAAGATTTTCAATTCTGTCAACTTGCAGAACAAATTTCGCTTCCGGGCTTTCCATCTTTTGATAGTCAGCCCACACATTCATGATGTCCCCCTGCATAGCGGGAGGGAGGTTAGCGGTAAGTTTTTTCATTGCGGCCTGCTCTTTTTGAAACTTTTCTTTGTGCCGTTTCTCTTTCTCCTTGAGAGAGAGACGCCTCCATCGCCATGCGAGACGAAATCCTTTATCTTTCTTCGGAAACAGCCCCTGGTAGGGGGTAATGTCCCCCGTGTACACCTTGCAGAGATCGTGCACAAGAGCCAATTTCATTGCCTTAGCTAAATTCATCTTCTTCCCCTGTCCCAAGAGCCAAATCATGACAGCAAGGCGAAAGCTGTGATCAACTGCGCTATCCACGTCTTTTTCTTTGACGCCATAGTAAAGAATGCCTTGCCGCTTAATGTCTTTCAACTGCCTGATTGTTTTGAGAAACTGGAGGAAAGAATACATAAAACGCTGTTAATTTTTAAGGTATTGCGAAATGATGCGCTTAAGCTCTTCGGTTTTTTTAAGATACACAAGAATCCCCTTTATTTCAACTTCGATTTCCGGCGGGATCCTTTTGCCTCGCACCAATTCCTGAAGAACGATTAGTCGTTTGAGGTTGCCCCGCTTAAACTGGCGATTCCACTTAATATACGCCAACTCGCTGAGGGTGCCGGCGCTCAGTCCTACACATACGACAAGCTCTGGGATGGAGACAACCTGATAATTCGTCCAGAACCAGTTTTGCTGCCTGTTCAGCTTATTTGCTATCCTTGTGTGGGACTTCACATGTTTATTCGGCCACGGCTCCCCCTTCTTAGGATAGAGCATCACAAGTCGGCCTCCTCCCGCATTCTTATAGGCGACAGCTACCTCCCTAATCATCCCTCCATCACTGTTTACCCAGAGCTCACATCTGTGAGCAGCAAGCATTTTCCCCACGGTATCCGCTTTTTTAAGAAAAAACTGCTCCGACTTCCCGGTCAGCTTGACGAGCTTGCGCATGTTTGTCGGCCCTATAATTCCTACCTTCAATGCCATACGCCGTTAAAAAACCAAGGGGAATAAGCCCTTGGATGCTACTACAACCCGTACAGAAAAGCAACGTACTTTCGCGCGCCTAATCAGCGACATACCGAATTTTCTTGATGCGGTACACGGTCGTTGTAGGAGATGAGATCTCAATCGCATCTCCAACCTTGCGACCCAAAAGCGCTCTCCCCACCGGAGATTCGTTAGAAATGCGGCCCACAGACGGATTTGCTTCCAACGTTCCAACAATTTCGAACTCATCAGATTGACCAGCCACTTCTACGGTTACTCTTGCCCCAAGATCGACGACATTCTGCTTGCTTCTCAGAGGACGCACGATAAGTTCTGCGTTTTGGAGGATGTTTTCGTATTCTGCGAGGCGTGCGTCAAGCAAACTCATATCTTCCTGAAATGCCAAGTATTCAGGATTCGCTTCTTCCGAATGCAGAAGGTTGGGCGTGCCGTCCATTGTTTTTTGATGCTTGAAATCCCGCAGCTTTTCGTACTCTGCTTGTATCTTCTCTAATCCTTCCTTCGTTACGTAGAACTTGTTGAGTGTCGCAGTCATAATAGTGTTCTTGATGAAAAATCTGGCTTCCGCTTGGCCAGATTCATTGATTCCTCGTGATCGTGATGCTTTGGATAATTCAATGAATCTAGCCACTGTCATAGGAAATGGCTTTTTGAAAGGGATTGCAAATCGTCTGAAGCAACGTGTTCACATTTTCCATAGGATAAGATGCATTTTTATTATAGAGGACCAAGAATGTTTGTCAATGCCTCTTTAGTTTTTTAATGTTTTTTGCTTATTCTATTCAGATTTTAAAGCATTTTTCGCAAAATGAGGGGGTCAAATCTTGGGCGCAAATGTCTTTGGCAACACAGGAAGCTCCCCGATCTCCACCCTGATATCTTTAACCCTGGACACCGGCCGGATTTCCCTCTCAATAAACTCATCAACGTTTTCTAAATTCTGGACGAGTATGCACACTAACAATTTCACGCCGCCTACCATGCGGACCATCTGATACACTTCTTGGAACTTCTCGAGCCGTTCAATAAGATTGTGAATGGCCTCGTCGTCTGCCTCTATATGAAGATGTGCGACAAAGCTGTAGAAACGATCCATGTTCAGGGCGCCTTGCACTTTCAAGATTTTCCTGCCCAGAAGGCGCTCCACTCTATTTTTAACCGCCACAGAGCTTAAATTGGTCTTTCCCGCAATAGAAGAAAGGGAAGATCTTCCATCTTGTTCCAAAAGCTTAATGATTTTTAAATCCAGAGCGTCTATGTCTCCTTTGCGCCAAATCATTTCTGCAGAATACTGATCCACGGCAAAATCCGCAGTTCCCGGTCGATCCCGGTACGCAGCAAATTTGATGGCTTTGATGTTCAAATGTCCCTTGCGCGCGCGCATCGCTTCGGTAGAGCGCTTATGCGCCTTCCCGGTGAAGCTCTCATTGACAACAATGAGTACCTTCCTATCCCGCACCTTCCCTTCTTCCAAGTCCGTTCCGTCATCCTCCATTGAGCTGATGGTGATGTCCTTCTTTTTTCCTTTGAGCCACTGATACAAGGCCTCTGCGTACCACACGCCGTCGGGTTTCAGGTAGACAAGGGCGCCCTTTTCCGCGCCAAAATATTGCTCAATATCTTTCCCGAGAACTTTGAGGAACGTCTGAACTGGTTCAAAATCAAAAATGCTTTTTTGAATTGGCATATGCCTCTCTTTACATTAAACACTTTTTCTGGTAGCGTTGCAAGAGCAGAACGGCCCTTGGACGGAGGGATCGATCGAACAAATATCTTTGAGGAGGAAAGAACATGGAAGAGAAGCGCTTCGCCTCGGTGGAGCGCGAAACGAATGAAACGAAAATTGCCGTAACCGTCAACCTTGACGGACAGGGCAATTTCTCTGGCTCCACCGGCAACGGATTCTCGGACCACCTGCTGGCGCAATTGGCTCGTCATGGGATGTTCGATATCACCGTGGGAATCCCTCGCGGCGACATCCATATAAGCTGGCACCACGTCACTGAGGACACGGCCATTGTACTGGGAAGAGCCTTCTTACAGGCTCGCGGCGAGGGGCGAGGCATCCGCCGCATGGGAGATAAACATGCTCCCCTGGACGAAACTTTGGCCCGAGTGGTGGTGGATTGCAGCGGCCGTCCCTACGCTGTGGTTGATACCTCTATTGATCCCGACGTTATGCTAGAGGGCGTTCTGCCAGGAGATCTTGTTCGGCACTTCCTAGAAACCTTCGCGACTGAGGCCCGAATCACTCTCCACGCCAAGGTCCTGTATGGCAAGAACCCGCACCATAAGGCCGAAGCAGTGTTCAAGGCTTTAGCGCGAGCCCTGCGGGAAGCCCACGAACCAGATTCCCACGCCGCTGGCCAAGTGCCAAGTACCAAAGGAACCCTTTCATGAGAAAGGGAGCCAGTCCTTCGGGACGAGGGTCAGAGCAATGATATTGCCTTGACCCTCTTTGTTTTGACAGACGACGCAATCTATGATTTGCTGACAATGGTGGCACCCCATTAACAATCTCCAAAGGAGGGATTATTATGGTATCTCAAAAGCCCACTGGCATCTTTGATTTCGACGGTGTCCTATTCCCCATCGTAAACGGCGGCTCTCATATTAAGCAGTTCATTGACCTGAGGGTCGAGAGGCTCGAGGAAGCACTGGGTTGCACGGGTCGGGATGTAGGATTCTTCCTCGCGGCTGCCCGTATCCTAGGCCTTAGAGGAGGGGTCGCAGAGCACGGCGCCTGGTTCATCCTCGACGCCGAGCAGGAAATTATCGTCCCCAGCCCGCTTTTGGAGGGACTTAAGACAGGAGACCGCATTCCTCCGCAGGACTTTGAGCGATTCGTCAAGGGCATAGGGGGGATTGTTTATCCCGGAAAAAGCATCTGCCTTACGGCATACCCGCCAAGGTGGATGTCCCCTGTACAACTTCGAGACCGCATTCGAGAGGAGTGGCGCGGATATCCCGGGAACATTACTGCGTCAAGCATCGCCGCGGATGTCTGGCCCCCGTGTCTTGACAAAGGACTCGCGCTCGGACGGTTCCCGGGATTGGACCTTGAGCGATGTTTCGGAGTCGCGGACTCCGAAACAGATATTTCGTGGCTCAAGCTCCTCGGGACCAGAGTGGCGGCCGTCTCAAACGCAGACGAGGAACTCAAAAAGTGGGTTGACGGGCAAGGGGGCAAACTGCTTTCCAAGCCCCTCATCTTAGGGGCTTGCGAAGCGATTGACTTCTTCGCTCCTCCTTTTGAACAATAGCACTCAAGGCATCAAGAGCCGGAACCTCGCGTTCCGGCTCAACTGTATTTACACCCTCAAGAGGGCTTTCATCTCTTTAACTCCGCGCACGCCTCTTTGAATATACCGGCGAAAATACGCCCGCTCTTTTTGAGGTACGCTGAAATAGCGCAGAACTCCCCACCAAATCCCCACAAGCAATGCCGCAATAACCGACCAGTAAATTTGTTCGCGATCAAGATGCTTCTTATGCGTCTTGTCTGCTCGTAAAAGAAATTGTTCAAACATCTGCATCCTCATTCGAGGGGGATTAAAAAAGCTGTCGCGCAGGACATAGCCAAGATCGTAAAAAATTCCTCCTTTCGTATTCAGCCCCGCATATTCAAAGTCCAAAAGATAGAGATTGCCGTCCTTTGCGACAAGGATATTTTGGAAGATAACATCGTTGTGTGTAGATACTCCTCGCCCGTATGCGCGGAGGCGTTGCTCTGCCTCCCTCTCAAGCGTTTTGAGCTGCGCAGCGGTGGCAGCATCCAAAAGCTGTTTCCAAGGATGGCGCAGAGCTTTTACGCGGTATTTGCGGACCTCATCGCGAAAAACGTTATATGGATTTGCGAAACGAACTCCGCTCGCGTGGAACCGATGCAAGAGGTTGGCAAGCGCAACTTGATATCGCCCTTTCTGAAAATCCGCAGTGGTAAACTCTCTTCCCTCAATATATTCTGAAATCATCGTGCCATCGGGCGCCTGATAGCGAAGTTCATCTTTTGAGTTGAGGATGTTCCTTGTGCTCAGCACGTACACAAACGCTCGCGGCACGAGGGAAGCCGTTTTTTTGTTTTCCAAAATTGCTTGTATATTCTTTCCTTCTGCCGTCCGGTCTACCATATCTTCCTGCTTCCAAGGAAGACGAACAAAAAATTTTTCTCCCTTCTTGGTTAATACCCTGTAGTTCCGATTAGTCTGTCCTCCTGCTTTTCTTATTTTTGCAAGAGGCCTCCCCCAATCTCGGAAGAGCTGCCTAAGGACGGTGTGGTCGGAACGCCCTGCCATAATCTAAAATAAACTTTTTTGCGTGGTGAGGGCTTGCTGTTCTCCCTCCTGAAAGATTTTGATTTTGCCGTATTCTCCGTCGTACCCTGGCTCAATATGCACCCTTCCTTCCCTTACTCGCATAATTCCTTCTGCGATTTCTGGCAAGGTCGCAGATTGGAGAGATGATTGATCTGCATTGAGCAAAACCTCAAACTCGCTGCCCAAAGCGCCTACCAGCTTTTCGTATTCGTCCCTCACTCTTTTGGAAATTACGCCAATACCTAAAGCGTCCGCGATAATTTCTTCCAATGGGATCAAGCTCTTAAATGGAATCGCCCCTCCGGGCTTGCCCGCCGAGGATTTATCAAAGGCGGGCCGATCTGCAAGTTCTGCCACGCGGTTCAGAACGCCAATCGTTAGGGGCCTTTTGCATTTGGGGCAGATATTGTTGTGGCGCTTTGATTCTTCCGGCTGCATGCTCACCCCGCAAAGCCGGTGGCCGTCGTAATGATACTTTCCTTCTTCCGGAAAAAACTCCACGGTAAAAAGGAACTTCTTTGGGTCTTTTGCGCGAATAGCCTCTGCGATGCCAGCATAGCTGAGTTCTGTATCAAATACGTTCGCTTCTCTCCCAATTTTTGCGAGCGAATGGCTGTCTGAATTTGAAATGAGCGCGATGGAATCAAGCGCCGATAGACGCCAGTTCATTGCGGGATCCGAAGATAGGCCCGTCTCAATTGCGTAGATATATTTGGTGTACTCGTCAAAGCATTCTCCCAAAGAGTTGAATCCCGATTTTGACCCAAACACCGAAAACCACGGGGTCCAGGCGTGCGCCGGAATCACCATGCACTCTGGGGAGGCGTCGAGAGCTATTTTTACGATTTCTTTGGCATCAATGCCCAAGATGGGCCTGCCGTCTGATTTTAGGTTTCCGCGTACCCCCAGATGAGCGTTGATTTTCTCCACGATTTCAAACGAAGGAGCCAACACAACTAAATGGATTCTTCGTACGGCTCCCCCTTTGCTGTAAATGCAACTGATTTCGCTCGACAGCAGAAATCGCGTGGGCGTATCTTTCCCCTTCAGCTTATACAACCCTTCTTCGGCCAGCTCCAGATTCTGCTTCATCTCCTGCACCCACGCAGGATACGTAAAGTCACCAGTGCCCATCACCGTGATCCCTTTCACGGCAGCCCAGCGGTCAAGATTGGGAATGGTCAATTCTTTGGAGGTTGCCCTCGAAAAGTGCGAGTGGATGTGAAAGTCCCCTACGAATTTCATAATAGCGCATGCTGACGAATATTTTTCTCATAATTGGGAATTCGGGCAAGCCATTCTTTGTTCGCCCACTCCCACCGCTCTTTTAAATCAAAAAACAGGGCTAAGTCGCGCTCGTACCCTTTGAGCTCCTGAAACTCAATTTCTCCTTTCGCGGCACCCCACTGATGATTGCATATCCGCCAATTGGCGGATTTCCCCCCGTTTATACTTTGAGACCCATACTTTATCCGAAGTTTTGCCAAACACCCCCTGCATTCTTGATACTGGTCTATACGCAAGATCCAGCGCGTTTGGCAGGGGCGATTTGTCCCGCTTGTCTTGTTGTAGGCATATAAATACGCCGCCGTCTGCAAATAGTGCTCTTTTACCACCGCGGTGCTCGTTTTCACATCAATAATGCCGCGCACTCCTTCCACTTCCGCAATAATATCTACGGTTCCGGCATATCCGTACTCCGGATCCCATACTCTTTTTTCAATATCGTTGACAGGATCTGCAATGCGCATTGGGTACTCGCTCTGCCAGCGCAGAAACGTTTCAATGGCCACTGCGCACTTGGCATCGGGGCTTACGTTTTCTCCCCTCAACATATCCTCCACGGTTTCATGAATAAGCGTGCCCCACTCTGCCGCCCTTCTCATCCCCCACCACTTTTTCTGCAGGGGCGAAGTAATGGAGGTTACGCGAGGAAACCACACGCCTTCAATCTCGTATCCGAATTTTTCTTTAAACAAATCAGCGGTCATACTGATTATATCGCTATGCCGAATAACGTTTTCACTCCCCATCCTGCACCATAAGCAACCGTGGCCGCAAATCCTCCCACCAGGAGAATTTCAAGGCCAGCCCTCCATGGGTTCGCTCCCGTAACCAAGGTGCGTGAAGCCCCCACCGCGAAGAACGCGATGGCGGCGAAAAAAGTGGCGAGCTCAAATTGAATATACGGAGAAAATGCAAACAGATAGGGAACAAGCGGGACTGCGCCGGCCGCGAGAAATGCAAGGAAAGTTGCCATTGCGTGTTTTATCGGATTCGCCGCATCTTCCTCTATGATATGCAGCTCCTCTCTCATCATCAAATCAACCCACCGTTTCTTATCCCGCACAATTGCTGCTGTAGATGGCTCGATGTATTGCCGCGGCACACTCCACGTACGCAGAATATCCCGTATTTCTTCTTTCTCAATTTCAGGAAAATTCTCCACTTCCCATTCTTCTTTCCCCCTCTGCATCCGCACGAACTCTTTCCCCGATCGCAAAGAAAGGAAGTTTGAAGCCCCCATGGAGAACCCATCTGCCAACAAATTCGCAAAACCCAAGATAATGACGACCCCGGGAGAAAGCGCCGCTCCCGCCGCCGCTGAAACAACGGCGAAGGTTGTAACAATACCGTCGTTTGCACCGTACACAAAATCTCCAATGTAGGTGCCTTGACGGAGCCGATGCCACAGTTCCTCCGCCTCTTTATGTTTTCGGTTCTCGCGCAAGGCAAGGTAACGCTCTTTTTTCTTTCGCTCTAACTGAAGTTTTTCATCTGCCATTTTGATTTGACTATACTACAAAATACGGCGAAACAAAATTCCCGCGCCGGGTGCGCGCTAAAATCCAAACTCGTGGATGGAGAAATCCTCAAACTCGCCCGTGCACTTCTCTTGCCGCACATCCACCCGATCCACCTTTGCGAGCGGCGTACCTTCGCGGCACCATTGTACAAATTGCTCCGCAGCCCCCTTCTCTCCCTCTGCGACTAGTTCAACTCTGCCGTCTATGAGATTGTGGGCCCAGCCGGTAAGACCGAGCTTGCGGGCGCGCTTTTGGGCGCCCGCGCGGAAAAACACACCCTGCACGCGGCCATAGACAAATAGATGAACCCGCATCTTCTCCATACGATTTTATCAGAAGAAAAATTCAAAAACGGCTCCAAGCAGAAGCAACGCTACCATAGTAAAGAGCAAGGGCCGCGGGATGCTCAAACTGTATTCTGGCTCACGATCCCCCTTCTTTTTCGCTATTCGATAGACAAGTGCGATTACCGAACCCTCCAAAGCCGCCACCAGCGCCCCCACTAGTCCGATTACCAAAATAAATTCCCGCAAGCCAATCAGAAAAAGGAAGATGGGCGGGAAAATCGTGAGCGCGCAAGCCAGTCCGTAGGGCATGTGATAATCGTACCTCAAAGAATTTTTTAAATAATTGCCCAACACGAGAAACGAGGTAGCTATGACAATCAAGCCGAACAAGGCTCCGAGCACCGCTACCTTTTCTCCAAGAAACGGAATAAGCCCCGTTAAAGCATCTTGCGAAGTTGCCGCGCCCGAAACCCCAACCACAACAAGCGTAAAAACCAAAAAGAGCGCACCTGAAATGATAGACGCCCACACGATAAGATTGTCCAGATGTTGCTTTTCTGAGCTACGCTTAAAGAGTTCTGCAGTTTCCGGAATAGCAGACAATCCCAAATACGCAAACAACACCACGCCATATGGAAGAAGCGGATACGAGAAATCTAAGAGAATAAGGTTTTTTGTTTGGATATACGGAAATGCAAAGACAAAGATAGCTCCCACCACCAAAAAGAGCGCGATGTTGAAAAACAGCTCCATTCTCGCGATTGTCTGGATGCCGCGCAGGATAAAAAGCGAGAAGATGAGCCAGAACACAATCGCAAAGGCGAAATTGGGAATGGGGATAAAGGATCCGAGAGCAATACGCAAAAAGTCCCCGCCGAGAATCGTGTAAGCAAGCAAGGCGCCTACTATTCCCACCACCGTGGAGAGCGTTACCAATTTCTTTGCCCAGCCGCCAAGATACAGGGAAGCATATCCGATGAGGCGGCACTTTGCCTGCGTGCGCAGGGCGATTTCCCCAAACATTAAGTGCAGCAGCATCACCACAACTCCCAGCAGCACAAGGTAGAATACTCCGAGCGCCACGCCGGCTTTTGCCGTAACGTAGGGCAATCCAAAGATGCCAGCTCCCACTATGGTGCCCACGAGCGTGGCCAATGCGAGTGCAAAAGGATTGTTGAACAGCCCTCCCATGCCTTAGAGTATATCACAAAACCGCGGCAGAGAATTGCCGTGGTTTTTGTTGGTGGCCCCTACTAGGGTTAGGGTGTCTCCGGCGCGACTTGAACGCGCAATCTTTGGCTCCGGAGGCCAACGCTCTATCCAATTGAGCTACGGAGACATCACAGTCCCATTATAGCATCTGGGTTGCGTTGCGGGAGACACGGATGAGCCCGGAGCAGGGCACAATTTCAATCCCCTGCTTTTCCAGCTCGTCTAAAATAAGGTTCATACCAATAGAGTCAGAGGACATGTGCCCGGTTACCACAATGTTCATGCTGGCGGCTTCCACCTCTTTCTTGTGCTCTTCTCCAATGTGCATATCCACAATGGTGCCAATGCCCGCCTGCGCCATTTTCTCATAGAGCTTGGGCGGGGGCTCGGTTCCCCCGGTCATCCCCACGTACACAGTGCCGCATCGGTTTTCCGGCTTGCCGGAAAGAATCACCGGCCCCGCCCCCATCTCAATTGCTTTTTTGTATTCTTCAATGGCGCGGAGTGCGTTCATCACGTCCTCCACCCGCTCCGGCCCTTCTGCCTCAATTTTTTCGCGCAGAAACTTCGCCGCCTGATTGTCTGTTGCCGTGTGCATGCACAGAAAGTTCACGCCGAGCAGGCGGGCGGCATCCACCGCCCTCCAGTTATTCCGAGGGTTCCACGTACGAAACACTTCGGACTTGCGCTCCCTCATAAGACCCTCTGCCACATTGATAGGCACGCCGTAGGAATACAAAATGTCTGCCTGCATATCCATAACTTCGTGCAAATCCTGAATGGCGCGGCCCGAAGGGTGGTGCGCCACGACCAAGTCAATGTCGCCGAGTTCTTTTGCGAGCAGAATTTCTGCCGCCTCAATGTCTATGCCCACGAGCACTTTTTTTATCTCCTTGTCCTCTGCCACGTAAAGCACGCGCGTGTCAGAGTAAGGATTCTTAAGCGACTCCTGATCAAACTCCTCCTTTTCATGCCCTGCAAGTTTTTCAAACTTCTCGCGCTTTCGCTCAAGCGATTTTTGCACGCGCTCCTCCCCTCGAGGATCCGCCTCAATCCCTTTTCGTATGGATAATGCGTAGATGTCCTCTATTTTCATCATTCCTTGATGGGGGTTACGAGCTCTTGTTTCTTCTTTGCCGACGGGACAGATTTTTTCGTTTCCGGCCCTGCTGGCTGTTTTTCTTCCTTTTTTACGAATTTTTGCAGAAGCTCTTCTATGCGCTTTTTCTGCTCTGCGCTATCTGAAACTTCCCGTCGAATGCGAGCTTTTTCTCTGCGAATATATTTCCTTGTGCTCTTTGGCAAACTCATAAAAATACAAGGTTGATAACTTTTTAAGGGTATCATTTTGCCCGAAAATTGTCCAGCCGTGGGGCTTGACTTTACCCTGAAAATACCGTAAAGTATTTGGCAAAGGAGGATAGCAGTGAAAATCCGAGACCTCTGGTTAAAGATACAGTTTGGGCCCCGGAAAGATCCAGGGGAACGCCTATGCGAAATCGCTTGGCGACAGGCGTTCGATAACTGGCAACAGTTCTCTGGCGAAACCGGAGACCTCGTGGTTCCTCCCGAGGGCCTCATGCAATCCACGGCCCACGCTATACAGGGATACTGCAGGGCCTATGGTTTCCCCTGCCCATCGCAGGAGGAGATTAAGAAGGCCGTCAGTAGAAAGTGGGAGGCACTGCAGGCAACCCACCTCTAACCCCCGCTCCCGTCTCATGTAAGCCGGCCACGCCTTTAGCGCGTGGCCTTTCCTTTTCCGCCAGAAAGTTTTGCGAATTCCTCCTCCACCACTTTCCGCTCGTCCCACGGAATTTTTTTGCCACCGGCCACAGCAATTACATCTTCAGACCCCTTTCCGCTCACCACGACCGCATCCCCCTCTTCCGCCATGGAAAGCGCGGCACGAATTGCTTCTCGCCGGTCTATTGTCTTTTGGACGGGGTGATGCGCGCCTTCTGCAATGTTTTTGATAATTGTTTCCGGGTCTTCATCGTACGGATCTTCGTTCGTAAGGATAATTTCGTCGCAATAGGAAGAGGCAATACTGCCGAGCACCGGGCGCTTCCATTTGTCGCGGCCGCCGCCGCAAGCTCCGAACACGCAAATGAGCTTCTTTGGCTCAAACAGGCGTCGAATTCCCCGATACAAGTTCTCTAAGGCCTTGGGAGTTACGGCATAATCAATCATCGCCAAAAAGGGTTTTGTAATCACGGGCTCGGTACGGCCTGGCATCCGCGGCATTTTCTCCAGTGCTTCTTTGCAGGTCTCAAGCGAAATCCCGTGAGTCAAACCAACACAAATCGCGGCGAGCGCGTTATAGGCGTTGAACCCCCCGATAAGCTGAAGATTGAATTGCGTTCCTCGCACTTGAAAGCTGGTGCCGCTCCGATGTTCTTGAATATCTATCGCGGTAAGATACGCTGTAATTTCCGGCAAATTCGGCACTTTTTGCAATCCGTACACATACGTACGGTTTGCGGGGAGCCGGAGAAAATATTCTGCGTTCTCGTCGTCTCCGTTCACAACGTGCGTGTTCTTGGCAACTAAAAACAACTTCTGCTTGCTTTTGCGATAATTTTCAAAGGAACCGTGACGCTCAATGTGCTCTGGAGAAAGATTGGTGATAACGGCGGTATGAAAATTCAAAAAACGGTGGCGATGCTGGAGAATTCCTTCAGAGCTCACTTCAATGACCGTATGAGTACACCCCTCTCTGAGAGCTTGGCGCAAAAACCTCTGGAGGAACATGCGACCCGGCATCCCCATCTTAAGAGCGTTTTTCTCTCTCGTGTCTCCGATTTGAAGCCACACAGAAGAGGTAGAACACGCCTTGCGCCCTGCCTCTTTCAAAATGCGCGTAACCATTTCCACGGTGGTGCTCTTGCCGTCCGTGCCCGTTACTCCAATCACAGTCATGCGCCGGGCGGGAAACCCGCAGAGAACCGCGCCCAAAACCGCCCATACAAAGTGATACCAGCTCAAAAGGAATGCGGGCAGCGCGCGCCGCAAAAGATTTTTTCCCGTTGCCATCATCCTCCAACTATAGCCGCTTTTTGCCCGGAAATAAAGGGATTAACGGCGCCCGAGGAATTTGAGTGCTTCTTTTATTTTTGCCTGCAGATCCGTTATTTCCGGCGCAACGCGGGAAAGAGCGTTCCGCGCTTCCGCCCTGGAAAATCCGAGCGAAACAAGCGAGTCCACGGCCTCATCTCCTGAAGACCGCGGCTCCTCAAAGACACCGAGCTTTCCGGTAAGTTCCACAATAACTTTCTGGATTTTCTTTTCCCCAATTCCTTTAATGCCACGGAAAAACCCGGTATTGCGGGACGCAATTGCCTTTCTGATATCTTCCGGTTTCCCCAAAGAAGCTAAAACCATGGCTGCTTTGGGCCCTATACCGGAAACATCGCGAAATACCTCAAAGAGCTTTAGCGCCTCAAAAGAGGGTAGGCCGTACAGCTCCAATGTTTCGTCTTTTCGCACCTGAAGCGCGCAGAAGATTTCTGCCTGCTCTTGCCCTTCCGTAAATTGCGCCCGCAGCGCTTCTGGCAAAAATACCTTGTACCCTACTCCGTTTGTTTCAAGTATGATATACTCAGAGCCCTTGCATAAAACCTTGCCTCTAATATGAGAGATCATACTTTCATAGTAAATGAAATTCCGCCTCGTATCAAAATTCAAGCCGACCGGCGACCAGCCAAAAGCCATTGAAAAGCTCGTGGCCGGCATAGGGTCAAAAGTAAGGCACCAGGTTCTTCTGGGCGTAACTGGATCTGGCAAAACCTTCACCATGGCCGGCGTCATAGAGAGAACGCAAAAACCGACCCTCGTAATCTCCCCGAACAAAACCCTGGCTGCTCAGCTCTACCAAGAATTTAGAGAATTCTTCCCGCAAAACGCCGTGCATTATTTTGTTTCGTATTACGACTACTATCAGCCCGAGGCCTACATCCCTCAGACCGATACCTACATTGAAAAGGACGCGAAAATAAACGAGACAATTGACCGCATGCGCCACGAAGCCGTGCAAGACGCTCTTTCGCGCAAAGACACCATTGTCGTAGCATCCGTTTCCTGCCTCTACAATATCGGCTCTCCCGAGGATTACCAGGATATCGCCCTTGATCTCACAAAGGGTCAAAAAATTCAGCGGCGGAATTTGCTCGCCCATCTTGCGTCGCTCCAATACCAAAGGAATGATATGGATTTTGCGCCGGGCACTTTTCGGGTGCGCGGCGACAGCATTGAAATTTTCAGCGTAACAGGAACGGAACTGGTGCGCATAGAGATGACCGGGGACCGCGTTGAGGAACTCGCCGTTTCTCAGAACATCATCCAGCCCTCTTGGAATACGGCGGACAGCTATCGTTTCTTCCCCGCGAAATTTTGGGTGACGCCGCAAGATAAACTTGCCATCGCAATGGAGAATGTACGCGCCGAGCTTCAAGAGAGCTTGCAAGAATTGCGGAAAGTGGAGAAGCTCTTGGAGGCGCAGCGCCTGGAACAGCGCACCAACTACGATTTGGAACTCATAGAAGAATCCGGATACTGCCACGGAATTGAGAATTATTCCCGGCACCTGGAATTTCGCGCGCCGGGCTCTCCTCCCTTTACGCTGTTGGATTACTTTCAGGGAGATTTCTTGGTGTTCGTTGACGAAAGTCACCTTACGCTTCCTCAAATGCGCGCCATGGCGGTGCAGGACCGGGCGCGTAAACTCGCCCTCATTGAATACGGCTTCCGCCTGCCTTCGGCCGTGGACAATCGCCCGCTCACGTTTGAGGAAGCGTTTGAGCGCATTCCCCAAGCAGTGTACGTTTCTGCGACGCCCGGCGATTACGAAATGCAAAAATCAAAACCGCATATCGCAGAACAGCTTATCCGTCCGACGGGATTGCTGGAACCCTCCATTGAAATTCGCCCAACCGTACACCAAATTCAAGATGTAATTAAAGAAATTGAGAAGCATAAAGCAAAAAAACAGCGAGTACTTGTGCTCACGCTCACCAAGCGCTTGGCAGAAGACATCGCAGAGTATCTGGCGCAGCGGGGCATCTCCGCTCAATGGCTCCATTCTGAGGTAAAGACGCTTGAACGGCCAAAACTTTTGGAAGATTTCCGCCGGGGGACGTACGACGCGATCGTGGGGATTAACCTTTTGCGGGAAGGCCTTGATCTGCCCGAGGTCGCGCTCGTGGCAATTCTTGATGCAGACAAGGAGGGCTTCCTCAGAAATGAGACCACGCTTATCCAAACCATGGGAAGAGCCGCTCGACACCCTGAAGGCAAGGCAATTCTATACGCAGACACGCTTACGTTTTCGCTCAAAAACGCCATCAAAGAGATTGAACGAAGAAAGCGCATCCAGGAGACATACAATAAAAAGTATCGTATTATTCCCCAGCCCGTGCGCAAGGATATCAGACCATGGGGGTTTGCCGACGCAAAAGCGACAACTGTCGCAGAATTCGGTCCCATCAAAGACATTGAGCTTCTCCAAAGAGAGATGAGGGACGCTGCCCGGAACCTCGACTTTGAGCGTGCCGCCCAAATTAGAGACCTCATAAAAAAGCTGGGGGCGCCGAGTGAAGCATAAAAAGCGCTGCTCTTTACATTTTTCTCTTTCCGTTTTACACTTCCTTCGTATGCCAATTACTAAATCGGCGAAAAAGGCTTTAAGGCAGAGCGCCAAAGGAAGGGTGCGAAACCTCAAAAGAAAACGGGACTACCGCAACTTGGTAAAGCAGGCGGAGGGCTTTATTGCTAAAAAAAACCTTGAGGAGGCACAACGGCTCTTCCCCCAACTCTCCAGGGCCTTAGACAAGGCGGTCCGCGGAGGCGTGTTGGAGCCGAATACTGCAGCGAGAAAAAAAGCTCGCTTTGCCAAACTCATCCAGAAGAGTGCTGCCGGCAAAACCTCAGCAATCCCTACAGCGTAGCCACGAGAAGGTCAAGGACTGCTTCTGGCTCTCTTGCGCCTGTCTTTATATTTTTTTCAGCCGTAAACAGGCGCTCGTATATAGCTTTCAACTCTGGCAGCGAAAATGTCTGTGCAAGCTGCAACCCTTTTTTAAGCACGTAAGGGTGCAGTTTCGTTTTCTGCAGTATTGCGCCTTGCGAGAACCCCTTTTCTCTCATGTCCTGAATCTGCAGAATGGTTCTGAATTGATAGTGCAGCATGCTCAAGAGATATGCAGGCGAGTCGCCTTTCTGGAGATGGCGATAGAGAAATGAAAGCGCCCGCTTTTTGTTTTTCGCGGCAACGGCCTCAACTGTAGAGAACACATCTGCCTCCTCGTCTACGCTCAGGAACAAGGTCACATCTGACTCCTTCACCCGGCCGGAATCGGAGATGGATGCTCGCGCACCACTTTTCCACGCGGCGATTTTTTTTACTTCATTGGAAAGCCGCCAAAGATCGTTCCCCACGGCCTGAGCCAAGGCCTCTTGAGCGACAAGGGTCGCTTTGAGATTGTAGCAGGCAAACTCCCGCACGATCCAGAGCTTAAGCTTGGAAGGCGAGATGGGCAGAAATTCTTGCTGCCGAGCATTTTTTTTAAGCCATTGATAGAGGGGGTGCACTCCCTTCTCTTTCACCGTCCCTGCCCCAAACACCACAACGACGATCTCGTCGCTTCTCTCCAGTTGAACCCTCTGGGCAAACAAAAAGTCCTCAAATGCCTTATTGCCGAACACATTTTTAAAAATCAGCAATTTCTTCTGCTCAAACATAGAAATGGTGCTCAGCGCATTTTTCGCTTCCTGAATCTCTGTTTCCGCGCAATCAAAATCCTGCACGTTGACTGCGTGCAGGTAGGTTGCTTGATACTTCTCCCGAATCTCCTTGAGTTTTTGCCGGGCCCGATAGGTATCCGGACCGTGCAGAAAGAAAATCATTGACTTTGCGCTTTTTGCGGCTGCAGGGTAGCTCTAATTTTTTCCACAATCTCTCCCGGGGTGAAGTGCGCCTTGATAAGGTAATCCCGCGCGCCCAAGGCAATCCCCTTTTCCATATCGTCTCTCTGGCCGAGATTGGAAAGAATAATAACGGGTATTTGCACCAAGCTGGGATCCTTCTTGATGCGGCTCAACACTTCAAAGCCGTCGATGCCAGGCAAAATAAGATCCAGCAAAACGAGATTCGGCTTCTCCTCTTTCATTTTTGCGAGCCCCGTCTCTCCTTCCGCCGCCTCAACCACCTCATATCCTTCTTTCCCGAGCTTCTGAATGATAAGCTCTCTCAGAAATTTATCGTCTTCAATAAGTAAAATTTTCTCCATAGGAGGAAATATTATTGGGGCGGCCCAACCTGCCGCCGCACTTTTTCTAACACTTCTTGCGGGTCAAACTCGGTCTTTATCAGCCAATCGCGAACCCCCGCCTCCCTTGCTTTTTCAATCTCCGCCGGCTGACCCGAGTTTGAAATTATAATAACGGGGATCTTCCGCAACTCCTCGTCCTTCCTCAACTCTGCCAATACCTCAAAGCCATTCATCCGGGGGAGCACAATATCTAAAAGTACAATGTCGGGGCGCTCTTCCCTGATCTGTTGTAAAGCCGCTTCTCCGTCTCCTGCCGCAAACGCATAGTACCCTTCTTTTATTAATTTCTTCTGCAGCAAGTCGGCAATGAGCTGTTCGTCCTCCACCACCAAAACCTTTTTCATTTCTTTATTCTATCCTATCTCGCTTTTGGGGACAAGAGAAGACGGCAAGAGAACTTTTTCCACATCATCCCAGTTTTTCCCCTTCCTTACATCTACCTGCAGGGGCACCACCAAGGGTGTTATGTGCTCCATGAGTTCTTTTATGGAGCGCCCCCTTTCCTCCACTTTATCATCCGCTATTTCGAATAGCAACTCGTCGTGGATTTGCAAAAGCATGCGGGTATCCTCCTCTGAGAAACCGAGGTTCTCTTGTATCTTCACCATTGCCATCTTCACGATGTCTGCCAAACTTCCCTGAATGGGATGATTCTGCGCCATGCGTTCTGCCGCGGCGCGCAGCTGAGGCGTGCTTGAGTTTGCGTCAGGGAGATATCTCCGCCTTCCAAACATGGTTTCTACGTATCCGTGGGTTCTGGCGAATTCTTTCGTTTTCTCCATAAAGGCATATACTCCGGGAAAGCGCGCGAAGTACTGCTCAATGAAATCGCGGGCTTCCTCCAAGGGAATACCGGCAGACCTGGCAAATCCATGCGCTCCCATGCCGTAGAGCACGCCGAAGTTCAGCGCTTTGGCGCGAAATCGCATCTCTGGACTTATGTCTTTGCTTGGAACCCCGAACACGGATGAAGCAGTCATGGTATGGATATCTGCCCCCTCAAGGAAAAACTTCTGCATGGTGCTATCCCCTGACAGGTGAGCCGCTATGCGCAACTCCATTTGAGAGTAATCAAAGGAAACCAATGAAAACCCTTTCTCTGCAACAAACCCTCGGCGAATGCGCTTTCCCCATTCTCCCTGATTGGGAATATTCTGCAGGTTGGGCTCCGATGAGGAAATGCGCCCCGTCGCAGTCCCCAGCTGGTCAAAATGGGTATGCACTCTGTCTTTCTCGTCTGCTAACAGTGGGAGGGGCCTCGCATATGTTGTGAGAAGTTTTTGGATTTCCCGATGCCTCAAAACATCTTCTATGATAGGGTGAACCCCCGCCAGCTTTTCCAGCTCAGGAGAAGCAGTAGAAATCACTCCCTTGGGAGTTTTTTTCAGTCCTTTCACCGGAAGCGCAAGGTCTTTGAACAATACTTCAGACAGTTGCTGGGTTGAATTTACGTTAAACTCCTTGCCGGCTGTCGCATGAATATTCCCCCTCAGACGAGCAAGCGCTTGCTCCATTTCTCGCTGAAGTTCCTGAAAATACTTTCTGTCTATTTTAATTCCCCTTTCTTCCATCTTCCGCACCACAGGAACCAACCGTTTCTCCAGTTCATAGATTTGCCTTGGGAGCACGCGCTCGCGATACAGCTGCTCAATTTTTTCGTAGATTGTCTCCTGCCTCTGCACCAGGGAGCGAAACCCAAACCGCTCAAGGATTTCTTGTATCTTTGAGGCGTCCTCATTCCATCTCAAGTCATCCAGCCGTATCTCAATAGGCACCTTTTTCTCAATGGTGGCCAACTGTCGGCTTAAAAATGCCTGCTCTTTGTAATCGCAAAGCAACTGCGCGGTTCTCGGCTTCACTCTCCCCCCTAACTCCCCCGCCGCGAGCAGCTTATACAAATTGTCCAAAGAGCCAAATTCGTTCAACAGTTCAATCGCGGTTTTTTCTCCAATGCCGGTTACCCCCGGTATGTTATCTGAAGGATCACCGCGTAATGCCTTGTAATCGGTGATCCGCTCGGGCCCCAAGCCCCCGAACTTTTTTCTCACTGCAGCCCTGTCATAGAGCGCAGCTTGTTGCGAGCCCTTGGCATAATACAGCCGCGTCCTTTCGTTGATGAGTTGCACAAGGTCCATATCTGAGCTAATCATGAGGACCTCTACTTGCGGATACGCTTGTCTTTTGGGAATAGTGTTTGCAATGGTGCCGATAATATCGTCTGCTTCAAACCCTTCTTTCGCGTAGTAAGGAACACCTAATGTCTCCAGCGCTTCCTGTATTTTTGGAATCTGGCCATACAATTCGTCTGGCGCCTTCTGCCGCTTTGCTTTATATTCTTCAAATTTTTTCTTTCGCTCGGTAGGACCGGGCGCATCAAAGGCGGCGGCGATATACTCTGGTTTGAATTCCTTCAGAATCTTGAAAAAAATCAAGAAAAATCCGTATACCGCGTTTACCGCCTCGCCCTTCGGAGTCGTCAAGGGGGGCAGGGCGTGATATGCCCGGTGAATCAGAGAGTTTGCGTCTATAACGATGAGTATTTTCCGTTTTTCCGCCATATTGCTATTTCCCGCTCTTTTTCTCCCTTTATCAGAAATTTCAGTATCGTGATATCTTCTGGTAAAATCTTTAGGATCCGCTCGGGCCATTCAATGAGGATGAGGTTGCGAGGATCGGACACGATGCTGTCCCATCCGAGCTCTTTTAATTCTTTGGGCCCTTTTAAGCGATAACAATCGACGTGATACAAGTTTCGTATGCCGTATGCCGCACGGGAAAGGGAGTATGATTTTACAATCACGAATGTGGGAGAAAGGACTTTCTCTTTTATGCCGAGGCCGCGAGCAACGCTTTGGATAAAGGTGGTCTTGCCGCTTCCGAGCTCGCCTTGTAAGGCGATCACACGGGCTCTCTCTGCCTTTGGTTGCTTTTCGAAAAGTTGTTTTACAAACTGCCGCGCAACTTTTTTTGTTTCTTCTGATGAACGCGTCTCAATTTTTGTCGTTGACTTTTTCATAAAGATTCGCTACGGTAAAGCCATGATTGGGACGCAACAAGAAAAAAGCTTTGTCGTCTCGCTGAAGGGAGTCGCCCATCGCATAGTTTCCGTTCGCTACGAAAAGGACGAGGGGGATTTGAAGCTTCATTTCGTTTTGCGCGAGGGAGAAAAAATCCCCCGGGAAGCCATTTCTATTGAGGCTCAGAATCACCTCATCCGCCCAAACGGCATTGCTCTCGGCGGCGCCAAATCCCTTCTCATCAATCTTCTCAAATCGCACGGAAATCCTCAAGCACGGCTTTTGGGCGCCGTTTTATCGAAGCTTGAATATGCTCATCGTTTTGAGGTCCTCAGTGCCCTTCTCTCCAAAGAGGATTTTTTGAGCGCGCAGGCAGAAGAGAAAATTCTTCCCTCGGTGATTTCAGAACTCAAAGACGCTTTTGGCGAACAATCATCGTATCTTTTCCTTCTTGATTCTCCCTACGGGGCGCAGGGCATTCTGTGGAGTCGCTCTCCCTCATTGCGGGCAAAATTCCAGAACATTGCGGGCGGCCAGCAGAAGGGACCCTGGGTTCTCCTCCGTCCCGCCCCATTATCAAGTGAACAGCTCAAACATGCCTTCTTATCCTAACCCAAGTCCGCAAGCTGCCCAGGAACAGGAAGAAGGGCGGACCCAGCTTACCGGGCAAATCCAGATTCCAGCTTCCCTGATTGAAGAAATGCGCGCGAGCGTGCGAAACCTCGCTCAGCTTTCCGAACGACTTTCGGGAATCGCGCCGGATGGGATAACTAATTTTCTTCACACGTTGCTCGTTGCAACTTTACTCCTGGACGCTTCCGACGCTCATATTGAGCCGGAAGAAAACGGAGCAAAAATCAGATTGCGCATTGATGGACTCCTCCACGACATAATCAACATCCCCCTTTCTGTCTACGAAGCGCTCCTTTCCCGAATTAAACTTACCGCTCGCATAAAGCTTAATGTGCCCGACAGGCCTCAGGATGGACGCTTCTCTCTCGCTCTTGGGGAAACGGTTGTGGAGGCGCGCGTTGCCACGTTGCCGGCAGAATATGGAGAGGCAATAGTACTCCGCGTCCTCAACCCAAAGAATTTAATTGCGATAGAAGAGCTGGGCTTGCGCCCTGAGCTTCTTTCAATCCTGCGCCGCGAACTCAAAAAACCGAACGGCATGATTGTAGCCACCGGGCCAACCGGGTCCGGGAAGACCACGACGCTGTACGCATTCTTAAGAGAAGTTCAGAGGCCGGAAATCAAAATCATTACCATTGAGGACCCGATTGAATATCACTTGCCGGGGATTTCGCAAACCCAGGTTCACCCGGAAAAAGGATACGACTTTGCTACGGGGTTGCAGGCGATCGTGCGTCAAGACCCAGATATTATCTTAGTGGGCGAGATTCGTGACAAAGAAACCGCTCAGATCGCGCTTCAGGCTGCGCTTACCGGCCACCTTGTATTTTCCACTCTCCACACAAACGACGCGCCCGGCACCATTTCCCGGCTTGTGAGTTTGGGCGCTAAACCCGTAAACATCGGGGCCGCCTCAAACGTAATTATCGGACAGCGTTTAGTAAGAAAGATCTGCCCCCAATGCGCCACCTTCACAAAAGCAACCCCGTCAGAGCTTGCGCAGATTAAGCGGGGACTCCAGGGGATGAAAGAAGCGGAATCCTCCCTGTCCCCCAAGGCGCTGAAGCTCGCGCGAGTTCAAGGGTGCCCAGAATGCAATGCAACCGGATACAGAGGACAGATTGGCCTATTTGAGGTTATGCCTATGAACGGAGCCATGGAAGAGTTTATTCTCCAAAAGCCCGCCGCCTCCGCCCTTAGGAAATTTGCAATTGCCCAAGGAATGACTCCCCTTTATCAAGACGGACTCTTGAAAGTAATGCAAGGAATTACCACGTTAGAAGAATTAGCACGAGTAACGGGAAAAGAGAGAACATAAACCCCTCAAAGCCGGGGACCATTTGGTGTTCGGAACGCAAATGTGGAGTTATCTTGAGGAATAGCTCAGCATTACCCGGGCTACCCATCAAAAATAATTCCAGGTCCCCAGCTTTGAGGGGTTATTACAGAGAATAGGACATGTCCTATTCCTCCTTATTATAAACCATCCTAAAATGTTTGTCAAGGACCCTGCGGAAGAGGCGCTGGAGAGAAATCTCCGCCCCCAGAGATGGGACGAATACCTAGGACAAAAGGGGGTAAAAGATAACCTCAGGGTTATCATTGAGGCCGCGAAAAAGCGGCGGGATACTCTTGAGCACCTCCTTTTTTACGGAAGTCCCGGTCTTGGGAAAACCACCCTTGCGCATGTTATTGCAAATGAGTTGGGAGCGCACATAAAGACCTGCACAGGCCCCACGCTTGAGAAGGCGGGCGATCTTGCGTCTCTCCTCACGAACCTGGAAGAAGGAGACATTCTCTTTTTGGATGAATGTCATCGGATGCAAAAATCAGTAATGGAAATGCTCTATCCGGCCCTTGAAGAGTTCCAACTCCATCTTGTCATGGGAAGGGGCCCCATGGCCCGCACCATGGACCTTGACCTTCCGCGCTTCACCCTGATTGGCGCCACCACGCGTATGGCTCTTTTGCCCTCGCCTTTCCGAAATAGATTCGGCGCGATTTTCCAGCTCCAATTTTATAGCCAGGAGGAAATCAAACAAATCCTTCGTCGCTCTTCTTCGCTCCTGCGCATGCCCGTTGACGAAGACGCCCTCCACCTTATATCGGCGCGTTCTCGCTATACTCCCCGCATCGCAAATCGTATTTTAAGAAGGGTGCGCGACTTTGCAACAATAGAGGGATCGGGTACTATTACAAGGGAGATCGCAGAAAAGGCCTTTTCTTTTCTCGGAATAGACGAGCTGGGCTTGGAGCCCGCGGACCGGAAAATCCTCGAAACCCTCATCCATAAATTTGCCGGGAGGCCAGTGGGAATCCAGGCGTTGGCTTCGGCGGCGTCTGAAGACGCAGATACTATTTTGGACCTCAACGAACCCTATCTTCTCCAGCTCGGGCTTTTGGAAAGGACGCCCCGAGGGAGAGTCGCAACTCCTTTGGCATTCCGTCATCTTCACATCTCCCCTCCCCGACCAGAATTGTTATAAAATAACGTATGAGCGGACATTCCCACTGGGCAGGAATTAAACATAAGAAGGGGCTGGCTGACGCAAAGCGAAGTCAGCTGTTTTCCAAATTGGCAAGAGAGCTCACCATAGCAGCCAAAGAGGGCGGCAGCGACCCTATGACTAACCCGCGGCTTCGTACCGTTATAGAAAAAGCGAGGGTTGCGAACATGCCCACAGAAAACGTGGAAAGAGCCCTGAAACGGGCTGCGGGAGAAGGCGTAGGACAGCTTCAGGAAATGCTCATTGAGGCATACGGGCCAGGAGGAATCGCCTTATTGATTTCAGTAATCACCGACAACAAGAACCGCACCATAGGGGAGATTAAGCAGCTCCTCCAAAGAAATCTTGGGAAGGTGGTGGAGGGAGGGGCGGTACGCTGGATGTTTGAGCGCCGGGGCGTGGTCACCGTAGAGCTCAAAGAAACAAGCCCATCCTCTCGGGAAGCATTAGAGCTTTTTGCGATAGAGGCCGGCGCCGAAGATCTTTATTGGCACGATAACGCCCTTGATTTATATGCAGATCCGTCGGCTCTCGCCTCTATTAGAGAAAAACTCCAAGAAAAGGGCCTGGAAGCCGCGAGCTCTTTGGATTGGGTCCCCAAAGAGCATATTCGGATATCAGAGGAAGATCAAGCTGCTGCGGAACGGCTTTTTGAGGCGCTGGATGACCAAGAGGACGTTCAAGACATTTACTCAAACCTATGACCATTTTTGGGATTGACCCGGGATCTGAACGAACCGGCTATGGCGTGGTTGAAAAGCTTCCTCGAACCAAACTCAAGTGCCTCGAATACGGCTGTATCGTGACCCCCCGGACAAAGAGCAGGGCAGAACGTCTTCTGATTTTAGAGCGAAAGCTGTCTTCGCTCCTTGTGAAGACCAAACCGGACGCGGGGGCCGTGGAAAGCTTATTCTTCTTTAAGAACCTCAAAACCGCAATGCCGGTAAGCGAAGCCCGGGGCGTAGCTCTTCTCGCGCTCGCGAAGCGCAAAATTCCGGCTTATGAGTTTTCCCCTCTTCAGATAAAAATGGCTGTCGCAGGGTATGGAAGAGCGGAAAAGAAGCAGGTGCAGTATATGGTGAAGGAGATTTTGCGCCTTGAGGCAATCCCGAAACCAGATGATGCGGCAGACGGCCTTGCCGTGGCAATCGCCTGCTCTCTTGCGCTCAGGGGCTGAGGGTTGACAGCCCTTCCCAAAAGAGCTACCATAGGGGGCAGATTTCGAGAAAGGTCTGTTTGTTAATTTTAGCTGAAGAAACACTATGATTGAGACAATCTTTTCTCTTGATGGTGAAGAAGGAGGAACTAAGCCCTCCGGCCGCTTGGATGGCGAAGAGAGTGAAGAAAAAGAAACTCCTGCTCCAGAAGCCCTTCTAGATGGCGAGAAAGAGGGCGACAGCAAAGAAGCTGCGTAGTTTCTGACTCAAGAAGAGAAAAGCGCCCGTGCGGGCGCTTTTCTCTTTGTTCTCCCCCCTACCCCTTGGAAATTCTTACAAACCTCCTCTTCCCCACCTGCAACACCGCACCCTTTACGGAAGCAATGATTTTATCCCAGTCGTTTTGAACAACGCCATCGATCTTCACTCCCCCCTGCAACACGAGTCGTCTCGCCTCTGACTTCGAGGAGGCGAGTTTCGTTTGCGTAAGAAGTTCAACAAGTTTTAGTTTCTTTTTTGTAAGGAAGTGGGCTGGAATATTCCTCGGGGTTTGTTTTAGCCGGAACACCCGTGCAAATTCTTTTTCTGCCAGAGAAGCTACTCTGGGACCGTGGCAAGTAGCAACAACTTCCCTAGCTAGTCTGGCCTTTGCTTCGCGCGGATTAAGTTTTTTTGATTTAATCCGCTGCTGCATCTCTCCAATCTCTTTCTGGGGAATATCGGTAAGAACCTCGAGTCCCAATACAATGCGTTCGTCAGGCCAGGCCATAATTTTGCCATACATTTCGCCGGGTTTCTCATCAAGGGATATTAAATTGCCTTCGCTTTTCCCCATTTTTTTACCAGATGAATCGGTTAATAGTTTTAGGGCCAAGACAAATTTTTCTTTGTTTTTTACTTTTTTCAATAGCGCCCTACCCGCTAACATATTGAACGTTTGATCGTTCCCTCCCACCTCAAGATCAACATCCATTGTCACGCTGTCGTAGGCCTGAAATATTGGATACAAAAACTCGTGGACACGAATGTCTTTCCCGGCTTTTATTCTTTCTTGGAACATGTCTCTTTCGAGCAGTCCCGCAACAGTAAATTTGGAGGCCAACTCAAGCATGTCTTTGGGTTTTAGCTTGCTGGCCCACTGTTCATTGTGTAAAAACCTGATGTTTGATTTTTGAAGGTCTAGAATTTTGCCAATCTGTTTCTTGTAGCCCTTGGCGTACGCCAAAACCTGCGCGCGGGTAAGCGGCTTCCTCGTCATTCCTTTGCCGGTTGGGTCTCCAATCGTGGCCGTAAAATCACCTATCAGCACAATAATCTCGTGCCCTAAGTCTTGAAATTCACGCAACTTTCTTAAGCTCACCAAATGCCCTATGTGCAGCTTGCCTGTCGGGTCAATGCCGTGGTAAATCCTAAGTTTTTTACCGGCCCCCAAAACACTCCCCAGCGCATTGTAGCTAGGATAAATGCGTTCCACCCCCCGAGTTAAAACCTCCGATATTGTCAGACGACGCTTTCCCATACGATTAGTGTATCATAAATTATAAAACGCGCGCTTGAAAGGGGCGGGAAAAAATGCTACGCATAAAACAGGCAACCATGTCAAAATCGCGCCATTACAAAAAAATCTACCAAAAGGGGGCGCCAAAGAAAAAGTGGGCCCTCATCATGCTCCAAGCAGCCGTCTTTACGCTCCTCATTATTCCCGTGGTAGGGTTTGGTACGTTTATTTACTATGCAAAAGATCTCCCCCGGCCAGAGCGTCTCAGCGAGGCTGTCCTTGCCCAACCCACGAAAATTTATGACCGCGCGGGCAAAGTTCTTTTATACGAAGTGTACGGAGAAGAGAAGCGGCAAGTAGTCCCTCTTAAAGATATCCCCCTTCATCTCCAGCAGGCGGTCATTGCCATCGAGGATGCGGAGTTTTACAGCCACAAAGGCATAAGTCTAAAGGGGATAGGAAGGGCTTTCTTGATAAATCTTGGGCTTCGCGAGTCGCAATTCCAAAAGCCGGGCGGATCTACCATCACGCAGCAGCTTGCGCGCAATTCTTTTTTGACGAAAGAAAAAACGATCCCAAGAAAGATACGCGAACTGGTTCTCGCTTTGGAACTGGAGCGCCGATACTCAAAAGAAGAAATCCTGACTTTCTACCTTAATCAAATTCCCTTCGGGTCAACCGCATACGGCGTTGGCGCGGCAAGTGAGCTCTACTTCCAAAAACATCCAAAAGACCTAACCCTTGCGGAGTCCGCCGTGCTCGCCGCCCTTATCCAGGCACCCACCTATTATTCGCCATATGGCCCCCATAAAGACACTCTTCTCGCGCGCAAAGATCATGTGCTCTCGCGCATGGTAGAGGAGGGCTTTGCCGCGCAAGAAGAGGCGGAGGCGGCGAAAGCGGAGCCGCTCGTCTTCCAAGACGCCTCCATCACCATTCGCGCCCCTCACTTTGTGCTCTACGTACTGGACGACCTCATGAAGCGGTATGGGGAAGAGTTTGTGCGAGAACAGGGGCTACGCGTTATCACTTCCTTGGATTGGGAACTTCAGCAGCAAGCAGAGCAGGCAGTGAAAGAGGTGGCTCAACAGAATGTCGCGTTCGGGGCGCACAACGCGGCTCTTGTTGCGCTCAACCCTCGGGACGGGGAGATTTTGGCAATGGTGGGTTCCAAGGACTGGTTCGCTTCCTCTTACCCGGAGGGCTGCGCGTCGGGCAAGGATTGCCTCTTTGACCCAAAGGTGAATGTGGCAACCTACCGGCAAGGACGCCAGCCGGGCTCTGCGTTTAAACCCTTTGTGTACGCGCTCGCCTTTCAGAACGGCGCAACCGACGAAACAGTGGTCGTGGATGAGCCCACGAACTTCGGAGTGTGGGGCGGAAAAGAATACATCCCCCAAAACTATGACGGAAGGTTTCGCGGAGAAGTAACGTTGCGTCAAGCCCTGGCTCAATCCCTCAACATCCCTTCAATCAAGGTGCTCGTGGATATGGCGGGGGTTCAGGAGAGTGTAGATTTTGCAAAAACCCTGGGAATTGGCACGCTCCGCGACCCCTCGTTCTACGGCCCAGCGCTCGTGCTGGGAGGCGGGGAGGTTCGGCTCCTTGATATGGCTTCTGCGTACGGAGTTTTCGCCGCGGAAGGGCAGAAAACTCCTCCCGTAGCCATTCTTTCCATCCAAGACGCTCGTGGGAACATGCTGGGGAAAAACCAAAATACTCCCATTCGCGTTCTCCCTCCGGAGATCGCCCATCTTATTACAGGTATTTTGTCCGACAACGAAGCCCGCGCGCCGGTTTTTGGAGAACGCTCCCTTCTCTTCATCCCCTCTGCCTCTGCTCCTGTCGCCGTTAAAACCGGGACTACCCAGGAGTTCCGCGACGGATGGACTCTCGGGTACACCGCAAACCTTGTGGTGGGCGTCTGGGCGGGGAATAACGACAACTCGCCGACGCTCCGGGAGCCGGGCGTCGCGCTTGCGGCCCCCATATGGAACCGGGTTATGACCTATGCCTTCGCCTCCCCCTCTTTGAGATCCGCCGGCATTACGCCTTGATGGGCATGAGTACGTAGAGATACCCTTCCTGCTCTGAGGGGCGCAGAAGAGCGGCTCCGTCTTCTCCGTTTAATGCAAACTCCACGCGCTCGCCGCGCATTTGCACCAATCCTTCCATCAAAAATCTCCAGTTGAACGCCACCTCCACAGAATCGCCCTCTACCTCGGCCCTCAGCGCCGAGCGGTGACTTCCGGCCTCTTTGTTTTCGGAGAAGAATTCTATTGCTTTTTTCCGGGGGTCGGCGAGAAGCCGCACCTCTTGGGCCTTACCAGCAAAAATTCCTGTGGCTCTCAAATGATTGAGGAATTCGTTTTTCCCTAGGGAGACCAGGGTCTTGTGAGAGGCGGGGATAACCTCTTGATAGCGCGGGTATTCCCCTTCAATGAGCCGCGATACGATCTGGATGCGCAGTCGGGAAGGGTTTTCTTTTGCTTCGTACACGAACGCTACCTGGGCAGGAGAGAGGTAAAGCTCCGCCCTGCCGGGACGCTCCCCCAAAATCGTGATGAGCTCTCGGACGGTCTTTGCGGGCAAGATGAAGCTTTGCTCTCTGCCCGTCTCTTTCTCCAGGGAAAACCTACGCTCTGCCAAACGAAAGCTGTCAGTTGCCGCCGCAGAAGCTGTCTTCCCCATTACCGTAAACAGGACGCCAGAAATTTCTGGCCTTGCTTGACTTTGACCCGTCATCCCCACCACTTGGCTTAAGGCGCGGCACACGGTTGCAGTGTCTATCTCCGTAAGGAGCTCTGATTCCTGGGGAGATGGAATAATGGGGAACTCTTCTGCGTCAAGCGCTTGAAGAGTTGCTCTATGCTCCCCAGTTGTAACCGACAAGCGCCGATCTTTGGATAAAAGAGAAACCTGCTCGCCTGAAGAAATAGACAGCAATGCAGATAGGGGGTGCCCCGGGAATACCACTGCCCCTCCCGCGCGTGTTGTTCCCAAAAACCGGTACACAACGCCTATTTGCAAATCCGTCGCAGAAAGCTGCACTTTTTCTTTTTCCACGGATAATAATACATTGCTCAATATGGGAAGCTGAGTAGAGCGCACCGCGATGCGATTGGCAATTTCAAGCCCTTCTTTGAGGAGTGCTTTTAACACAGTGGTCTCCATAACAAATAGTAATAAAGATATCTAAACTTGTTTGTTGTTGTTGTGTTTGTGGATTTGTGGAAAAAGGGAATGTTCTTCGCTGTCCGCGCTATGCACGCCTCTGCGTAGTTGGGGATAAAACAGGGATACCGTAAGGGGATCCACGGAAACATTCTGCCGCCCCCCTTCTCCACAGCCCTATCCATTGTATATCCGCTGTTTTATTAAGTTGATTTCGTCAAAAAAGGATTCTGACTCTTGTATTTCCTTTGAAATCTTTTCGCAAGCATAAATGGCCGTAGTGTGGTCTTTCCCCCCGAACCTCTTTCCGATTAGAGGATAGGAGCTTTTAAGCTCTTCTCTGAGCAGGTACATTGCAATTTGACGCGGCCTTACCACCTCTTTTTTCCGGGAAATGGCGATGATCTCCCTTTCTTTTAAGTCATAAAACTCCGCAACCGTTTGCATAATCTTTTTGGGGCTCACCACCCTGCTCGGGTTCTGGATTACGCTGCGCAGAAGGGTGCGCGCTTCTTGGAGGGTGGGGGTTTTATTGTTGAGCCGATGGAAAGCAAGGAGGCGGTTAAGAGCTCCTTCCAGCTCTCGGATATTCCGCTGAATGTGGGACACAATATACTCGCATACGTCATCTGCAACCTCTATATTATATTCTGCGATCTTTGTTTTTAGGATGGCGAGGCGCGACTCAAAATCGGGGTTGCTGATATCCGCGATCATCCCTCCCTCAAAACGCGAGCGAAGACGTTCTTCCATGGCGGGGATTGATTTTGGCGGGCGGTCCGAAGAAAAAATAATTTGTTTACCCCTTTCGTACAGGGCGTTGAACGTGTGGAACAACTCTTCTTGCGTCTTGTCTTTCCCCGCGAGAAACTGGATATCATCTATGATGAGGACATCAAGTTCCCGGTATGGTTGCGGATTGCAGATACCACGCCCGTGGTGAAGCGCTCCGAGGTCATATACCGTATTCGCTTTTCGGCAAAGCCCTCTGCGATTTTCCCGCCGATCGCCTGCAGCAGGTGGGTCTTCCCAAGACCCACCCCACCGTATACGAAAAAGGGATTGTAAACAGAGCCCGGGGTTTTGCAAATGGCGAGAGAGGCCGCATGAGCCAGCTCGTTGAACGGCCCAACCACAAACGTATCAAACGTATATTTTGGGTTCAGGTTGGTCGCGTGGTCAATTTTAAGCTCCTCTAACTCAAGTTGAGGGGTGGGAGGAGCGCTCACCGCAGCGCGTTGCGTCGGTTGAGCGGGTTTGGGTTGCTGAGGAGGCGCGCCGACCGTATATCTGAGTTCGCGTATTTCCCCATCCAGCTCGCGGATAATGCGGAAAATGGGTTTGTTATACTTGTTCTCAAGCCATTCCTTGGAGAAATTGTTGGGGACGGAAATGAGAAGCTCCCCGTCTTTTTTCGAGAGGATGTAGGTATTTTTGAGCCAGGTGGCAAAGTTTGCGGGCGATATCTGAAACTGAAGTTGCGCAAGTACGGCTTGCCAAAGCTCCTCGTTGCTCATAGGACCTTATTATAGCATACCAACAAAGGTGCAAAAATAAGCTCAAAAAACTTGCCCTTGTTGATAACGCGTGGATAACATGGGTAAAAATTGGATAAATTGACCTTTGCCCCACTTTCTACTATACTACCCTTATGGCTTTATGAGTATTACATATCAGCCCAGAAAGAAAAAGCGCAAGAGAACCCATGGTTTTCTGAAACGCGCCAAATCGAAGGGTGGCAAGAATGTCCTGGCGCGCCGGCGAAGAAAAGGAAGAAAAAAGCTTACGGTATGACGCGGGAGGACGGGCTTCTCTTGAAGATAGAGAATGGGGCGCAGGCGGCGCGCCCGCAGATAAAGATTGTGGTGAGCAAGAAAGTCGCCAAGCGCGCAGTGGAGCGGAATCGCATCCGGAGGGTGCTTCGCGACGCAGCAAAAAAAGAACTGGGGAGCGCGGAGCAAGGAAGGGATTTTGTTCTAATCGCCTTGCCAGGACTGGATCTTAAGGGCGCGCGGGAGACCGTTCGCCATCTTTTCCTCAAGGCATCGCGTCAATAACTATGGATTTTTTTATTACCCTTTATCACGCATTTTTGTACCAGCCGATTTTTAATCTCCTGGTGTTTTTGTCGCAAACAATCCCCGGGAAGGATTTTGGCATAGCAGTCATCTTGCTTACCTTGGCGGTGAGAGGAGTTTCTTATCCATTGGGCGCACAAGCAGTGCGGGCGCAAAGAAAGATGGCTGCGATCCAGCCCAAAATCAAAGAAATCCAGGAGAAATACAAGGAAAAGCGCGAAGAGCAGACCCGGGCGATGCTGGAGCTATACCGAACCGCAAGAGTAAATCCCTTTGCCATGTTCTTGCCCCTCCTCATTCAGGTGCCGATTTTCATTGTTTTGTATCAGATATTTTCCAACGGCATTCAGCAAGATCAGTTTTCTCTGCTTTATTCTTTTGTGTCGGCCCCCGAGAAAATAGACCCCAGATTTCTGGGCTTCGTGAACTTAAATGAGCGTTCTTTCGCGCTGGCTCTGTTCGCGGGAATATTTCAGTTCGCGCAGTTTAAGCAATCCAGCTCATCAAAGCCCAAGGGGAAGAAAGGCGGAAAACCCGATATCGCGTCTCTTATGCAGGCCCAAATGACGTACGTGTTTCCGGTTGTCATCGTGTGGGTTGCGGCCTCCCTACCCGCCGCCTTTGCCTTGTACTGGGTTTGCACCACGGCATTTTCGATTTGGCAGTATTGGTTTATTAAAAAACGCGACGAATATGCTGAGCAAAGAGCAGTTGCAAACAGTTGAAGAAGAGGTGCGGCGCCTGCTTCAAAAAGTCGGGGTAGCGGGGGATATTAGCGTGCGCCAAGAGGAGGATGAATCTGCAGAGGGGCCCACGGTTCAGGTTGCCCTCCGGGCGCAAGAGCCCAAAATGCTCATCGGGGAACGAGGGCAAACATTGTTTGAGCTTCAGCACATTGCGAAACTCATTTTGCGCAAAAAAATCGCAGAGCCCTTTTTTCTGTCTCTGGACGTAAACGAATACAAGAAAAACAAAGAAGAATATCTGCGTGACTTAGCCCAAACCACGGCAGACGAAGTTACACTCCTCAAAAAACCAAAAGAGCTTTCTCCCATGTCCTCTGCGGATCGCCGCGTCATTCACATTGCGCTTTCTAACAGAACCGACGTGGTTTCAGAAAGCGTGGGCGAGGGCCCGGATCGCCGCGTGGTCATCAAGCTCAAAGAGTAATTTATTTCCCCCGCACCGTAGAAATTACCGCCCAGGTCCAAAGCACGAAGATATTTGCAATCGGGATTAAGCCGCCCAAAAAATAAAGGATGCCTCTTCGCCAGGCCCGGCGAGTTGCCGTCCTCCTTGCCGCAAGTTGTTGTTGCTGGCGCTGGCGAAATTCTTCCCTCTCCTGAGGCCCTCTCCGAACTCTCTGTATTTGCTCTTGTGCAGATTGTATCTGCCCCGTTTTCCAAACCATCCAGGCGAGTATAGGGAGGCCCAGAACGAGGTTGACGATTGTCCCAATTGAGAATACTGCATCAAGGATATCAATAATCACAGCTAAGGAGAGCACGAGTAGTACATCGGGGAGCAAAAAGTTCCCGCGTGCTCCTTCCCCTTGCGCCCTTGCCGGCTCCTCGGCATCTTCTTGGGGTTCTGCCGCCGCTCCAATTGCTGCGGCTTCTCCGTTTGCCATGGTTAGAGATTGTCAGCTTGGTTATAGGGATTTTGTTCAGATTCGTCGGTTTTCCGTACGCCGAAGCGCGGCTCGCCCTCCAACACCTCTCTTGCTTTTCTCCGCGCGAGCTCTTCAGGAGCCGTGGTGATCATTTCGTGCTCCGCGGGGGAAGCAACCACTTTTATCGCAACGTGTTTTTGCCCCGCAAAAAAGATGCCTTCCCCAACGCTGGTTTCCAAGAGAAGAGTTTTTTCTTCGGAGGTCAGGGCAAATGCTTTTTGCACGGTTTCAATGGACGCCGGCGATTGTTTCATGAGCAGCTGAAGAGAAGAGTTGGTGATTATCGGCCTTCCGTATTCAGAGCGCATAAAGTCGTCCACGTCTTGGGTAATGGTGGTTACGCCGAGCCAGTATTTGCGCGCGCGCTTCACCATGCCAAACAGGAACGACGCTCCGTCTTCCGTTTGCATTAACCACCATGCTTCATCCAGCACGAAGATACGCTTCTTGAGTTCAGACCGCACGGTATTCCAGATGTGGCGCATAATGATGTAAATTGCCATGGGCCGTAAGCTGTCTTCCATCTCGCGGATTCCGAAAGACACGATGTTTTTTTGCAGCGAAATATTGCTGGGCTTGTTAAAGAAGTTTGCGTAAGTTCCGGTGGTGAGCTTTTGCAGGCGCTTGACCAGAGAATCGGCACCCTCCATAGTCCGCAGCACCTGCTCTAAGTCCTCCATAAGGGGGATTTTATCTTTCCATAAGGCGGGGTTGCTTGTGGGCGTAATGTCTTTTGCGGAGTAGGTCTCGGAAATCGCCCGATCCATAATGGCGTCTTCTTCAGGAGTGAGGCCTCCGAGCGCAATGCGCATTAACCCCACGAGGTTAATAACATTGGAGCGCAGCACGTCTTCGGGCCGCTCCTCTTCCCTGGGCTCAGAAAGGTCAAAAGGGTTGATGTGGTGTTCAGATCCCAAGGAAATGTCAAAAAAGCTGCCGCCCGCCTGCTCCGCCAGGGTTTTGTATTCGTTTTCCGGGTCAAGCACAATAACGTCCACGCCCCACATTAAGTATCTAAGAATTTCCAGCTTGACCGCGTACGATTTTCCAGACCCCGAAGTTGCAAAAATCGTTGAGTTCGCATTTTCCAAAGAAAAGCGATCAAATAGGATGAGGGAGTTATTGTGCCTGTTGATGCCGTACATAATCCCTTCGCTTGAGCTCAAGTCAAATGACACGAAGGGGAACACCGAAGACAGGGGCTCCGTGTTCATTGAATTGTGCACCTGCAAAAGGTCCATGCCGTACGGGAGGCAGGAATGGAAGCCCTCTTTCTGCTGATAGAGAGCCGGCTTTACGTACATGAGGCGCGACTCAAATATGGAGCGCAGGGTGGTCTGTATTTCCCGCAATTCCTCAACGGTCTGGGCGTACACGGTAATGTACAGCGCAAAGCGGAACATGCGCTCCTGGGCCGTCTGGAGACGGTCGCGCAGGGCCTCCATGTCTTGAAACGCGGTTTCAAGCTCCGGATTGCGCACAAGGCCCTTGGATTCCTCTTCCATGATTTCTGACTGGACCTCGGTTACCCTTCTCCGCAGTTTTTTCAGGATGTACCCCGTGTCAATGGGGTGCATAAACAGGGAGATATCCATGGGAATGTCAAGATTGATGGCAGAGGAAAGCCAGGCAGTGTGGAGATACCTCGGATAAGAAAAAATGAAAAACGATTTTACGAGCCGATTTCCGAGCTGAATGCCGTCTTGGTTCACTCTGATGGAAGAAGGCGCGATAATGTCTTTTTCGGTAACGGGACGGGTTTCAAAAATCTGTTCTCGCGTGGGAATTTCTTCCTCCCCCTTAGATTTTAAAAACGGCAGTTTCATGTTTTTTTTGTTCGTTTCAAAAGTTCGGGCGGCACTTCGGGGTAATATCCGACTTCTGCTTCCTCGGGATGATACCAAGTCCACAGGAGCTCCACGAGCTCTTCAGAACTCAAGGGTGCCACGTGAAGTCCCATTCTTCTAAGGCCCAAGGCCACAAATTCCATTCTTTGCCAGAGCTGGGTTTTCATGCGATCGAACTCTTCGTCGGTGAGCTTTCCCACAAACTTGGGCTTGGTTTTTAATATATTGCGGCTTGCCTCTCCTCCCGGGAGGGCTTCCACCAACGTGAAAGGCACCACCACAAAAAAATTTTTCGCCAATATGGAGCCGCTCCCCACAAGGCCCTCCACGAATTCGCGGTACGAGGTGGTTTGCAGTCGCAACAGTTCGTTTGTTTGCTGCGCCTCCAGCTCTTTGAGCCGGTCAATGTACCCGGTAATGTTCAGTCGGCGCGACTGGATAACCACCTGCAAAGAAAAATCGAGCGAGTTTAAAAAACTCTGAAATTGGTAGATCATGGCCTCCTGCTCTTCCTGCGACTTTAAGGCAAAGTTGGTGGAGGAAACCAAAAGAACGCCGCGTATGGCGCGGTCTTTCAGCACAATGGTGCCTTCCCGTACTTCTTCAAAATCCAAAAAATCTTGAGTGCTTGAAGCCATAACTCAATCGTAGCATATTTATTTTTTGGTTTGAACTTTCACCGCTAAATCAGCCACCCTGCTTTTGCGCACGAGCTCCGCTTTCTGTAGGCCCGCCCCGTTTGCCCTCGGGCTTGCATACTCCTCTTTTTTGAAATGGAGCTTCACGTTCCCCCGACGCCACACGTATGTCTTGGGTTTGGAAAGAAAGAAGAGTACGTTCATGATAACTTCAGGGATGGTTTTTCCCTCCACCTTGCCAAAAGCGAGTACGATGCCCGCTCCCTGTAAAAGCAGGACAATTGCGACAAACAAGATAAAGTAGTCGGCCGCGATGACAAACCACAGCACAAAGCTGATAAGCAGGGGCACGCCAACATACGCCGCTTGCCTGAACGATAAGGGCCCTATGATTTTCGCTTCCCGCTCAATAAATTGTGGCGTCTGAAATTGCGCCATTATTCAATGGGTTCCCGATACTGATCCGGCCCTTTCTGTTCTTCTGCTTCTTCTGCGGCCGAAGGTTTTTCCTCTTCTCCGGGCGTCACGATATAAGATTCTTCGGTCAGAATGCGGTCGCTGTGTCGGGGCGTGGCAATGCCAATGTCCGCCACGGCGTTGCCTTTTTCCGCGGGCTTGGCGTGAATCGCCTCAAGATGATCCTTTACCGGATAAAGGATAAACCGGTTGACTTCTTGGGCGACTTGCTGGGCAGTGGCGCTGCCCAGCCCCAAGTCCTTTACGAGCGCAACCTCAAAGTCGCGCGGCAGCATCACGCCCATTAACACGAGCCCGATAAGCGAAGCGACCTGCGGACATTCGTTGATCTCATGCCGTTCACAAATGGAGAACGTATGCTCTGCGTTTTCAGCGGAAAATACTGCCTCCTTTAATTCTTCAGGCAGTTTTTCAAATATTTTCCACATTTCTTCTTGATTATATTGTTGCGTAGGCATGGGAGTGAGAAGGGTTGACATTTCGAAATTTATAATATATAATATAGGGCAGCTAAGCGGTGGGGCTATACCATAACTCATCGCTGAAAGAAAGGAAGGAGAACATGGATATCCAGGTTTTGTGGAGCCTTGCGGTGCTGGCTTTGGTCGGCATCGCGGTCGGGATCTGGAGGTGGTGGCGGCCAAGGCACACCGTCCCCCCCGCTCCTCCGGAGCCGCCCGAGCGGCTGCCCGGGGAGACGAACCTTCAGGCCGTCCTTCGCAGACAAGCGGGGGGTGGGGAGGAGGGACGGCCCGCGCCCACACCGGCTCAACGCCGAGCCCAGGCCATCGCCGAGGCGGCGGAAATAGACGACGACGAACGCGCCGCCGTAGCGCTCGGGATGTCTCAGCAGCGTCTCTCTGCTGGGCAGTCCCTGCTGGACGCAGGGATCAATAACCTCGTCGCCGAATACTACAAAACGGCGGCAACGAGGTTCGGGGTCTTGGTGGCCCTCGCGAAAGTGAAGCGAGCGCGTGAGGCGGAATCCGCCTTCGCGCGCCTCGAGCGCGAGATGGCGACCGCTACAGATCAGGCGGCTGACACCGCCCCGCAGCCCGCTCCGGCGACTGCACCCGGCCCGGCTACCTCGGTGGAAGAGGCCTCCGCACGCCTTGCGCGCATCGCGGAAGAGACTCGCCGCCGGATAGGGGGTGCCTAATGGCTACCTTCGAAAAGCAGCTCACCGAGGCGGCCGAACTCCTCGAGGCGCTGAACAGGCGCAACGAGGAGCTTGTCGCCCGCATCCGGGAACTTGAGGCGGAGAACACTCAGCTCTCTGGTTTGCGCCAGGGGAACAGGGATACCCGTCAGGCCAACGAGGCCCTGGAGAAGGCGAACAAACTTCTCCAGGATAAGATCAACCGCCTCGGGGCTGACCTCAAGCGTCTCTCCGAGGAGCGTGGCATCGAGCCGGTGTTCGAAGCCATCGATAAGGCGAACAGCGGCGCGGAAGCCGCCCCCAAGAGTTCGAAGAAGTAGATTCGGCTACTCTTCGGAGCACGTCAAGGGAGAAGCGAAAAGCACTTTTAGTGCCAAGTAGCTTCTCCCTTATTGATTTTCAAGGTGCTTTTTATTTCTGTCCATTTTTCGTACTTTTATTATAACGGACCTATTCAATCGTTCTGGTATTCTTTTTTGCTTCCTCAATTGCTTGGATAACCGAAGACAGTTTACGTCTTTGGTCCGTTCTATCATTGCTTTCGAGGATGCCCTTCATTGTTTCGAGGATTTCAGGCGAAACATGCACTAGGCCCGATTCTCCTATCGATTCTATCACAATTCCCCCTGGCTGCGTCACTTTATGGTGGTCGTCAGCGCGCACCGCTCCAAATTTTACATTGGTGAAATCAAGCGCTTCTCCAAATGACACCACGCGTGCGGCACCCTTCCCCTTTTTCGATAGGACAGCATCGAGAAGACCCTCCAATGGCTCTGGTTGACTTATTCCCGCTGCAGGAGTTGCTCCGCTAGCAAACCTTTCATGTATTTCTCCTGCCCTTTGCCAAGCATCTTGTGGGGTCATCCGTCGGATTTCCGCATTACTCGCGCCATTATCAGCGAGGTATTTTTCAAGTCGTCCAGTTATTTGTGTTGGGATATTCCCTTTCTTTGCCCTTGCAAGTCCTTCTTCGAGCCAGTCGGTCTTCGCTAGCCCCTCTATCTCGATTTTAGAAGCAGGAGGAGCTGGGGTTGGGCCATGGGGGTTTGCTGCGAAAGGTGTTGCGGGTGGAGGGGATGCCTGAGAGGCGGGGGGTTCTTCTCTTCTTTGCCTGCGCTCTTCGCCGGTCTGGCGAGGGCCAGATGGGGGTGGAGTTACAAGACCGCTTGGGCGTCCGGTCCATCCTCTGGGAGTAGTTCCGCCACCGGTTCCTCCACCGCGTGGATCGCGGGGGCCGCGTCTACGAGTGCCGCCTTGGCCGCGATCTTCTTCCCCCCCATCTTCTTCTCCATTCTCTTCCTCATCTTCTTCGCCGGTTCTGCGCCTTCTTTCTTGTGCGCGAGGGCGTACAAGGTCTCTTTCTGTCGTTTCCCATAAACGTCGGACCTCTGGGTCAGGGTCAACTCGCATCCTATCTCCCAGGGTTCCCAAGCGACGGCCGTATTCTATGCGTAATGCTTCAAGCCCAGCGCGTTGTGATGGTGTCCGATGCTCTTCAGGATAACTCCTTAAGTCCTCAATTTCGCGTTGGAGCCCAAGGATGCCTCTTGTTACGCGTCCTTCTTCATCTCCCATCAGCTGTTCGTACTCGTCTCGGAGTTCATTATAGTGTCCCGCCCAATTGGCCGTGATCCGCTGGAGTCGTCTTACGTCTTCCGCGCGCTCTGCCCCTTCCTTTGCAGAGATACCCACGTTTTGGCCTCCGGTTGTAGCTTCCCAACGTGCCAGCGATAAGTTTCTATCTCCCCAGATTCGTTGCTTTTCTCCTTTGGGGTCTATCTCTCCGGCAGAGTTTCTGAGAACGGGCTTTCCCTCCCGGTCCGTTTCAACTCCTTTCTGAACCAATCTGGCATAATGGGCAGCATCCTTCTTGCGGGCCTCAAGTCTTTGTATGCCCTCTTGTCCGTATGCATTCACGAATGCCGCTGCCTGATGGGCGCTGCCATGCTGGCTGTGCATCAAATCGATAAAGTCATCTCGAAGCACGGCGCTTCGTTGGAATTGCTTGAAGTCGTCCTGAGTTTTTGCTTCGCGGAAAATCTTTTCGCGAAAACTTCTAACTCCTCGGTCATATTCTGCTTCAGAGACGCCTGCGATGTATGTCCTTGTTTCGGGATCTGTGTAGCCCGTCCTGTCTCGATACGCATCCTGAGCGCTTGCAGTGCGTTGGTCTTCTAGCGTTGCCATATGTTTCATTGCCCTGTCGTTGTGCCAGAGCGCCCGTTGCGTTGCCTCAGCGGTGTCGCTATCTCCTTCTGCAAGTGCGTTGTCGTGCGCTGCGAGAGCAGCATCTTCCAGTCTGGCTTTCGCAAATGCTCTCTTTTCCGGCGTGCCGCTCATTGTATCGGCGTCAAAAAACTGGCGTACCCGGCGTCGTTGCAATATCGCCCGCCATACACCTCGTTTCTGTGCCCCGGCGCCCGCCTGGAGCATCGCCGTACGAAGTTCAATATCGTTTGCTTTCATCGCCTCCCGATTTGTCTTCTCCTCTGCATCCTTCTCTGTCGCGGTAAGGACATGCTGCATAGGCTTTGTGGCCGCTCTCCTGCCAAACCCAACTGTGCCCCCCAGTCCTCTTTGGGCGGCAGCCCAAAAGCCGCTCTTCGCCTCGCCCGTTGTTTTATCGTAACCCCATCTCGGATTTTCGGGAGAGCTTAATTTATCTAAGCCGCCGCGAACCTTCTTGCTTTCAGCAGCTCTCATAACTGCCTGCGCTACAAGGAATCCGCTGGCAATGGCAGCGGTTTTCCTGCCAAAATTGAGAATGCCGCGCGCGCTTGCGGGCGCCAAACTTATAGCAATGCTGACTCCGAGAGCAAGCAATAGAAGAGCGGTAAGGGGGGCGAATGCCCCGCTTATTTCAGTGCCAATACCGTAAGCTGAAGGATTACCGGGGGGGTCTGCCGAGATTATAAATCCCGCAAGGACGAGAAAGAAGGAAATGGGGATGCCAATGATTGACCATTGGATGAGCGATCCAAGCCATTGGCTCCACCATCGTCTTGTTATAGGCAGAATATAGGCGGCAAAAGCAAGGGGCGCGAGAATGGTGAGCACCCACAGTACGAGAACGCGAAATCCGAAAATAAGCATCACGAAAAGATAAATGAGAGTGCCGATAAGGTAAAAGAGAATACGTGCAATATTCTGCCCAACCTTTGCTTCTTCGGGGGCGAACGCTCCCCACGGATTTGAAGAATACAAAGCGCCTACACCGGCTACCGCATTTAGGAAAAAGTGGGTAACAAGATTCGCAATGTCCACCACGAGTCCGACAAACACGCCGCTAAAGTTCACGAGAAGGACGATGATGATAAGTCGAGGGAGGGTCTGCTGAAATTCGTATTCCCGCCAGCGGAGAATGGTTGCCAGTCCGATAAAAACAAGTATAAGCAGGAAGAAGCCATTGACGAGCAGTCGCGTAAAGTCGAAAGCCGCCACAATCATAGGGGGCGTAAGCGGGTTGGCAGGGGAAACCGGGATTGAAATAAAGTAGTTTATTGCAGAAACTAAAAGTTCTCCTATCCCAATAAAAATTCCTTGGAGGATTGAGGCAATGAGGGCGATAATGCCGTTTACAACGGCTAAGAGAGCTTCGTACAGCGCGCGTGCAATGGGATCGGTAAGGAATCCTCGGAGGGGGGTAAACAGAGCGGCGCCGATTAGGATGACAGGAATCCAAGCGAAGGCATCGGCCGGGCGGGGCGTAAAAAGAGAAACAAAAACCAGAAGCGCAAACGCTCCCCAGAAGATTTTTGCTTTTTGGTGCGCCATTCACCTATTATATAGCAAATTGTTCTTGTGTACAAAATATTTGCAAGAGGGTATAATAAAACTAATGAGAAGTTTCTTTGGGGTATTTCTTACTTGCGCTTTGCTTATTGTGCTCCTTGCTCCTGTCTTTGCACTGGCTCAAGCATGCGCGTCCGGCGAGAAACTATGCGGCAGTACGTGCGTCCCGGAAGACAATATATGCTTAAATTTAAGCTATCCAAAATTCGGGCCCTTTAACCTGAACATAAACCAAAATCTCGCCGAAATCATTGCTTACTTATACTATTTTATCGTCGGGATTGCGGCATTGTCTGCGTTTGTAATGCTCGTGTGGGGCGGGGTGCAATGGCTGGTTTCGGGGGCCGCTCCTTCCATGGCTGGCGAAGCGCGCGACAAAATACGCAATGCCATCATCGGGCTCCTCCTTGTAGTGTCGTCTTTTCTTATTGTTCAGGTAATCAATCCAGAGCTTACGGTGTTGAGCGGATCGATTTTTGAGCCGGTTGATTGTACGAAACTTAGAGAGGGGGCGTGCGATCCTCTCAGAATGCCAACCCCAGTTTTCGGCCTCGATTTTACAGTAAATGGCGGGAAAAGTGCGACCGTGGACTCCGGGAATTCTGCGGAATTGGCATGGAACGTAGATCCGGCTTTCGATCGCTGCGATGGAACGAGCGATCCCGGAGGATTATGGACTGTTACGCTCAACCCCGCCGATTTTAGAGGGAGCGCGACGGTTGGTCCCATTACTACTTCGCCGACATTTTTCATGCTTGATTGCTATAGACCTGGTTTTGGGACTACGATGCACGCTATACTGCCTGTGGGTGTTGCCTCTGCGGGCCCCCCTGAACCTCTGCCAGTCGTCGATCTTAAAGTTGATCCTGATCGTGTTGGTCCCCTGGAGCGCTCCGATGGTCCCTTGACAGTTCCAGCGGTTCCAGACGTCGATGTTTATCTGTTTACGAGCAATGCTACAAAGTGCTTTGGAGGGCCCGAACTGGTGGGAGGGGTCTTTAATGGAGCGCCAATCACTGACCCGGAATTTAATACGAAAGTTAGGAGGGGTCCGTATGTAGGTTATCCTCCTCCATATCAGGTCATATTTGATGTAACCTGTTTTAATGCCACAGGTCAAAGCGCCAGGGACGAAGTAATTATGAATATCTTGGAGCCCTGATCCCATAGAGTATAGTTTAAAAGAGAGTGCCTGAAAATTAAGACGGGGGAGGAACTCAAAGTTCCTCCCCCGCATGAGCGCCCTACCGGCGACCTATTGAGAGCGAGGTTGCACGGATGCCCTCCAACCCGTGGCGGGTTCAAACCCCACCATAATATCGAGGGTTCTCCCCATGCGCCGGAAGAGATCCCCCTCCGGCGTTTTCGCCTCATAGGTAATGTACAAAGCGCCCCTTACTTCATCCACTCGACGAGGAGAAACGACGATACGCGAGGAATCTCCAAACAGGCCGAGTGTTGCGAAAGCGTCTTGCACACCTTGGGTGTTTGGGTCCGCGAGTGCTTGTTGCGAGGCCGCGAGGTACTCCTCGTCGCTGAGGGGGAAGGCGGCACTTGGTGCCGCGCGTCCCTGGAAGCCAAGGTTGTTCGTCACTGGGGCAGGCGGTGCTGGCCGCTCAATCTGGGCAGTGTTGACCACCGGAGCGGCCGGAACGTCGGTGGCGGCGGTCTTGCCGCCGAAGATCATCGTCGGCAGAACGGCGCCCAGCGCGGCGCCAACGACAATGGCCGCGATGGCGACGCCGAGTATCCACCACGGGATCCGGAATTCCTTTTTCCTTGGTAGTCCGATGGTGACCATTGGCCACCTCCTTCCTAGTATGTACTTTTGCTTTTGCCCAGATTAAAATGGGCAGATTGCGCTATTTTAATTATACCTATATTCCCCCGAAAATGTCAAGGATTTGAAAGGGAGAACGCGGATTTGATTTGAAAACAAAAGTCAAGGTGTGATCGCGTACCACTGGCCGAAGATGGAGATGTCAAAGCCGAGAATGCCGAGAAGAAAGTTAAGGAAGAGCCACGAGAACAGCAAGATGAGTACTCCCTTGAATATCGCAGACCAGATGCGCCGCACTTTTGCCATAACTTCGGGTCCTCCGAACTGGAAGAAGAAAATGGCTCCGGTGGCAACCACGAGCACGGCAATGACGAGCGGGATGAGCCGCCAAAGGGTAAAATCAATGACATTCCGCAAGAGCAAAAGCGTGTGCCGCAGTTGGCAACCCTCGGTTTCGTTCCAAGGAGTGGCAGGATTGTCAATAATCACCCCGCAGGGAATTAAGCCGTAGCGCTCGGGCGCGCCGTACCTGACCTCCACGTTTGCTTCCCTTGGAAGCTCGCCGTCTTCAGCACCGAACGTGATAATATAGACGCCGGCTTGAGAAAAGCGCAGTTCGGTATTTCTTTCTTCCGGATTGCTGAAGGTTGCGATGCCAGGTCCCAATCCGCTCCACCGCACCTCAAGATTTCCCGGAGGGGCGGGGCGCCCGTCATCGTTTGCGATTCCCTGAAGCATAATGGGGAGAAATCCGAACTTAACTTCCACCACAGCGGGCCCGGCTATGTTTACCTGAGGTGGGTCGTTGAGCACTCTTACATCAACCCTGTCTGAACCGGTGGCAGAGCCGTCGTTTGCCGTAAGTTCAAAGCGGTAATATCCGCTTCCGGTAATGGTTACAGTTGTGGTTTCTAAATCCGGCGCAGCTATTGTCACCTTTGTGGCATCTCCCGCAACAAGGCGCCACTCTACGGTGTAGGGTCCTGGAATTCCGTCGTCTGTCACGATGCCCGAAAGCGTGGCATTCACGGAACATCCGGTCGGGGGGCAGGTAAGAGGAACGCTCTGGTCCGCCCCAGCGTCCACCTGCGGCGCCTGATTAAACGTAGCCGTTACGGTTTGGTTAGAAGTGAGAGTAATCTGGCATTGGCGGGGATCAGCGAGCGGAGTGCAGTTTACAGACCAGCTTTGAAACGAATCAGCTCCTGCGGGCGCTGCCGTCAGGGTTATGGTGGTACCGTCGTTATAGAAGGCAGAACAAGCGCCTCCGCAGTTGATGCCAGCCGGAGCGCTCGTTACCGTGCCGGCCCCGCCGCCTGCCCTTGAAACGATGAGTGTGTACTGTATGGGATTACACTGAAGGGGAACGGATGTGCACCCTCTTCCTCCGCAGTCAGTAGTGATAGCTCCTGTGCAAGAATCCCTCAGGTGTCCTCCCGCGCAAACCGTTGTTGGCACGCACGGCGCCGGAGAGCAGCATACTCCTGCCGGGAGGCACGCATAGCCGGCGTCGACGCTTCCGCCCGTAGCAGCACAAACAGCCGCATTCGCAACGCAGGAATTGGGGGCTGCGCACAGAGGAGTAACGGTAATAGTAGTGGTGTCAAAAGCTTGATTACCGATGGCATTTAGACAGGTAATTCCATACGTGGATGTTGTACCAGGGCTTACGGCCTGAGCGCCAGAAGTGGGTTTTACTCCACCCCAATCTCCCCATGCCCAACAAGATACAGCGTTTGTGGTGTTCCACGAGAGCGTCGAACTTTGTCCTGCTATGATTGACGAAGGGGCTGCAGAGATAGAAACAGTTGGCAGGGGTGGCGGAGGTATAAAGCATTGGGGCAGCAGCCAAGCATCGAGTACGCAACCAAAAAGACATTCAACACAAACAGACCACCCTATGGAACTCCCGCCCATGTTTTCGCATACTCCCGCGACATCGGAGCCCTTGCAGGCGCCAGTGAATCCAGACGGGGGGAAGGGGCAGTTATTAACTGGATATGCCTGGCCGAAACAAGACCAATCGGCTTTTGCAGTGTCCGGGAGGATCGTCGCAAAAAGAAACAATAAACCCAAAAAGAATATAAAGGAAAGTCCCAGGGAGAAGGCCTTGTGATAATATCTATACTTTCTCATGGAGTGTCCACTTCATATTTCACTGGAAACGCAATTTTGGCTGAGGGATCCGTGAGAACAACAATTCGCCGAACGTTGATAGGAGATTCTTCTCTTTGGGCTTGTGGCTTGGAGAAAGGAATTGAGGGCGAGAGCTCAATTTTAATTTCCCATACCGTTGTGTTCCATTTGTTGAGCAGTACGCCGTATTTCTGTTTTGCTTCTTCGTGAGAAAGGGGTTTGATTTCAAGAACGGTGCCAGAAAAGGTCGTTGTCGCGACCGCAATGCTTTTTTCGCAGCTCTCGCGAGCTTCTCCGAAGGCAGCGCAGTTAGTGAGCGGTTCTCCTGTACCGGAAGGAGTTTGCCGGCCAAACATTGCAATCCAAAACCAGATGCTGGCAACAAGCGCGATAATCAAAACGGCGGTGACGATGCCAAGGGTGGGGAGCCGCATTTCTTTATTATAAGGTATTTGCAAGGTTTATCCAATCCTGCAAGGATAGGGTTTCGGCGCGGCGAGTGGAGTGGATATTGTTTTTGTAAAGCCATTGTTCTGTTTTTTGCCGCGAAAAACCAAACCCCACAGACAAGTTATTCATAAGCTGCTTTCTCGGCTGTTTAAACCCGGCTTTCACGATTGTGAAGAATTTGGGGAAATGTATGGGATAAGGGTGTGCAAGAGGTGTGATTTGCAGTATGGCGGCGTCAACTTTTGGCTGAGGCCAGAACGACGTTTTCTTTATATATGCGATAATTTTCGGCACTGCGTATATTTGCACGGATACGGCAAGGATGTTCATATCCGGAGGTTTTGCGCAGATTCGTTGGGCAACCTCTTTCTGCACAATAAGCGTCAAAGATTCTGGCCTGCCTGCGCAGGCAGGTTTGTGTTCCCCCTCCAAAAATTTCCGTATGACAGGAGCTGTAATATAGTAGGGCAAGTTTGCCACTACTTTGTAGTTTTCCGCCCGAGGCGGACCTCCGCCCAAGGCGGATGCGCCTCTGGAGCAATCCTTGGGCTGGGTATCGAGTTTTAAGACATCTGTGCATACAATTTCTATGTTTTGGAGCCCCGCGAGGGTTTCTTTGAGTATTTCAACCATTTTTCGGTCTTTTTCCACGGCGATTACTTTTTTGGCGCGGGGAGCAAGTTCTTGAGTGAGGGTGCCAATGCCCGGGCCGATTTCCAACACAGTGTCGTTGGGGTCTATGTTGGCTGTGTCAGCCAGCTTTTTCACGACATTGCCGTCAATTAAAAAATTCTGCCCAAGGCCGCGGCTGGGTTTGATGCTTTGTTTGGCAAGGATTTCTTTGACAACACGGGGAGAAGCCAAGCGCATACTCACAATGTACCAGTTTTGCCTTGTGGATAAAAGTATTGACCCAAAAAGGGGGTAGAGGTATCATAGACAAATTAGGCCTATGAGGAAAAACGAGGAATCGTCGAGTAATCGTAGAGCGCGAATCCCCCTTTTCTACGTAGCTCTGGGAGCTATTTTTTTGTTGGCTGGAGTCGCCTTAGGCTTAAACGCAATAACCAGCCCTTCCAGCTCGCAGGTGGATATGCTGCTTTTGGGGCAGGTCTCCTCTACAGGAGGATTGTCTCAAGGAGGAGGCGGACTGTTTTCTTACCAGGCCAGGTCGGGCGCGGTCTCGGCGTTTGAACCCCCCGAGCTTATCTTGCTTGGCAAAACAAGCGTGAAGGCGATTACTCCGCCTCAGACCATCAGCGCGAAGGTTCTCGGATCTCTTATCGGAGATTTCGCCGACCTGAAGAACAGGCGGGAAATCATTCAGTATGTGGTGGAAGAAGGAGATACGATTGACTCTTTGGCGGAACGCTTTGGCGTTTCAGCAAACACAATTCTCTGGGCGAACGATTTGGCCGCATCCTCCCAGCTTCCTGTGGGAAAGCAGATCGTCATTTTGCCCGTTTCAGGGGCTCTGCACCTGGTGCGGCCGGGCGATACTCCAAGCGAGATCGCTCTTTGGTATAAAGCGGACATAGAAGAGATTTTGTACTTTAACGATATTACAGACGCAGATCAGATTTTCGTGGGAGACCTGTTGATTATCCCCGACGGAACCAAACCCGCCCAGCTTCCCGCCGGCCGGCTCGTAACATTGCCCGGCACTGCATTTATCAAGCCGGTGCCGAACTCTTACCGCATTACGCAGGGCTTGCATCCGTTTAACGCGATTGACCTTGGGAACGGGACCTGCGGAGGCCCGGTATATGCGGCGGCAGGGGGAATTGTGCAACGGGTGGGATATGACAGTGCCGCCGGAAACTACGTGCGCATCCTCCATCCAAACAGCGTGGTTACATTTTACGGCCATCTTTCGGGTCAAGCTGTAACTCCCGGAGAATCGGTGGGAGTGGGGCAGACCGTTGGATACGTTGGGTATTCAGGATACACCATTCCCGCAGGCCCCGCTGGCTGCCATCTCCATTTTGAGGTTCGGGGGGCGAAGAATCCCTTCGCCGGCTAAGTTTATTTATTGCAATTTCCGCAGAGGCGGGCTTCCGGAGAGGCCTGAAGGCGCTCTGGAGCAATGGGATTTCCGCATTGTTCGCAGAGTCCGTATGTGTCCTTTGCGATTTTCTCTAACGCGGCGTTTACGTCTTTTAACTGCGTTTCCAAATTGAATTCCAGATGAAGTTTTGTGGAATATTCTTCCACTTCGTCTGCGGCCTCTTCAAGGTTGCTTCCGGGCACGCGGGGATATTTGGTGTCCCAGTCGTCTTTAAGGTTTGGATCCTTTGTTGCAAAGGAACTGAGCTGCGCTTCAAGCCGACTCTTTTTCTCTTGGAGTTTATTTTGTAGTTCTTGGAGAAGTTTTGGCTCCATGCATTTAGAAATTAAATTATTTTTGTGAAAGGTGTTCAGGCGACGCCGGAAACTCCCCGACAAAGAAAAACTCCTTTTTGAGCTGCAAAATTCTTGCCGCCGACTCCTCCACGTTTTTTCTCAAAGAAGAATCCTGAGAGGCAAGTTGAGTCAAGGCCTCATGCGCTTTCGTTGCGTACTCTTCGCTTGAGAACATAAGCATATTCGCTCCGGCCATCAGGGGAGACGCGGCGAGCGTCTGTAAGTCGTAATTGTTGAGGAGCGAGGGTTGCGTTAAGTCGTCAGTGAGAATAATCCCCTGGAAGTTGAGATCGGTTCTGACGAGCGATATTCCTTTGGGAGAAAAGGAGAAAGGGCGGGTAGGATCCAAGCTCGCATAGATGACGTTGGAGAGCAGGAGGAATTCCGGCTCAGCAGACAGAGTGAAGACAAACGGGGAAATATCGGGAAAGTCCTGCACGGCAGCAAGCGTGCGCTCAGGATTGAATGCAATGCCTCCGTATCCCGGGAAATGTTTTGCCGTGGAGAGGATGCCGTATTCTTTTTGGCCTTGGAGAAAGGCCTTTGCAAGCTGGGCTGTCTGGAGTGATCCTGCTTGGAACGTACGCCCAAAAAGAAAATCTTGGGGTTCCGTGCTGTCTAATACGGGCGAAAGGTTCAGGTTCACTCCGAGAGACCTCAATTCTTCCGCGCGCAGACGGCCTACTTGGTAGGCGTGTTCCGCGTCTTGAATCGTTGCCTGGGCAGTTTTTTCTTTGCCAAAGTCAATGCGGGAAATGGCCCCGCCCTCCTGGTCAACCGCGATGAACAAAGGAAGAGAGGAATACTCAAGGGAGAGGTGTTGGAGGTCTGCGGTCAGCTGACGCAATTGCTCTGGATCCTGAATGTTTCTTGACAAAAGGAGAACGCCCCCTGGCTGGAGACGTTTTATGGTATCTTTGAGTTCTTGAGTGAGGGTTGCGTCTGGGAATCCTATCATTAAGACCTGCCCCAACGCTTGCTGAAGGGAGAGAGGAGGAGGGGGCTTGAAGGTGTTTGCATCGCTGCTCTCCAGAGCAGAAAGGAGAGCCTCGATGGCATCCGCTGTCGCCTCAAACGAAGAAGCAAAGATAACGTAATTGTCTACAAGAGCGTACACGATGCCGTAGTCGGAGAGGGAGAAGGTCTGAAAACGGATCTCTACTCCGTGGCGATCTCTTGAGCGCCATGCGGTCGTGTACGCCGATCCTTTTTGATCCCAAAACGACATCACAGGCGTCAAATCTTGTTCCACCTGGCTTTCCCACTGCTCAAGCGCCGCACGGGCTTCTTGGGGCGAGGGGGTTTTCATAATCATGCCAAAGCGGTTCCCTCGCTCGTAGGAATAAAGGAAAAAGAAGGTATCTTGAGAAAAGTGAGGGGCGAGGTTTTCTGGCGGCGTGACGCCAAATAGATTGAAGAACGCAGAGGCGCTTTCAATAAATTCGTTGCTTTCCTTTTGGCGGAAAAGAATTTTGGTGAATGCGGGTCGTTGTTCTGCCTGCAGGAATTGCTCAAGAAGAGTAGCGAGATCTCCGCTTTCGTCAAACTGGAGAGTCGCTGTGTGCGCGGGGCGCAGTGCGTCTTCTATCGTTATCGCAGAGGGCGGTCCGCCGGCCGGCGGAGGAGATTCGGGTTCCTCTGGCGGCGGAGGGGGGAGGGGCTCAGGCGGTGCAGGGGGGGTTGGAATTTCCCTTTGGGAAAAGAATTGGGAGATGAAAGGAATTTCGGATAACTGGAAGGGAGCCGCCTGGTCGCGGAAAAAGAAAACCCATGCGGCAAACAGCACGAGGTTTAGGGCGATAAACCCAAAGAAGATGAGGATGAGCAGGCGCACAAAGAATTTTTTCCCGGGAGAGGGAGGGGTGGGGAGATTGCGCACTCTTTGCTCTTCGCCCGGAGGCAGAATAGAATTGCGGATGTGCTCGAGCTCCTGTTTTCTTTGCGTTTCCTCCTGTCGTTTTGTGGCAATCGCCGAAGCGCGGATTTTTTCTATCGCCTCGTGTTCTCTTTGCGCTTCTTGCTGCGTCTTGAGCGAGACAATGCGCTCTCGCTCTTTTTTTGCCTCCCCTTCCCTGACTTGCGCCATATCTTTTTGCATGCCGCGCACTTCTCCGCGATTGAGAAACGTGCGTTTTTGCTCGGGTCCAAACGGCTGCGCCTCCTTGCGAATTTGCGGAGGCGGTCCGCCAGCTGGCGGAGGAGGGACGGGTTGAGGAATATTCTGACTTGGCGGCTCAGGTCGCTGCAAAGATGATTCGTCCGCTTTCGTCGTGGGTTCAGAGGGAATATTCGGAGGAGGAGGTTGTTTGCGAGGCTCGTCCATTTCCCTATTTTCTCATTTCTCAAAAATATTTACCAGCCCGTCAATGCCGTTCATCTGTGGAAAACTCAAGCGGAGTACAGCCCAGTGCAGAACTTGTTCGCGTACGGGGTCTCTTACCCTTGCTGGTGTTCGCGTGTTTCCTTCATCGATAAGTTGACTCGTCCGAGCTCGTCAATTTCAATAACTTTTACCGAAACGGTTTGCCCGAGTTTCACCACGTCTTGCACCTTGTTCACGCGATGGGGGGCAAGCTGGGAAATGTGCACGAGACCTTCCTGGCCTCCCGGTATCTCCACAAATGCGCCAAACTCCAGAATGCGCTTCACTTTTCCCACAAAGATGTCCCCCACCTGCACTTCGTGCGTGAGGTTTTGCACGAACTCCACCGCTTTGGCGAGTTGTTCTTTGTCTTGGCTGGTTATGAATACCTGCCCAGTTTCTTCAATATCAATTTCCACGCCGTATTCCTCTGAAATGCGATTGATGGTTTTGCCTCCGGAGCCAATAAGCAGGCCGATTTTTTCTGGGTTGATATTAAAGGTGGCGATTTTGGGCGCCCAGGGAGAAAGTTCGGCGCGGGGCTCCGGCAACACTTTTGCGATCACTTCGTCAATAATGCGCCAGCGCGCCTTCCTTGCCGCCGCCAGCGTTTCTTTAAACATTTGCTTGGTAATCCCCGTTACCTTTACATCAAGCTGAATGGCGCAGATTCCCTGCTTGGTGCCTGCAACCTTAAAGTCCATATCGCCGTGCTTGTCTTCTGGCCCTTGAATGTCGGTTAAGAGTTTGTATGCGTCCCCTTCGCCCTTCATAAGCCCCATGGAAATGCCGGCAACCGGCCGCTTAATGGGAACGCCCGCATCCAGCAGCGCCAAGGTAGATGAGCATACTGCGGCCATGGATGTGGAGCCGTTTGAAGAAACCACTTCGGTTACGATGCGTATGGTGTAAGGAAATTCTTCCGGGGCCGGGATGACGGGGAAGAGCGATTTTTCCGCCAGTATTCCGTGTCCGATTTCCCTGCGTCCGGGGCCGCGCATGGGTTTTACCTCTCCGGGCGCGTACGGAGGAAAGTTATAGTGATGCATAAAGCGCTTTTTCCCGATAAACTCCATGCCCTCCAAAAGTCGTTGGTCGCCGGGTGCCCCCAGCGTCAAAATGGAAAGGGTGCGGGTTTGGCCGCGCTCAAACAGGCCAGATCCATGCGTTCTGGGGAGAAAGCCGGCATTGGCTGCGAGGGGTCGAATCTCGTCGGGCTTCCGGTCGTCTACGCGCTGATCTCGCTCCAAAATCCCTTTGTGCACAATGCGGTCAATTTCTTCTTCAAAGAAAAGTTCCGCATATTTTTGAATTTGTGCGCCTGCCTGCGCAGGCAGGTCGCTGTATTTTTCTGTCACGAGGGCGGTGTATTCTTTTTTCACCTCGTCCAAAGACGCCATCCGCTTCTGTTTCTCTCCCTGAAACAGGGCTTGTTCAAGTTTGGGATCCAGCCACGCCCGGAATTCTTTTTCAAAATCCTCAAACGAAGAATCTCTCTCTTTATGAAGTATCTTTTGCACGCCGCCGCGGGCGATAATTTGTTTCTGGAATTCCAAGAGCTGAATAAGAAAGGGCTCGGCAAAAGCAAGGGCCTGTTCATACGTTTCTTCCGGAATTTCGTCGCCTTCGGCTTCTATCATGTTGAACACCAGCTCGCCGTCTTGCTCGCCTCGCGGCGAAGCGAGCTGCTGGCCCGCCAGCACGAAATCCAGATCGCTTTCTGCGCGCTCTTGGTACGCGGGGTTGAGCACAAAATTCCCCTGCACTCTTCCTATCCTGACCGCCGCGATTGGCCCCTTCCACGGAATGTTGGACAGCGAAAGCGCTAAGGACGCGCCGAGCAATCCGGAAAGGTCGGGGTCGTTTTGCGCGTCCCACGAGAGGCACGTGCAGATAACCTGCACTTCGCGGAGGAAATTTTTGGGGAAGAGGGGTCTGATGGCGCGGTCTATGAGCCGCGCGGTGATAATGGCTTCGTCCGAAGGCCTTCCCTCCCTGCGCATAAATCGCGATCCCAAAATTTTTCCCGCGGCGTAAAACCGCTCCTCATAATCCACGGTAAGCGGAAAAAACCCCTGATTGGGGAGTTCGTTTCCCATGACCGCGGTAACAAGCGTAACCGTCTCCCCCGATTTTACGAGGACGTTTCCGTTTGCTTGTTCGGCCCAGTTGGGAAGCTCTATATGGAAGCTTTTTTCGCCAAGCTGGCAGGTAAAATTCGTCATCTCGAAATCTTGAGAGGCCATCTGGATTTTTTGAGAAGGTATTTCCCGCCTTCCTCATCAAGGTCAATAAACTCGTCTGCCACTTCCCGCAAACGCGAGGAGGTGGATTTTCCGAACGCCATTATCTCCACTCGCTTCCCCTGATTTTTCAGGTAGTCCACGAGCGGCACATAATCCCCGTCTCCCGACACGAGTACGATTGCGTCAACGGAGCCAGAGGTCTTTATGGCGTCCACCGCAATGCCTACGTCCCAATCTGCCTTTTTTAATCCGCCGTAATATTCCTGCAGGTCTTTTACCCGCGTTTCAATTCCGAGATTGGCGAGCGCGTCAAAAAACGGCCTTTCTTCGCCCGTTTTCGTGCGCACCACGTAAGCGAACGCGCGAATAAGTTTTCGGTTGGCAACCGCTGTTTTCACGATCTCCCGAAAATTCACGCGGGAACCGTGAAGATTCTTTGCGGAATAATACAGATTTTGAACGTCAATGAGTACGGTAACCCTTTGATCTTTGTGCTTCGGACTCATACAGAGAATTATACTTTGCTCTTGAGGCCGAGCTTCCTGAGCAAACTTAGATATCGTTTTTCGTTTTCACGCTTAAGATAGCTCAAAAGAATGCGGCGCTTTGCCACCATGCGTAGCAGGCCGCGCTTGGAATGGAAGTCCTTCGCGTGCTTTTTGAGATGGAGGAGAAGCTTCTCAATTTCTCTGGAAAGAAGGGCGACCTGGACCTCAGGCGACCCGGTGTCGTCTTTGTGTGTTTTCACTCCTTCCATAACCTTTTCTTTCTCCTTTAAGGTAAGCATATTTGAAGCATACCCCAAAAGCAGGAAAAACGCAACCCTCTTGGCCTACTGCTCAAAACAATACAAGCGATATTGACTGTTGCACCAAGGGCTGGAGGTTTCGTCGGTCCAATTACTGTCTATTTGCGTAGCGTTTCCGATCGTTCCTCTGCTTCCGAACGGAGGTCCTCCACTGTCCATCCAACCACTACATTCATTGCCCGAAACATTCCCATTGTCTTCAGTGCCTGTCCATACCTGTGAGTTTGGATTCCCGAGCCCTCCGATTACCGTATTCCTAAATTCGTCCTGGTTGATAGGAGCAAGAATCGTACCGCTTTGAAGATCGGCTACGCCATTCGCAACCGGCGTATTGTCAAGGCGGAAATACGGATGATCTGCGATGCGGTCTTTTGCGTGGTCTGGCGGAGGACCAATTTTGGAAACCCATGCATTCCAAGCTCTAAGTCCCCCTATCCCCGCGGCATCCGCCAGGCCCTGACAAATGGCGTCAGCCCCAATAGGCCCTCCGAGATTTCCTTGAAATGGAGTTGAGGTAACGAACACTTGCTTTCCTGCGGGAGGAGGGGCAATACAGGTATTTGTTCCGCCTACATCGCAAACATTGGGAGCACAGCATCCCGGTGGGGCCATCACACAGGGGGCTCCCAAGGCCCAGCATCCGGGTATGGGTGGCGGTGGAGGTGGAGGAGGTCCGCCAACGATGGGCGAGGAGCAGTCGATTTCCCACCAATTGCCAGTGCCGGTGAAAGTTGCTACTCCGAAAACATCAAGAGCTAAACTGATAAACAGCCATGCGCCATACACAATGAGCAGGCCTATGACCGTGGCAAGGAGTATTTGCTGTCCCTGCTGAACTCGCGAGGGATTTCCCATCGCCGTAACCCACACAAAACCGCCCCACGCAAACAGAAAGGTTGCGATCACGAGAACAATGGGGATGGGGTTGAGAGCGCTTGGTACAAGGAGAAATTTGACAATGTTGTTGCCGAGCACAAAGACGTGGCAAAGTTGGCAGGGCACATAGCCAGGGGCTGTCGGGCTTCCGGTGCCGCAGGGTATTAATCCTGCTTGGGCCTGCGCAATCTCCGGCGCGGCAAACAAGCTTACAGCGCCGAAGGCCACAATCCCGAGAAATCCGAGCGCAAACAATTTAGACATTACCCTATTATATGCCAAAGAGAGGAGGAAAACAAAGTGCCCCGCCCGCGACTCGAACGCGGAACCAAAGGATTAAGAGTCCTCTGCTCTACCAATTGAGCTAGCAGGGCGTGTCCCCGGGAGGATTTGAACCCCCATCACTGGGTCCGAAGCCCAGTACTCTATCCGTTAAGCTACGGGGACGCGCCCTCTAATTCTACCACAAAAATTGAAAAATTCAACGATTTCAGATAGATTAAGGGTATGAAAAAAATCCCCAGAGAAGTGCAGGAGGTGATTTTTGAGCTTGAGAAGGCGGGATTTGAAGCGTACGTGGTGGGCGGATGCGTGAGAGATTTGCTTGTCGGGAAAAAGCCCGGCGACTGGGACGTGGCAACCAATGCAAAGCCGGAAGAAATCCAAAGGATTTTTCCGAAGAACTTTTACGAAAACAAATTTTTCACCGTAACTGTCGCCACGGAAAGCGTCGACCCTTCGCTCAAAGAAATTGAAATTACAACCTATAGATCGGATTTTGAGTATGGCGACAGAAGGCGTCCTGGCCGTGTAGAATACGCAAAGACAATTGAAGAGGACCTCTCGCGCCGAGATTTCACCATAAATGTCATTGCGTTACGCGTAAAAGATAGGACCCAAGAACTTCTGGATCCCTACGAAGGGCAGAAGGACTTGAAAGCAAAAATTATCCGCGCGGTTCGCGATCCCAACGAACGCTTCAATGAGGATGCTTTGAGAATGATGCGTGCGGTCAGGTTGAGCGCGCAACTGGGCTTTGGGATAGAAAAAATCACGAGGGAAGCAATCATAAAAAACGCAGCGCTTATAAAAGAAATTTCACAAGAGCGCATCCGAGATGAGCTCATTAAAATCATCCGGTCAGAACGGGCGGCAGGGGGCATGGAGCTTCTTTACGAGGTCAGATTGCTTACCTATATTATGCCAGAGCTCGCAGAGGGCTACGGAGTGACCCAAAATAAGCACCATAAATATACGGTATGGGAGCATAACGTAAAATCTCTTGAATACGCGACTCAAAAGAATTATTCGTTTGAGGTGCGTTTGGCTTCCCTTTTGCATGATGTCGGCAAACCAAAAACCAAAAGAGGCGAAGGACCCGATGCCACATTTTACGGCCACCAGGTAGTGGGCGCGAGAACGGCGCGCAAGATTTTGGAACGTTTGCATTTCCCCAAAGAAAGCGTTGAGAAAATCGTGCTCATGATTCGAGAACACATGTTCGTATACGATCCCGAAACTGTAACTCTCAAAGGGGTGCGGCGGCTGTTGGCTCGCGTTGGAGCCGAAAATATTGATAACCTTTTTGAATTGCGCGAGGCAGATCGCATAGGTTCAGGAGTTCCCAAAGCCCAGCCCTACCGCTTGCGTTATTTAAAAGCAATGGTAGAAAAGGTGAGGCAGGATCCGGTAAGTCCGAGGATGCTGAAAATCAACGGAGATGATATTATGAAAACTCTCGGCATTGAGCCGGGTCCCAAAGTGGGAGCTGCTCTGGCAATACTACTCGAAGGGGTATTGGAGGATCCAACCCGAAATTCAAAAGAGTATTTGCAAAAACGAGTCCGCGAGCTTGGACAGCTTTCAGAGCAAGAACTGCAGGATATTGCCAGAAAGGCAAAGCAATCTGCCCAAAATGCGCAAGAGCGTATTGATCAGGAGATCAAACGGAAGTATCTTGTGAAATAAAGATTTGAGGCGGGGATTAGTGTAGCGGCAACACGCATGGTTCGGGTCCATGAGATGGTGGGTTCAACTCCCACATCCCCGACGAATTAAGGGCTTAAACAAATAATAAAAAATATGAAAGGATACGTCGTAAATATCGAGAAAGAAACAAAAGAAAATTCTAATTTCAGAAAAGTGCTGTACACTGGCAGAAGCAGTCAATTGGTGGTGATGAGCTTGAAGCCCGGAGAGGATATTGGTATGGAAGTACACGATCTGGATCAGTTCATTCGCGTTGAGCAAGGCACGGGAAAAGCTGTGTTTGACGGTGTTGAGCACGACATTGCGGCTGAATTTGCAGTGGTAATCCCGCAAGGAACCCAACACAACATTATCAATACCGGCAATACTGAAATGAAATTGTACACGATTTATTCCCCGCCCGAGCACAAAGATGGTATTGTCCGTACCACCAAAGAAGAAGCAATGGCAAGCGAGGAGCATTTCGACGGACATACAACAGAACAAAATTGACGGGAGGAACCGCGTGACCGCGGGCCGTTAGCTCAGTTGGTAGAGCGCATCATTCGCATTGATGAGGTCGGGGGTTCGAATCCCCCACGGTCCACACGTATGGGAGCTATTCCCAGACAAGTTCAAAAACTCGTTGAAGAACGCGATAAATTGCGCGCGCACGGAAGTTACGAGGAAGGCGACGCGATTCGGAGGCGAATTGAGGCGTTGGGATATGAAGTGAAAGATACGGGGAAAGAGACCGAAGCGATGGAAAAAGCCAGGCAAAAAGCGCTGGCAGTACCATACATGGTTCTTTTCGGATCCGGCGAGATTGCACCCTCCGCGCAGAAAGTGCACGATCGCGTGCTCAAGGGAATCGGCAAAGAGGAACCCTCTGTTGTTATTTTCTCAACGCCCGCCGGATTTCAGCCGAATGTAAGGGCGGTGTGCGAGGGAATGGCGGATTTTTTCAAGGAGCATCTTAAAAACTACCATCCTCACGTCCAGATCGTGTACGCCAATACCTTAGAACAGGCTAACAACCCACTACTTCTGCAGCCGCTCGATGCGGCCGACTATATTTTCGCGGGACCGGGCAGTCCGACGTATGCGGTGCGCAATCTGCGGGGTTCTGCGCTGTTGGCGAAAATACGAGAGCGCGTGAAAGCAGGTGCCTCGCTCGGTTTGGCTTCCGCTGCCACCATGGCGTTTTCCCGTTTTTGCTTGCCGGTGTACGAAATTTACAAAGCGGGTTTTGATGTATACTGGGCAGACGGCTTGGATTTTTATGCAGAGGTTTTTCGGGAACTTACGGTAATCCCCCATTTCAATAACAATGAGGGCGGAGAGAAACATGATACCTCCCGTGCATGGATGGGCAAAGAACGATTTGAAAAGCTGATCCAAATGCTTCCCGAGGGCGAAAAGCTTTGGGGCATAGACGAGCATACGGCCGTCTTCATCAATCTGCAGACCCGAAAAGCGGAAACAATCGGCAAGGGACGATTGTGGGAGATAACCACTTGACATTTTGAGAGGCGCATGATAGGGTCAAATATGAATGAAATGTCCGCGGAGCGGGCATTATTTTATAAATATGATTGATTTTAAAAATTTCGGCTTGCTGCTTGACAGCATCGCGGACGAAAAAGGACTACCCAAGGAAAAGGTTTTGGAAAGCGTGGAACAGGCCTTGGCCGCCGCCTACAAAAAAGAGTTTGGGAAGAGAGGACAGAACATTCACGCATCCCTTGATATCAAAACAGGGAATGTTGAGTTTTGGCAAACCAAGCTCGTGGTGGACGAGAGCATGCTCTATTCAGAGGAAGAGCTGGAGGCAATGAAGGAAGCTGGCGCGCCCTTGGGCGGAGAGGAGGAGGTTGCGGGCGAAGAGAAAAAGCTGCGGTTTAACGAGGAGCGGCACATCATGGTCGGGGAAGCCAAAAAGATACAAAAGGACGCAAAGCCGGGCGACGAGATCAAACTTAAACTTGAGACAAAAACCGATTACGGCAGGATAGCGGCGCAAACGGCAAAACAAGTTATCTTGCAGAAAATCAGGGAAGCGGAGCGCGAGTCGGTGCTGAGCGAGTTTAAAGCAAAAGAAGGAGAGCTGGTTTCCGGCGTGGTTCAGCGCGTGGAAGGACGGGCAGTATTTGTGGATTTGGGAAAGACCTTGGGCATGCTTCCCGCAGAAGAGCAGGTGCCGGGTGAATTCTACCGCATTGGTCAGCGCTTGAGGTTTTTCCTTCTGCGGGTGGAGGATTCCCCGCGCGGCCCCCTTATTTATCTTTCCCGGGCGTATCCAAAGTTCATCTCAAAGCTCTTTGAGCTGGAGGTTCCGGAAATTGGAACCGGCGCCGTGGAAATCAAGGGAATTACGAGGGAAGCCGGATCGCGCAGTAAGGTTGCAGTGGTTTCCACGGAAGAAGGAGTGGATCCGGTCGGTTCCATGGTGGGGCAGCGGGGCACGCGGGTCTCTGCGGTTATTAATGAATTGGGAGGAGAAAAAATAGACATTGTGCAGTGGGCAGAGGATCCTGCCGCATACATTGCGCACGCTCTTTCGCCCGCAAGAGTGCTGCAAGTGGAGATTGAAGAGAAAAACAAGGCAGTGGCGATTGTTGCAGAAGATCAGCTTTCTCTCGCGATCGGGAGAGACGGCCAGAATGTGCGTTTGGCCGCCAAGCTCACGGGCTGGAAGATTGACGTGCGAGCTCCCGAAGGGGAAGAAGTGCTTGCGCAAAGTTCGCCCGAGGAGGCATGAATCCGCATGAAATGAAGCACTCCATAAAGAAACTCCCAAAATCCCAGATTGCCCTTGAGGTGCAGCTTCCCGCCCAAGACCTTGAGAACAAAAGATCGGCGGCGGTTGCGGCCTTGGCAAAGGATGTGCGTCTTGAGGGATTTCGCCCGGGGCACGTTCCTGCCGAAGTCGCAGAAAAGCATCTGGGAGAAGCCGCAGTGCTTAGCGAGGCCGCGCGGCTTGCTATTTCCGAGGCCTACCTGCGCATTGTGGAGCAGGAACGTCTTGACGCAATCGGGGAACCGGAAGTGCGGGTAACAAAGCTTGCATTCGGTCCGCCAGCTGGCGGATTGGAATTCCGCGTGCAAGTGGCAGTGCTGCCGGATGTTGAATTGCCCGACTACAAAAAAATCGCGCTTTTCGCGCAAAAAAAGACCGTTTCCGTGCAGGAAAAGGAGGTGGACGAAGCTTTGGAATGGCTGAGAAAAAGCAGAGGGGCGAGCGCGGCAACCAACGAGTTTGCAAAAAACGTGGGCAATTTCTCCGATTTGGCGAGCTTGAGAGCGAGCATTCAGGAGGGTCTCCAGCACGAAAAAGAATTGCAGGAGCGCGATCGCCTGCGCCAGGAGATCGTGGAGCAGGTTGCCCGGCAATCCAAGCTTGAGGTGCCGGATGTGCTCGTGGAGCGGGAAAAACAGGTGCTGCTTTCCCAGGTAAAGCAGGGAATTGGGCAGGTGCTGCGCATGTCCTTTGAGGAATATAAGCAAAAAGCGGGGAAGACCGAACAAGAGCTGCGGGACTCATTCTCACAGGAAGCAGAGCAAAGGATAAAGCGGTTCTTGGTGATTCGGGAGGTTGCCAAACGAGAACGAATCAGCCCCACCCAAGAGGAAATAGAGCAGGAGGCGCAGGCAATTCTTCAGCACTTGGCCCCGCCTGCCGGACGGGCAGGGAGCGCGGAGCAGACCCGCCTTGGTGCGAGGCAGGCAAAGCAGGCCCTTGATCCTGAGCGGCTGAAAGAGTATACTGAAGGCGTACTCCGGCATGAAAAAACACTGCAATTTTTAGAAAGCTTTGTGAAATCATGAATCTAATCCCTACCGTCATAGAAAAGAGTCAATACGGAGAGAGGGCATACGACATTTATTCGCGCTTGCTCAAAGAGCGCATCATCTTTTTGGGAGCGCCCATCAACGACATTGTGGCAAACTCAGTCATTGCCCAGCTTTTGTTTTTGGAATCCAGAGATCCAAAGAAAGACATACAGCTTTACATCAATACTCCCGGAGGCGTGGTTACCGCCGGGCTCGCCATTTACGACACCATGCAGTACGTGAAATGTCTCATTTCCACGGTGTGCGTTGGCATGGCGGCATCCATGGGAGCGGTGCTTTTGGCCGGAGGAGCCAAAGGGAAGCGCTTCGCCCTGCCCAATTCCCAGATTATGCTCCACCAGCCCATGGGAGGGGCTACCGGGCAGGCGGTGGAGATTGAAATTACCGCAAAGCAAATTGTGAAGATTAAAGAAAAGCTCAACCAGATTCTCTCAAGGCATACGGGGCAGCCGTTTGAGAAAGTGGAAAAAGACACGGACCGCGACTTTTACCTCACGGCTTCGGAGGCCAAGGAATACGGCCTCATAGACAAAGTCATCGCGGAGAAATAGAATTTTTGACAAGAAAGCGAAGGTTTGGTATATTCCGAGGTAGAGAAATTTACCTTGACTTTTGGATTTAATCCAGTAAGTTTTATGGAGATCCAATCGATCAACCGAATATATGACAGAACAATTGATCTTGCTTATGGCAGGGGTGCTTTCGCTTGCCATAGGATCTATCCTCGGATACTTTGCTCGGCAGTCCATAGCCAGAAGACAGGCGGGGACTTTAGAGCAGAAACTTCAAAAGAAAGTTAAGGAAGCGGAAGGCCAGCGGGAAGAAATTATTTCTTCGGCCAAGGTCCAGGCACAAGAGATTGTCTCGTCTGCAAAAGCAGAGCAAGAGCGGCAGAGACAAGCCCTTCTCAAAACCGAACAGCTCCTCTTGCGGCGCGAAGAAACACTGGCAGCGAGAATTTCTGATTTTGAAGCAAGGGAAGAAGACCTGAGGGGTAAAGCGGAACGGCTCCAGGCAATCGGAAAAAATCTGGAGAAGGCGCAAGAAGAGGTTTCTAAAAAACTGGAGGAAGTAGCTCAGCTTTCCCGCCAGGAGGCGCGAGAGGAGCTGTTTTCGCGCGCGGAGAAGGAATACGAGCAGGATTTGAGGGGGAGAATTCGCAAGCTGGAAGCAGAGGGACAGGAGCGTTTTGACAGAAGGGCAAAAGAGATAGTGGCGTACGCGGTTCAAAAGACGGCGGTTTCCCAAGCCCAGGAGATTACCACGACCACAGTGGTTTTGCCGTCCGAGGACCTTAAGGGGAAAATCATCGGAAAAGAAGGAAGGAATATCCGTTCTTTGGAGCGCTTGGCCGGTGTGGAGATTGTGGTGGACGAGACGCCCGAAGCCGTGGTGATCTCCGGGTTTGACCCGCTCCGCCGGCATATTGCCAAAGTGGCGCTGGAGCGCTTGATTAAAGATGGAAGAATCCACCCCGCGCGGGTTGAAGAGGAGGTTGCCAAGGTCCAGGCGGAAATAGAAGGGCAAATGAAGGAGGCCGGGGAGGCGGCCACGTACGATCTCGGAATTGTGGGGTTGGATCCTAAGCTCATCCAGCTTTTGGGGAGGATGAAGTTTCGCACGAGTTACGGGCAGAATGTGCTTTTGCATTCCATAGAAGTGGCGTATTTGGCTTCGGCGCTTGCGGCTGAAATTGGAGCTGACCTCGCTGTGGCAAAGAAGGCAGGGTTGTTCCACGATATCGGGAAAGCGCTTGACCATCAGGTGGAGGGTTCGCACGTGGAAATCGGCATGCACATCTTAGAGAAGTTCGGAGTGGAAAAAGAGGTGATTTCAGCCATGAAGTCGCACCACGGAGATTATCCCTACGAGTCCGTTGAAGCGGTGCTGGTGCAGACGGCGGACGCAATCTCGGCTTCCCGGCCCGGCGCGAGAAAGGACACGCTGGAGAATTACTTAAAGCGCATCGGGGAGCTGGAGTCCCTCGCCTCGTCCTTTGAGGGCGTGGAAAAGGCGTACGCCATTCAGGCGGGACGGGAAATTCGCGTGTTCGTGCATCCGGAAAAGATTGACGACAAGGGCTCCCACCAGCTCGCGAGGGACATTGCCAATAGAATTGAAGAAGAACTCCATTATCCAGGCGAGATTAAAGTAACCTTGGTGCGTGAGAATCGTTTTGTGGAGTACGCGAGATAATCCTGCGCAAAATCCATCAAACGAAAAATGGGAAAGCCGGCTTTCCCATTTTTCGTTTCGTCTTTATCCCGTTGCTTTTGCGCTAGTTTTTCGGTAGGGTGAATTCATGAACTGGCAAGATAAAATAAAAGAGTACTGCTATAGATACAATATTCCCCTCGAATACTTATCAGATACCCTGTATGAGCCGAAGGTGGTCCCGATGATTCGCGGAAAGGCTTTTGAGTTCAATATGAAGTTAGCTCTTGAAGATATACTATCAGCACAAACTTGGGAGGTTGAGAAAATTCCGATGAATGCACAGCAAGGGCTTCATGATATCGATGTTATTGTGCGCCACAAAGAAACTCAGAAGGAAGCTCGTCTTGAATGCAAGCTTGCGGCGAAAGGAGGGTTTAGGTTACTCCAAACGGGAGACAGTATAATTAGGGTAAAGTGTATGCGAAGTAGAACACTGGGAGAGAGCATGGTAAGACACCTAGCACCAAAATTCGGAGTCAGCGAAAAACAGCTTACAGTACATAACGATCAATACCGTCCAGAAGATTTTGACTTCGTTGTTACCTCAATTGGCAACGCATTTTACGAGACAAATAGCAGTGGGTTTTTTGACTGGGCGCCCTCACAGGAAGGGATCGCTTTCTTGGAAACTTTGCGCAGGGCGAAGACCGAGAATAATCTTAAAGATTTTGCTTTTAACAGAATGTATATTGCTCCCGCCAATGCACTTTCTATAAAAGGTAAAAATGGTGTTCAATGTACAAGAAAGAAGTGTAAGGCAAAAACGACGTGCGGCTTTATTCCAAATTACCCCATTATAAGATTTAAGCAGGGTAAGAGATTGCCAGAAGCACCGTGGGTGGCCGCTGAGAATTCAGAGAACTTTTTCAAGGATTTTTTGGGTATCTAAGGTACTGTCGAATAAGTTTCTTTGTTTGAAGGGATCGTAATTTACGATAAATAATTCGTGCCCTTTGTACCGGGCTCCCTTTATGTTTGTTCCGTTTTTCTGGTCATCTGTACGATTAATTGTATAATTCCAAGTTTTTTCATAAATTGCATGTACCCAATTATACAATTCGTGCACCTCAGGACTATCATCATAGGTGAGCAAAAATTTCAACCGTCCGCTATGTTTTTTAAGAGTCCTGCTTAAGCGAAAGTGATCCTCTTTTTCAAACGAATGCACGTAGAATTTCTCTTGATCAGCATTGAAATATGGTGGGTCGATAAACAGAAAAGAATTATCGGGAGCTTCTTCTATAACTTTTTCAAAGTCGCAAGAAGTAAGTTCTACTTCTTGCAATTTTGCCGACGTTCGTAAAATATTCCTTGGCCAATTTTCTGGCCTCATACTGTATTTTTCACCATAACCCCAATAACAATTTTGTGTTTTCATAATTCCTGAGTAGGAAGTACGGTTTACATAAAACCAACGCACAGCGCGATCTAGTTTGGTTCTCGGCCTATATTCATTTTTGTAATACGCGTGTCTTTCTTTCGTTGCTTGTTCACCTTTTAATCTCTCAATCAACACGTCTGAGTGATCCCGGATTGTCATTAAACAATTTATCAAGTCTTCATCAATATCATTAAGTAAGTTTTTGTCCACTTTACTCTTTGCAAAGAAAATAGAGGCCCCACCAGCAAATGGTTCTATATAAAAATCGTGTTCGGGAATATACTCAGCGATAAGTTTTCGGGCATAAAATTTCCCTCCGGCGTATCGAAATGGTGAATTGATTTCTTGTGTCATAGTATTGTTTTGCTACTATACATAATAATATAAATTACTTTACCTTTCTAATTACCCCTAGCACTTTTCCTTGTATATCAACTTTTTTTTCGTAGAAAGATTGCATTTCTTTGTTAGCCGGCTGGAGCCGAATTCGGTCGCCTTCGTGGTATATTTTCTTTAGGGTTACTTCGTTTTTCTCTGGCAGATAGGCGACTGCGCTCTCTCCGTTCTCAACGGTGGGCTGGTCGCGGATAATTACAATATCTCCATCTGATATGCCTTCCTCAATCATACTGCGTCCTCTCACCTCTAGAGCATAGTGTCTTCCTGTGCGCGAGAGCATACTTTTTGGCACTTGGATGGGTTCGGGGTTGCTGATTGCCTCTATGGGGCCGCCTGCGGGGATTAGTCCCATGAGAGGAATTGTGGCTATTTCGCTCTGTCCGAATTCGTATGCTTCAACTGAGCGTTTTTCTCCTTTGGCGGCACTGACGTAACCTTTCTTTCTTAATGCTTGGACATGCTGATGGATGGTTGGAGCGGAAACGCCAAAATGTTTTGCAATTTCCTTGAGAGAAGGAGAGTAGTGGTGTTTCTTCTGGAAACGCTTAATGAAATCCAGGACTTCGCGTTGCTTCTTTGTCGGTTTTTGGGTCGGCATACTTGACTCTTTTTCTTGCTTCAATTATACTACCTAATGAAAACCTAACGCAAGCGAAGTTTTCCACATCCCTTTGTGGCACCTGGAGAAACTGGAAATTTATATCGTTATGTCTAAATTCTATATGCCAGAACAGGAATCCCAAAATAGTCTGGACCAAGTGGTATGCCCCAAATGCGGGGAATTTTTTCCTGTTTCTGAAGCTATCAAACATAGCTTGGCAGAACAGATAGAAAAGGAGTCTGAAAAGAGATATGCCGAGCGCGAGAAGAATATACTTGCACAAGCTAAAAAACTAAAGGAGCAAGAGGCAAAGCTCCTTGAAACACAGCAGAGTATCGACCAACAGGTTCAGGAACAATTGAAACAGGAGAGGCCAAAGATGGAACTTACCGCAAAGAAGAAGGCAGAAGAAGACCTCGCCGTTAAGCTCTTGGATGCAGAGAACCAGATAAAAGAGAAAGATCGAAAGATTGAAGAGAATCGAAAAAAAGAACTTGAGCTACTGCAACGAACGCATAAGCTTGAAGAAGCGAAAAAGGACCTTGAGGTAGAAGTTGTTCGCCGGGTTGATACAGAGCGGAAAAAGATAGAAGAAATAGCTACGGAGAAGGTCTTGGAAGAACACCGGCTCACGGACAAGGAAAAGGAGATACAGATGGTTGGCATGCGGAAACAAATTGAGGATCTCAAGAGAAAGGCTGAGCAGGGTTCGCAACAACTACAGGGCGAAGCACAAGAGCTTGACTTAGAAGAGTTGCTCAAAGATAGTTTCCCCTCAGATAACATTCAGCCAGTTGCAAAGGGAGTAGGGGGCGCTGACGTTTTACAGGGAGTTTATACGCCAAGGGGAAGTGCTTGCGGTGCGATTCTATGGGAATCAAAGAGAACTAAAAATTGGAACGAGGAGTGGATTACAAAGCTCAAAGACGACCAAAGAGAAGCGAAGGCAGATCTCGCAGTATTTGTAACAGAGACATTGCCAAAGGATATTTCCAGTTTCGGACCACGAAATGGAGTATGGATAACCAAACCAGCTTTTGTATTTGGAGTTGCGAATTTGCTTCGTTCTTCACTTATACGAGTGGCTCAAATCAAGCTAGCAGCAGAAAGCAAGGACGAAAAGATGGAAGTTCTATTCAGATACCTGACAGGCCCAGAGTTCACGCAACGAGTACAAGCGGCAGTTGAAACATTCAATGGTATGAAGCAAGATCTAGATAAGGAGAAACGGCTGACGATAACTCGCTGGGCAAAACGTGAGAAAGATATGGGCAGAGTTATTGCGGCGATTGCGGGGATGCATGGTGATTTGCAGGGGCTTATTGGTCCTTCAATGCAGTCTATTCCAGCACTTGAAGCTGGAGAACTCGAAGAAGACAACGAGGAGGAAGAAAGTGGGGAAACGTCGAGTAAGTATAAGCCATAAAAGAACCTTCTATATTATTTATGAATAACAGGAAAGGTCAGCCTCAAAGGCGAGGCGTCAACTACGAAAGAAAGAAGGCGAGGGATCATGGGGCAAAACACATAGGTGGCCCAGGTAATCCTGATGCAGAGAAAGGAAGGCAGAAGCTGGAAATCAAGGATTGGAAACAGCCAGTCCCCAGACCAGAAGTTGTGAAGGCGCGTAGGAAGGGCGTAACGAAGTTTATTAGCAAAAGCGGATTCACCGAACCAGCATTGGAGTATGGAGAAGAACGCAAGATAAAACTGTATAAAGGGAAGAAACGATTGACGTAGCTCAAACTTCCTTTCGTCCTATCTCCGACAGGCGGGCAAAAAATCGCCAAAAGGGCGGTTTTTTGATAGAGTGAAAGATGCCCCAGACGATTTTGGTTGTTATCGGAATTGGGGTTGTTGTTCTGTTGCTGTAGTTGCTGTATAGGCCGGCGAGGGAAAAAGCCATGGGGATTTGCGGGTTTGTGCTGGACCAGACCGTGCAGAAGCAAGACAACAAGCAAAAGATTCTTGACCTCTTGCAGGGAAAAGGAGAACTGAGCAATTCCGACATCCGTGCGGTTTTGGCCGTCTCGCGCCGATCGGCCGTAAACTATACAACAGAACTGGAGAAAGAGGGAAAGATTGAGCAGGTGGGTGATATCGGGAGAGGGGTGGTGTACCGCCCCCAAAAATAGGAAAGCCGGCTTTCCCATTTTTCGTTTCATCTTGATTTTTTGTGGAGCGGGTGATGGGAATCGAACCCACGTGGTCAGGTTGGAAACCTGATGCACTACCACTGTGCTACACCCGCGTCGGGATGTCGAGATTCGAACTCGAACTACATCCTCCCAAAGGACGCGTGCTGCCGTTACACCACATCCCGATTGTGGATTTTGTATAGCATTTTTGCGTACTTTTCTCAAGACGTGGTATAATTTCTGAATGACGTTTCGCGAATTTTTCCAGAAGATGAACGTTGTCCAGGAATGCAGAAAATACGGCACCCTCTTGTGGCAGTGTCCCCAGTTTCTTTTTTTGATGATGGGGCTGCTTATCATTGTTTCGGTAATTGCGTCTTTCGCCATCGGAAGACAATATATTGCAGACCCCCAGATTACAGTGCTCCTCATCCTGGCGCTTACAGGGGTATTAATGTCCATTGCGTTTATCATTACGCGAAGCTTTGAGCAGCTGGCCGAAGCCAACCGCCTGAAGACCGAGTTTATCAGCATCGTTTCCCATCAGCTTCGTTCTCCCCTCACCAATTTAAAGTGGGGCCTGGATTTTTTAATGGGAGAGGGAGCTGTGCGGAACGAGCAGGAAACAAGCTATTTTCATATCTTGAAGGAAAATATCGGCAGAATGCACGAGCTGGTGAACGATTTGCTCACGGTTTCCCGGGTGGAACAGGGGACGTTTCCTTTTCAGGAAAAAGAATTTGATCTCGAGGAAGTCATCAAACAGGTGCTGTTGGAATTTCGGTCGGCCTCCCAGGCCTCAAACATCGAGATAAGAATAGAGGGCACGCACGTTCCCGAGATCTTTAACGATCCCTCGCTTGTGCGCCATGTGCTGGGGAATTTGGTGGACAACGCCATCAGATACGCTTGGAAAGACGAGAGCGCGGTGCCCGCGGAAAACAGGCGGAAGAATCTCATGGTGATTCGGTACCGGCCGGAAGAACAGAGCGTGCGCGTGGAGGTAGAAGATAACGGCGTGGGCATTCCGGCGCACGACCAGAAGTTCATTTTTCAGAAGTTCTTTCGTTCCACCAACGCGGTGCGTCGCCAGACCGAAGGGTCGGGCCTCGGGCTATTTATCGTGAAATCGCTGTTGGAGAGCACGGGTGGGACAATTGGATTCCGCTCCGTGGAAGATAAAGGGTCGACGTTTTGGTTCACGCTGCCCCTCCAGCCTCGCCAGCGGCACGGGCGAGTCGAGGCGGGCCGGACAAAAACGCGAGGGAAAGCGCAACATAATTGAGAACATGAAAACAATCTTGTTCATAGAAGACGAGTCCGCAATTCACAAAACGTTTTCCGATGCGCTCGAAAAAGAAGAGTTTACCATCATTTCGGCGCTGGACGGAGAAATCGGATTGCGTCTTGCAAAAGAGAAAAGGCCGGATCTTGTGTTGCTTGATCTGGTGCTTCCCAAGATGGACGGCTTTGAGGTGCTGAAAGCCCTCAAGGCGGACGAAGCGACAAAAGATATTCCCGTGATTGTGCTCACTAATCTCGAGCAGATGGAGGATATTCAAAAAGCAATTGACTTGGGAGCGAGAACATACCTCGTGAAGTCAAACTACGACCTGCAAGAGGTTGTGGATATGGTTAAAAAAGCAACGGAAGAGGCGTAGGCGTAATTTCCCATGCGCGTTGACGAGGCACAATTGAAAGCGTTTCTTTTGGATGCGGGTTTGGTCAAAGAAAAAGATCTTAAGGCCGCCTTGAGCAAGGCGAAAAAATCAGACAAAGGGTTGAAAGAGATACTGCTCGCAGACGGACTTGTGTCGGAAGAAGAATTGACGAAGCTGGAAGGATATATTTTGGGGATCCCGTTTGTAAATCTTGAGAAAGAAAAAATTGACCCTGCGGTGCTCAAAATTATTCCAGAACCCGTTGCCAAGGCTCACAATATCGTCGCCTTCCGGAAAAGAGGACAGGAGCTGGAGGTTGCGATGCTGGATCCGGATGACCTCGCGACCATTGATTTTATTAAAAAGAAGGCGAACCTCAAGATTCTTCCTCGCCTCACTACGCAAGAAAGCATCAGGTATGTGCTCCAGCAGTATTCAAAAACGCTTCAGGCAGAATTTGGAGACATTATTCAAAAAGAGGTAACAGGCATCAAGTCCTTTCAGGAGGGAGAGGGAGAATCCGACAAGGGTCAAGAAGAGCTGCAGAAGGTTGCACAGGAACTTCCGGTTATTCGCATTGTGGACACGCTTTTGAAGCATGCTATTTTGCAGCGTGCCTCCGATATTCATATTGAACCCACAGAGAAAGAAGTTGTGGTGCGCTACCGGATCGACGGCATTCTGCGCGATGCTATGGTACTACCCAAGCAGGCGTCAGCTGGCATCGTGGCGCGCATCAAAGTGCTCGCGAGTTTAAAGCTTGACGAACACCGTCTGCCCCAAGACGGCAGATTTAAAATTGAGACCGATGAATATAAATATTCAGCTCGCGTTTCCGCGTTGCCGGTATTTGACGGAGAGAAAGTGGTGATGCGTTTGCTGGCAGAAGGATCTCAGGCATTTTCGCTGGAAGAACTCGGATTTCGGGGAGAGGCATTAGAGCACGTGCAGCAAAACCTGAAGAGACCAGTGGGCATGATTCTCGTGACCGGCCCTACGGGTTCCGGAAAAACGACGACTTTGTACACCATGATGGAACTCCTCAATACTCCTGAGGTGAATATTTCCACGGTGGAAGATCCCATTGAGTATCGGATGCCCCGTGTGAACCAGACGCAGATAAACCCCAAAGTGGGCCTCACGTTCGCCTCGGGCCTGCGCTCTCTCCTCCGTCAAGATCCCGACATTTTGATGGTGGGAGAGATTCGCGATCAGGAAACCGCAAACCTTGCAATTAACGCCGCTCTCACTGGCCACTTGGTGCTCTCCACGCTTCACACAAACAGCGCGGCAGGGAGTATCCCGCGCCTCCTTGATATGGGGGCAGAGCCCTTTTTAATTTCTTCCACCCTGAATGCGGTTATAGCGCAGCGTTTAGTACGGCGTCTCTCCGGGGAAAAAGAAAAATACAAGCTTTCTGCCAAAGACGTGCAGGATTTGGCAGAGTACTGCAATGAGAAAAAAGTGATTGATCTGCTTTTGAAGGAAAAAATCATCAAGCCGAAAGAAACCCTTCAGGATGTTGTCTTTTTCAAGCCCAGACCGAGTTCCGAAGCGCCCGACGGATATCAAGGCAGAATCGGCATCTACGAAGTACTACCCGTTACCGAAAGCATAAAGGAGCTCATTGTCTCCCGCGCCACCTCAGACAAGATTCAAGGGCAGGCAGAGCAGGAGGGGATGGTGACGATGGTGGAAGATGGAATTGTGAAAGCCGCCCAAGGGTTAACTACGATTGAAGAAGTGCTCAGAGTAATTACCGAGTAACGCATGCCTAAGTATTTTTATACCGCAATTACTTCAACCGGCGAGAAAATCTCTGGCTCTGAGATCGCGGCGGATGAACGCCGATTGGCCCGCATTCTTCGGGAAAAAGGATATTTGCTGACCACGGTAAAGACGGGGGAAGAGGGAGGCAGAATGCGCTCTCCGCTCTCCTTTCTCAAGGGGATGCGACGTGTTTCCCTTACCGATAAGTTTTTATTCACGAGAAATCTTCAGGTGATGGTTGCGGCTGGTGTCCCGCTTCCAAAGGCCCTGGATATCCTTTCTGCCCAGACGAGCAATAAGGGATTCAGAGCCATTCTTTCGGATGTAAAGAAGGAAGTGCTGGAAGGGAAAAGTCTTTCTGAGGCGATGGAGAATCATCCTTCGGTTTTCCCCGATCTTTTTACCAATATGATTAAGGTGGGCGAGGAGTCAGGCACCTTAGAGCAAGTGCTTTCGCAGCTTAGCCTGCAGCTTGAGCGTTCTCATGAATTGCGATCAAGAGTGGTGGGCGCCTTAATGTATCCCTCGGTCGTGATTGTCGCGATGTTAGGAGTGGGAACGCTCATGCTCATGGTCGTGATCCCTTTGCTTGCTCAGACCTTTGAGGAACTTGAAGTCCCCCTTCCCTTGACCACGCGAGTGGTGGTTGCCATCGGAACTTTTCTCTCGGAGCGTTGGTATATTGCCTTCCCCGTGCTGTTTTTACTGCTGGTGCTCGCGTTTCGGGCGATAAAAACAAAACCTGGCAAGCGGGCGTTTGACGCCTTTTTACTGCGGGCGCCCTTGCTCGGCGGCATCGTGATAAAGCTGAACGCTGCGCTCATGACAAGGACCCTGAGTTCTCTAATTGCCTCTGGCGTACCCATTATGCGATCTTTAGAGATCACCTCCCGCGTTCTGGGGAATACGTATTTCAGCGATTCTCTTTCCGTCTGTGCGCAACGGGTGGGAAAGGGAGAGAAGCTTTCCGGGGCGCTGAAAGAATACGCGCATCTGTACCCTGTCGCGGTTGTTCAGATGGTGGAGGTGGGAGAAGAGACCGGAGAAACGGGCAACATTCTTGCAAAACTCGCCGATTTTTATGAAGAAGAAGTGAATCAGGTCACCAAAAATTTAACTTCTGTTATTGAGCCTATCGTAATGCTTCTCATCGGAGCCGCAGTCGGATTTTTCGCAATTTCTATGATACAACCGATTTACGGCATGCTTTCAGCAATTCAATGACCCCGTTAGAAATCATCCTCACAAGCAATAGGATACTCCCACGACTACAGCACATGGGAAGGGGAATTTCTAACGGGGTGAAAGGGCTCACACTTGTTGAAATCCTCGTCGTATTTGCCATTTTTGGATTGTTATTGGGTTCATCCGTTGTTGGGCTCACAGTTCTGAGGGGTGGAGCTGATCTGGAGGCGGAAGCCCGAGGTCTTTCTCGTGTACTAGAGCTCGCGAGAAACAGAACGATTGCTTCTGAGGGGGCTGCAAGGTATGGAGTGTACGTGGATACGAGCGTCGCCCCTCACCGATATGTGCTGTTCCAGGGAGATGACTATCTTTCGCGTGTGAGCGAGGAAGTATACCAACTTCGCGACACGATTGAGTTTGGCGCCGTTTCTTTTGGGGGAGGGCAAGAAGTGGTGTTTAACCGGATTCAGGGCACCACGGGTAATCCGGGAAGCGCGATTTTGCGGGGGAAGGCAGATCCTGCCAACGCGAGGACTGTGTATGTGGGGAGCTCGGGCGCCGTGGAAATTGACAGCGGCGCTGCCCCGAACGACGACGACCGCGTCAAGGACTCCCGTCATGTGCATATTGACTACACGAGAAATCCGCCCATTGATACTGCGACCGAAGAACTAATTCTGGATTTTGGCACTGCTACAGAGGTGATCGCCATAAGCGATTATTTGGCCGGCGGTCAAATTGTGTGGGAAGGAACGATTGAGGTGGACGGGGAAGAACAGAAGCTTAAGATTCACACCCACGTGCTTAATAGCGGATTTGACAGTCAGTTTTCCGTGCATCGCAATCGTCGCCTCAATACAAAACCCCTTAGTATCACCCTGAGCGGGGATATCACGGGGAAACTTATTGAGTACGCCGCGGACGGAGAAATTATAAGCGGAGGAGAATCAATCTATGTTAGCGCAGTCATCCCTCAATAATAGAGGAGGATCGCTTGTGGAGATTGTCGTCATTGCAGGAATCATCGTGGGTTCGCTCGCGGTTATTCTTGGCCTGGCCGCATTTTTTTTGGCAACCTCGCAGGTTGTACAGCAGACAAGCCAAGCAACCGCCTTGGCGCAGGAGGCTTTGGAAATCGTGCGGAACATAAGAGACGGTACGGAGTGGTCAGTTGACGGGCTGGGGACGTTTACGCTTGGAGATCTGTATCACCCGGAACAGTTGGGCGGTCCTCCGCCCGAGTGGACTTTGGTTGCTGGTTCAGAGACTATAGATGAATTCGCAAGGCAAATCGTGTTTGAAGAGGTATATCGCGACGGGAGCGACAACATCTATCCAAGCGGCGGTAGCCTTGACCCAGACACCGTGAAGACAGTCGCAGTAGTTTCGTGGGAGGAAAGAGGAAGGACTCACCGAGTAGAATTGGTTGCTTACTTCACGAACTGGCGGTAATAAGAAAATGAAAAGAGAAAAGAAAAAAGAAAAAAAATTTGGCGGGTTCACTCTGATTGAAATGCTCATATATGTTGCTTCGCTCGTGCTGGTGATCGGAACGGTTGCCGCGATGTTGGTGTGGCTTGTGCGCGCAAGCAACGAGGTTCACGTGAAAAACGAGCTGGCCGCGAACATTGAGCATGCGCTCATCCTCATGAGCAATGAAATCAGAGAGGCCCAGAGCGTGTATGCGCCCACGAGCGTGTTTGAGAGCAGTCCGGGTCAACTTTCTCTTAAAACGAGAAACAGCGTTCCTGCCGACGAATCCTCCACGTATATTGATTTTTTCCTTTGCGGCACGCGGCTTTGCGTGAAACGAGAATCTCAGTTACCTCTTGCGATTACTACAGAAAAGATTGAGATTCAAAACCTTGAGTTTGCGCCCGTGCAGACGGGATCCGCTAGGTCAATTCAAATAACGCTGGGAGCCGCGTATCGGGCCGCCGTCCAAGAAATGCAAACAACGGTTTCTTTAAGGATGCATGAATAAGATGTTGAAAAAGATGCGCGAACGAGGATTTGTGGGCTTATACCTTGCTGTTGTGGTGCTCGTATTGATGCTGGGCATCATTACCAGCATTGCCTTTGGCGTGCTTGCTCAGCAGCGTATTATCAAAAATACCGTCCAATCCGCGCGGGCGTATGCCGCCGCCGAATCCGGCCTTGAAGACGGACTTTTGCGCTTGCATAATTCCCTGACGCTCCCCGGTGCGTATCCTTATTCGCTCGAAGTCGGATCTGCTCAAGCCCAAATTACTATTTCTCCTTTGTTCTTCGGTTCGCGCACCGTTACATCGTCTGGAAACTCACTCGGGCGCGTCAGGATCGCAGAAGCGGTATATGAAATTAAGGCAACAGATGCCGAATTCTTCTTCGGAGCTCATGTAGGTGAGGGCGGATTGGAACTGGGGAATCAAAGTGATGTATTGGGGAACGTGTTTTCAAATGGGGATGTATCGCTTGGGAATAATGCGGGCATAGGAACTATTTTTGGCGGAATTTCTGGTTCTGTGGAAATTGCAAAAGTAGGAGGAAGATTGTACTGCACAGCTGGTTGTGGAGGTGCCTCTCCGCCATTTGTCAATGGGAATGCCACTGTTGATATTTGTGAAGAGGTGCTTATTGTGAACGATTTAAATGCAAATACAAGCAATGGTTGCGGTGCCATCGATACGCCTCTTGGTGCGCCCCCAGCTTCCATTCCTTTGCCATTTGACGATCCAGCTCTCATCCAGGGATGGAAGGATACTGCAGCGGCCGGCGGGACAATTACTGGGGACTATACAGTGCCTGCATTTACAACCGTATCGCTTGGGCGAAAGAAAATCACTGGTAACCTTCTCGTAGATAACGGCGCAACATTGGTAGTCACCGGTACCTTATGGGTTGTTGGAAATATTGACGTGAAAAACGATGCAGATGTACACCTTGATGCCGGATATGGATCTACGAGCGGCATTATTGTTGCGGACGGGAAAATTCTTCTTGACAACAATAGCGTATCTTCGGGCTCTGGGCAGGCAGGAAGCTACCTTATGTATCTTTCAACTAGCACTGATGCAGGATCGGAAGCGATCGCCCTTAAAAACAATGCCCAGGCAGATATTTTGTACACCAATAATAGCACTATCTTAATTGATAACAACGCTCGGCTTCGCGAAGTGGCAGGGTATGGTATCCGTTTGGGAAATAATGCGCGCCTTGTGTATGAAATTGGGCTTCAGAACGTTACGTTTGTGAATGGCACGGGAGGAGGATGGGAAGTAACAAGTTGGAAAGAAATTGAATAAAGAGTACAATAGACAGTAATGATGGGATTTCTTACACTCCATCCGCGGGCTTTCGGATTGGATCTTTCCGACCTTTCGCTCAAAGTCGCCCAGCTTGAAAAGAAGCGGCAAGGATTTCGCTTGGTTTCCTATGGAGGAGGAGAGCTCGCAGAAGGGGTTATTGAGGGGGGCGAAATCAAAGATGAAGAGAAGCTCGCAGCTTCAATCCAAAAAGCGCTTAAGCAGGTAAAGGGCAAAAAAATTCACACCCGCTACGTGGTAGCCGCTCTTCCCGAAGAGAGGGCGTTTGTGCAGGTAATTCAGATTCCCCGCATGAAAAGAGAAGAAATGATGGTTGCCGTCCGTTTTCAGGCGGAAAACTTTATCCCATACCCGATTGATACGCTGTACATAGATTCTGCCGTTATTCCTCCCGTTCACAATCATCTTGATCATCTCGACGTGCTCGTTGCTTCTCTCCCCCGCGCAATAGTGGATTCGTATATGTCTGCGCTTGAGAAGGCGGGATTGGTACCTGCGGCGCTTGAGATTGACGCAATTGCGCTCACGCGGGCGGTCGTGGGAAAGGGGGTCTCCCCCATACCTATTTTGCTTGTGGATGTCGGGAAAGTGCGCACGAAATTGAGCATTTTTTCCGGGTACAGCGTGCGGTTCACCACATCTCTTTCGCTTTCCTCTCAACAGTTTACCGAGGCAGTCGCGCGTACCCTTCACGTGGACGAGGAAAAGGCAGAGGAATTTAAGCGTCAGTACGGCTTATACGTGCCCGAAGACGCGCTCGGGCAGGAAGTATTTCGGGCGATAGTTCCCGTGGCGAACGATTTTATTGAGCAAATAAGCAAGTACCTTGAGTACTACGAGACGCATCTCCCTCATCAGCATCTCGGGAAATCTCAAACAACGATTAAGAAAGTTATGCTGTGCGGAGGAGGGGCAAATCTCAAGGGATTTCCAGAATTTTTGATGCGTTCTCTCAAGGTTGAGGTTGTGATAGGAGATCCTTGGGTGAATATCCTTCCTCGCAACGCTCAGGAGTTGCCCCTGCTTCCGTTCCAGGAATCGTTGAGTTACAGCTGCGCTCTCGGGCTGGCGCTTAGGGGAGCACAGCGCGGAAAGTCCTATGATTAATCTTTTGCCGCCGCAGCACAAAGAAGAATTGCGAGGGGGAGAGCGATTTCGCCTCGTGCTCATCTTGGGCATACTTCTTGGAGTATTCCTTGTTTGCTTGGCGCTGGCGCTCTTGTCCATTCGGGTGTATGTATGGGGCGAAATTAATGCGCAGCAAATTTTGGTGGAAGCACAGAGACAGGAAGGCGGAGAGTCGGACTCTGCCCGTATACGGGAACTTAACGCGGATGTTGCGGCGATCATGGATTTTTACACAGAGAGGGTGTCGTTTGCAGACGTCGTCGCCCGCGTTGAAGGCGCTTTGCCCGAGAACGTGTATCTTACTTCTCTTAGCTACGCGGCGGGATCTCCGAAGGCGAAAGTATCCTTAAAGGGATTTGCTCCTCTGACGGAAGATTTGGTTGCTTTCAGGGCAAATCTTGAGAGAGACCCCACTTTTGAGAATTTTTCTTTTCCTCAGTCAAACTGGATTCGCGCAGCAGATATAGATTTTTCTTTTGATTTTGAGCTATGAGGGCAAGACAAAAAATTATCGTCGCCGTTCTCTCTTTCGGAACTTTCAGCATACTATTTCTTGGCTTGGTGCTCTATCCGGTATTCCAGGGAGTAGTGAGAGACCATAAAGAGGTGCTGGCGTACAGACGCGAGCTTCTTCAGTTGCGGGCAGATCAGGAGGGTTCAAGCGAATTTGGAAAGATTGCTGGGCAATACGCTGGCGAATTTCAGAGAATGGAAAATCTTTTTGTGGACGGCGACGCACCCATTGCCCTCTTCCGGTTTCTTGACGAGGCGGCCGCCTCTTTTGGGTTGCGAGCAGAAAAAGCGCTGGGCTCTTTACAGCGCCTGCGAGGAGATCGTTGGTCCTCCCTCGAGGTTCGGCTGGCAGGAGACGGCTCGTATCCCGATATTATGGCTTTCCTGCAAAAGATTGAGAATGCCCCGTATCTTCTTGAAGTGAAGACCTTCAATATGTCTCAGAAGCGTGGGGTGCAGCAAAGTCAGGAGCGGATTGAATTTTCTCTTTCTATGAAAGTATTTATGAAATGAGCATGTTTCAACTTCGACTAAACAGCATTGTTCGATCCTTGCCCGGAATTCTGCGATGGATGGGAGAGCATCCCTTTTTGAGCTTTCTGATTTTGCTCTTCCTCGCGCTTCTCATTTCTGGCTTGGTGTTTTATCAATATGTGTTTACGGTGCAGGACGACATATCTTCCAATGAGATTGTTCAGACGCGCTTTAGTCAGCAAACATTCCAGCAGATTATGCAGATATGGCGGGAACGCGAAGAAATGCTCAATCAAGCGGGGGTTGCCCCCGGGAGAAACATCTTTGTCCCATCGGTTGACTGAACAGGCCTTTTCCTTTATAATAGGCCTGCCGGCGGAGGCAGGCGCGAAGTTCTCGTCCTTATAGCTCAATGGATAGATCCGCCAGCTGGCGGACTTCTAAGCCATAGATTGAGGCACGCCCCCACACTAACCGCCTCCTTGTAGCTCAACTGGATAGAGCGACTCCCTTCTAAGGAGTAGGTTGCAGGTTCGAGTCCTGCCAGGGAGACAATCGAGGGATAGGGTTGTTTGTGGTGGCTATGGTGTAATGGCAGCACAGGAGTTTGTGGAAAAGTTCCACAAATCAGTTCTTTGACATAAAGAGGTAGAGGATATAAGATAAAAACATAATGCCTCGTGTAGAATGTAAAATTTGCGGGAAGGATTTTTATGCCAAACCTAATTGGCTAAGAAGAGGGTGGGGCAAATATTGCTCAAGAGAGTGTAAGCACAAAGGGCAAAAGAATGGCAGATTCGCAAAGTGTTTTATTTGCCAGAAAGAAGTTTATAAGACAAGAAAAGAGTTGCGAGTATCGCAGAGTAAGAAATATTTTTGTTCGAAAAGATGCCAGACAATTTGGCGGAACTCAATTGTATACGTGGGAGAAAATCATTGGAATTGGAAAGGCGGCGAACATATAGAATATAGAGATCGCCTCCGGGGTAGCGGCATTAAGGAGTGGTGCCGAGTTTGCGGCACCAGTGATAAAAGGATACTTTGCGCGCACCATCTTGATAGGAATAGAAGAAATAATGCTCTGGAAAATTTAATATGGCTGTGCCACAATTGTCATTATTTGGTGCATCATTATGGTACTGCGATTCCGCAAAGAGATAAAAATATGGTGGACGTAGCTTAGCGGTTTAAAGCGTCGCTCTGTGGCAGCGAAGATCGCCGGTTCAAATCCGGTCGTCCACCCACCCGTCAAAAGTATCCGATATTCAGCATCGTGGAATCGTCTCTGTGGCGCCTTGACAAGGAGATACAAAACGCTATAATGAACTCACTATGAACACTACCCCTGCTTCGGCAAGGGTAGTTTTTCGTTTATTATTGTTCTATAATTCTTTGTATGAATAGGAGAATTGATAGAAAAGAAAGAGTTGCTGTTTATATTGATGGGAGTAATTTTTATGGTTATTTGAAAGATAAAGAAATAAATTTTTCGAGAGGAACAAAGTTTGATTTTAGAACGTTCGTTGATTTTTTAGCCGGGGATGAAAGAGATTGTATCTCAAAGAGATATTATACGGGAGTTTTCAGGAATCTGGACGGAAGCGAAAAGAGTAAAAAGCTTGTTATGGGTCAGCAAAAATTTTTCTCAAACCTCGAGAAAGATGGTTTCGCTATTAAGCGTGGGAGAATTATGCCGATCGATAAAGTGTATAAGGAGAAGGGAACAGATGTAAAAATCGCGGTGGATTTGATTGTTGGTGCAGTGGATGATTTATACGATACAGCTATTTTGGTAAGTTCAGATACAGACCTCATCCCTGCCATTCGTTATATAAAATATAAGAGTAAAAGATTTGAATATGTTGGATTTGCTCACGCTCCTTCTTTAGGAATGCAAAAATATGCCGATCTTTCGCGCCTTCTGCTCCCGCAGGATATAGAAAAGTTTCGTGAAAAGAGATTGATATAACTTGCGCACGGGTTCTAGTTCTAATGGCGTCCCATAGGCGACCCCAAGCTAAGCTTGGGTACAGGTGCGCTTAGCGCACCCCCAGAAAAACAAAATCCCGCTTCACAGCGGGATTTTGCAATGCTCAACTCAAAAAACGGAACGCGCTGAATTATGCCTCTTCTGTCCCCAAATCGTCTCCTTCTTCGCTTTCCTCTTTCTCGTCGTCCTCATCAACATCGTCACCCTCTACATCGTCATCGTCCATCAAATCGTCGTCCATTGTATCCTCCTCATCTCCTGTCGTGAACAAAAATGTGTCTGAAATCATTAATGTTTTGAGAAAAAATCTTTCGTAATTTGACCTTTGCTATTTACGCATAAACCCTATTATAAAAATCAGAAACTTCTTGTCAACCCCTTCTCTGGAAGTTATTAACAGATTGTGGTATAATCACCCTGCGCTTATTTTCTAACACGTCCCCGTAGTTCAACGGATAGAACAGGAGACTCCTAAGCTCCTGATGTAGGTTCAATTCCTGCCGGGGACACACTCCACTTCGTTCAGTGTAAACAGTTTACGTTGAGGAGCGGAGCGATGATGGGGGCCTATAGTAAATCGGCATTACGCCTCCATGGCATGGAGGAGGGCGGGGTTCAATTCCCCGTAGGTCCACAAAAGGAGATGTGCCGGAGCGGCCGAACGGGGCGGTCTCGAAAACCGCTATACCGCAAGGTATCGGAGGTTCGAATCCTCCCATCTCCGCCCCAAAAACATATGGGAATATTCAAACGGGAAAAACCAGCGGAGGTGAGCTCAAAGGAGCTTGTGAGGCGCGTGCTGGAACTGGAGGCCAAGCTTGAGCAGACGAACGAAGAGCTCAACGGCCTAAAGAAACATATGCAGGGCGCCTTGAGTAGAGTAGGAATCACAAGGTTTAATCCGTTTCGGGAAATTGGAGGCGATCAAAGCTTTTCTATCGCGTTGCTGGATGACAGACGCAACGGGGTGGTCATAACGAGCTATTACGGCAGGGAGCACCGGATATATGCCAAGGCAATCCAAAACGGCGTCTCTGAACACGAATTGACAGAAGAGGAGAAAGAAGCAGTCAACCAGGCCATAGGAAAAGCGAAGTAAGGTATGGTTACGCAAAACGCGGAAAAAATAATTGAAAAAAATGATACGATAACGCGGCCTCCGGTCGTGGTGGTGTTGGGGCATGTGGACCACGGGAAATCCTCTCTTTTGGAGGCAATCCGCGAGGACTTTCGCATTACCTCCCGGGAAGCAGGCGGCATTACCCAGCACATCGGTGCCTATCAAGTGGATCACGAAGGCAGGAAGATTACGTTTATTGATACGCCGGGCCACGAAATTTTTTCTGCAATGCGGTCCCGCGGAGCCAAGGTGGCGGACATTGCCGTTTTGGTGGTTGCGGCAGACGAAAGCGTAAAGCCCCAAACCATAGAGGCAATCGGGCAGATTAAGAAAGCGGGAATTCCCGTGGTGGTGGCGATTAACAAAATGGATAAGCCCGGAGCCAACGCCCAACGGGTAAGGCAGGAGTTGTCTCAGCACGGCGTGGTTGTGGAATCATACGGAGGGAAGGTACCTTCGGTGGAGACCTCGGCGACCACAAAACAAGGGATAAAAGATCTTTTGGAGATGATACTCTTGATGGCGGAAGTGGAAGATATCCGTGCGGATAAGAATGTGCGTGGACAGGGCGTGATCATTGAATCTTTTATGGACGCAAAGCGAGGCCCAACCGCTACCTTGCTGGTGCAGGCAGGCGAAGTGCGCGTCGGGGATGTTATCGGCACAAGAACCGCTGCGGGGAAAGTGCGCATCTTGGAAGATTTTCAGGGCAAAGATATTGAGACGGCGTCTCCCTCCATGCCGGCCTTGGTAATTGGATTTTTGGATGCGCCGCGCGTTGGCGAGCAATTCCGCGTGTTTGAAGACGAGGAGTCGCTCAGGACTCATTTTCCAGAAGAAACGCCGAAAGAAACGGAAAACGTGGTTACGCTTGATCCTGCTGCAAGGGTGGTGAACATTATCGTGAAGGCAGACGTCGCGGGCTCTCTGGAAGCATTAGAAGAGGTATTGCGGAATATCCCCCAAGAGGGTTCTGTGCTTCGCGTTATGCACTACGGAGTTGGCGAAGTGCAGGAGAGCAACATAAAGCTTGCGCGCTCGGCAAGCGCCCACATCTTTAGTTTTCGCACGAAGGCAAGCGCGGCAGCTCTGGATTTGGCGGAAAAAGAAGGCGTTTCCATTCAGCAGTTTGACATTATTTATGAGTTAATCCAGGCGGTCCGGGAGCTCTTGGAAACGTCGGCTAAAAAGGAAGAGGGAAGGAAAGAGGTGGGCTCCCTGCTTGTGTTGGCAGTGTTTCTCACCGATAAAAAACGCCAGGTCGTGGGTGGAAAGGTTCTGGAGGGAGAGGTTCGAAAGGGCGTTATGGTTGAGGTAATGCGCGAAGGGGAGATCGTGGGGCAAGGGGAAATCGCCAATGTCCAGCGAGACAAAAAGAACGTTTCTTTGGTAGGCAAAGGCCAAGAATGCGGGCTTGCCTATGAGGGGGCAGTAAGCATTCAAAGGGGAGATCGTCTGCAGTTTTTTACTGGATGAATCCCGTACGAAATCCCAAGAGGAAGGGCATTTCTGTCGGGTAATAAGAGAGGACTACAAACGAAATTTCGTACGGGATGAAGAACCGCCCAGTTCAGGTACAAGAGCTTATCAAACAGGAACTCGGCCAGATTATTCTGAGGGAGTTTGAGATGCCGGAGGACGCTCTGGTTACGCTTACACGCGTGGTGGCATCGGGCAACTTGCAAGAAGCAAAAGTTTTTATTAGTGTAGTGCCAGATGCGCGAGCTTCCGAAGTAATGAAGATGCTGGAACAAAACGTATACAATATTCAGCAGATGCTGAATGAACGCCTCAAGATGCGGCCGGTGCCGCGTATTCGCTGGATAGCAGAAACGGCGGGAGCCGAAGCCCAACGCATCGAAGGCCTTTTGGATCAGTTGAAAAAAGAGGGGTAAAATAGAAGTGCGGCACGGTAGGCAAGTGGCAAGCCAAGGGTCTGCAAAACCCTTATACGCGGGTTCGATTCCCGCCCGTGCCTCCCTCGGCCGTAGCCAGGCCACGGGCGAGGCATGCCCGGGTGGTGGAATTGGGATACACGGAAGGCTTAAAACTTTCTGCCGAAAGGCTTGTGGGTTCGAACCCCACCCCGGGCACAAACAAAAACCCGCCTCATGGGGCGGGTTTTTGTTTGCGTGTTAGCTTCAGTTTAGCTTTCCAAGACGACGATGCTTGTTTGCTTCACTCCGAAGATCTTAGCTTCTTGGCGGGAAGGAAACCAGATGTCCACCTTTCCATAGTTTTTTGGGTGCATACGGTCTTCTACTACGAAGATCTTGTCTCCAAAGAGCGCCGGGATTTTAATCTTGGTGCCCAAGGGCAGCATGTTCGCAGCTACAATTCCGTCACGAACTTTCTTTCCTGAAGCGGTAGTGAAGGGAGTGCCGTCCGTTTGTTCGGGTGTCGAAGAATACGCGGTAACAACCACTCGCATGGTATTCACAATTCGTTGGGGACCCAGGGGAGAGCTTACGGGAAGGAGAGTGTTGGCCTGAGTAAGCACCAACCTCTCCTCAATACTCGAAGGGTCTTCGTCTGGTTTTTGGGTAGAAGCGCCCAAGGTCGGCACGATTCCCAGCATGGGGACCATAACAGCAGTTAACACGGTATTATGAAGGTGTTTCATATGTTTTTCTATCAAAAATCCCCGTTTTGGGGATTGTGATAGTATAGCAGATCTGGCAAGAAAAGTCAATACCCCGGCCCTGGTTGGAGCAGGGAGGCGGAGTCAAGAGATAGCATAGGACAGGCGAATTTATCCACAGTACGCTGTTTGACAGCATCGGTTGGAATGATAAAATCTGAAGTGCATCAGCGGAGCTTTTGTACAAATTTCCTCCCTTTCTATACTATATATTGACGGTTTTAGCATATGCGCTGCCCCATCTGCCAGGCAGATACCAAGGTAACGAACTCCCGAAATGCCGATCAGGGCAGGACGATTAAGAGGCGTCGCTGGTGTACTTCCTGCGGGCGTCGCTTTACTACTTATGAGCGCCTTGAACTTCTCGGCATCGAAGTAGCAAAGCGCAACGGCTCCAGAGAGCCCTTTTTACGCCATAAACTGGAGGCTGGCATCAGAAAGGCGCTTGAAAAGCGGCCCTACACGGAAGAACAGCTTCAGAAGCTTATCTCCAGCATTGAAAACGACATCTTTAATCTCAACAAAGATGTTGTTGAGTCCTCGCACATCGGCCAAACGGTGCTCGCGCACTTGAAGCAATTCGATAAGGTCGCGTATTTAAGGTTCGCCTCGGTGTACCGGAATTTCCGGAGCCCCAAAGCGTTTGAAAAAGAAATTCAAAAACTTCAACAATAACACCATGCGGATTTCCCAAGAGCAAAAAGAGCGCATTAACAACTCTTTTTCAGAGAATTCTCTTAAAATGATGCAAAAGCGGTACTTGCTGCCGTATGATAACGGTGGCCAGGAAACGCCGGCCGATATGTTCGAGAGAGTGGCAAACGCCTTGGCTCAGGTAGAGAAACGATACGAGAAGAGCGGAGAGTTCGTAGAGCGGGTGGTAACAGATTTTTTTGACATAATGGCTGCCAAAGAATACGCGCCCGCAGGAAGGACCCTTACCAATGCCGGAGGAGCAACTCCGCTTATCGCAAACTGCATCGTTCTGCGCATTGAGGACTCCATGGAGAGTATTTTTCAGACACTGAAGGAAGCGGCGCTTCTTCAGCAGGCAGGGTGCGGGCTTGGATTTGATTTGTCTGAAATGCGCCCCGCTAACTCCCCCACGAAAAAGTCCCGAGGTAGGGCGTCAGGTCCCGTGACCTTTTTGAAAGTGTACGACGCCGCTTTTGGCACCATAAAGCAGCAAGGCAGGCACGGAGCGAATATGGCAATGATGCGGGTAGATCACCCCGATATACTTGATTTTATTGAATGCAAGACCGTGGAGGGAGAAATGCGGAATTTCAACATTTCCGTAACCGTGACCGACGAATTTATGCGTCAGCTTGAGGAGGATTCCAATGCCCAGTGGTATTGTCAGTTCAACGGGAAACAAACAAAGCCCCACAAGGTTCTCCGGCATCCAAACGGCGCGGTGTACGACGCGGTTGAAGTAGATATCACGGTGAAAGAGCTTTTTGACATGCTCGTGGAGCACGCCTGGCTTAATGGAGAGCCCGGCATTGCCTTTTTGGACACGATAAACCGAACAAATCCCCTGCCCGGATTGGGGCCCATTGCTGCTTCCAACCCCTGCGGCGAGCAATTTTTGCATGCTTACGACAACTGCAATTTGGGTTCCATCAATCTTGCTAAGTTCGTGAAGGAAAGAAAGATTGACTGGGAGCGCCTTCGATTTGTCACTAGGACAGCCATACGCTTAATGGACAATGTGATTGATACGTTTGATTTCCCTGTTCCGCAAGTTACGGAGCTTGCGCGGAAAAACCGCAGAATCGGCTTGGGAATCATGGGATTCGGGGACATGCTTTATCAGCTGGGTATTCGGTATGATTCTCCAAACGGCATTCGTACGGCAGAAGAACTCATGGGTTTTATCAATGAGGAGGCGCATAAAATGTCCGAGGAGCTGGCGCAGGAGAAGGGTGAATTTCCTAACTCGGACAAAAGCATTTTCCCGGCCCAAGGCATCCAGCGGCGCAACGCCGCCCTGACTACGGTGGCTCCGACAGGGTCAATTTCTATGATGTTTGATTGTTCTTCCGGGATAGAGCCGAATTTTGCGTTGGCTTACGTGAAGCAAGACAAAGATGGGCAGCAGTACCGCTACTTTAACCGATATTTCCAAGAGGCCCTGAATAAGCTTGAGCTTACTTCAGAGCAGCAAAAAGAAATTATGGATCAGGTTATGGAAAAAGGAAGCATTCAGGGCATTGAGCAGCTTCAAAAGGAGCTTCGCGATACGTTCGTGGTTGCTATGGATATCCCGGGCAAATCGCATATGGAGATGCAGGCGGCATTCCAGTGCCATGTGGATAACTCCATTTCCAAAACCATAAACTTCCCCAATTCTGCTACCAAAGAAGAGGTTGCCGAGAGCTTTATTGCGGCTTGGAAATTGGGGTGCAAATCGGCAACGGTATATCGCGACGGAAGCCGCACCATTCAGATTTTGAATGTTGGGAACGGCGACAACATGGTCTCCACCACAGAAAAACCCGGCGCTGTCTTGAAAACAAAACACCGGGTGGCGGTTCCGGTGCAAGGAAGCGCGCAATCTACGCAGGCAAGCCTGCCTCCTGTCCGCGCAGGCGGGGCGCAGGCAGGAGTTGTGCCGCGCAAGCGCCCGGAAGTAATGGTGGGGAAAACATATCGCATGAAAACGGGATACGGAAACCTGTATATTACGATTAACGATGACGAAGACGGCAAGCCCTTTGAGGTGTTTGCGACCATTGGCAAGAGTGGCGGGTTTTTCCAGGAACAATCAGAGGCAATCTGCAGGCTTTCTTCTCTTGCTATGAGGGCTGGCATCCGCGTGGAGGAAGTGATCAGCGACCTTAAAGGAATTCGGGGTCCCATGCCGATATTCACGGAAAAAGGCACAGTCCTTTCTCTTCCAGACGCCATCGGCAGAGTTCTTGAAGAACATGTCACGGGCGTGAAGCAGGTAGAAGATATTTTAAAGCGGCCCGAAAAGCAGGAGGTGTTCGCGTTTGCCAAAGAAGAAGACCTTTCCATGGCGGACTTTGGTTTTATGCCGGGGTGCCCGGACTGCGGCGCTCAGCTTGTAATGGCAGAAGGGTGCATTAGTTGTAAGGCCTGCGGATTTAGCCGATGTATGTAGTATGCCCTTGTTTTACACAGGGAAGGGAGACGCGGGGACTTCGCAGGTCGGGAAAAAGAAAGTTCCCAAGGATTCACCGCTGTTGGAGGCACTAGGAGATTTAGATGAGTTGAACAGCCTTATTGGTGTTGCGAGGAGCGGTTTGGAAGATAGTGAGCTGACCAAAAAATTAAAACAGGTTCAGGAAGCGTTATTTATTATCCAGGCACGGGTGGCCTGGATACTGTTTCCTGAACATAAAGCAAAAGAACTTGCACAAACACGTATTGAGGAGTTAGAAAAAGAGATTGATGTTGTCGAAGAGAAGATTAAGCCGGAGCGCGGGTTTATCATTCCTGGCGAGGAGCGAACTGCCGCCCAGTTGGATTATGTTCGCGCGGTTGCAAGGCGCGTGGAGCGCAGAATAGACACCGTGCACAAAAAGCACCCGCTCCCGCCCGAAATCCTCAAGTACATGAACCGCCTCTCCAGTTATTTGTATGCCCTCGCGCGGCATGAAGCATTTAAGGCAGAAGTCAAAGAACCAAAACCGAGATATGAATAAAAAATTTTTCCTTATTTTTCTGCTAACGGTTGTGGGAATAAGTATTGTGGCGCGGCTGCTGCCGCACCCTCCTAACTTTACTCCCATAGCAGCTGTGGCCTTGTTCGCTGGAGCGTACGCTTCCAAAATCTCAAAGTGGTATCTTCTTGCGCCTTTGGCCGCAATGCTGGTCTCAGACCTTTTTATCGGGCTCTACGAATGGGAAATAATGGCGGTGGTGTACGCAAGTTTCTTTGTCATCGGTTTATTCGGACTTTTAGTTCGAAAATACAAATCCGCCACTTGGCGGATCGGCGCCATCACCCTAGCAGCGCTCACAGGATCCATTCTTTTTTACCTTACCACCAACTTTGCCGTATGGGCTTTTTCTGGAATGTACGCCCCCACACTCGGGGGCCTCTTGCTCTCTTACTATATGGCCCTTCCCTTCTTTAAATTCACTCTCCTGGGAGATCTCTTCTATGTTGCCCTTTTCTTCGGCGCCTACGGACTCATTACAAGTTTGAGTTATAGATATCGCTATAAACCAGCAACAGCCGTTTACTCCCACTCGGTGGTGCCAGGAGGTTTGGGGGTGATGTCGTAGAGCACGCGGGTGATTTGCGGCACTTCTGAAGTAATGCGCCAAGAGAGGTGGGACAAAAAGTCATGGGGTAGGCGCGCCCAGTCAGATGTCATAATATCTGAGCTTACGACTGCCTTTACCACGACAGGATAGGCATAGGCGCGTTGGTCTCCTCTTACCCCCACTGTTTTATCATTTAAAAGAATGGCGAAGTATTGATAAAAGTCGCGGGCAAGCCCCGCGTTTTCGATTTCCTCCCGCACAATGGTATCTGCTTCGCGCAGAATATCGAGCTTTGGCTTGGTAACCTCGCCCACCACGCGGATCGCCAAACCGGGCCCCGGAAAGGGTTGGCGCCATAGGGCGTAGTCGGGCAAGCCGAGCGCTAAACCAAGTTGGCGAACCTCGTCTTTGAACAAATCACGCAAAGGCTCCAAAAGCCGGAGCCGGAGTTTTTTTGGCAGGCCTGCCACATTGTGATGGGATTTTATGGTTTGCGTTTTTCCCCCTGTGTCCGTCCTTGCCGACTCCACTACGTCTGAATGAATGGTGCCTTGGGCGAGAAAGGAGGGAGCAGGCTTGATTCCCCTTGCCGATTTATCAAACACGCGGATAAATTCCCTGCCAATGATTTTCCTTTTTGTTTCCCCGTATGACACTCCTTTTAAAGCGCGCAGAAATTGAGCTTCCGCGTTCACATATTTTACGTTGAGGTGGAGGGTGTCTTGTAAAAGTTTTCGCGCTTCCCGCGCTTCTCCTTTCCGTAGTGTGCCCGGATTCACAAATATGCAGGTGAGCTGATTGCCGATTGCTTTGGAGACGAGGGCCGCCGTCACTGAAGAGTCAACGCCGCCTGATGTAGCACAGATAACATGTTCTTTCCCCACGGCTTTTCTTATTTGCGCTATTTTTGAGTCAATGAGCTCTTCTACGCCATGTGACCTCTCGCACTTGCAGATACCAAACGCAAAATTTTGCAGAATCTCTTTCCCATATTGCGTATGTTCAACTTCCGGATGAAACTGAATGCCGTAAAGATTTCGCCGAGAATCCTCCATGGATGCGTTGTCTGAAGTTGAGGTTGCCGCCGTTCGCGAAAATCCTTTGGAGAGCCGCACGACCTGGTCGCCGTGGGACATCCAAACCGAAAAAGAAGAGGGCAGACCTAAAAACAGCTTGCTTTTTTGGCCGGGTGCGAGCTCGAGGACGGCGGGCCCGTATTCCTTCTTTTGCGATCGCTGTACCTTTCCTCCCGTGAGATGGGCCATCAGCTGCATGCCGTAACAAATGCCCAGTACTGGCACGCCCAAAGGGAAGATTTTTTTGGAAATGGTTGCGGCATTTCTTTCGTAAACCGAGTCCGGTCCCCCAGAGAGGATAATGCCCTTGGCGTCGCGTAATCTTTTCAGAGGGTATTGATGAGGAACGAGTTTGGCTTTCACCCCCAAGCTTCTCACGCGCCGGCAAATGAGCTGGGAATACTGGGAGCCAAAGTCAAATATGTAAAGCATGCCTTGGGGATTATTTGATAAAGGTGGCGCGAAAGGCGTTCTCAATAAGCCGGTTGAGTTCTTCCCGCGAGAAAATTTCGTTGTCGCGGAGGAAATTCAACTCTTTCCACAGATTGGTTCCGTGCATTTCCGGGCCGTCGGTGTTTATGGTCAAGGAAACCCCTGTCTCATGGAGCATGCGGTAAACGCGCTTCATGTCTGCCAAGTTTTTCAAAATTCGGACGTTCAGGTTGGAAGTTGGGCATAATTCGAGGACAATCCCCTTCTCAATAAGTTTTTGCATAAGTCGTTTGTCTTGCGCCGCGAGCACTCCATGGCCAATGCGATGGGGCTCAATTTCGTCTACGATGAGCCGCATTTCTTCCAGAAGCCCTTCTTCTCCGGTATGAAGGGTAAGCGCAAGCCCTTGCTGTTTTGCCTCGCAAAAGAGATCGATATAATCCTTGATCTGGAATTCCTGGACAAAGGGCCCCGCAAGGTCTATCCCCACGACGCCTCGGCTGTGATATCTCTTCGCTTTTTGGTAGATGATTTCGTTGAGCTTGAAAGGAAAGGTTCTATCCAAACACAAGATAATACCCGCTTTGATTTCCGGATATTCAAGCAGGGCTTTTTCCATGCCCCGTACGGTAGCCATAATGATGTGGTCGAGGTCCTGTTCTCCTCCGCGGTTTCGCTTCATTGGGTTATAGCGGATCTCGTGCAACACGATGTGGTTTGCGCGGTATGCTCCTCCGAGCGTTCCGTGCACGGCCGCCTCCATGGCAAGCGGAGAGGACTGAATGAGCTCTGTCCAGCGGTATTTTTCCTGATCAAGTTGCTGCACATTTTGGAGCGTGCCCGTGCCCTGTACCGTGACCATTCGCTCAAACTCCCAGTAATCTTTCGTGGGAAGCTTAATGCCTTGTTCGTGGGCGGTGGTCCAGAGGATGGCAGCATCAACTGCGCCGCCAAGATGGCTGTGCAATTCAGCTAAAGGAATGTGTTTGTGGTGGTAATGAATGTGTTGGTCGGGAGTGGGATTCATGTTTTCAAAACAATGGAATGGGGATGGCTTTCGATTCTGCCGGCCTCAGTAATGCGCACGAACTTCGCTTTTCGGTGTAGCTCCTCTATGGTTTTTGCGCCTGTGTATCCCATTCCGGCTTTTAGGCCTCCGAGCAGCTGGAATATAATTTCTTTCACGGATCCTTTATAGGGTATGAGCGCTTCCACGCCTTCTGCAACGTGTTTTTTAAGCTCCTCTTGACTGTAGCGGTCTGCCGTCTTGCCCTTCTGCATGGTGGCCAAAGAGCCCATTCCGCGATAGGATTTGTACTTCTTCCCCTCGATTGTCAGAACTTTTCCCGGCGTCTCGTCGGTGCCCGCAAACAGGGAGCCCAACATGACGGTGTTAGCTCCTGCGGCAAGAGCTTTTGTGATATCTCCGGAAAAACGAATGCCGCCGTCTGCAATCACGGGGATGTTTTTCATTCTCGCTACCTTTGCGACCGCAAGGATGGCGGAAAGCTGGGGCATTCCTACTCCGCTTACCACTCTTGTAGTGCAAATGGAGCCAGGCCCCACGCCCACCTTTAGAGCGTCCGCGAAAACAACAAGGGCACGCGCAGCTTCTGCAGTGGCTATGTTTCCGATAACAAGGTCTGCTTTTACGGCTCTTTTGATTTTCTTTGCGTCCGCAATAATCTGGGGTTTATGCGCGTGGGCACAGTCGATCGTAAGCACATCTGCCCCAGCTGCATCAAGGGCTTTTGCCCGCTCTATATCATGAGGGCCGATTCCGGCCCCCACCAATAAATGTTTGTTCTGCTTTTTCACCGCTTGTACCATTGCGACCTCTTCTGCAATGGAGCAGTTCCGGTGTAAAAAACCAATACCGCCCTCTTTTGCGAGGGCGATAGCCATTTTTGCTTCCGTGACCGTGTCCATGGCCGCTGCTACCAAGGGGGTTGCAAGAGCAATGCGCTTGGTCAGCCGCGTGCGCACCTGAACTTCAGACGGGCTGACGTCGGACCTCTGGGGAACCAAAAGCACGTCGTCGAATGTTAAAGCAAGAGGAATTCGCGCCATAGAGTATTGTGCTGATTATACAAACAAAAACACCGTTTTGCAACGGTGTTTTTGTTGTGAGCGGGCGAGGGGAATTGAACCCCCCTCTCGTCCTTGGCAAGGACGTATAATAGCCACTATACGACGCCCGCAAAAATTGCCATGAATTTTGTGCCGCGGGAGGGAATTGAACCCCCGACGCCATCCTCTTCAGGGATGCGCTCTACCACTGAGCTACCGCGGCATGCTGCTTTTCTACCACATTTTTAATAAGTTTGAAAGTACTTTTGTACTGTTTCCTTGTAGGTATTTTCAAACTTCAAGGCGTCCACTTCGTCTTCTGCGATCCAGCGGGAATCTATGTGCTCGGGACTTAACGTTATCTCCCCGCCTTTGTACACGCAACGAAACCCCACAAGAAAAATATAAAAATCCTTGTTCTTGTATTGTAGTTTTATATCCGTTAAGGGATCGGGTTTTCGTACCCAAGCGTGGAAGATCGTGCCGACTTCGTACTCAAATTGCGCGCTTAGCTCTTCTCCGGTTTCTCGGCGGAGAATTTTCTCGAGGCCGTTTGCAATTTCCGATTGTTCAATTCTGCCGCCGGGGAGCTCCCACAATCCTGCTTCGTCTTGAAGGACCAAAAGTTTGTCGCCGTCCGCAATAAAGGCCTTCAATCCTACGTGGAAATCTTGATGCTTTCGGATTTCTTCCATACAAAGAGTGGGCGGTGAAGGATTTGAACCCTCGACCTTCTCGGTGTAAACGAGACGCTCTAGCCAGCTGAGCTAACCGCCCTTCGACTTCGCTCAAGGCAAGCCCCATGTGTGCGCGGGAGAGGACTTGAACCTCCAAGCCTTGCGGCACTAGGCCCTCGACCTAGCGTGTTTACCAGTTTCACCACCCGCGCAATTTATGCTTCTTTTTTCTCCCCTGTCTGTTCTACTTGTTCTGCGGGAATTTGCTCAGGTTCCGTAACTTCTACGCCGAATTCCCTTGCCTTCAAGCGAGCTTTTTTGCCTTTCGCCTCCCGCAGATAATAGAGTTTCGCCCTCCGGGTTTTTGCCCTCTTTACAACTTCAATTTTTTGAACAAAAGGCGCGTGCAAAGGGAAGATGCGTTCCACGCCCACGCCTTGGCTTACCTTGCGCACTGTAATGGTGGCACTCAATCCTTTTCCGTGTTTTCTTGCGAGCACTACCCCCTCAAATACCTGAATGCGCTCTTTGTCTCCTTCTTTGACTTTTTGGTGTATGCGAACCGTATCTCCGGGCCTTGCATCCGTAACCCGATCTTTGAGCTGTTCGGTTACTATCGTTGTTTTAGTGAGTGTAGCCATTTGTTTCTGTAAGGTTATCTAATACCGTTTGTAAATCCGGCGGCAATTGAGAAGAACACTCTAGATTTCCGATTTTCAGATACGCAGCATGAAGGAATTGCCGAGTCAGGCCTCGGGGGATACGCTGGTTTTTAAATCCGTAGAGTTGGTCGCCGGCTACCGGATGGCCTAGTGAAGCCATGTGTGCTCGCACCTGATGCTTCCTGCCTGTTTTGGGAATTATTTCAAGGAGGGTGTAGCCTGCGTTGTTGGTAGACGGATCTTCAAATCGCTTAAGGACCTTCCATTCCGTAAGCGCTTCGCGCCTGCCCACCTTTGGTTCAGAAAGAGAGAAGGTGCGCTGTTTTCTCCGATCCGCGAGCGAGCGAGCGAGTAGGGTATGAATTGTCCCTGTGCTCGCCTTGAGATTTCCTTCTATGAGACAGATATAGCGTTTTACCACTTGTCTTTCCCGAAACTGCTTTCGAAACTCTTCGAGCGCTTCTGGGGTTTTAGCAACAAGCAGGACGCCTGACGTGTCTTTGTCCAGTCGATGAGCCGGCCCGCCTGCCGGCGAGGCAGGAGTATACCCAAGCTCTTTTTCGATCTGCTCAATAGTCAAGCCCGCCGGCTTATCTATAACCACTAGGGTAGCATCTTCGTGAAGAATTTTCAAGGGCATTTAGAAGGTGAGTTTCCAAGGGAGGAGGTATTTTGGATCAAGGGACAATCCGGGCCTGAGAATACGCTTTTGTTCAAGGGCGTAGAGAAGATTGTTGAGGAGAACGTAGCTTACCGCAATGCCGAGGGCGAACAGCAAGCGTTCTGCGATTACAATGGGGATCAAAGAATTCCATACCGTAGCCGGAAGCGAGAAAGCCCAAATCCACGAGGCGCCGCCTACCGCGTGGCTGGAAAACGTGGCTCCCAGCGCGCGTGCGAACAAAAATCGATCCCGCAGAAAATAGGAGATTATAGGAATGGTCCAAAAAAGCGAGAAGTACCAGACCTGGCGCCCAATAGGATGCGCTAAGAACACCGCAATTGCGGCAAGCGGAACAATGATGTTGAGCCGTCCTTTTCTTGCAAAATACAACACCGCAAACAGCATGGGAAAGAATCTGATAATGGTGCCTGCGTCCTGGACTTGCGCCCCATGAAAGAGAAAGTTTACCGTATGCATAAGCAGTACGGCGGCAATCCCGGGAATGCTTCCGATGAAAGCGCCGGTAATGGGGGCAAAAGCGTCAAATACCGTAAACTTTGCTTGAGATCCCGCGAGTTGCGTTACGGGAATTTGGAGCGCCGCAAATCCGACAACTGCGAATACCGCAATGAAAAGAACAGTACGCTTTGTGAAGTATTGGTGAATGTTTTTCATAGGTTTACCCTAAATTATTATTGAAGGGTGGGCTCAGGAGGAATTGAACCTCCCACCTCTTCGATGTCAACGAAGCGTTCTGCCACTGAACTATGAGCCCCTTAGTGTGTGTTTATACAATTCCGCTCGAACCTATTAATTCCTGAAAAAATCCAATCGCTCCGCTCCGCCGCCGTGCCGCAAAACGGCACTGCCTCGCAAGGCGGCGGGGCTTCGCTTGCGGCTCGCGGGCAAAAGATTTCCTCCCCCCAACCCCTCCATTTTTTGCCCGCTCGCAATTAGACGAGGAGAAAAATTACTGCTATAATACAACTATGATTTCAGAAGAGTTAATAAATTATATCAGAAATGAAGTTAATCGCGGAATAGGTAAAAACGAAATAAAAAATACTCTCCGTAATTCTGGCTGGTCTGAAACTGATCTAGATGAAGCAATAAAGGTTGTAATGTTACAGAGTATAAATACTATTTCCCCGTCAGTACCGAAAACATCTCATAAAAAATTGGCTATTTCGATATTATTTCTTTGCTTGATTTTGGGTGGGAGTGCATACGCTTATTATTGGTATTTCACCAAAAACAATAAGGCAACAAGTAACAAAAATACTTCCACAATTGCTAATGCTCCAGACAATCAAAATTCTGGATTAAAAGTACTTTTTAACCAAGAGGTGAAGTCAAAATCAGCCATTAATCCAAGTTCTGTCTTCATGCTTGGTGTTTCGTCTGAGAATGGTGAAATAGATTGGAAAACAATATTTGAGGTTAGTTCCATTTCTAAAATATCGCCAATATTACTTGTGGAAAATAAAGGTAAGCTCGATGATTTCTCCCCAAAACTTTTTATACAGCAATATTCTCCTCAAAAAATTTATACCTACAATTATCAATACGACGATCAGAAAAGCGAAAAACTCCAAGCGGATAATATTAATGCTAAACTATATAGCTCCTCAAATTTCGTAGTAATTTCTAATGGAGAAGATTATGCCTCTAGTATTGTCGCGGCATCATTCGCGGCTAGATTTAATATACCAATTTTCTTCACTCCGTTAAAAAGCGAGGAAAGAAATTTAATAAAAAGTTGGAGCGCAAAAAGCATAGGTATAGGAGTTGCTGAAAATGCTGATCACACATTGACCGTAAATGAAGCGAATGATTTACTCAAAAAAGATTCCGACTATCTTATCTTGACCACAAGTGATGATCTTACAAAAACATCCAATCCGAGATTTTCTCTCGTCGCTCCAATTCTTGCCGGAGGAAGAGACGGTGTAATTTTGAATGTTAAAAATCCGACTCGTGAATCTGTCAAACAAGCTGTCAGTCAAGCAACCCAAAACGGATTTCACCCCGCATATTTAGTTTCTGTCGGCAACGAAAACAATTTCCCATTTTTACAGTTCAACATAGTCCCACAAGGAACTCTTTATAATCAGGATGATGATCATCAATACTTTGTTAATTTGTACTACTGGGCTGACTACAACAATTCTAATGAATATGTACCGGATGCCTCCGTTGGCGCAATAACGGGCTATTCTGTTAGTGACGCTTCCTCGCTAATCGCCCGCTCTCTCTTTTATGAAAAAATTTCAAAATCAGATAAGGTAATCACTTGGTCGCCGTACAGTAGTGGCGATCCTGCGTTGCGTCAAAACGCAGCCAAAATTGATCCTGTACTAAATAACGATTTTACCAAAAAGTATTTATCCAATCTTAAAGATTATAATTCTCTTGCAGATAAAACCACGGTTGTTACCGAGCTAAAAGATTCTTCGGTATTTGTTTACAGCGGACACTCGTGGAGAAATATTCTCGGGAATATATCAGTTACAGAAATGCCCGTGTTTAATAATCCTACTTTTATTTTTGCTTTTGGATGTGCTGTCCTTGAGCCGTGGAATCCCGGCACATTGGAAGCTAATCGGGGTAGTCCAATTGTCGGCTACGAAGCGATTAAAAATGGTGCGGTTGGTCTCTTGGGTAGCGCAGAAATATCTTTTGTGGCAAGTGACTTGTACTTTGGTAGTGATCAGAGAATGTTGGTTCAAAATGCGCTGACTATGCCGATAGGACAAGGTCAGTTTTTAACTTCAAGAATGTCAGACGCTTATTTTCTATATACTACTGGCAAACAAAATCCTGAAGGTAATAACTACTATTACAAAAGTTATAACTACCTGTTGGGCGATCCTAAATTGAAACTAAAAGTAACCTCAAATTTCACTCCGAATATTGTTACAGATAATCGTATCCGAATGGATTTTGAATCTAAATCAAAGTTAGAAAAGTTTGTGGCAGTAAAAGGTGGTGGATATACTATGTGCTCGGTAGATGAAAAGTCATGTAGCGACTTACTTAGAGATCGCCCTAGAGATGCAACAGAATTTAATTTTCCCATCTTACTCGACAGTTATGTGTATTCAGCAGATTTAGCATTTGAGAGTAGTGATTCATTCTATGGCAGAACTCAATTAAGATTTTTCACAGAAGATAAAATTAGAGAAATAAACACGCTTTCAGATTCAGGTTCAAAACCGGAACCAACTTACAAATATATTGGGCAGTATTGTTTTGACTTCGGAGAGAAAAAATATTGTCCCAATTTGTTGCTATATTTACATTATGGTTCTATGAATACACAAACAAAAGAAATCTCGATTCCAAAATATTTAGACCTCAATTTTGTTTTTTAGTAATTTTTCTCGAGGCAGTGCCGTTTTGCGGCACGGCGGCGGAGCGGAGCGATTGGATTTTTTCAGGAATTTTTGATAAAATAGGTTCGAGCGGAATTGTATAAACACACCAGAACCAGACGTTCCGATTTTTTGGAAGCCATTTCGCGGGCGGCGCTCAGCGCCGCCCATTGATTTTGTGGCTCGCCGCGCAAAGCGCGGCTCGCCAAGCACAGGTTCGAAATCCCTTGCGATTTTTTCTATTTGCTTTGCCCAAAAAAGAATTTTTGCTATAATGTAAATGTATCCAACTTGTGCAAGTCATCTTTTTTAATGGCCGTCCTAGCCAATTCGAGGCAACTTGGATTGAACGCACTAGGGCGGCCATTTAAGTTCTAATAAATTAACTAAAATAATACTATGCAAAAATTCTTTTTATACGCCCGCAAATCCACGGATATTGAGGACAAACAAATTTTGAGCATTGAAGCGCAAATCACAGAATTGCGTGCTTTTGCCAAACAAAACAATCTTGATATCATTGAGGAATTTATAGAAAAGCAATCAGCCAAAATTCCGGGTAGACCGATTTTTAGTGCTATGTTGAAAAAAATTGAGAATGGCGAGGCGAACGGAATTTTATCTTGGCATCCCGATAGGTTAGCGCGCAATTCTGTGGACGGAGGAAAAATCATTTATCTCATAGATTGCGGGCGTATTGTAACGTTGAAATTCCCTCAATTCTGGTTTGAATCAACTCCTCAAGGAAAATTTATGCTGAACATTGCCTTTGGGCAAAGCAAATACTACATTGATTCTTTGAGCGAAAATGTCCGTAGAGGTTTGCGCCAAAAAGTTCGTAGAGGAGAGTATCCAGGTCCTGCTCCGATTGGATATATCAATGACCCAAGAACGAAAACAGTTATCGTTGATAGAAAGAAGACGAAAATTATTAAACAAGCCTTTGAACTTTATTCAAAAAATCATTCTTGCTTTGAAGATATAGCCAACTTTTTGGCGCAAAATGGAATCTTGCGAAGAAGCGGAAAAATCTGGCATAAAGACAGGGTAAAATATCTTTTGACAAATCCTTTTTACTACGGACATTTTCGCTACGCTAAAGAAGTTTATGAGGGCAAACACGAGCCAATCATCGCAAAAAAACTTTTTGATAAAGTTCAAGAAGTTTTGAAGCAGAGAGGACGACCGAGACATAAAACAGAAATTGAGCCGCAAATTTTCTGCGGCCTACTTCATTGTGGCTCTTGTGGCATGATGATAACTGGCGAATACAGGGTCAAGAAACAGAAAAATGGCAATGTCCACGATTATATTTATTACCATTGCACAAAAAAGAACAAATCAATAAAATGTCCCGAACCCTGTATTCGCCAAGAGGAATTGGACAAGCAAATTTCCTCTCTGCTTCAAAAATTTTCTTTGCCTGCGGATTGGGCGGAAAAACTTTTAGAAATGGCGGAAGCGGATAAAGAACAATCCGCCAAATCCGTTTCTGCTTTTGTTCAGGAAAACAGAGAAAAGATAAAAGCAATCAATATAAAACTCCAGCGACTTTTAGACGGCTATTTAGAACAGGATATTGAGCGTGAAATTTACCGAGAACAAAAAGCCAAACTGCTTTCCGAAAAGAAGTCGTTGGAAGAACAAAGCATCAAACTTGAACAAAAGCAGAATGATTGGCTCGAACCGATGGAAAGCTGGATAAATTACGCTCAAAACCTCTCAAAAACCGCAAGGGATAACAACCTTTTAGAGAAAAAGGTTGCCGCCAAAGAAATCTTTGGCTCGAACCTCTGTTTGGCGAGCCGCGCTTTGCGTGGCGAGCCAGAAAATCAATGGGCGGCGCTGAGCGCCGCCCGCGAAATGGCTTCCAAAAAAGCGGAACGTCTGGTTCTGGTGGGCACGCCTGGATTCGAACCAGGAACCGGTCGTGTATAAGACGACAGCTCTACCGTTGAGCTACATGCCCCTTTTTCGAGGCAGGGATTTGACTGGTTTGCCGACAAGCTGCTCAAATTCCTCGCGCTCTATTGTTTCCTTTTCTATCAGAACTTGGGCGATTTTGTCCAGCGTCTTGCGTTTTTGCGAAAGTATTTTTCCTGCGGTTTTCCGTGCGCTTTCTATAAGCTGAGCAACTTCTCGGTCTATCTGGAGAGCTGTTGCCTCAGAGTAGTTTTTTCCTGATTCCACGTCTCTTCCCCAAAACGGCATGTACTCCTTTTCCCCGAAGGTAACGGCTCCCACTCTTTCAGACATTCCGAAATCCTTTACGATACTGCGCGCGATTTCCGATGCCTTTTCCAAATCATTGCTTGGGCCCGTGGTGATGTCGAGGAACACCAGGAGTTCTGCCGTGTATCCCCCGAGCAGTACGGCGAGTTCGTCAACAAACTCAGCGCGCGATTTGAGATGTTTGTCTTCCGCAGGGAGCTTTAAGGTGTATCCGCCGGCTCTGCCGCGCGAAATAATGGAGATTTTGCGCACCGGGTCCACATTCTTTAAAGAAGTTGCCACAAGCGCGTGACCCGCTTCGTGATATGCGGTGATCTTCTTTTCTTTTTTGGAAAGCACGTGACTTTTTCGCTCGGGGCCAAGCAGTACTTTGTCTATGGATTCAAATAATTCGGCTTGGGAAATCTGCTGCTTGTTTCTTCGGGCCGCCAAAATAGCAGCTTCGTTCATAAGGTTGGCGAGATCCGCCCCGGAAAATCCCGGGGTGCGTTCTGCAATTTCGCGGAGCCGTACGTCTTCGGCGAGCGGCTTGCCTTCCGCATGGATTTTTAGGATCGCATCCCTGTCATTTACATCGGGGAGGTCCAAAATTATTCTTCGGTCAAATCTCCCCGGCCGCAGAAGCGCAGGATCCAATACGTCGGGGCGGTTGGTTGCAGCAATGACTATTTGCGTATCATCGCGGTCAAAGCCGTCCATTTCAACGAGAATTTGATTGAGCGTTTGTTCACGTTCGTCGTGTCCGCCGCCAAATCCAAATCCCCGCGTGCGGCCGATTGCGTCTAATTCGTCAATAAAAATAATGGAGCGCCCCGCTTTCTTTGCCGTTTGGAATAAATCCCGGACCCTCGAGCTCCCAACTCCTACAAACATCTCAATAAATTCCGACCCCGACGCGGAAAAGAACGGCACCCCGGCTTCTGACGCGACCGCTTTTGCAAGGAGTGTTTTCCCCGTCCCCGGGAGACCGACGAGCAAGACCCCGCGCGGAATTTTCGCCCCCATTTGCAGATATTTTTTCGGGTATTTCAGAAAGTCCACCACCTCCTGCACTTCTTCTTTCGCCTCTTTCAAGCCCGCTACGTCTTTGAAGTTGACTTTCTGTTTGAGCTGTCCTTCAGCGCCAAACAATCGCGCCCTTGCCTTGGTGAAATCAAACGCCTGACCAATGCCTGATCTCGCCTGGCGAAACATCATCCAGAAAAAGAGGAAAAATATGAGAAGCGGCAGAAGTACGAGGGCAAGGGGTCCGACGAGTGCCCCAAATCCGCTTTCTTCTCTCGGCTCAATGTCCACCCGGGCGAGTTTGTCTTGAGCAACGCCGAGCTGCAAAAGGGTTTCTGGCAAAACGGCTTGGGGCTCCTTTGTGGATTCTTTGGTGGAGCCGTCAGCATAAGAGATGGTCAGTTTGGTGCCCGAAACAACAATTTTTTCCACCCGTTCTCCTGAAATATCTTTGGCTAGCTGCGAAAGCGAAATTCGCTCCACGCTCTCAAATGGCCCTGAAAAAAGCGCAAATAGTGCCGAGATCGTGAGCAAGATCAGAATGACAAAGAGAAAGTTTTTGGTCAGCGTGCGCATCAAAGTTATTTTAACACAAAGGCCCGAAACTTCAAGGGAAAAGCCAGGAGGAGTATAGTGAAAGAATGAGAAAATGCATATGCGCGATTTTGCTGCTTTCCCTGGTACCCTTGGGCGCGGGGGCGCAAGTGGTTATCAACGAAATTGCGTGGATGGGCGCGCCCCCGGAGGGGGTAGATGCAAAGCAGGGGTGGAGGTATGAATGGATTGAGCTGTATAATCTTTCGGACGCGGCTGTCGGACTGAATGGCTGGAGGATTGAATTGTACAGAGAAAAACTTGATTACGAGATTGCATTATACGGAAGCATACCTTTGCAGGGATATTTCCTTGTCGGTGCTTCAGAAAGAATTCCCGGAGTGGATGTGAACTATGCAAACTTGGCAGGTAAGTTCGCAAACACAGGGCAGAGGGTTGTGTTGAAGAATGCAAGAGACGAGATTGTGGAAGATGTGGACGCAAGAGAAGGATGGTTTGGCGGCGATAACGACATCAAGGTTACTATGGAACGAAGATTCCCGGACCTGGCGGCGAATGATCCTGAAAATTGGGGTTCAAGCCGAAACGCGGGCGGAACCCCAAAAAGTCAAAACAGCTTGTTTGGCAAGGAGAGAGTTCTGTCGCTTTCTCAAAATCCCGGTTTTTCTTCAAGCGATGCAATAAAAAAAGAACCCTTTTGGTCTTCTTTTTTTGAAACCCTAACGAACCGGATTTTTATTCGGGCGTTTCTGTTTGCTCTTGTTTCTGCTGCTGCGATTTTGGTTCTGCGGCAGCATCTGCTTGGTTCTCTGTCACAAGACGCAAGCTCATTCGGTGCTCGGCGGGATTGAGGTCCAAAATCTGGAACATATAGGTTTCTCCGGGCTTCAGCATTTCTTCCATTTTCGTCTTGGTGCCGAACTCTGAAATGTGGCACAGTCCCTGGATTTTTTCTTCAATTTCCACAAACGCTCCAAAGGGATTAAGTTTCGTAACTTTTCCCTGCACGATATCCAATTTGGCGTGGCGCCTTTCGATTTCTTTCCACGGGTCCTCTTTTAAGGCCTTGAGCGAAAGAGAAGCACGGCCTCGGGAAAGGTCCACAATTTTTGCCTTCACCCGATCGCCCACTTTTAAAATCTGCGCCGGATCCTCAATAATCTGCCAATCAATTTCAGAAATATGAATAAGTCCCTCAACTCGTTCTTCGTCCGGCCCGCCTGTCTGCGCAGGCAGGTCTGCGGGGAATTTGATAAACGCTCCGAAATCAACCACGCCCGTAATTTCTCCCTCTACGACATCGCCCACCGCAAAACGCGCCAACTGTTCCTTGAGCCGAGTTCGCTCTCCCGAACGTTCAGAAAGAATGACTTTTCCGTCCTGGGGATTTAAGTCGAAAACCTGCAGTTCCAGCTCTTGTCCTACGAAGGCCTGCAGGGCGCGCAGAATTTTTGAAGGATCCCCATCTTCCACACGGGGATAGTGTTCTTGCGCAAGTTGGGAAACGGGCAGGAATGCCTGCGTCCCATGAAGATCCGCAAGCAAGCCGCCCTTATTTGCCCCGATAATTTTTACGGGGAACACCTCTTCTTTTTCTTTCATCTCTTTTAAGCGATCCCACGTGAGTTCTTTCCCCGCTTCTTTGAGCGAGAGCTCAATATATCCGTCCTCATTTTCCAAGTCCACGATTTTCGCTACGATCGTCGTCCCCGGCTTTACGTTTCTGAGCGCGGCTCTTTCTTCCAAAAATTCGCGGCCATAGATAATGCCGGTTCCTTGCGGACCGAGGTCCAGATACACGGCTGACCGGCCAATGCCCAAAACCCGTCCTTCCACAAGGTCTCCCACGCGAAAGGGCTTAATAAGCTCAAATTTGGACTTTTCTCCGTTGCCCGCCAGCTGGCGGGGCGGATCCGTTGTTTGAAGCATACCCCCTAGTTTATAGAAGATAGAATTTTTTTGCAAGCCCCGCCTGCGCCTGGCCTGCGCAGGCAGGCGGGCAGGCCTGCCTACATCCATGCCGTTGAAATTGAGCAGATTTCGTGATACACTATCTTCGTATGCAGATCACGTGGAAAGGGCAGGCCTGTTTTTCTATTACCGCCCAGCGCAACAAGCAAGAGCAGGTTAGGCTCGTCATAGATCCTTTTGACCCCTCCATAGGCCTGAATTTGCCTCCTCTTGAAGCAGACATCGTGCTTTCCACGCACGATCATTCAGACCATAACAATATAAAGGGAGTGAAGGGTGCCTCGCCGTCCGGAGGGGAGCCGTTTGCCATTACCGGCCCGGGCGAGTATGAAATAAAAGACGTGTTCGTTCGGGGGATTTTGTCCTTTCACGACGAGAAGCAGGGTTCAGAACGCGGGACAAATGCCATATACGCGATTGAAACAGAAGGCATGCGGCTTTGCCATTTGGGCGACCTTGGTCAGGCAGAGTTAACCGAAGACCAAGTGAGTAAGATAGGAAATGTGGATATTCTGTTTGTCCCAGTGGGCGGCGTATATACTATAGGGGCAAAGGCGGCGGCAAACATTGTGCATCAGGTTGAGCCCCGCATCGTGATTCCCATGCACTATATGCTGCCCAAACTCAAGTTCAAGCTTGAAAAGGCGGACGATTTTCTGAGGGAAATGGGAGCAAAAAACGCGGAACCTCAGGGGAAACTGAACATAAAAGTGCGCGATTTGTCGGGAGAAGAAACAAAAGTGGTAGTGCTTACTCCTTGAATTGTGAATTTTCTACAAAAACTCCAAAGCTTGCCGGAAAGGCAGAAAAAAATTATTGTTTGGGGAGCAACAATTCTGCTCGGAATCGGACTGCTTGCCTGGTGGATTCCCCGTATGAGTGAACGCTTGAGAATCCAGGAAGGGTCAGGTCTTGGAGAGCAGTTTCGGTTTCAAGAATTGCGAGAACAATTAGAGAATATTCCTTCTAAAATCAATGGCGAACAATAAGGTAGAACCAAGAGAAATTGTGGAGGAGATGCGCGGCTCTTACATTGACTATGCAATGTCGGTGATTGTGGCGCGCGCGTTGCCAGACGTTCGCGACGGATTAAAACCTGTACACCGGCGCATTTTGTATGCCATGCACGAAGACGGACTCACCCATGGGGCAAAGTACCGAAAGTCAGCCACCGTTATCGGCTCCACGCTCGGAAGGTACCACCCGCATGGGGATGTTGCCGTGTACGACGCTCTCGTGCGCATGGCGCAGGATTTTTCCATGCGCTACCCCCTTATTGATGGGCAGGGAAACTTCGGCTCCATAGATGGTGATCCGCCGGCCGCCATGCGGTATTCGGAAACCCGCATGTCGCGCGTGGGGGAAGCCATGCTGCAGGACATTGGCAAAGACACCGCGGACTTTATAGACAACTACGACGGAACTCGCAAGGAGCCCGTGGTGCTCCCTTCTCCCTTGCCCCAGCTCCTGCTCAACGGAACGCTCGGCATTGCGGTTGGCATGGCGACAAACATTCCTCCGCACAACATCCGGGAAGTGGTAGACGCCACCGTGTATTTAATTGATAATCCAAAAGCCGCCACTGTGGATCTTTTTGAATTTATAAAAGGGCCCGATTTCCCGACCGGCGGCATTATCTATAACCGAAAAGAAATCATTGAGGCCTATTCCCAGGGGAAGGGGCCCATTACCACGCGAGGAAAGGCGGAAATTGCGGAGGGCGACCCTTCGACAGGATCAGGGCAGGCAAAGAAAACGCAAATTGTCATCACAGAAATTCCCTACCAGGTAAATAAGGCCTCGCTCGTGGAGCAGTTTGCCAAGCTCGTGCAGGACAAAAAAATAGACGGCGTGAGAGACATCCGCGACGAATCAGACAAAGACGGATTGCGCGTGGTGTTTGATTTGCAGAGGGACGCCCACCCCCAGAAAATCTTAAACCGTCTATATAAATTCTCCGATCTCCAAAAATCGTTCCATCTAAATATGCTCGCCTTGGTAGATGGTCTCCAGCCCAAGGTGCTTTCGCTCGTGGAAATTCTGCAGTACTTCATTGACCACCGGAGGCAGGTGGTTTTGCGCCGCACCAAATACGATTTGGAGCGCGCCAAGGAGCGCGAGCATATTTTGGAGGGTTTGCACAAGTGCTTGGCGGACATTGACCGGGTGATCAAAATCATTCGCGGAGCCGCGGATCGCGAGGATGCCAAGGTAAAGTTGATGAAAGGGTTTCGGCTCACCGAAATTCAGGCAAATGCCATTCTGGACACCCGCTTGGCGCAGTTAGCTCGTCTGGAGCGCCAGAAAATTGAAGACGAGCTCAAAGAAATCCGGGAGAAAATCAAAGAATTTTCCGCGACTTTGGCAAGTCCCAAGAAAATAGATAGCGTCATCAAAAAGGAGCTTGCGCAATCCCAAGAGGCGTTTGGCGACGAGAGGCGGACCAAACTCGTGGTGCAGGGCGTGGGCGAAATCGCAGAAGAGGATTTGGTGCCCCAGGAGGACACCATTATCACCATCACGCAGGGCGGGTACATCAAGCGCATCAATCCTTCCGTGTATAAAATCCAAAAGCGAGGAGGGAAGGGCATTATGGGTATGAAGACGAACGGAGACGACATTGTGGAACATTTCTTGTTTGCCAAGACCCACGATTCTCTGCTGGTGTTTACCGACTCTGGAAAAGTGTTCCAGGCCCCTGCCTATGAAATTCCCGAAGCCACGCGCGTGTCCAAGGGTCGGGGCCTGCTCAACTTTTTTGAAATGACTTCCCAGGACAGGGTGATGTCTGTATTCGCGCTGGGCAAGGAGGATGCGGACGCTAAAGTAAAATATCTCCTCCTCATTACCAAAAACGGCATTATCAAAAAAACGCCACTGGAGGATTTCAAAAGCGTGCGTAGAAGCGGATTGATTGCTATTACCTTAAAGAAAGACGACGGCCTGCAGGCGGTTCGGAAAACAACGGGAGCAGACGAAATTATTATTGTAACCAAAAGAGGTCAGTCCATTCGCTTCCGAGAAAAGGACGTGCGGCCCATGGGGAGAACCGCCTCTGGCACCCACGGCATTCGTCTAAAAAAGGGAGATGAAGTTGTTGGAATGGACGCGATAGCAAAAAGTTCCAATCCGCCAGCCGGCGGATCAAATACAAAGCCGCAAGACGCCCATGTGCTGGTGGTTATGGAAAATGGATATGGTAAGAGAACCGCTCTTAAAGAATATCGTCTGCAGAGCAGAGGAGGATCTGGGATTAAGACGGCAAACATTACTTCCAAGACAGGAGAGCTTGTGTCTTCGTGCGTGCTTTCGGGTGAGGAGGAAGACCTTATTGTGATTTCTCGCAAGGGGCACGTGATTCGCACGGCAATTAGCTCAATCCCCAAAATCAGTCGCTCCACGCAAGGAGTCCGCATTATGAAGCTTGAAGCCGGAGACAAAGTGGCTTCGGCCGCCTGCGCGTGATATAATGCATCCTATGGAAAACCTCCATACTTCCAACGTTCCAGGTTGGTTTCAAAAATTCTATTGGTGGGGCGATTCCTCAAGAATAGATGCGGAGCGCGATAAAAAAATCATTATCGTTCAGCTCATCAATCATGGGGCATGGGGCCACTGGGAATGGCTCCTTCAGACCTATAAAAAAGAGAACCTGAAGAAAATTATCCAAGAGATTCCCGCAAGCGAGTTTCGTGCGGGCGCGCTCAAACTTATCTCCCTGCTTCTTGGGATTAAGCAAATGAAATATGCATCCAGAAGCGATTACATCAAGGCAAAAAGAAATTCTCAAAAAGCTGCCGGTTCCGCCTAACTTCTATTTGGTGGGCGGCACGGCCCTTGCGCTCCAGATTGGGCACCGAATCTCGGTAGATTTTGATTTTTTTTCATCCAAAAGTATTCCTTCAAATCTTTTGGATCGCCTCCAGAGTATTTTTGGCGCCCGCGAGGTGGAAGTGGTGCTAAACGTGAGTTACCAACTGACTGGGAGGATTAAAGGAGTGGAGGTGACGTACTTTCGATACTCGTTCCCACCGCTGTTCCCATACATCGTATACGAAAATATAAAACTCCTTTCGATACCGGAAATTGCAGCTTCAAAAGCTCACGCTATCGGCAGACGAGCTACAAGGAAAGATTACATGGATTTGTATTTCATTTTGAAAGAAAAACACGTTGAGCTTCAAGAAATCGTTGATATTGCGGAAAAAAAATATGGGGAGGAGTTTGACGCCCGTCTTTTCTTGGAGCAACTGCTCTATCTTGATGACGTTGTTCTCACCCCCATTACCTTTTTAAAAGAAGAACCAGATCGGGCTTCTCTATTGCTGGTTTTTGAGGAGGCGATAAAGAAGGTGAAGCTGTAAGGAGTTGCGCTTAATGAAGCTGGAATCCGGAGACAAGGTGGCTTCGGCCGCGTGTGCGTAGCGGCTGTGGATTTCTTCTATTGCGGTGGCGCTTATGGAGGGTATAATAGAAAAATGCCTTATTCTCCTTTCAAAAGAAATACACCAATCCTTTTTCTCGCAATACCTATTTTTGTCTTGGCGGGAGCAATGGTCTTCCCATCTCTTGCAGAAGCGGCCAATCCAACCGTAGACAGCATCTCTCATGCCCCCGCAGGCAATCCTCCTGCTGGGACCGTTACTTTTACTGCGACAGCGTCTGATGCTGACGGCGATCTTCAAAAGGTTACCATTTACGTTGATGAAAACAATGATGGCGATTATGCAGATCCCGGAGAACAAACCGTGTGCACCACTCCACCAAGTCCATGCTCCGTCACGAGAACTTATGTTGCCGGCCAATTCATTAAGTATTATGCCGGAGCTCGAGATGTCGCTGGAAATTTAGAATTTTCCGCAATCCCCGCGGGAACCTTTACCCTAGGACCCCCCCTTCTCCCCGCCCCCAACCTTCTCTCTCCCACTAATAATTTTACCGTTCTTACTACTACCCCTGCACTCGTATGGGGAGCAGTCCCCGGAGCCGTAAACTATATGCCGAATATTTCAGCGATATGGAGTCCTGCGGGCGGTTCCGGCGGCGCCACCTCTATCGTTGTCCCCGCGGGTATACTTTCTCCGGGTGGCACTTATACATGGAATGTTCGAGCTTGCTCAGATGTCGCGTGTTTTGCCATCCATCCATGGAGCGTTTCGTGGACCTTTAAGGTTTCCGCAGGCGGAATTGATTCGCTTACTCACTCCCCAGACCCTGTGTTCGAAACCACCCCGACTGTTACTTTTACCGCAACAGCTTCCGCAGTGGCTCCGGCAACTATTCAGAATATTCGTATTCAAGTCGATATCAACGATGATGGTGGCGCCCCCGAGTTCACGTTTAACTGCCCAGTTTCACCGTGCACTGGGACCGCTGGACCATTTGCTCCCGGCATTCCAGTTTCGTATGATGCACAGCTAACTGATTCTCTGGGCAACCTCTCGCCCGTTGTAAGCAACTCTTTCGGCGTGCTTAGTGTAGGAGGAAATATCACGATCGGCGCAATTTCTCCGACAAGTGCGATTGAAGGGAGTGTGAGAACATTTACTGCTCCGGTTTCGGTTGCTGGAGGCAACCCCGGCGTTACTTCCTGTGAATTTCGAGGCACGAGTGGTTTGCTGGGACCTATGTCGCTTTCTACTATCCCTTGCACAAACTGCACCACCTCAATAAACTATACTTTTCCTTCAGACGGCAGCTTTGTTGTTTGGGCTAGGTGTACGAACGGAGTTGAAACGCAAAATGGTCTCGGAGTTACGATTAACGTCGCAGACGTGGGAGGAGGACCGACGACGGTGCCGATTGGGCCGATTGCGTTTCCCAATCCTTTGGGAGCAACCTCATTTACCGATCTTGTCAAAAATATTATTGATTTTCTCTTTACCATGGCGGTGATTGTGGCGCCAGTTCTTTTGGTGATAGCTGGCGTCATCTTTATGACCGCGGCCGGAGACCCGAGTAGGGTATCTACCGCTCGCCGCATGCTCCTGTGGACCGTTATTGGCTTTGGAATTATCTTAATATCAAAGGGGCTCGTAGAAGTGCTGAGAGCGATTCTCGGAATATGACAACGGTGCCCACGTTCAGCGCGAGCAGTTTAATCGCAATTCTCGTGAACATCGGCGACTGGATTTTTGTGGCGGCGGTTCTCATCGCCCCTGTTATGGTGCTTATCGGAGCTGTTATGCTTTTAACCGGGGGCGACAATCCCCAGCGTCTTGCTAGCGCAAAAAAACTCTTTTTATGGACTGCCATTGGATTTGGCTTGGCCTTGCTTTCCCGCGGCGTATTCGCCGCGCTTCAAAGCGCCTTCGGCGCATAGGTGTGGAAAACTGGGTTTACAGGGTTTGTTGAAAGGGTATAATGGGAAATAAGAAATTTGAAAAGGTCGAAAGAACTTTTGTATAGTGAAAAGTTCACCCCGTCGTATGATGGGGTTCACAGAATAAAGGACTATCCATACTATGAAAAAAGTCATTGCAGTTTCTCTGGTTGCCTTAACGCTTGCGGTTGCGATGGGAGGAGTAGCTTCTGCTGCCATCGCACCTCTTCCAACGGGTGAAAGCGGTATCCCAACTGGGATCACCACCGCGGAGGGATTTATTCAGGCCATGAGAGTTCTTACCGACTGGCTGTTTGTTATTCTGACGGTAGTCGCTGTCATATTCATCGTGCTTGCCGGCCTGCAGTTTATTACCGGTGGCGGCGATCCGGCAGCGCTTTCGGCCGCGAGAACCAAGCTTATTTGGGCAGCGGTTGGTATTCTTGTCGCATTGCTCGCGAGAGGACTTCCGGCAGCGATACAAAACCTCGTTGGCGTCTAATTCAGATAGAAAAGAGTTTCGTCCCCGCCCTGCGTCCGCTATCTGGTGGATCGGGGCGGGATTTGTTTTTGCCGCGGTTTTTCTGTATAATAGTATAATTGAAGCATGCCTACTTGGATTATCCCCGCTCCCACGGGTCCGACAACGGGCGCTACCCTGGTTGCCTTGATAGAAAATCTCACCGATTGGTTTTTCGCAGCATTTTTGGTACTGGCCGTTTTGTTCGTTTTGATTGCGGCTTTCCAGTTCATTTCCAGCAGGGCAGAGCCGCAAGCAGTAGCCCAAGCGCGAAGCAAGCTTTTATGGGCTGTGGTGGCGATAATCGCTGCGGTATTCGCCAAAGGAATTCCAACGGCAATTAGGGCGATTATTGGAAGCTAATTGTGGAAAACTGCTTGTTTAGAGAAAAAGCGCATGATATAGTCTATTAACATATAAAGTCGAACCGATTAGAAGTTCCATTTAGAAGTTCCATCAATAATATGACAAAAGAGATAACAGCATTTGGGCTCTTTGTGCTTTTCGGGCTTGCAATAGGTGGTACTGCTTTGGCAATAGGCGAAGTGCCACCCGCCACAATTCCTGATAATATTACGAGCGCCCAAAACTTCATAGATCTTATAGACAACATCGTGGACTGGATATTTGTTGTGGTGCTTGTGTTTGCAGTTATATTCATCGTGCTTGCCGGCCTCCCAGGCGCGCAACAAGCTTTTGTGGGGTGCCGTAGGTATCGCGGTGGCGGTATTGGCAAGGGGGCTTGTAACCGCAGTAAGAAGTCTTATTGGGTCGTAGATCTATGAAAACTTTTAGTATTTGTTTATTCGTAATTTTTGGCGTATTTATAGCAAATACCGCTTTTGCCCAGACAATTACGGGGATTGATCCGGATAGGGGTTTGCCCGGTCAGACAATTGCGATAAGAGTTATTGGGACAGGATTTGTGTCCCCTGTGGTAGCAAGCTTTTCCGGAAGCGGCATTACGATTACTGGCACCAATTTTGTAAACTCTACAGAGGTACGCGTTACCATTAAAATTGATCCTACAGCCGCGGTCGGTGCGCGTACTTTAACGATTGCCGGTGGTTCTGCTATCTTTACGGTGAGCAAAGTTATCAGGCGCGCAACAAGCTTTTGTGGGGTGCCGTAGGTATCGCGGTGGCGGTATTGGCAAGGGGGCTTGTAACCGCAGTAAGAAGTCTTATTGGGTCGTAGCAAAAATTCTTCTTTTCTGATTATTTTTCGTTATGGGAAGAGGGAATTTATTTTTGAGAATTTTGGTTCGGCCGGAAATCTTTGTGTACGCTGCGTTTTTTATATTTACCACAGCTTTTTTTCTTTTGAATGCGTTCACACAAAACGGTGGGCAGGATATTGTGGGTCACTATCTAAAATTAAACGGTCCTCGCCTCGTATGGACGCTTATTTTGGTTTTCATTGCGCTGTTTGCCCACGGCGTTGTGCTTTGGGTTAAGGCAGCGATAAGGCAGGTGGATCCAGCGACGCTGGTAACGCGGCAGAACGCTGGCTTACTTATAAGGCAGACACGAGCTGTGCTTAAAAATCTTGTTACGCTCGGCATTCCCTTTGTCCTTGCGTTTTCTAGTTTGAGTTTGGCTTTAGGGCCACTTAACGTTTTTAACGCAACTCGCCTGCGCGACGAGCTTCTTTTTTCATGGGATGTATGGCTTACGGGCACGTTTCCGCCCCTTACGCTATCGTCCTTTCAGTATCCAGGATGGTTTGTTTCCACGGTGGAATCCCCTTTTTTTTATTTGGTTCCGGTGCTCACTATTTTTGGCGCATATCTTTTTATCGCGCGCCCTCATGTTTTCCGTGAAGCAGCCGGCGCGTTTTTTCTTGCTGCGATTATTATGTTTGCCGGTTGGTTCACATTCCCCGTGCTTAGCCCAAACGACCGTTTTGTGGACAACGTATATAATCTTCCAGTCCCACCTGAAACGCAACAGTATGTGGAACGATATCAGCCGCAAAAAGAAGTCCTCGCGTTTTGGGAGAAGATTTACGCAAGCCGGGAAAATATGGAAATTTTCCCCACCACCGCCATCCCCAGCGCGCACGTAGTGTGGGCAGTGTTTTTAATATATTATTCTTGGCGTGTTTGGAAATGGCTTTTGGTGTTTTCTCTTCCCTTCGGTCTCCTTGCCACGTTCGGTACGAACCTCTTTGCCGCGCATTATTTCGTGGACATTCTAACAGGAGTAGTATGTGGAGCCGGCGCCATTTTTATAGCCAGATGGCTTGCGAGAAAAAAAGACGCATATTTACAGTCGGCACAACCTGCAATACAATAAGAAACATTCCCGCTCGTATGGAAATAAGAGCTATCGCGTACAATTCAAAATATGCCCACTCCACGCTTCTTTCCACTCGGTTTGAGCGGTATTTGTTTCGTATTTTGCAAAGATATTTGCGTGCCCGAGAAGGAGAAAGGGTGTTGGAGGTGGGATGTAATAGGGGGTCCGTCGTTAAGCGACTGCAGGATTTGGGGGTGGATGCTTATGGCGCAGATATTAATAAGGACGCGATTGCAGAAGGGCTTACTCGCAACCTCAGCTGCATGGATGCTACGAATCTTACCTTCCCCGACAACAGTTTTGACAAGGTGTATAGTTTGCATACCATTGAACATATTCCAGATCTCAAGAAAGCGCTTGCGGAAATGGAACGAGTTCTGAAGCCCGGCGGCCGCCTCGTTCTCACCTACCCCATAGAACCAAGTTTTATGCGGGGATTCTGGTGTCTCTATCATGCAATTGTGGTCTACAAAAATCCATTGGCAGCCCGTGAGATTCACGTGCATAGCATTCATCCGAGAAAACTTCGAAAGTTGGTGCGCGAATTTCGGCTCAACCTCCGCCACATTGCAAGTCCGTTTCTCGTATCGCTTTATCCGCAGTATCTTACGGTGTTTGAAAAAGTGAAGCACCCTTCCTTGTAGAGTCGGGTGCTTACGGGATTTCCACCTCAGCATAAAGGCCGAGATGGTCTGAGGTGCTTTCGAAGGTGCCGTATCGCGCGACCTCAAGGGCGGGATCATACAAGATATGATCTAAGCTCCATCGTGGATTCCAGCTCGGATAGGTTGGCCTTGTGGCGTCTCGAAGATCGTGCTTCTTGCAGAGTAGAGTTTTCCTTAGATCCGTCCTGTTAAAGTCGCCAGCAATAATGACTTTGCTGCCGATTTCTTTTTGTGTTGCGCAGAAAACTGCAAGACGCGCTATTTGAGAAGAGGTAGTCCAGCCCCAGCCAAGATGCGTTGCCACGATGACGATATTGAACTGGTTTAGGTATAGAGCGGCAGTGCCGCCACCTCCAGCAAACGTATTTTCATGCGGCAGTCGGATTTGGATCTCCTGGTGAAACCCTCTAGTTTTGCTTGCAATGATTGTGCCGACACTCCACCGCAGCCAACTGTGCGTGCTGCTTGAGGCAGTACGTGTATATCCTTTGTTTGCGAGCACTTCCTTTGCCGCACGAATCCAGTGCGATGGAATTTCGTTGAGACAAAGAATGTCCGCGTCAGTTGAAATGGCATCGAGCAGCGCTCTTTCCATGCCCTTTGTCATCTCCAAAGGGAAGCCCTTTAGGCGGAAGGTGTACAGGTATGCGCTCCAGAGGTCTCGGAACGCGAAGCCAGGCAGACCGGCTTGGGTGTTGTAGGTTGCTATGCGTAGCAACACTGCTGCCTCCTTTCTCTAGTAGGTGCCGATACCATCGCCCCATACCATAAAAGGTAAAAACATGCAATGGAAAAGGGAACAAAAGAAATTGACGGATAGAAATATTTGTGGTACCGTTATTTTGCGCTAAGAACCTAAAAAAGGAGGTGTGCGATGCGCACGGTAGCCTTCGTTGCATTGGTGATGTTGGCAGCGGCGGTGTTCGCGGGATGTGCGGTGGAAGCGAAGGTCGGCTCCACGCCCACCATCGTTCCAACCCCGACTCCCACAGTAACACCTACGCCGACCTCGATACCGACACCGACAGCTACGCCTACGGCGGCTCCAACTCCGACTGCAACCTCTACTTCAATTCCAAAGAGAGTGCCGGTAGTTTTTCCAACCCCTACTTCGTCGCCCCAGCCCCTCTTAATCTATGAGGACTTTGAAGCTCCATCTGTAGGAGACAGGTGGAAATCCTATAGCGGAGGAGCTCTTGGAGATTGGCGAATAGAGGGGACTGTAGATCTCACGGGAACGTTTTGGGTTGCGGCGAGCGGTCGCCAATCGCTTGACCTTCATGGGCGGACTCCAGGAACGATCGTTCAAAAGTTCCCCACAACTCCTGGGCAAGCGTATGAAATATGCTTTGCCCTTTCTGGGAACCCAAGTGGAGGAGATTCTCAAAAGGTTTTGGAGGTATGGTGGAATACCACACGGGTGGATCGGATCACCATTGATACCGCCAGTCGTTCCCCAGCGGATATGGGGTGGGCCTATCGGGGTTATAGAATAGTTGCGGTGGAGGAGTTCGCGAATCTGAAGTTTCAAGGCGTGGGAGGTGGATCCAGTTGGGGTCCTGTACTCGACGACATACGAGTGGGGCGCGGTGTAGGGAGTAGTGGATGTACGGGCGGCGTAAAGCTCGTAGATTTGTCGGAGTCGGTAATCTTAATCCCGACTCCTACTCCAATCCCAACGCCGACTCCAGCGGTATCTACACCGGTTGCAACGCCGCAGCCGGTACCGACACCAACGGCTACACCCACGCCCGCGGTGACTCCAACACCAACTCTAACGCCGACGCCCACGATAGCGCCGACGGCAACACCTACGCCAACGGCTACGCCCAAGCCTCTGGCGACTCCGACGACGGTTGCGACCCCAACCCCAACGCCTACGGCAACGCCGACGCCAATGCCGACACCGATGCCAACAGCAACTCCGACTCCCAGTCCCGCCCTCGTGGTGTTAGATCCCACGAGGGTTGATCCCATCGTGGAGGAGACGACCTGCCCCAAGCCCCAACTGCCGGGGGAGACATGCACTTTGCAGTCGCCCTTGGTGGTGAGTCAGGCGCGGGTGTCCTTGAGGCCGCAGGTGGAAGTGAGGGTACTGTTCGGGGCGCCCTACGGGGTGCGGATAACAAGCGCCCCGCGTTCCTTCCAGGCGACCTCGACTACCTCTGGATTCTTTGACCTTAGGCCAGAGGAGCGGGAGGCCTTCATCTTCCACGTGGATGTGCGCGGAGATGCGAAGGCCGGGAGCTACGGGCCCATCACCTTTGTCTTGAAACTTCCCGGCGAGGTCGGGGTCTACAGGGAGGTGAAGAGCTTCCCATTGATTGAAAAGATCGTGGTGGAGCCCGCGCTCGAGCTCACCGAGCTCGAGAAGTTCGAGTGCGGAGTGCTCAGGGTTGGCGAGGAGTGCCTCGCTTTCCGCGCCACGATCAAAAACCACGCGCGTATAGCACGCACGGGCGAGCTGAGCGTGGTCTTCCACAATGCGGCCGGCCGGCAAATGGGAAAGCCTGCCGGTCTCCAGCTCCTTCAGCAATGTGGCGAAGAGGAGCGTCGGCCTCTCGGTGCAGTAGCGCTTGCGGGACAAACGACGGTGACGTGCGACGTCGTCATCGGCGTTGCCGCGGGCACTGCCGCAGTGGAGGTTGGCTCGCTGGAACTCGTGTTCCGCGAGTCGTAAGGGCAAACTGAAAAAGGCCCGACCGAGCGCAGCTCGGTCGGGCCTCACTTTCTTTTTCTGGAAAAATTAGAGATAATTGTACTACCTTGCGCCCTCGTGGTGAAATGGCAAACACGGTAGGTTTAGGACCTACTGCCGAAAGGTTTGGAGGTTCAAGTCCTCCCGAGGGCACACTGCAACTTCATTCAGCGTCAACTATGCATTTATTCAAGAAATATATTCTTTTGAGCGTTGTATTTGTAACCGGAGCTTGCGTGCTCGTAATTGAAATTGTGGCGGTGCGCGTATTGTCGCCCTATTACGGCAACACGATTTTTTCGGTTTCGAGCGTCATTACCGTAATCCTCGCCGCCTTAAGCATCGGATATTACGCAGGAGGTCGGCTCGCTGACCGCCGGCCATCGTATAATCTCTTTTATGGAATCATCGTTACGAGCGGAGCTATGGTGCTTGCGCTTCAACTTCTTGCTTTGACGTTATTGCCATATATGGGATACCGGCTTTCTTTGGTAAGCGGCCCGCTTGTTTCTTCAATGATTTTGTTTTTCCTGCCCGGGCTTTTGCTTGGTACACTTTCGCCTTTTGCTATTAAACTTCAAAAGCTCCGCGTCCCGGAAGAAGGAGTGGGAACGGTGGCGGGAAAGGTGTTTTTCTGGTCCACGTGCGGGAGCATCGTAGGAAGTTTGGGCGCCGGCTTCATTCTCATCCCGCGCCTTGGTGTGAATGAAATTTTCCTGGGTACGGGGGTAATTCTTTTGGCTGTAGGCATGATCGGTATGGTTATCTCGGGGGCGAAGAAGGAAAACGTCCTCTTCTGTATGGGGGTGAGTGCGGTGCTTTTGGGGAGCGTATTTTCAACGCTTGCGGCAGCAAAAGCAGATGTTATGTACGAAACAGATGGGCTGTATGAGAAAATCACTGTGTATGATGGAAAATATAAAGGAAGGCAAGCGAGATTCCTCAAGCAGGATTGGAGTTCTTCCTCCGCGATGTTCTTGGATTCAGACGAGCTTGCGTACGAATACACAAAGTATTACCAGTTGTACAAAATTTTTACTCCCAATCCAAAAGAAGCGCTTGTGATTGGAGCTGGAGCCTATAGTGTGCCCAAGGCGTTATTCCAAGAGCTGCCGGAGATTCGTGTGGATGTGGTGGAAATCGAGCCCGCTTTAGTTGAGGTTGGCAAGCGATTCTTTCGCGTACCGGATAACCCTCGCCTCGCCAATTATATAGAAGACGGCCGTCGCTTTTTGCATGATTCTCATACGACATACGATATTATTTTTAGCGACGTCTATGTGTCGTCCATTCCTGCGCATTTTGTCACGAAAGAGTTTTTTGAAATTGCAAAAAGCAAGCTGGCGCCCGAAGGAATCTTTCTGGCAAATATTGTTGGCGATCTTGCGTCCGATCCCCCTTCGTTTGTACTCGCGGAAATGAAAACTCTTCGAGCTGTATTTCCCCAAAGTTATTTTTTCGCAATGAAATCTCCCGTATCAGAGGAACTCCAAAATTTCATATTCGTGGGGCACAAAAGCGAAAAAAGCGTGAACCTTGAGGGTTCCGCTTTCTATGGAAAGCTCATTGATCTGAGCCGTTTTGATTTTGATCTTTACCCTTTGCTTACCGACAATTTTGCGCCGGTGGAGTATCTTACGGCTCAAATCTGGGCTCGTAGGATTGCTGAGGAGCGCTAGTCGCTATTTGCAATCTTTACCTGCTTTATTTTTTCAGTTTTGAGCTTGGGAAGGCGAAGCGTGAGCACGCCATCGCCCATTTGGGCTTGTACGTGTTTTACGTCTACCTCTTCTGGAAGGAAAATTTGCCTTGAGAACGGCCCCCAAAAGCATTCTTCGTGCAGATACTGTTTTTGCTCTTGGGCGTTTGGATTTTTTCGCACGCCCCGTATGGTAACCACGTCGTTTTCCACGGCAATATCCAGTTCTTCGGGCCGCACCCCGGCTACTGCCGATTGTATGACCACGTCTTTGTCGGTTTCGTATACGTCAACCGCGAGTTCGCCTTCGGGCTCAAACCAGTCGTCCACCTTGAGTTCTTCAACGGGTTCTATTGTTTGCTGGTGTTTTTCTACGGTAATTTTTTGTTGCATAAGAGTTTGAGCCGCCGGAATTCACGAGAGACAATAATGCCAATAAGGAGCAGCGGCAAGATGGGAAACAGCAGAAAGAAAAAGTTTTTGCCGCCTATAGTAAATATATAGAAATTAAAGAGTCCGTGCAAGAGTGTCGCAAGCACCAGCCCCGATATGGCAAGCAAGCGCGCGTGCCTTTTCCGGAAAATGGCAAGGGCGAGAAAGTACCCGAATAATCCCGAAGCTAATGCGTGCAGAAAAACCGCCTGTACAAAGCGGATGCTGTTCACAAGAAAGACGTCAGAGGCAGGATAGATTTTTATGAGCCCAAACAGTAGCAAAATGTTTTCGAGTGCCGCAAATCCGAGTGCCGCGACTATCATATAAATCATCACATCCACGGGCTCGTCCAGGGCGGGGTTTGAAAGGGCGCCGATTCGCACGGCGACGTATTTCAGCAGTTCTTCTACGAAAGCTATGCCGAGAAGAAAATACACAAGCAAAAAAGCGAGCCGCGGGAGTGCGAAAGAAGACAGGGATTCTTCAAGAAACGTTTCCAGATAAATCGCGGGGATGGCGATAAACGCGCCCAAGAGAAACACTTTGAGAATCATGCGGTTGGGTTCCGGGTGTGCATCTTTGCGAAGATAAAACGCAAGCCAGATTAAGCTGGGCGCTATAGCGAATAAAAACAGCAAAGGATAAGTTACGCTGGCCATTGTTCAATCATAAGGGTTTGTTGTTTTGCCCAATCAGCTGTCTCGTCGGGGAGATTCTGGTAAATCGCTTCTGTTACGAAAGGAGTAAAGGGATGTAAAAGTTTAAGGAGGTCACGCAAGATGACAAACAGCGTCCATTGGGCAGAGCATTGCGCTTGCCCGTTTCCGCCGCGAAACTGCTCTTTGCTTTCTTCGATCACTTTGTCAGCGAATGTATGCCACGCATAGTGATACAGCTTTTCTGCGGCAAGATAGAAGCGGAACTCCTCGATATCTGCTGTAACGTTTCGTGCGATTTCTGCGAATTCTTCCAGGATCTTTTTGTGTTTCGGGAGGAGTTCTGGCTTTTGCCGGAGAGCCGCTTCGTCAACATGAGAGAGCACAAATCGAGCGATGTTCCAAAGTTTATTGGCAAAATGTTTATGTGCCTTGATCTTGTCTTCTGAGAGGGCGAGCGAGGTGCCCGGTGTGTTGCCTACAATGAGACCCATTCGGAAAGCGTCCGTGCCGTATTTTGCCGTTAAGTCGAGAGGATTTATTACGTTCCCCTTGCTCTTGCTCATTTTTTTGCCTTTCGCATCCAGCACGAGTCCGTGGAGATACACGGTATTAAACGGCAGTTTGCCAGTAACATATTTCCCAAGCATAAGCATTCGGGAAACCCAAAAAAATATGATCTCGCCCGCAGTTTCCATCACTTGGGTCGGATAGAATTCTTTAAAATCTTTGCTGTCAGGATACCCAAGAGCGGCAAATGGCCATTGCCCAGAAGAAAACCATGTGTCAAAGGTGTCGGTTTCTTCTCTCAACTCTTCTTTGCACTTCGGGCATGTGCTGACCTTATTCTCCAAATCAGGCAATCCTCCTTCGCATGTATCGCAAATCTTTGCCGGTATTGGTATCCCCCAGATAATCTGCCGCGAAATGTTCCAGTCGATTATATTGTTGAGCCAGTGGAGAGTGATCTTCTCATAATGATCAGGGACGTATGTGATTTCCTTCTTCTCAATTGCTTTAATGATAGGTTCTGCGAGAGGCCTCATCTTTATAAACCATTGTGATTTGACTTGCGGCTCTATTAAAGAATTGCACTTGTAGCAAAGCTTTACAGCGTGCTTGTAGTTGTCGTCAATTTTTTCTACTAAACCTTTCGAAGCAAGCTTCTCTACAATTTTCGGTCGAGCTTCGGTGATTTTCATCCCGGCAAATCCGCCAGCTATAGGCAAAAGCCTTCCTTGTTCGTCTATAATCTGCTCTCTGTCTAAATGATGGCGTTCGGCGATGTCAAAGTCGGCAGCGTCATGCCATGGGGTAATGGTCATTGCGCCAGTTCCGAATTCCATATCTACGGCTTCGTCTTTTACTACGGTTGCAGTAATAGGGCCGTTTATCCATTCTAATTCAATCTTTTGCCCATCCTTATATTGCTGGTAGCGCTTATCTGCGGGGTGCATTACCACATATTTATCTCCAAATTTGGTTTCGGGCCGCGCAGTGCCAATGGTAAAGGGGCCGTACTTTACATAGTAAAATTTGTCTGTCCGTTCTTCGTCAACTATTTCAAGATCGGAAAAACTGGTTTGGTGTTTGGGGCACCAGCTCACTATTTTTTTCCCTCTGTATATCAATCCCTCATGAAAAAGCTTCTCGAAGGTACTATAGACCGTTTTTACAATATCTCTATCAAGAGTGAATTTTTCTCGGGACCAGTCGCAAGATGCCCCTATCTTCTTCACTTGTGAGTTAATGTTGGAGCGGTTGTTTTGCGTGAAGCCCCAGATTTCCTTATACAAATCCTCTGGCGCTATATCAAAACGCGAACGGCCTTGTTTTTCCAGCACTTTTTCATACACAACTTGGGTTTCAAAGCCGGCATGATCGTTCCCAGGGAGCCATAGAGTTTTTTTGCCGCGCATCCTATTGAAGCGAATCATAATGTCTTCCAGGGTCATTACCAGTCCGTGTCCGGCATGCAAATCGCCATTGGCATTGGTTGGAGGCATGATGATTGTGAATGTTTTTCCGTAATTTGGATTTGTTTCAGGACTACCCGCCCAAGGCGGGTGCGCCTCGGGCGCAAAAAACCCGCTCTCTTCCCAGAGTTTGTAGAGATTTTCTTCTGCCCCCTGCGGATTATACGCCTTCGGAAGTTCCCTCATAGCAATTTGTATGGTAGCACAAATCTAAGCGATTCTTAAATTGGGATCAGCTTCTATAGAATCGGGATTTTTGGGATGTGCACCTTGTTTATATTTGAAGTAGCCGGCAAGGGCGATCATTAAACCATTGTCGGTTGCGAGGTCTGGCGGCGGCGCGAGTAGTTTGATGCTCGTGGCATCCGTCGTATGTTTCAAGCGGATGCGAAGAGATTCGTTGGCGGCGACGCCGCCGCCTACGACAATGGATTTTGCTTTGAATTCTTTTGCCGCGTGCATTGTTTTATGCACGAGCACATCTATAATTGCTTGCTGAATTTCACAGGCCATCCCTTGGATATACTCTTCTGATTCGCGCTCTTTTTCGGGCCGCGCCTGATAATCGTACAGCACCGCGGTTTTTAATCCAGAAAAACTAAAATCGTAATCCTTTGTATGGAGCATTGGTCGAGGCAGGTCAATTTTGATTGTCAATTTTGATTTTTGAGTTTTGAATTTGAGCGGCGGCAGCCGCGATTGCTGGTCCGCCGGGGTACCCGAGACCTAAGATGCGGGCAGTTTTGTCAAAACATTCGCCGGCAGCGTCGTCCCGTGTTTCCCCGACGATTTGGTATTTGTCTATATCCCTTGCGAGAATGAGTTGCGTATGTCCTCCCGAAACGATCAATGCGACTGCTGGGAAAACTCGATCTTCGATTCCTAAAAATTGATCATTCTTGTCGGTTTGCTGAAGCAAACCGACAAGAAAATGCGCTTCGATGTGATCTACGGGGATAAGGGGTACACTCCACTTATTGGCGAGATTTTTTGCAAAATTCAATCCGGCCCACAAACATGGAGAGAGGCCGGGTCCGTAGGTGACCGCTATCGCATCGATGTTTTCTTGAGGAATTTTTTTGAGAACG